>ENA-ORBV01013765-ORBV01013765.1-microbial-mat-metagenome-genome-assembly--contig:-NODE-13765-length-12230-cov-4.120135_pt1 | contig 12230 bp, 11 predicted proteins | sample MGYA00237777_ERZ505514 | MGnify/ENA primary metagenome ERZ505514 (study PRJEB26160, sample SAMN06269048) | microbial mat metagenome | isolation source: Oligotrophic lake microbial mat | place... | reverse complement strand
AGATAGAGAAAATGGCTACTGGCGCGAAAAGGATAAGCGTTGGCGGGGTAGTTGCGCGGTGAGGGAGCCCCGGATGCCATCAGCAACCGGGTACCCGACATGCGCTGCCCCAGTTGTTCTCGACGGTTAACGAAGGGGCGTGCGTGCGAAGGCGCGAGATCCATACCGGAAGTATAGGACGAATGGTGCCATACTGCGCGCAATGCCGCGTTCGTCCCGTGCGCCGATTCTCAACCGGAAGACGCCGTGGTTTGCCGGCGTGGACGGTGGTGGCACCAAAACCGTCGCCGTGGTGGTCGACGACCAGGGAAAGCTGATTGGGCGTGGGGAGGCGGGCCCAGGCAACGTCCACGTGGCCGGTTGGCGCCTCGCAACATCGGCGGTGGAGCGGGCGATAGGCGATGCCTTGCGGCAGGCTCACGGCGCCCGGTCCCGCAAGATCTTTCCCCTGCGGGGAATGTGCGTCGGAATGGCGGGTCTTGACGGCACGCAAAACGTACGACGATTTGAGTCGTTTTTGCGCCGATTGAAACTTGCGTCGCAGGTCCGCGTGGTGACCGATGCCGAAATCTTGCTGGTCGCGGGTCTTGCGGATGGGAAAAACAAACGCAACACTGCCACCCTCGCGCTTGTTTCGGGCACGGGTTCCATCTGCTGGGGTCAATCGGCAACCGGGGAGACCGCGCGTGCCGGGGGATGGGGTCACGTGGTGGGAGACGAAGGCTCGGGCTTCGCACTTGGAAAAGCAGCTTTGCGGGTTTTCTTCGAGACCGAGGATGGTCGCAAAAATGCAACACGCTTGCAGCGCGCGATCCTGCACCAACTGGGATTTCCCGATGCGGTCTCGCTCATGGTTCACATGACGTCGCCCGAACGGCGCAAGGACGAGTTTGCAACGCTTGCGCCGGTCGTGTTTGCACTGGCAAAGCGAGGCGACATCGACTGCCGCAGATTGCTCGCCGAGGCGGCGCGGGATCTTGCGGCGCTCGTCGATGGGGTTGTGCGCCGTTTGGGTGCAAAGCGATACACCCTGGTGCTTGGGGGTGGCGTGCTCGCAAACGAGCCGGGTTTTCGAAAGCAGGTGGCGGCCGCCTGTGGACACAAACCCGGTCGTATCGTGGTCGCGCGGCTGCCCGCGCTGGGTGCTGCCAGGCTGGCGATTCAAGGGAAGGATGGTTAACCGTTGGATTTTATTAGTAAAATAGATTGTGAATATTGGGTGACAAGATCCCGGTCGGCCTGGCTAGCGGCCATCGCCTAGGCTTAAGATAAGGAACCGTTCTCATGGCTCGACGTCGCGTTCGAAAAACCCATCCTCAGCTTCGCGTGTTGCCGCCGGTCCGAGACGCCGCGGCCGAGAAGATGTTTCTGAACCGTGAGCTGTCCTGGCTTGAGTTCAACGGACGGGTACTGGATTCCGCCTGCGATCCATCGGTACCGCTTGCGGAGCGATTGAAGTTTCAGGGGATCACAGCCTCCAACCTCGACGAGTTTTTCATGGTTCGGGTCGCGGGTCTCAAACAACAACTGAGCAGCGAAGTCACCGAGCCGGGCTCGGATGGCATGTTGCCGCTTGAACAACTCAACGAGATTGCCCGCCGGGTGCATGCGATGACCGATCGGCTGCACTCAAATTGGCGCTCGGACATTGAACCAGCTCTGGCGCAGTCCGCTCGGGTCAAACTCCTGCGGCCAAAGGCGCTGTCGGAGAAACAACGCGCAGCGATCAAGAGCTACTTCACCAACGAGGTTTGGCCCGTACTGACGCCACTCGCAATCGATCAGGGTCATCCGTTTCCTGCGCTCAAGAACCGCAGCCTCAACCTCATCATCTTGCTCAATCAACAAAAGGGTCGGGTTAACCGGCGGGAAAATACGCCCGCCGTCGTGCAGGTCCCCGCGATCTTGCCGCGTCTTGTTCCCCTTCTGACCGAGAACGATCCTGCTTCCGGCAAGGCGGAATACATCTTGCTCGAAGATGCGATCGCAATGCACGTCGGCGATCTCTTCCCGGGTTTTCGCGTCGATTCGTGCAGCACGTTCAGGGTAACGCGCAATTTTGACCTCTCAATTGACGAAGAAGACGCCGACGATCTTCTGAAGACCATTCAGAAAGAACTGCGCCGTCGCGAACGTGGCCAGGCCGTACGCCTTGAGATCGAAAAAGACACGCCCGAACACGCGATCGAGCTTTTGCGAACGTCATTGCGTCTTGAGGCAAACGATATCTACGCCGTGACGGGTCCGCTCAACCTCGCTGATTTGAGCGCGCTATACGGGCGCGACGAGCTTGCACCCTTCCGCGATCCGGCTTTTTCGCCTCAGTTCGTTCCTCAGCTGGTGGAATACGATGACATTTTCAGTGTGATTCGGCAGCGCGATCTGTTGCTGCATCACCCGTACGAATCGTTTGAACACGTGGTCGATTTCATCAGCGAAGCGGCGGATGATCCCCACGTACTGGCCATCAAACAAACTCTGTATCGCACGAGTGCCGATTCGCCGATCGTGCGAGCGCTTGCCCGTGCCGCCGAGAACGGCAAGCAGGTCACGGCAGTTGTCGAGCTCAAGGCGCGTTTTGACGAGGGCTCGAATATCGAATGGGCCCGGGTGCTGGAAAGCTCTGGCGTGCACGTCGTTTACGGCCTTGTCGGTTACAAGACCCACTGCAAGATGTCTCTTGTGGTACGAAAAGAAGGGCGCAAGCTTCAGCGTTACTTGCACCTGTCGACGGGTAACTACAATCCCTCCACAGCCCGCCTGTACGGAGATCTGTCCTTGTTCACCGCGCGGGATGCGTTCACCGACGACGCCGGGGCGCTTTTTAACTTCATCACGGGCTATTCCACGCCGCCGCGCTGGAACCGTTTCGCTGTTGCGCCACTTGGATTGCACGAGCGGGTGATTGAGCTTATCGATCGGGAAGCGCATTTTGGTGACAAGGGACGCATCGTCGCCAAGATGAACTCGCTTGCCGATGGCACCACCATTCGCGCCTTGTGTCGGGCCTCTGCAGCAGGTGTCCAGATCGATCTCATCGTGCGCGGTATCTGTTGTTTGCGTCCCGGGCTGCCAGGCATCAGCGAGAACATTCGCGTGACCAGCATTGTCGACCGTTTTCTCGAACATGCTCGAATCTTCCACTTCGGCAACGGCGGTGAATCCGAGGTTTATCTGGCATCCTCTGACTGGATGCCGCGCAACTTCGTCCGACGTGTCGAAGTCATGTTTCCGATTGAAGACGCGGGCATTCGGCAGCGTTTGATCGACGACATTTTGGCGGTTCAGCTGCAGGACAATATGAAGGCTCACATTTTACAGTCCGACGGATCGTACGTTCGTGTCCCCACGCCGGATGCCCCCGAGTTGCGCATTCGCAGTCAGCAACGGTTCATAGACCTCGCCCGAAACCGGCCGACGAGTCCCGACGATGTTTCCGCCAAAACCCAGTCCTTGCGTGTGCGCACAGCCCCCGGACTCTCGACCGCGCCGCCGGATGTCGCTGATCCAGGTCTGCTGATTCGCGTTCCGTAGCTTGACGGATGGTGGGTCCGTGACAATCTAGGGTGGAGGTTCGGTTCCATCTCATGTCGCGCAAGCAACCAGACCACGAATCGGTGGTCGAAAAAGACCTCAAGACGATTGAGAAGCCAAAACTCAAGCGGCCGGATCGCTACGAGGTATTGCTGCACAACGACGATTACACGACGCAGGAGTTCGTGGTTCACGTTCTGGTTCGATTCTTTCACCACGACTCCGCACGCGCACAAGAGATCATGATGCATGTGCATTCCCGGGGGATCGGGGTTGCGGGAACCTACACCTACGATGTGGCGGAAACGAAGGCCACGCAGACGGTTCGATACGCCCGCGAAAACGAAATGCCGCTTCAGTGTTCGATAAGACGTCTTGACGGTTGAGGATTGGTGATGGCTGATAAAGACAACAACACGCCTTCAGAAGATGCTTCCGGTGATGACGGAAGCAACGACTCCCCTATTTTGAGTCCGGAACTTGAAGCGGCGCTTCGGATGTCGCTCGACGACGCAACCCATCGCAATCACGAATACGCTGGCCTCGAACACCTGCTGCTTGCGCTGCTCGCGGACGACAAGACCTGCGAGACCTTGCGTCAGTGTGGCGCTTCGTTGCCCCGGATGCGGCAAAAACTCGAGTCATTCCTTTCGGATGAGGTCGAGACCCTTGATGGTAAGGTGGATGCAGCCCAGCCCACGGTCGGATTCGCGCGGGTGATTCAGCGGGCCGTGAACCACGTTCTCGGCGCGGGTCGTCGCCAGGTAGCGGGAAACAATGTGCTGGTCGCGTACTTTTCCGAGCCTGAATCGCACGCAGTCTTTTTCCTCAAGGAAGAAGGCATCTCCCGTCTCGATATCGTGAGCTACATCGCGCACGGTGTATCGAAGTTGCTCCCAGCCCGGCGCCCCGGTGCTACGGATGGAGCCGTTCCGCCGGCAAACGAGCAAGAAGAAGCACCGGTTGATCCCCTGGCCGTCTACGCTACCAACCTCAACGAAAGGGCGCGCGAAGGCAAAATTGATCCCCTCGTTGGACGCGACCGCGAGGTTGAGCGCGCTCTGCTTGTGCTGGCGCGGCGTCGCAAAAACAATCCCTTGTTCGTGGGCGACGCGGGCGTTGGCAAAACGGCCATCGTCGAAGGTCTGGCGCGGCGGATCGAGTTTGGCGAGGCGCCCGAGTCGCTGGCCGGTCACGAGATCTGGGCACTCGATCTGGGCTCGCTGGTTGCGGGCACGCGATTCCGTGGGGACTTCGAGGAACGGTTCAAGGCCGTGTTGCATGCGCTCGAAGAGCGCGACAAGGCCATTGTCTTCATCGATGAATTGCACATGATTGTCGGCGCAGGTGCCGCATCAGGTGGCGCGATGGATGCATCGAATCTCATCAAACCGCTCCTGTCATCCGGGCGTTTGCGTTGCATCGGCACCACAACCCACAAAGAGTTCCGCACCCACATCGAAAAAGACCGGGCACTTGCACGGCGGTTCCAGATGATCGAGGTGGGTGAGCCGACCCACGAGGATGCCTACGAGATCTTGAAGGGTTTGCGATCTCATTACGAGGATTTTCACGGCGTGCGCTACCACGACAAAGCCTTGCGGGCCGCCGTCGAACTTTCGGTGCGGCACCTCATGGATCGACAATTGCCCGACAAGGCCATTGATCTCATCGACGAGGCCGGCGCCGCGATCAAACTGAAGACGCGCAAGAAGGGTCAGGCTGTCGCTTCCGAATCGGGAGTGGATGCAACCTCGAAACGTCCCGTTGTGCGGGATCGCGACATCGAACTTGTGGTGGCGAATATTGCGCGCATTCCTGCCAAGCGCGTGGCCACGGATGATAGGGATCGCCTGCGGGCGCTCGATGCAGAGTTAAAGGGCCGCATTTACGGCCAGGATCATGCCGTCGACAAGGTTGTCCAGGCGATTCGGATGGGGCGTGCGGGGCTTTCGAATCCCAACAAACCCACGGCATCGTTTCTGTTCGCAGGTCCGACCGGTGTCGGAAAAACCGAGCTCGCGAAGCAACTGGCCGAATCGCTTGTCATCAATTTTCAGCGCTTCGACATGTCCGAATACATGGAACGGCATACCGTATCACGGTTAATTGGCGCGCCTCCGGGCTACGTTGGTTTTGATCAGGGTGGATTGCTGACGGACGCGATTCACAAGAATCCCCATACGTTGTTGCTGTTGGATGAAATCGAAAAGGCCCATCCGGATGTGTTCAATATCCTCTTGCAGGTGATGGACCACGGCGTGTTGACCGACAACAATGGGCGCAAGACTGACTTCCGAAACGTGGTGCTCATTATGACCAGCAACGTCGGCGCCCGCGATCTGTCACGCAGGATGCCGGGCTTCCAAAATACGGACAAGTTTGGCGACAGCGATGAAGCCTATCGTCGAATGTTTTCACCCGAGTTCCGAAACCGTCTTGACGCCAAGATTGACTTCGCGCCGCTCGCGCCGGAAATCATGGAGCGCATCGTGGACAAGTTCATCAAAGAGCTTGAAGTCCAGCTCGTCGAGCGCCAGGTTCGGATCGAGGTCGCACCGGCTGCGCGGCGCTGGCTCGCCGAAAAAGGGTACGACCCCGCCTTCGGTGCCCGCCCGTTGGCTCGGCTCATACAGGACGAGGTCAAGCGCCCGCTTACCGACGAGTTGCTCTTTGGAAAACTGAGCAGTGGCGGCTCGGTGCGCGTCGATGCGGAAAATGGCGCGCTGGTGTTTTCGTACGGCAGCTAGGTCAAACGTCAGTTCATCCGTTGGAAGCGGTCGGCGGCATCGAAGATGCCCTCCAGCTTCTGCGCGAGGTCATCGGTAACCGATGGCCTCAATCCCATGAATCGTTCAAGCGATCCCCGGTGCGCAACAAGTCCCGTTCGGGAAGCTCCACTTTCGACGATCCACAATGCCTGCAGAACCGCTTTACACGAGGGCGACAGGTGCGCGCTCGTCGCAGCAGGATCAAACAGCATCGCTGCTTCGGATGGCAACCGAAGCACGGGTATCACGAACCCATTCAGTCGGTGCAGATACTGGGGCGTGATGGCGTCGAGAATAGACAACGATGGAGTTGACGCCGATCCATTGTCTTTTTGCAGCGAAAGGGTATGCAACAAAAACACCTTGCCGACGTTGTGAAACAACCCAATCGCATGGGTTTCCATTGGGTCGGCATTGCGGTCCAGTTGAACGATTTCCTGAGCGGTAAGGGCCACCAGGAACGCGTGATGCAGTTCCCTCGAAATCCGTTCGCGCAACGAGGGGTCTTTCCCGGCAATAAACTGCTGGGTGGCGAGCGCGAGCATCAACATGCGCGTGCGATTCTCACCAAGACGGGTGATCGCATCCACCACCGTCTTGGCCTGCCGGCCGCGCCAGTAGTAGGCGCTGTTGGCCACCGATATGAGGCGGGCAGCGACCGTTTGGTTTTCCATGGCGAGATCGGCAAGCAGCGAAAAATCGACCGGTCCCCGCAGCAGGTCTCGAACCCGGGTCAGCATTTCCGGAACCATCGGTCCGGGCAACGTGTTGTCGGCCACGCATCGTGTTACGTTTTCGATGGCGGCCTCGGCCAGTTCAATTTCGGGAGGCAGGGGAATTGACGGTGTCGTCGCACGTGCAGACTCCGGGCGGTCGCGTTTGCATGCGTCCAGAATCGAAGCGATGACGGTCGAAAATTCATTTTGCAGAAAGATGGGCGTCACCGTTCCGATGGCGTCGAGGGGGGCGATGCGCTCGATGGCGTCGATGTCTGTTATCAACGCCACCACCCGTGTCGACCCCGCTCCCGTTTGTGGCTTGCACAGCCGGGAGAGAGCCTCCAGTTGCGAGTCGGATAAATCGTCAATCGCCACGACGACGCTATCCGGGTATCCATGGGCCGCGAAGGCAAGCGTCGCCATTTCGGGGGTGGTCGCCCAAACGGCCGCGAGTCCCTTTTGTCGCAATGCTGCCGCCGCCATGTGACATAGCGCGGTACTACGGCTGAAAAACAGGCAAGACGCAGACAAAATTGAAACGCTCTTTTGGTAGATTCCGCTCCGACCTCTTTGCGAAGCGCCGGACGAAAAAAAAGAGCGGGTTCCATTCTACGCAATCGGTCACAAGTACCGTGTCACCCTTGTCAGGTGACGGGTTGGCTTACATTTCCGTTTGTGGCGTCATCCGTCTGCCCACGGTCAGGCAAACGAACGCGAGGAGCAGGTTGGTTCCTCCGGCGGCCCATAGCGCCGGCGCGAGGCTGCCGAACCAGTCGTAGAGTTGTCCCGTGATGAGCACGCCCGCCAGATTGCCGACGCCCAGGACGCCCGCGGTAAACAAGGTTTGCCCGGTGACGCGGAGGTTCTCGGGCACCAGCCCATGCAGCCACGAAACCGACACGCTCCAGAAGACGCCGTAGGTCAGTCCGTGGAGCACCTGCACCGCGATGAGCGCCGCCGGATGGACAACCCAGGCTGACAAGCTCCAGCGCAGTGCGGAGCCAAACATCGTGATCGAAAAGAGGGTGGAAAGGCGTGCGCGTTGCAGAATCGAACGCCCGAAAAAGAAAACGAGCAGCTCGGCGAGAACACTTAGCGCAAACGACCAGCCAAGCACGCTGCGCGGAAAGCCCCGGTCCTGAACCATGGCGCCAAAGAAGTTGTGAAAGGGTGCCGTGCAACCCCAGTGAATGCCGCCCACCACGATCAAAAAGATCACCCGTCGGTCGGCAAGCAATCGACGGGTGTCACTGAATCTCGGTCGCGTACCGCGCTGCCCGCCGCGGACGAAAAAGGCCACGAAGAAGGCCAGCAGCAGAAAGGCACCTGCGACAAGGGGAACGAGTGGCCCATTGGTTTTATCGCCCCATCGGTGCGTGAGCAGAAGCCCCATCGTGGCTGCCGCGAGCATGAATGAAACCGAGCCCCATAGTCGAATGCGACCATAGACATCGTTGGCCATCCGAACGCGCATCATAGCGAGGCTGTCTGACAAGCCCGGCAGCGGCGTGAAAAAGAACTGTGTCACAAGATTCGACACCCACAGGCCAGCGAAGGAGGTTGAAAACGAGAGGGGCACAAAAGCGAGGGCGGTTCCCAGAACGGCGATCTGCGCCACGAGATCCGGTCGGCGCGTCCTATCCGCGAGCCAGCCCCACACAAACGGCGTGGTCAGGTGCATGAGCGGCGTACAAGCCAATACGAGCGCGATTTCGGTACCCGTCAATCCCCGGCCCCGCAGAACCATGGGGAAAAACGGAACCATGATTCCTGCGCACAGCAGGTACATAAAAAAGAACACACGCAGAGGCAATGCACCCGGAATTCGGGGTTCTCCGAGCGACGGATTGGATGGGTGTGAACGGGCGTGCGTCATGGGGTCTGCGCGAACGGCGAGTGTTCCAGTCCATCCTGAATGTGCCGTGCGACCGCAACGGATTCTTCCCGCAGGAACTCGACGACGGCATTGCGCAAGCCCGCATGTCGGATCCAGTGGGCGCTGTGGGTTGCCACGGGCAGGAGGCCTCTTTTCTTTTTGTGCTCTCCTTGTGCGCCTGCCTCGAAACGCTTCAGCTTGTGTTCAATCGCCCGGTCAATCAGTCGGTGGTAGCACAGCTCAAAGTGCAGCATCTCGGCATCGACTCGCGTTCCCCAGTAGCGTCCATAGAGTACGCCGCCTTTTTGGAAGTTCAGCGTACCCGCGACGATTGCGCCGTCCTGTCGGGCTGCCGAAACCACCACGCGATGGGCGAATTGTTCGCGCAGATGGGTAAAGAACGCGGGCGTGAGATACGGTTCGCTGCCATGCCGATCCGCATTGGCAAGGTACAACTCCCAAAGTGCTTGCCAGTCGGACTCGGAAAGCGCCGCGCCCTCGATTGTTTGCAACTGCAAGCCGTGGCTTCCTGCCCGCTCGCGTTCCTTGCGGATCTGTTTCCGATTCTGCGAACGAAACTCGGCCAGGTATTCCGATGAACCGCCGTACGGTTTGTCGGAGCGGTTGTGCCAGTGGTACTGGTATCCCGTGCGGGCTGCGAAATCGGCCTTTAGAAGGGCGTCTTGCTCGCCCCTCGTGCAAAACAGCACGTGTGCCGAAGAAGCTCCGGTTTTTCGTGCGGCATCCATAAATCCCTCGATGAGTGCGGCCCGGATCGCGTCGGCGTTTTCGCCCTGTCGGGTCAAGATCCGATTTCCCGTGGCGGGCGTAAACGGAATCGCTGCCACAAGTTTGGGATAATAGGGGATCCCCGCGCGTTCGGATGCCCCCGCCCAGCCCCAGTCGAAGACGAACTCGCCGTAGCTGTGTTGTTTGAGATAAGCCGGAATCGCGCCCACAAGGCGTCCCGATTCATCGACGGCGGTCACAAATCGCGGATTCCAACCCGTACCGACACCCACGCTGCGCGATGTTTCGAGGCCCGACAAAAAGGCGTGTTCGATGAAGGGATTGTCGGGATCCGCTTCTTGCGCAAGTGCGTCCCAGTCCGCCGCGGAGACATCCGCGTCAACAAGACCGTTTAGCAACTGGATTCGCATCGTAAGCGCGTGCAAGATACAAGGTGAGGCAACCTGTGATCGGGAAATTGTACGGGATTTTGAGTCAGGCGGTCGCCGTGCTCGGGCCATTGGGCTCGATACTCGTGTTTGTGGCAATCACCGTGGTCGGCCTCGTGGGCGCGGCGGCTGCGATTGTCCTTCTTCCGAAAGACCATTTTCGACTGGATCAGCCCGTGCGCCATCGGCATCCATCGATTGGCATTCCATTGAAGATTCTGAAGAATCTTCTCGGCTGGGTATTGATTCCGCTTGGCGTTTTCATGTCCCTGCCGCTCGTCCCGGGTCCGGGCGCGGTTTGCATCTTGATTGGCGTGTCGCTGGTCGATTTTCCGGGAAAACGCCGCTGGCAACGGCGGATCCTCCTTTTGCCCTCGGTCCGACAGCACATCGACGGGTTGCGCGTGCGTTTTCAACGCCCGCCCTTCGATCTTGAGTGAGTGGTCGCGCTATCGGACTTGGCCGAGCAAGTATCGCAGCAAGGGTGCCGCATGGAGCGCCTGCGCCACCTGGCCCGAGTCAATGAGCTCAAGCACCGCATGGTTCGGAATGAGATGCACGCGGAGATCCTCGGTGGCCTCGGGATTCGGGTTGGCAATGATCTCCACGTCTCGTGCTACGAAAGAATGGGAAAAATTGTTCTGCATGGCCGGGTTCGGTGCAAGCTGACACAGCGGTTGCCAGCTCCCGCCGCCAAATCCCGTTTCTTCGAGTAACTCGCGGCGCGCAGCCTGTTCAAAATCATCTTTGTCCGCGGCATCCACGAATCCGGCCGGCAGCTCGAAATGGACACCTGCAAGACCTGGCCGATACTGCCGAATCAACACCACCTCTTGCTGTCTGGTGATTGCCACAACGTTGACCCAGGGTGGGAACTCGGTGATCCAGTACCGGGGGATCTCTGCGCCGCCCGGCAAACGCAGATGATCGCGGCGCAACGTAAAATACGGCGCATCTCGTATCACATACTCGCGTGCGAGAGTTTGCCAGGGCGCGGGATCGTCGTTATATCGGCGCGACATTGCCGTTGGCATCTGGGGGCGCGTCGACATCCGAGTCACTCGCCTCGGCGGCGTCGTCCGTGCTTCCACTGTCGAGCCCTGTCAAAGGAGGTGTCGCGGCGGCGTCTCGGATACTCATCCGGGCATCGACGCCTGTATCCGGCACCATGGTCACTGGCACAATAGGCGGTGGCACGATGATGGAGGGTGGGTCGCAATCGGTTGCAGGAAGGCAGGCCGCCTTCTTTCCGAGGTTATTGCCGTGGATGGGAGCCTCGCAACAGACGTCGCCTTGGGTCCGGCAGTCGCGAACATCCGTACAGGCTGCGCGGCAAACCCAAACGGGCGTTTGCTGAATTTTGTAGGAGTTGATGCAGACGTAATCCGCCTCGGCGCGGTCACATTTGCGGTATGGATCGTCGTTCGAGTCCGTGCTGCAGGCGACCCCTTCGCCTGAAAGCAGGGTGGCACCCGAGCAACTTCCCAGTAAAAGTAAAACACCAACCGACATTGCGAGCCGCGTCATTTGCACGAGTATATGTCGGATTGTAGAACCCAACTTACGAGCCCATGACCGAAAAACGCGACTACTACGAAATCCTTTCCGTTGCTCGCGATGCGGACGGGACGACCATCAAAAAGGCCTATCGCCGCCTTGCCGTCGAATTCCATGAATTTCCCCGGGGCGGACAAGCCAATTAATAACAGGGCAAGCAGCCCCGAGAGAACCCAGCCGATGATTTTGGTGACGCTCATGGTGACTTCCAAGAAGAGAAGAGGGGAACCGCGCAAAAAAAAGCGCCGCTCGAAAGGGGCGCCTGAGGAATATCAAGCCGAAGTAAATTGAAGCCGATCAGGCCGGGGGCTGTCCAGGCACCATCACCATCCACTCGACATTGAATTTGTCGGTGACCATGCCGTAGCACGGCGACCAGAAGGTTTTGGTGAGAGGCATCTCCACCGTGCCGCCGGCGGCGAGGGCATTGAACATCTTGTTAGCCTCGGCTTCCGTCGCGACCGACAGGGCCAGCTTGAAGCCATTCAATTTCGACTCTGGTTCGCACCCGTCGGACGCCATGATCCGCGCGCCGTTCACTGTGAACGACGAGTGCATCACCTTCTTCTCAAAGCCCTTGGGGAGCATCCCCTCC
>ENA-ORBV01013763-ORBV01013763.1-microbial-mat-metagenome-genome-assembly--contig:-NODE-13763-length-12231-cov-5.636992_pt1 | contig 12231 bp, 6 predicted proteins | sample MGYA00237777_ERZ505514 | MGnify/ENA primary metagenome ERZ505514 (study PRJEB26160, sample SAMN06269048) | microbial mat metagenome | isolation source: Oligotrophic lake microbial mat | place... | reverse complement strand
GTCGAGGCGACGGAAGCGGTGGCGGCTCTCAAGAAGTTCAAGGCCCCCAAGTTTGACCAGACGATCAACATTTGCATGCACCTGGGTGTGGACCCGGCGCAGGCGGATCAGAACCTGCGCGGGGCTATCAGTCTGCCGCGGGGCATCGGGAAGAACAAGCGGGTGATCGCGTTCTGCCAGAGCGATGTGGCGATCGAGGCGATGGCCGCGGGCGCGGTGAAGGCCGGCGGCGAGGAACTCGTGAACGAGATCGAAAAGGGCTTCATGGACTTTGACGTGGCGGTCGCGTCGCCGGACATGATGCGTGTTGTCAGCAAGTTGGGCAAGGTGCTGGGGCCCAAAGGCCTGATGCCCAGCCCGAAGGCCGGGACGGTGACGACGAACATCCCGCAGGCGGTGAAGGAATATTCGGCGGGCAAGGTCGAGTATCGAACGGACAAGAGCGGGAACGTTCACGCGGTGATCGGGAAGATGAGTTTCGCCGCGGATGCGCTGGTTGAGAATCTCAACTTCTTCATCACGGCGTTGGAGAAGGCGCGGCCGGCGACGGCCAAGGGCATCTACGTGAAGAAGATCACGGTGAGCGGGGCGATGACGCCGGGCGTGCAGGTGAAGTATGTGACGGCGGCGGTGGAAACGGAGCGCTAAGCGATGTCGAAGACGATCAAGCAGATCATCATGCGGGAGTATTCCTCGCGTGTTACGAAGGCGTCCGAGGCCGGATCGGGCGGCGAAGGGGCCGAACTGCACGACGCGATGATGATCAGCATCCGGGGTGTGAAGGCGGTGGACACCACGCGGCTGCGTCAGGGCCTGGCGAAGAAGAACATCAAGGTGACGGTGCTGCGGAACTCGCTGGCCCGGAAGACCTTCGAGGGCACGACGCTGGCTCCGTTGGCGGAGCTTTTGAGCGGTTCGAGCGCGCTCGCATATGGCGGCAACTCGGTGGTGGAAGTGGCCCGCGAGGTCGTGGCCCTGATCGCCAAAATGCCGAAGGTGGAGCTGCGCGGGGCCGTCCTGGATGGGATGCTGTTCAAGGGCAAGGCGGGCGTTGAAGAACTGAGCAAGTTCCCGACGCGCGAAGAGGCCGTCGGCCAGATTGTGACGTTGATCGTCAGCCCGGCCCGCAAGTTGGTGGCCCAGATTCAGGGGCCCGGGGCGAAGATCGCCGGGATCATCAAGGCGATCGAAGAGAAGGCGGAGAAGGGCGGGGACGCGGGTGCAGCGCCCGCGGCGGCGGCCTGAAAGCCGGCTGGTTGACCGAAGAAAACGTGTGAAGAACGATCCGGGGACCGACTTTGGCGGCCCCGGTTGCAAGGGTGATGGAAAAGGCGGGTCTGACTGGTCCGCACGAGTGCGGATGAAATGGCCGGGTGTTCCGGCCGCCTCTCAGGGGCCTGTCCGAACGTTGAGCCGGGATTGGCCCGGCGAACAGTTGAGCCGGGACTTACCCGGCGAAAAGGTGTCTCACGATGGCTGATACGACTTTTGATGCGAAGATCTCGAAACTGGGCGACGAACTCGCGGGCCTGACCCTCAAGGACGCGGTCGATCTCGGCAAGTACATGAAGGAGACGTACGGCATCGAGGCGGCGGCCGGCGGCGGCGGCGGCGGCGGAGCGGCGGCGGGCGCGGCGGCGGCCCCGAAGGTCGAAGAGAAGACCAGTTTCGACGTGGTGCTCAAGGCCGCGGGCGAGAAGAAGATCCAGGTCATCAAGGTGGTTCGCGAGGCGACCCAGCTGGGCCTGGCCGAGGCCAAGGCGCTGGTCGATACGCCGGGCAAGGTCATCAAGGCCGGCCTCGACAAGGCCGACGCCGAGAAGCTCAAGAAGACCCTCGAAGAGAACGGCGCCACGGTCGAGTTGGCATAAGGCCGAATCGAGGAAAATGCGGGTTCGAGGCAGTTCCGGCTCAAAACTAGGAAAAACTCCTGCCTTCATGTAATCTTCTTGAAATTAGCGCGATTTTCACGCAAAAACCGGCTCGCCCCTCGATCGAGGGGCGAGCTTTTTTCTCCGCATGGGGCGGATGGCGTCGCTCCCGGCCGATTTTGGCGGGCGGGGGGGGTGGCAATTTTCGTGCCGCCATGGTATACTGACAGGTTCGACTGTGTCTGGTGATAACAGGTGCGAGCGTTCACGGCGATGGGCGAGGCGTTGAACGAAACACAAATCCGGAATTGAGCGACCCCGTTTGAATGCCGCTGCTGGAGCGGCGACAAGCGCGGGGTACTGCTTTTCATCGCGAGGATCCCGATGGCGACAATGTCTCTGTCCACGAAGAAGGTACGGACGTTCGCGAAGCGTGGCGATGCGCTGACGGTTCCGGATTTGACCGAGGTGCAGACGGACGCGTACGAGCGTTTCCTGCAACTCGGGAAGCCGGTGGAAGAGCGGAACCCGACGATCGGGCTCGAGGCCCTGATGCGCGAGGTCCTGCCGATCAAGAGTTACGACGAGACGATGACGCTGGAGTACATCACCTACGCGCTGGAAGAGCCGAGGTACACGCCCGACGAATGCCGCGAACTGCGGCTGACGTACGGGCGGCCCTTCAAGATCACGGTGCGGCTGAAACGCGAGGGCCGGCCGGACATGCCGGAGGAGGACATCTACCTCGGCGAGTTCCCCATCATGATGGGCGGGGGCGAGTTCATCGTGAACGGGGCGGAGCGGGTGATCGTGAGCCAGCTGCACCGTTCGCCGGGCGTTGACTTCAGCCTCGCGACCAGCGAAGGCGACCGTCCGCTGCACTCGACCCGGATCATCCCGGAGCGGGGCAGTTGGATCGAGCTCGAGGTGAATAAGAAAGACATCCTGGTGATGCGGATCGACCAGAGCACGAAGATGGCGGCGACGACGTTCCTGCGGTGTCTGGACGAGTCGGTGGCGACGACCGAGGCGATCCTGAGCCTGTTCTATGAGGTGAGCGACGTCAAGGCGGCGGATATCAAGCCCGAGCACTGGGCGGCCGAGTCGATCGTGGACACCGAGAGCGGGGAGGAACTGGTGCACGTGGGGCGGCAGATCGGCGAGGAGAACGCCGAAAAGATCCGTTCGAGCAGCCTGAAGAAGGTGCGGGTCATCGAGAACCCGTCGGACGTATTGATCCTGAACACGGTGGCGGAAGAGAAGTTGGAGCAGTTCGAGGCGGCGACCGACTATGAGCGGGCGCTCCTGAAGATTTACAGCAAGTTGCGGCCGGGGAACCCGCCGCAGGTCGAGAAGGCCCGGGCGCTCTTTGCCGAGAAGTTCTTCGATGACAACCGCTACCGGCTGGGCCGGGTGGGGCGTTTCCGGATCAACCGGAAGTTCGACCTGAACGTGCCGGAAGACATGATGTTCCTGCGGAGCGAGGACTTCCTGCGGGTGGTGGAGTACCTGCTCGATCTGCGGAGCAACCGGGCCGACCCCAAGACGGGCCGTCCGGTGGCGATGGTGGACGACATCGATCACCTGGGCAACCGGCGTCTGCGGACGCTGGACGAACTGGCGGTGGAGGAGTTGCGCAAGGGCTTCCTGAAGTTGAAGCGGACGGTCCAGGAGCGCATGAGCGTGAAGGAACCGGACGAACTCACGAAGATCGCGGACCTTGTGAACAGCAAGAGCATCTCGAGCGCGATCGACTTTTTCTTCGGACGGAGTGAACTCTCGCAGGTGGTCGACCAGACCAACCCGTTGAGCAGTCTGGTTCATGAGCGGCGGCTTTCGGCCCTCGGGCCCGGCGGCCTGAACCGCAAGCGTGCGGGCTTCGAGGTGCGCGACGTGCACATCAGCCATTACGGCCGCATCTGCCCGATCGAGACGCCGGAAGGCACGAACATCGGTCTGATCGCGAGCCTGGGTCTGTTCTCGAGCATCGACGAATACGGCTTCCTGCGGACGCCCTATCGCGAGGCGAAGGACGGCAACGCGACCGGCAATATTCTGCAGTTGCGGGCGGACGAGGAGATGCGGGCGATTTTGGCGCCGGCCGATGCGTGCGATGAGAAGGGTCGGCTGAAGAAGGGCCAGATTCTGGCGCGTGTGGCCGGGGAACTCGCTTCGGTGGATTCGTCCAAGGTCGATTACATCGACATCAGCCCCAAGCAGATCGTGGGTATCTCGGCGGCCCTCATCCCCTTCCTGGAGCACGACGACGCCAACCGGGCGTTGATGGGCTCCAACATGCAGCGGCAGGCGGTGCCGTTGATCCGCATCGATGTTCCGTGCGTGTGCACGGGCATCGAGGTTTCGGTGGGGCACAACAGCGGCATGGTGGTGAAGGCCCGGAACCCGGGGACGGTGACGTTCGTTGATTCCGAGCGGATCATCATCGACAACTCCGACGAGTACGTCCTGCGGAAGTTCGTGGGCCTCAACGAGCGGACGTGCCAGAACCAGCGCCCGATCGTCAAGAAGGGCGAGGTCGTGGAGGTCGGCCGCGTGATCGCGGACGGCGCGAGCACGCGGTTCGGCGAACTCGCGATCGGCAAGAACGTGCTGGTGGCGTTCAACACGTTCGACGGGTACAACTTCGAGGACGCGATCGTCATCAACCAGCGGCTGGTGAAGGACGACGCGTTCACGAGCATCCACATCGATGCGTTTGACGTCGAGATCCGCGAGACCAAACTGGGCCGCGAGGAGTTCACGCGGGATATCCCGAACGTCTCCGAGAAGATGCTGCGGAACCTGGATGATTACGGGATCATCCGGACCGGAGCCCGCGTGGGTCCCGGGGACATCCTGGTCGGGAAGGTCTCGCCCAAGAGCAAAACCGAACTGACGCCGGAAGAGAAGCTGCTGCACGCGATCTTCGGACGGGCGGGCGAGGACGTCAAGAACGATTCGCTGGAAGTGCCGGCGGGCGTCGAGGGGATCGTGATCGGGGCGCGGAAGTTCAGCCGCCGCCTGCACATGAACGAGGAGCAGAAGAAGCAACTCAAGAAGGACATCCTCGACTACGAGAAGTTGATGGACGAGAAGGCGATCGGGCTCTTCCGCCAGATGGTGAACTCGGTCAACGACGCGGTTGGCACCCCGATGATCGATCCGAACACCCGCCAGAAGGTGGGCGCCTCGGACATCCCGGAAGTCATTTTGGAGCAGGTCCGGACGTTCGACGTCAAGTGGATCAAGGGTGCGAAGGAAACCAAGGCGACGGCGGAGACGCTGTACCGGCAGTTCTGGCCCCGCATCCAGGCGATCGGGACCGAGAAGGCCCGCAAAGTCAGCCATATGAAGCGGGGCGATGAACTGCCCAGCGGCGTTCTTGAGATGGTCAAGATCTACCTGGCCACCAAGCGTCAGCTCTCGATCGGCGACAAGATGGCCGGTCGGCACGGGAACAAGGGCGTGATCGCCCGGATCGTTCCTGAAGAGGACATGCCGTTCATGGAGGACGGCACTCCGGTGGACTTCCTGCTGAACCCGCTGGGCGTCCCCAGCCGCATGAACGTCGGTCAGATTCTGGAGACGCACTTGGGCTGGGCGGCCCGCGTGCTGGGCTTTCAGGCGATCACACCCGTGTTCGACGGGGCGACGGAAGAGGAAGTTCATAAGGCGGTCGCGGAGGCGAACCAGTTCGTCGTGGATCGGCTCGCGAACTTTGAGAAAACCGGCACCTGGCCGACTTCTCGCGAGATTCTTGCCAAGATGCCCCGTGGCGGCAAGATCCAGTTGTTCGACGGCCGCACCGGCGAGGCGTTCAATCAGAAGACCACCGTCGGGTACATGTACGTTCTGAAACTTCACCACTTGGTGGACGACAAGATTCACGCCCGGGCCACTGGACCGTACTCGTTGATCACGCAGCAGCCCCTGGGCGGCAAGGCCCGCACGGGCGGTCAGCGGTTCGGCGAGATGGAAGTGTGGGCCCTGGAGGCCTACGGGGCGGCGTACATCCTTCAGGAACTCCTGACGGTGAAGTCCGACGACGTGGAAGGGCGTACGAAGATCTACGAGAGCATGGTGAAGGGCACGAACAAGTTGGAGGCCGGGATGCCGGTGGCCTTCGACGTGCTTTGCAACGAACTCAAGGGTCTCGGGATGAACGTGACGCTGGAGAAGAAGAAGACCGAGGGGGGGAGCCTGCTGTAGCAGACGCCATCACGGAGTGGACCGCCGGGACGGGCGGATAGGCACGGCGTGGACAACGCGAGCCCAGCCTCGACTGATTTTGAAAGAATGTCTGGAGTTTTGATTTTCGCTGGAAACGTATGAGCACATGGAGTGATCTCGCCGCGGAAGCTCACGCCGATGCTGTTGCCTTGTCCGGCAGCGGCCGGGTCCGCGCTGCGCTCAATCGATGCTGCTACTCGTTGTTCAGCGCCATTTCGGCGGCCGCGGCAAAGGTCGGGTACACGATGCCGGCGGGTTGGGAAGGCCCTCGCCACGATGCGGTTCACGAAGGGCACATTGTGGCCCGTCACTTGCGCCATCTCAGCGCTGCGGAACGAGGCAAACTCATTTTTATCGCCGGGGTTCTGTACAAACTCCGCCGCGACGCCGACTACTCCCCTTGGGCATTGTTTTCGCCGATCGACGCCCGGCGGGCGCTTGGCCGCTTGCTCGAAGCCCGGCGGATTCTGGAGGCCGTGCGATGATTTTGGTGGATCCAATCCGGCTCGCCGATCTGATCGAGGACCGTCTGCGGACCACGGAAATGGGACGCGGATTTGATCTGAGGGTTGAGAGAGACCTTACCCGGCGGGAGCAGGAGTGGGTGTACGTCGGTATCGCCCCGCACAGCGCCGGCATCAGGGCCTACGAGTTCGCGGAACTTCTCGCGACCCTCGAACAGGACATCAGGAAGCAGGTCGGGAAGGACGAAATCCTTTTGTTGCCGGTGCGGCTGGAAGATGTGAACGGGAACGGGCGCGGTTGAGGCGGAGTTCGACTCATCAAAGTGATTTTCGCGGCAACCTGTGCCGCGTGGAGGGTTTGATCTATGGCCGAAGCAGTCTTTGATCGTGTGAATGATTTTTCCGCGGTGAAGGTGACGCTCGCGTCGCCCAACGAGATCCGCGCGTGGTCGTACGGCGAGGTCAAGAAGCCCGAGACCATCAATTACCGCACGTACCGCCCCGAGAAGGACGGGCTTTTTTGCGAGCGCATCTTCGGGCCCGAGCGCGACTACGAGTGCGCCTGCGGGAAGTTCCGCGGCACCAAGTACAAGGGCATCATCTGCGATCGCTGCGGCGTCAAGGTGACGCACAGCCGCGTGCGTCGCAAGCGCATGGGGCACATCAATCTGGCCAGCCCGACGGTGCATATCTGGTTCTTCAAGAGCATGCCCAGCCGCCTCGGCACGCTCCTGGGGATGAAGACCAGCGACCTCGAGAAGGTGATCTATTACCAGGATTACGTCGTCGTCGATCAGGGCGACACGGAACTGAAGTTCAAGCAGATTTTGACGGAGGACGACTACCGCTCGAATGTGGACAAGTTCGGCAACGCGTTCAAGGCGTCGATGGGCGCCGACGCCATCCGCGAGCTGATCGAGCGCACCGATCTCGACCAGGTGGCCGTGCAGATCCGTGAAGAACTGAACAACACCAAGAGCAAGCAGAAGATCAAGGATCTGGCCAAGCGGCTGAAGTTGGTGGAGCAGATCCGCGGCAGCGAGAACGAGCCCGCCTGGCTGGTGATGGACGTGGTGCCGGTGATCCCGCCGGACCTGCGCCCCTTGGTACTTCTCGAGTCGGGCAATTTCGCGACCAGCGATCTGAACGATTTGTACCGCCGCATCATCAACCGCAACAACCGGCTGAAGAAGTTGATGGACCTCAACGCGCCCGACGTCATCATCCGCAACGAGAAGCGGATGCTGCAGCAGGCCGTCGATGCGCTCTTCGACAACAACCGCTGCCGTCGGCCGGTTCTGGGCTCTTCCAACCGTCCGCTCAAGAGTTTGACGGACATGATCAAGGGCAAGCAGGGCCGCTTCCGCGAGAACCTGCTGGGCAAGCGCGTGGATTACTCCGCGCGGTCGGTCATCGTGGTCGGCCCGGAACTCAAGCTCAATCAGTGCGGGCTTCCCAAGAAGATCGCGCTCGAACTCTACCAGCCGTTCATCATCCGGAAGTTGAAGGAGCACGGCCTCGCCGACACCATCAAGAGCGCCAAGCGCATGCTGGAGCGGCGCGACCCGGCGGTGTGGGACATCCTCGAAGAAGTCATCTACCAGCACCCGGTGCTGTTGAACCGGGCCCCGACGCTGCACCGGATGGGTATCCAAGCGTTCGAGCCGGTGCTGGTCGAGGGGAACGCCATCCGCATCCACCCGCTGGTGTGCGGCGGCTTCAACGCCGACTTTGACGGCGACCAGATGGCCGTCCATCTGCCGCTCTCGATCGAGGCCCAGGCCGAGGCCCATGTGCTGATGCTGAGCACGCACAACATCTTCTCGCCCGCCAACGGCAAGCCCATCATCTCGGCGTCGCAGGACATCGTGATGGGTGTCTACTTCATCACCTTCATCGATCCCGATGAGAAGGCGTTCGAGAAACTCCCGAAGTACAAGGACCGGCGGGAAGCCATTCTGGCGCTCGAGCAACGCAAGATCGGCCCGCACGACCGCATCGCGGTGCGTGTCGACGGCTTCTCGCACTATGTCGATTCCCAGACCGGGGCCGTCAAGCCCATGCCGCCCAACAAGCGGCTGATCACGACCGGCGGCCGCTGCCTCTTCGCCGACGTCCTGGCGCCGGGGATGCCGTTCTACAACTGCCCGCTGGGCAAGAAGGGTGCCGCCCGCGTCATCGACGATTGTTACGCCATGTGCGGCCGCCCGGCCACGATCGACCTGCTCGATCGCCTCAAGGAGATGGGCTTCAAGCAGTCCACGCTCGCGGGGCTCTCGTTCGGCATCACCGATCTGCGCATCCCGCTCGAGAAGCAGGCGCTCCTCGACGAGGCTCAGAAGAAGGTCGACCGCGTCGAGAAGAACTACGACCGCGGCATCATCACCGCCCGCGAACGCTACAACCAGTTGCTTGATATCTGGTCGCACTGCCGCGAAGAAGTGCAGAAGAAACTGGTCACGGCCCTCAAGAACGACCGTCGCGACGCCTTGGGCAACGAGCTCCCGGCGGACGATAAGTCCACCAAGTCGTACCTCAACCCCGTCTATCTGATGATCGACTCGGGGGCCCGCGGCAACATCAGCCAGATGCAGCAGTTGGCCGGCATGCGTGGCCTCATGGCCAAGCCCAGCGGCGAGATCATCGAAACCCCCATCCGGGCCAACTTCCGCGAGGGGCTCAACATCCTCGAGTACTTCTCGAGCACGCACGGCGCACGAAAGGGCCTGGCGGACACCGCCCTCAAGACCGCCGACTCCGGCTACCTCACCCGCAAGTTGTGCGATGTGGCCCAGAGCGTGATCATCGGCGAGTGGGATTGCGGGAGCAAGCGCGGCATCAACAAGCGCGCCATCTACAAGGGCGAGCAGGTCGATGTTCCTCTGCGTGAGCAGATCATCGGCCGCGTGAGCCTCAACAACGTCGTCAACCCCAAGACCGACGAGATGATCGTTCGCGAGAACGAGATGATCTCGGCGGAAATGGCGGCCCGGGTGGAAGATCTCGGGATCGATGCCGTGATGGTTCGGAGCCCGCTCACCAGCGAATCCAAGAGCGGGTGCTCGGTGCTGGATTACGGCATGGATATGTCCACCGGCAAACTGGTGGAGCCCGGCCTCGCGGTGGGCATCATCGCGGCCCAGTCGATCGGCGAGCCCGGGACCCAGCTGACGATGCGGACGTTCCACACGGGCGGCATCGGCCAGCGCACGGCCGAGAACACCAAGTACGACGCCCTCTATTCGGGCAAACTGGAGATCCGTGACTGCAACCCGGTCGCGGTCAAGGACGACGAGGGCCACGACGCGATGGTCAGCCTGAAGCGGAACGGCGAATTGGCTGTGCTGGACTCGCACGGCCGCGAGCTCGAGAAGCAGAAGGTGCCCTACGGCGCGTTCATCTACATCAAGAACGGCGAGGATGTCAAGAAGGGCCAGACCATCATCAAGTGGGATCCGCACCGGGTTCCCATCCTGGCTGAGAAGGACGGCACCGTCTCCTTCAAGGACATCGTCGTCGGCGAGACGGTCCGCGAGGAGGATGCCGGTCGCGGCCAGAAGGCCATGATCATCATCGAGCACAAGGGCGAACTGCGTCCGCAGATCCACGTGGTCGATGCGACCGGCGGCATCCTCGACTTCCACAACCTCCCCGCCCGGGCCCGGCTGGAAGTCAAGGACGGCCAGGCCATCAAGGCCGGGCAGATGCTGGCCCGCCAGCCGCGGACCGCCGCGGGCTCGCAGGACATCGTCGGCGGTTTGCCCCGCGTGACGGAGATCTTCGAGGCCCGCAAGCCCAAGGAGCCCGCCACGATGGCGGAAATCTCGGGCCGGGTGGAGATCTTCTCCGACAAGCGCAAGGGCAAGATGACGATCCGGGTCGTTTCCGACGCCGAGATCGAGAAGGACCACCACGTCCCGACGGACAAGCAGATTCTTGTCCACACCGGCGACTTTGTGCAGGCCGGTGATCCGTTGACGGAAGGGCCCCTGGTTCCGCACGACATCCTGCGGATCAAGGGCGAGGAATCGCTGTGGGCCTACATGCTGGACGAAGTCCAGAACGTCTACCGGGCCCAGGGCGTGACCATCAACGACAAGCACATCGAACTCATCCTGAGCCAGATGCTTCGGAAGGTGAAGGTCGAATCACCCGGCGACACCGACCTGCTGCCGCAGGAAGTGGTGGACAAGTTCAACTTCAAGAGCAAGAACCGCCAGGTCGAGCAGTTTGCGCGCATGAGCGATGCGGGCGGGACGGAACTCAAGGTCGGTGACCTCGTTGCCAAGTCTCTGATCAAGGAAGCCAACGCCCGTGCCGAGGCGGCCGGTCGTGATGGCGGCAAGGCCAAGCGGGCCAAGCCGGCGTCGGGCCGCACGCTGCTCTTGGGCATCACCAAGGCGGCTCTTTCGAGCGACTCGTTCCTGTCGGGAGCGTCGTTCCAGGAGAGCACCAAGGTGCTGACCGAAGCCGCGCTGCGCGGGGCCGTCGATGATCTTGTCGGCCTCAAGGAGAACGTCCTGCTCGGACACCTGATCCCCGCGGGCACGGGCTTCCGTCCGTACCAAGACATCAAGGTCAAGGTGCTCGTGGAACTCCCGGAATATGCCGACGACGACGAAGGCATGCTGGAGGAGGCCACCAGTGTTGCGGAGGCGCTGGGGGCCGATCGCAACGAGCGGCTGGGCGCGGCCCACCTCGAGGTCCAGCAGGCTCCGCTACGCGAGGTGATCGCGGGCAAGGCCGACGCAACGGCCACCGCTGACTGACGCCAACGTCTCGGAATGGTGATCCACTCGAACCGCCGGAGGCTTTCCTCCGGCGGTTTCTTTTTTGACTCACGAGAGATCCCGGGGCGTTTGCTTCGGACCTATGGCTTGGTGGGCGGCCGCGCGACGAGCGCAGCCAGCGCGACCGGGTGGATCGGCGAAAAGGCCGTGGTGCCTGTCAGCAACATCAGGCGAACGTAGTCCTTGCACAGGCCGCAACCGGTGCAGCAGCCGGTCTGTGCGGAAAGGGCTTCAAGCGTTCGCGGGCCCGATTGTGCCAAGGCCCACAGTTGGGCGAAGGTGACGTTGTGGCAAACGCAGCGGGTGACGTGCATGGTGCGCAGGACCGGGAGTCAGTTCGGCGGTTGCCACTCGCCCGCATCGGGAACGTAGTGAGAGTTGGGGGTGACCCCGACTGATCCGATGCGGAAGCGTTCGCTGACGAGCCACTCGGGGCGGGAGCGGTGCTGGCGGACGCTCGAGTCGGCGCAAGAGGCGACCGCCGCGCCCGCGTGGCGGAAAGACGTCGTGGGGGACGCATTGACACTCCAGACGCCATCACTGAACAGTTCGGGCGGGTCGAGAAGTGCGGAATTTCGGAGGGTGGAAGAGGGGAGCATGGCGTCGGCGAAAACAAAGAGCGTTCCCGGATCGCGGATGTCAAAGAGCCGCCGCCAAGGACGATGACCGATGCCCCCTGACCACCCCGGCGTTTTTTCCGGCGAGAGGTAATAGCCGTTGTACCCGTAGGTGCTGGTGGGCCAGCCCCTGCCGTGGATGTTCTCGGTGCTAAAGGGTCCTTGCGGTCGGTAGCTCCCCCACGGCTGGGCCGGGCACTCAAAGACCGAGCGCGGCGACAACGCCGAGTCGAGGTAGGGCGTCAGGAAGCCGGGGGTG
>ENA-ORBV01013760-ORBV01013760.1-microbial-mat-metagenome-genome-assembly--contig:-NODE-13760-length-12233-cov-5.667489_pt1 | contig 12233 bp, 13 predicted proteins | sample MGYA00237777_ERZ505514 | MGnify/ENA primary metagenome ERZ505514 (study PRJEB26160, sample SAMN06269048) | microbial mat metagenome | isolation source: Oligotrophic lake microbial mat | place... | reverse complement strand
AGCAGAATGGTCGCGCTCGGACCGATGTGCTGATCGAGCAGCAGGACACCGCCGCCGAAGAGCGCGCGCCCGGCGAGTATGCCGCCCTGCATCCACGCGTTCAGCGCCCCGCGATGCTCGGGTCGCACGGGCTGCAGCGCCCAGGCATCGACCGCGACGTCCTGGGATGCGGCGAAGACCGCATGCAACAACAGCAACGCGGCGATGGCGGCGAAGTCGGCGCGCCAATCGAAGAGCAGAGTCGCCAGCAGGCACAGGCCCATCACCGTCTGGCAACTCGCGATCCAGGCGCGTAGCGGCCAGCGCGGCGATCGCAGGATATCGATCGCGGGTGCGCCGAGGAACGTCAGCGCCCACGGCAGCACCAGCACGCCGAGCAGAGTCGTGATTTCGGCGACCTCGACGCCGGCGGCGCGGAGGCGAGTCGACAGCGCCCACCACAGGAATCCGATCGGCGCGCCTTCGCTGAAGTAGAGCGACGCAAACAGCACCCGCCGCCGCAGGGCCGGCGTCACACTTCTTTGGAGCCGTCGCTGGACGAATAGTGCAGCCGATACAAATCCCGGCGGCGATCTTCCCAGTTGAGGACGGTGCCCTTCCACCGCTGCCGGCGCAGCATCTCGAGATCCATCTCCGCGAAGATCACGGTCTCGATGTTGGCCTGGCACTCGGCCGCGATGCCGTCACGCGCGAAGTAGAAGTCCGACGGCGTCAGAATCGCCGACTGCGCATAGTGGATGTCCGCGTGCTCGACGTCCGGCAGGTTGCCGACGCATCCGGCCAGCACGACGTAAACCGGGTTCTCGATGCAGCGGGCCTGCGCGCAGTGCCGGACGCGGAGATAATCGTGACGTTCGTCAGTGTTAATCGGGGCGAACAGAATCTGCGCGCCCTGGTCGAACGCCATCCGTCCCAGCTCAGGGAACTCGATGTCGTAGCCGATCAGGATCGCAATCCGGCCGCGGTCCGTATCAAAGGTATGGAGAGCGTCCCCCGGCTGCACACCCCACCAGCGCCGCTCGTGAGGCGTGATGTGCAGTTTGCGCTGCTTGCCGATCGAGCCGTCGCGATGGAACAGATATGCCGTGTTGAACAGCTTGTCGCCATCGAGCTCGAACTGGCTGCCGCCGACGATGTTGAGGTGGTACTTGATGGCCAGCCCGCTCATCAAATCGAGATACTGCGGCGTGAACTCAGCGAGTTTGCGCGCGGACTGACCGGGTCGGTCAGCCTGGATCGTCGACAACAACTGCGTCGTAAACAACTCGGGAAACAGCAGGAAGTCCGACTTGTAGTCGGACGCGACGTCGACGAAGAACTCGCACTGCGTCGCAAAGTCGTCGAAGCTGGCAATCGTCCGCAGCTGGTATTGCACCGCGGAGAGGCGCACGGGACTGACCGGCCGCATCAGCTGGCGGCGTTGCGGCGCGACGTAATGGAAGTTGCTCCACTCCAGATAGGTGGCATAGCCGCGCGATTCGGCATCGGAGGGGAAATAGTTCGGAATCAAGCCCTTCAGCACGAAGCCGTTCGACAGCTGGGGAGTCAGTACGGGATCCACCAGATGCTTGCTGATCACTCGATCCACGTACTCGGCGGCCGACATCTCGTCGGCGTGCCGTCCGTAGCCGGCGATGCGGCCGCCGATCATGATGCCTTTGAGGTTGCGCTCCCGGACCAGGTCCTTGCGCGCCTGATAGAGCCGGCGTGACAGCTTGAGGCCGCGGAATTCTGGATCGACCATGATCTCGATGCCGTACAACATGTCGCCTCGGGCGTCGTGATTGCGAATGTAGCCGTTGTCGGTACTCAGCTTCCAATCGTGCCATTCGCCGTGGCCCGCTGAATCGACGACCAGGCTGCTGGCCGACGCCGCCAGGCGCCCATCGATATCGATGACGAACTGTCCTTCCGGGAAGATCGCGATCTGGCTCGCGATCTGGTCCCGCCCCCACGGCTTCATCCCGGGAAACGACCGGAGCTGCATAGCGACCAGCGCATCGAAATCGTCGAGCGTCAGCGGCCGTTGCCGTAGTCGCGAGTCGAAGGGCCGCTGCGGGACGTCAGCCATATCGCATCATACCTTTCGCGTGCCGGCACTTTCGAGGTCACGGCTTTGGGCCATCACGCTGTTCAGTGCGGCGCCGATCAGAATCGCCAGACTCGACATGTACAGCCACAACAGGACGACAATCACCCCGCCAATGGCGCCGTAGGTGACGTTGTAGGTTCCCATCTGAGTGATATAGAGCTTGAAGACCAGCGAGCTCAGGATCCAGAGACCAGTGGCGGTCACAGCCCCAGCCGTCACCCACGGCCAACGTTGCGCGCGGTTCGGGGCAAAGTGATAGACCAGATCGATGGCCAGGACAATGACCGCCGCCGCAAGCGACCAGCGTATCACCTGCCACAGCGGGGTCGCGACCATGCCGATGCCCAACCAGGCAGCGACGAAGCCGGCGGCCTGCGATCCTGCCATGATGAGAAACAGGGATACGCTGGCGAAGACCGTTAGTGCGAGCGTCAGCGCGATGGCCACGAGTCGCCGTTTCCACCACGGTCGCCACTCGGCGACCCGATAGGTGTGGTTCAGCGCCGTGATAATGGCGGCCATGGCTGCGGAACTGCTCCACAACGCGCCGGCGATGCCAAGCACCGCCAGTCCTGCGTGCTCACCACGCTCGATGTCCTGAAGTTGCTCGGCCAGCAGTTCAATGAACGCGCGCGGAGCGACGCGACCCACGATCACCAAGAGTTCGTTCGCGGCGTTCTGGATCGGAAAATATCCGACCATGGCGACCAGGAACAGCAGCGCGGGAAACAGTGCGAGGAGAAAATAGTACGCGAGTTGCGCGGCTAAACCCACGCAGTGGTCGTCGACGACGGCCGTGACCGTGGCCCTGACGATCTTCCGCCATCGCTCGCTCGAGGCGATCATGCCCCGGCCTCTCCAACGCCGTAGTGCATCAACACCCGGCGGACGGTCAACCCCTGTACCAGGACTGCGAACACCACGACGGCGTAGGTGCTCGCCAACAGGACTTCCTGGCCCGGAGAACGGGGGAGGCTCAGGACCAGCGCGACCGAAATGCCGCCCCGCAACCCGCTCCAGGTGAGGATCGGCACGAGGCCGCGACGAAGCGACCCCCGCATGCGCATGGCGGCGACCGGTACCGCCACGGAGACGAGACGCGCGAGCAGGCAGATGGGCACGACCAGCAATGCTGGCGCGAGCACGTCGGCCCAGCGCGACACCGCAAAGACCGCGAGGCCGAGCAGCAAGAAGAGCACGGCGTTGAGGACCTCGTCGATCATGGTCCAGAAGGCATCGATGTGTTCGCGGGTGCGTTCGCTCATGGCCAGCCGTCGGCCGTGATTGCCGATGAACAGTCCGGCGACCACGACCGCGAGCGGACCAGAGACGTGCACCCAGAACGAGAGCGCGTACAGGAACATGACCAGAGCGAGCGTGATCAGCAGTTCGAGCGGGTGGTCGGCGAGGCTCTTCAGCGCCCGGTACCCGAGGTAGCCGAGCGCCATGCCGAGCACGATCCCGCCGACCACTTCGCGAATCGCGAATACCGTCAGATCAGTCGCGCTCGGTCCCGGCGCGAGATCCGCCGTCCCCCCGAACTGTGCCATCGATGCCAGGCCCATGAACACGACCACGCCGACGCCGTCGTTGAACAGGGATTCCCCGGCGATCTGCGACTCAAGACTCGGGGGCGCCTTCAATGCCTTCAGCAGACCCATCACGGCGATCGGGTCCGTGGGCGAGATCAAGGCCCCGAAGGTCAAACAGACGAGCAGGCTGAGGTGCACGTCGAGCAGGCCAAAGGTGAAGCAGGTCAGTACGCCCACGACCGTCACCGACAGCAGGACGCCAACGGTCGCCAAGCCGGCGACCAGCCACCCCTGCTTGAGCAGCCCCTCGAGATCGACGTGCAGCGCTCCCGCAAACAGCAGGAAGCACAACAGTCCGTGCATTAATGTCTGGTCGACGTCGATTTCACCGAGGAAGCCCTCAATCGCGGAGCTCAGGTCGATCCCTGGCACCACCCGGTCGATGAGCACGACAACCAGCGAGCTCACCAGTGCGACCAGGAGCGTGCCGGAGGTGGACGGCAGACGCAGGAACCGGTGGTTCACATAACCGAACACGGCGGCGGCGGCCACGAGAATCGCAGCGACATCGAAGGCGTTCACGCGGCCACCCCGAGGCCACGTCCACCAGCAACAAGACGCTCGCGGTCGGGGCGTGCCGACACCGAACGAAAGAGCGACGCCCGCCACGGTGCAGGGGACATACTGTAGTGTGGCGCGAAACACTGACACTCTGGCCCAAGAATGACGCGGTTCCGTGCCCTGTGGGAGGGGATACGTGGCACCTACTGGGCGGTGCCATCGGCAATGGTCGCGGTGTCAGTGGTTGTTTCATTTGTCATGGTGGACCTCGACCGGGTGCTCACGGCTCAGTTCCTGAGCGAATTGTCGTGGGTCTTCACCGGCGGGCCCGAAGGGGCCCGGGCCGTGCTGTCGACCATCGCCGCGTCGATGATCACGGTCGCCGGGGTGACATTTTCGATCACCATCGTCGCGCTCACGCTCGCCTCGCAGCAGTTTGGGCCGCGTCTGCTCCGCAACTTCCTGCGCGATCTCGGCAACCAGGTCACGCTGGGCACTTTTGTCTCGACATTCACTTACTGCTTGCTCGTGCTGCGCACGGTGCGCGGTACCGACGACGAGCAGTTCGTGCCGCATCTGGCCGTGACGGTCGGGGTCGTCCTGGCGATGCTCAGTCTCAGTGTGTTGATCTTCTTCATCCATCACATTGCCACCTCGATCCAGGCGTCTCAGGTGATCGCCAACGTCGCCGACGAACTCGCGGGAGCGATCGACCGGTTGTTTCCCGAGCAGATCGGTCAAGAACCCGCGCCGGACCCGAGCGAACGAGCGGCGCGCGCGCCATCGCCGACGTTCGTGGGCGGGCACGCCATCGTGGCCGTTGCGGGCGGTTATGTCCAAGCCGTCGATGGTGCGCGGCTGCTGAAGCTGGCGACCGCACACAATCTGGTCGTGCGCCTCGACTCGCGGCCCGGCGCCTTCGTGCGCAGGGGCACCCCGCTGGTAACGGTGACTGCGGCCCTGACGCCGAGCGACGACATTGCGGCGTCAGTGCGGGCGTGCTTCATCACCGCTAGCGAGCGCACCGGCGTCCAGGATGTTGGGTTCTTTGTCGATCAACTCGTGGAGCTGGCCGTGCGAGCCCTGTCGCCGGGCATCAATGATCCGGCGACGGCCCGTACCTGCATCGACCGACTGGAGCAGGCGCTCTGCCATCTGGCCGGGCGCAGCATGCCATCGGCGTATCGCCACGACGCCGATGGCACGCTGCGCGTCGTCGCCAGCGAGGTGACCTTTGCCGGCATACTCGATCTTGCGTTCACTGAGATCGCCCGCTACGGCCGCTCGAGTGTGTCGGTCAGCTGTCGGCTACTCGCGGCCATGCGCGATCTGGCGCCGTGCGTGCTGCACGAAGAAGACCGGCTGGCGCTGGTCCGCCAAGCCGCGTTTGTGGGCGATCGCTCGGCTGAGTCGTTCGACAACGAGAATGATCGCGCAGAACTCACTGGCTGCTATCACGCGGCGCGGTCGGCGCTGCATCGGCCACGTGCATTTGACCTTCCTCAGGCCTGACCGTCACGGCTCCGGTTCATTCAGCGATCAGCTGTAGTCAAGGACAGCGATTTCCGGTCCGCTTCTCCGCGCCCGCACCGCGGTGCAGCGCGCGACAGGCCGCGCGGGTGGCGATGACGACCTCGGCAACATCGTCCAACGGCCCAGTAGCAGGAACCAGCGCCAACGCGGCCGCGGCGGATCCACTTCGGAACGCCAATTGCATTCTCTTTAGTCCTTAACCAATAGAGCTACGAATGATGAAGAAGATAAAGAGTCTGAACCAGGTCATGTGTGTCGGTGTCGCCGGATTGCTGTCGGTCGGCGTTGCGGCCCAGGCCCCGCCACAAGCGATGCAGCAGGACAAGAAGCCGATGCCGGGTGAGATGCACGCCGCGATGAAATCCGAGCAGGTGATCGCGTCGTGGAAGCCGGCGCCGAAAGCGGCCGCCGAGAGAATGATCAAGAAATACGGCGAGCCGGCGGAAGTCACGACCATGCGGCTCATCTGGCACGACAACGGTCCGTGGAAGTACACGGAGGTCATGAACGAGGAGATCGAGCACAACTTCCCGATCCCGCACAAGGACGCCATGCACCAGGCGGTGAACTACAAAGTCGATCCGTCGAAGGCCGACGACATCCTCGAGTTCGACGGCAGTATCATCCTCAACCGCACCGCCGGCATGATTGGTGCGATGTGCGACAAGGAACCGGCGAACTTCCCCGCCGTGAACCTCGCGCACGAGGTGGCGACTGGCAAAAAGAGCGTCGATGAAGCGCGCAAGCAGTACGCCATGTCGATTGACCTGCTGATGAAAGAGCAGAAGATGGACAAGTACACGTCGGGCCTGATCTTCGAGCCGCCGACGAAGGCTGGCTTCGCGGACGCGCCGTTCGGTTCGACCAGCACGGACAGCAAGAAACAGTAGCCCCGACGCTCGTCCGACGGCACAGCGGTGCCGTCGGACGACGGGTCCGGACGTGCGTGGCGCCGACAAGTGCCTGGCTGATGGCAACCGGGTCGTCGGTCACATGAAGGTAGCAGGGGGACAATAATGAATCTCGGAAGAGCATTTCTGGCCGGTGTCGTCGGCGGGACCGTGATGTCGATGGGCCTTGCGATGGGGCGTGCCATGGGGATGCCGGCAAATATCGAGATGATGCTCGGGACCATGCTGCTGCAGCCTGGTACGGCCGCCTTCATGGTGGGGATGGTCATGCACCTGATGATTTCCGGATTGATCGCGCTGATCTACGCGTGGGGGTTCGAGACGATCACCCACCGATCGAGCGCCCTGATCGGCGCCGGATTCGGATTCATGCACGCCATTATTGCTGGCATGGTCATGGGCATGATGCCGATGATGCACCCGCTAATGCCGGAGATGATGCCCGCGCCAGGCGCCTTCATGTCGAATCTCGGCATGATGGGAGTGTTGGCGGAGTTCATCCTGCACATCCTGTATGGCGCGGTTGTCGGCGCCATCTATACATCGGCACACGTCCACAGCCCCGCCCACGTCTAGTCGGGTGAGGAACAGGAACCTGAGGCCCACGGCCAAGAGCAGGTTACCGATCGAGCTGGCGCGTGCGCAGAAGTCGTCGACGCGATAGCCGGATTCGCGCGGCCATGAGCGCCCCTCACCGCAGCCGCCAGATCAGCCACAACATCACTGGTGAAGCGGCCGTGGTGAACACGCAATACGTGCAAAAGGCGCCGAGTCTGGCCATGTCGACGACGCCCTTGATGTTGGCGTAAGTGGCGAGGGTAACGATCAGGGGCGTGCGAACGGCGCGTCGGCTACCGCTTCACAGCCACCCATCAACGGACACCACATCTTCTCGACGACACGGCTCTGGTAGAGGCCGATGTACGCATGGCGGCCATGCTCGCGGCGGCGAGGAGCAGGGCGACGCTCCCTGGCAGTGCGTGTCCGTCCGCCGGCATAAATGAATCTCCCATCGTTCGCGCCACGCGGTCGACGAATTCTGGCGACACGTCAGCGTCGTATCCGTGGGCGATCTCGCGTGCCATGCGACCGACGAGCGCCACCTGACGTGCGAATCGACGGCAGTGCCGGCACGTCATCAGGTGCGCGCGAACGCTCAGTCGCCGCCACACACCCAGGGCCGGCAGCGCGTCGGTCAGGCGGGCACGCGCCCGATGCAGCGGCACTCCAATATGAGTGACCGTCCGGCCGAGAATCTTACAGATCGCGGCGGTGTCGAGATCCTACATCTGCCGCAGCTCGAACACTTCCCGCAGCCCATCCGGCAGCCGATCGACGCAGCCGCGGATCGCTTGGCCCAGCTGATTTGAGGACACGCGCCGCTCCACGTCGACCGGCGTCGTAATCCAACTACCTCGCGCGTCGAATTGGGACTCAAACACCTCGTCGATCGGGTCATGATTTGCGTCGCGGCTCTGCGCGCGGCGGCGTTCCTGGACTTTTCGGTAGAGGATGCCGAAGACCCACGTATTCACGCTTGAGCGTCCCTCGAAGCGGTCGAGGCTGGTCATGAAGGTTGCAAACACGTCCTGCACGAGGTCTTCTGCGTCGACTTGGGAGAAACCCATGCCGCGCGCCGCCCGGTAAAGCGGGCGGGCGAGGTCTTCCGCCACCTGCCGGAGTGCGTCTGGATCGCGGCGCTGTACCCGCGCCAGCTGGTCCGGGTCGATCGCTGACGGTGGCTGACTCATCGGTGAGCGTTATGACGCCGGGAGGCGAGCGGGCGGCGCTACCCACGTGACGGGGATGATTGAGAACAATCGGCCCTTGAGAACCACGCGGCTGCCGGGTTGCGGCGACCCGCTGGTTTCGGCCACCCGCATGTTCCCCCAGGGCGGAATCAGCGCGGTCAGTGCGGCAGGACTCTCGTGGAAACGAAATACCGCGGCCGGAGACGCGGCGAGGCGCGACTCCTTGAGGAACCGCGTCACGCTTGAACCGACACGCCCTTCCAGAACGCCACCCGGCCGGCGATCTGGGCGGCCTCCGGCTTCGGCGTCGGGTAATACCACGCGGCGTCAGGGTTGTCTTGCCCGTTCACCGACACCGTGTAATACGACGCCAGTCCCTTCCATCCGCACACCGACGTCTTGGCGCTGGCTCGGAAGAACTCCGGGTTGATCGCATCGGGCGGGAAATAGTGGTTGCCTTCGACCACGACAGTGTCGGCGCTCTCAGCGATGACGACTCCGTTCCAGATAGCTTTCATATGGGAGATAAGACGCGGGTCTGGCCACCCGGGGTCCATCGCCGGGCCTCGCAAGCTACGCGCCGCCTGGTCCCCCTTGCGGGCGAGGGCGGGGTCGAAGTCCTTTTCCTCCTCCTCCGGCTCAGCGCCGGCACAGCCGTGGTGCTGGCGGTGGCGGTGAGAAGAAGACAAAGAGTCGAGGCGCGAGCAATGCGCCATGTCGACTGACCTGCTGATGAAAGAGCAGAAGATGGACAAGTGCGCGTCGGGTCTGACGTGCGAGCCGCCGACGAAGGCCGGCTGCGCGAATGCGACGAGCACGGGGTCAGGCGCCACGACGTTACCCGTCGTGCGGCCGGTCGCGCCCGTCACGAGTTCTCAGCGCCAGGTCGGCACGTAGTCCGGCGATCTCCGCTTGCAGCCGGGCGATGGCCTTCGCGCCCGCCACCTCTCCCTCGTCCGAGTCGGCGTCGCGACCGATGAAATAGGTGGCCAGCGCGGCGGTGACGTAACCGAAGACGGCAAACGCGTAGAGGGCGAGGACGACGCAGAGCACGCGGCCCTCGGGACTCTGCGGCCAGTAGGCCGAACCCATCGTGGTCATGATCATGGCCGTCCACCACAGGGCTTCCCCGTAACTAGCCAGGCCATCGGCGTAGTCGTTCTCGAAGGCGAACATGCCGGCGGCACCGCCCAGCGTCACGAGCACGGTCGTGGCCGCGACGTAGCCGAACCCGCGCCGGCTCATGGTCGCGCTCAGGGCGCGCATCCCGCGATTGAGAGAACCGATCACGCGGACGAGCCGGATGCCTCGCGCGGCACGCGCGGCCCGCATGAAGCGGACCACACGGACCAGGCGCAGGACGCGCAGCGCCGGCAGGACCAGCGACAGCGCTGTCAGCCAGTTGCGCTTGAAGTAGTCGCCCTTGCGGGGCGCCAGCACGAGCTCGACGATGAAATCGACGACGAAGACGATCCAGATCGCCGTACTGAGAACGTCGAGGATGGGGTTCTGCAGCCAGACCGACTCCCATAGCAGTTCCACGCCCAGCAGAGCCAGCCAGGCGAAGCCAAGCACGAGCATCGGTACCTCGAGCCATCGCTCGAGCTGCTGCAGGAGTTCATGGCGTTCACGCTCGACCGGGTTGAGATCGTCGGCGATCGGCGGCCCTCCCATCGGCGTCACCGGCTAGCGCCGGAAGGCGCTCATGGCTTGATCGTGGTCCCGTTGACGACGTCGCGCACGCCGGGAATACCACGAACCATGTCGGCGGCCTGCGTCCGATCTGCTTCGCTTCTCACCTCGCCCGTGAGTGTCACCACGCCATTGGCGACACGAATGTCCACGTTCTGGTCCTTCAACAACGGCGTCATAGCCTGCAGCGTCGCGAATCGCTGTCGGATACCGCCGTCCATATCGTCGGCCAACTCCTCATTCCGGCCCTGGACCACAATCTCGTTGGCAATCTGGGCGTGCGTTCCGACTGATGCCGTGACGGCCGCCGTCGCCCGATCTCTCGCCTCCGCCGATGCCACGGTTCCCGACAGCCGCACGACCTTGGCCTCGCTGTCGTAATGTGCCTTTACTTGGTCAGCCATGGCACTGCTCGCCAGCGCCCCATCGGCCATGACCTGCACATCCGGTCCGCGATTGCAGGCCGCGACGATTAGTGAGCCGCCGAGAGCCACTCCAATCAGATACTTTCGCATGTCATTCGCCTCCGCTCCCCGAGGAAGCAAGACCAGTGCCGTGCTATTCACATCCAGATAGTGCCGGCTGGGGCACGAGCACGGGGTGACCCGATACCGATATTGAGGAGGCGGCGGGCACGAATTGTCTGATCCGTGGTTCAGCGAGGGTGATGGCGCTCCCGCTGGAGGAACAGCGAAGAATCGAGATGCGCGCGGCGCTCACTGTCGCGACGCATCGGCCCCAAAGCCCTTCGCGGTCCACCCATCCGTCGCACCGGACGCTTCTCCCACGAGTGACATCCGACCACTGAGGGTGAACTCAGCGCGCGCGTTCGAGATCCGCGATCAACGCCTTCATCTCATCGATCTCCCGGCGCTGAGCCGCGATGATGGCATCGGCCAGCTTGCGGACGCGCGGCTCCGTGATGCGGGCGCGCTCACTCGTGAGAATGGCGATCGAATGATGCGGAATCATCGCTTTCATGTACGAGACCTCGTCCACGGTCGTCTGGCTCCGAACGAGCCAGAGCGCCGCCGCGAACACGATCACGCTGCCACCGATGATGCCGAGGTTGACGCGCCGGTCCTTGTACATGCTCCACATGAAGGCGAGCATGACGACGGCCATCGTGGCGCCCATCACCAGCGCCATGTAGGCGCGGGTCTCACTGAACAACACGTGATCCATCTGGTAGGTGTTCAGGTACATCAATCCAAACATGACGAGCGTTGACGTGGCGATCATGGCGCCGAAGCGCGTGTATCCATTCACAACGGGCTCTCGCGCTCTGCCCGGATCCGCTCTTCGTCGGTCAGGGGCCGGCCCTTCACCACTTCGTCATAGGCCACGTTCTGGTCGGGCCGATCATTCGCTTCCGGCGGCGGCTCCTGGCCACCGCGACTGGATTCTTTCGTTACTGAATCGCTACCGTCTCGAATCGGGTCAATCGTCTCAGCCATTGGCATACCTCACGGATCCTGGGCTGCATGATGCGTACCGGTGCAGAAGCCGCACACTCCTGAACCGCCAGCCGGTACTAGCGCTGATCAATCGGCCGCCGGTGACAATCGTCGAGCTGGCGATCCGGATGGGAACAAGAAGGCGCAGGACATGACAACTCCGGGCGTCAAGGATGGCGACACCGGGAGCGATCACCCTTAGTTGAACTGGCGGGCTAGCCGCGCATGGCGCGTTCGCTCACCGAGGATCCGAGCTGGGAGAGCACGCCCTCGGGCGACCGCGTGTGCCAGTCTTGGCTCACTGGCTCATGGCGACGAGCGTGGCTCTGTCATTTCACCAGTGTCTTGCGGATGACCTGCAGCTCACGCCGGCGTTTCGCGGTGGGCTTGGGGAAGGTCATTCCCAACCCATGGAAGACGTCGAGAACAATCTCGGAGATGATCAGCCGGGCGTTCTTCTTGTCATCAGCAGGGACGACATACCAGGGCGCGTCGGCGGTGCTCGTGGCACTCAGACACGCCTCATACGCCTTCATGTAGTCCGGCCACAGTTTTCGCTCTTCGATATCGGCACGACCGAACTTCCAGTTCTTCTCCGGACTATCGATCCGCTCGAGGAAGCGCTGCCGTTGTTCGTCCTCCGACTGGTGCAGGAACACTTTGATAATCCGGGTGCCGTTACGGTGGAGATGCGCCTCGAGATC
>ENA-ORBV01013759-ORBV01013759.1-microbial-mat-metagenome-genome-assembly--contig:-NODE-13759-length-12235-cov-6.133163_pt1 | contig 12235 bp, 8 predicted proteins | sample MGYA00237777_ERZ505514 | MGnify/ENA primary metagenome ERZ505514 (study PRJEB26160, sample SAMN06269048) | microbial mat metagenome | isolation source: Oligotrophic lake microbial mat | place... | reverse complement strand
GGCCGGTGATGGTGATGGCAAAGATATAGACACCCAATATCCAGTTGCAATCCCTGTCTCCAACCGAGGATGCCGCCATGGCCATCGCACGAAAGCGTCTCTTCGATCCGACTCACGGTCCCTGGATCCATGCCATCAGTCGCTGTGTGCGACGTGCCCATTTGTGTGGAGGCCGAGATGGGCGCTATGATCACCGTCGCGCGTGGATGGAGGAGCGGCTGGAGTTGCTGAGCCGGGTGTTCGCCTGTGAGATCGCGGCGTATGCGGTGATGTCGAACCATTTCCATGTCGTCGTGCGGATGCGTCCGCAGGAGCCTGCCGGGTGGTCGGCGGTGGAGGTGGCGACTCGGTGGATGTCGATTTTCCCCCGCACGTATCTCTCGGACGGGACGCCGGTGCTGCCGAGTGAGGCGACGATCGCTGCGCAGGCCGCCGACTGGAGATGGATTGCCGAGAAGCGCGGTCGGTTGGCGGATCTGGGGTGGTTCATGCGCTCGTTGAAGGAGCCGATCGCGCGACGGGCGAATCGCGAGGACGCTTGCAGCGGGGCTTTTTGGGAAGGGCGTTTCGATTCGATTCCGCTGCTCGACCAGCCAGCGCTGATCGCGTGCATGGCGTATGTCGATCTCAACCCGATCCGGGCGAAGATGGCGGCGACTCCGGAAACCTCGCGCCATACGGGTGTGCGTCAGCGGATACGGGCTCGGCAACGGGTGGTGGCGACGTCGCGGGTGGCTGCGCGCGGAGGCGGCCAGGCGCTGGCGAAAAGCGGCCTTGCTGATCGTGCGCCCACCCCCAATTGGGTCGTCCCGGTAGAGCGCTGCATCGTCGGGGAGGCGCTCGCAAACAAGCGCTTATCGACTGACGATTATCTGACGCTGGTTGATGCCACCGGCCGGGTGATCCGTCCGGGCAAGCGCGGTGCGATCCCGGCTTCCCTGGCGCCGATCCTGGCGCGGTTGGATCTGCGGGTCGAGGGATGGATCGCGACCATGCTGGGCTGGCGGCAGATGCGGGGTTCGGCGGTGGGCGGATCCGAGGCGAGGATCGCCGAGGCGGCCCGTCGTGGAACGCGCTGGGTGAAGAATCATTGTCCACTCTTTTCACGCAGAACAGCGGCATAGCATCCGCGTATGCAGACGGGTCGGGTTCGCTGTGGTTCTCGGTGGCGCGCGCGCCGCGCGCCGCTGGTCCGCCTCCCCCGCTGTCGCCGCCCCCGCAGGGGGCTCACGCAGGCGTGGACTGCCGAAACGCCGGCGATCGTCGACCTCAACGGCGATGGCGTCTTCTCGCCGGCCTTCGCCGGCGCCGACATCGTTGCCGAGATGCACTACGATCTCGTCGGGCAGCCGATCCGTTCGCTGGACAGTCGGGGCAATGCGACGCAGACCGAATACGACCGCGCCAACCGGGCGGTGAAGGTGATCCAGCCGTCGGTGATCGACGCCGAGTTGGCGACCCCGGCCAGCCGCACGCCGACCACGATGACCGTCTACGACAAAAATAGCAACGTCATCCAGGTGACCGACGCGCGTCTCGTCGTGACGAAGAAGGAGTTCGATCAGCTCAATCGCTTGCGTGCGGTGATCGCGGCCTTCGGCACTCCAGAGGCGGTGCGCACAGAGAGCGAGTACGACGCCAGCAACAACGTGACGGCGCTGATCCTGGTCAACGGTGCCGAGCGTCAGCGGACGACGTATGCCTTCGACGCCTTCGATCGCCGCGTCCTTGAGACGCTGCCGACGGTGGCCGATGGCTTCGCCCGGACCACGGCGACGACCTATTACCGCAATGGCCAAGTGCGGACAGCGAGGGATGCGAATGGCCAGGTGACCGAGAGCGAGATCGATCGCGCCAACCGGGTGCGGATAATCCGGCTCAAGCGCGCCGACGCCAGCATCGAGGAGACCCGCACCCTGACCTACACCAAGGTTTCGAAGCCGGAGACGATCATCGATCGCAATGGGACGACGACGTTCGTCTACGACGCGCTCGACCGGGTGACGAGCGAGACGCGGGCCGCCACCGGTTTGGCGGATGCGACGGTGAGCAGCTTCTACGACGCGCTGGGCAACCGCACGCGGTGCACCTACGCCACCACCAATCGCGCCCTGACCAGCCGCTACGACCGCGCCAGCCGCCTGACCATGGTGGTGGATGGCGGTCCGGCGACGGCGTACACCTATGATGCCAACGGCAACCGGTTGAGCTGCACCACGCCCAACGGGGTGCAGACGCTCAATACCTTCGACGCCCTCAATCGGGTGGCGACGGCGCGGTCGACGAGCGGCTTGGCCAACCCGGTGGCGGAGTTCATCTACCACTACGACCTGGTCGGCAACCGCCGGCGCATCGTCGAGACGTTGGCGGTGCAAGGCACCCGCGACCTGCGCTACGAGTATGACGCCCAGTACCGCCTGAAGCGCGAGACCTGGGGCGCCAACAGCGAGACGTTCACCTACGATCTCGCGGGCAACCGCCTGACGCAGACGGTCGTCCGCGCTGGCGTCACCACCTCGACCACGTTCGCCTACGACGCGCTCAACCGCGTGCTCACGCACGCGACCGCCGGTGTGACCACGGCCTACGAGTACGACCGCAACGGCAACCGCACCCGCAAGCAGATCGGCGCCGCTGCGCCGACACGGTACAGCTGGGATGTGGCCAACCGCCTGATCGCGTCCGACGTCAACGGGGACGGCGCGAACGACTTCACCGCCGCCTACGATTACCGCACCCGCCGTCTCACCACCACCGAGAGCGGCGTCACCACGCGCTTCCGCTACGACGGTGGCGACAGCTATCAGGAACTGAACGCAGCCAACACCGTGGCGGTGGAGTTCATCCGCGGCTCAGGCATGGGCGGCGGGATTGGCTCGATCCTGTACACCGATCGCAGTCGCAGCGGCGGCCCGGTGGAGACCTTCACCTATTCGCCAGCGGTTGGCCATACCGTTGCGCTGACCAGTTCCACCGGCGCGGTGGTGAAGACGGACCGCTACGCGGCCTTCGGCGCAACGGAATCGTCGACGGGGGCATCGGCGAACAATCGCCTCGCGAATACCAAGGAGCGTTCGGCGACGCTGGGTCTCGATAATCATGGGTTCCGCTACTATGATCCGGTCATTGGGCGGTACATCAGCAGGGATCTGATTGGGTACATGGATGGACCAAATGTCTACATCTATACACACAATAATCCGATTAACCGCATTGACCCCCTTGGACTTGACGACGACGAAGTGAAGAAAAAGGTCCGCGATCGTACGGACAGATATAAAGATGATGCGAATACAATGCGGGGTAAATTCAGGGATAACGCAAAGGCACACAGGCAATTTGACAGCTCTCAGGCTCGTGACGAAGGTCCCGAGGCGGTGGAGAAGCTAAAAAAAGGAGGGACGTACACTGATGAGTGGGACTCAAGCCTACATGCAAATGGCACGCCCAGGCAAGTAGAGCGAGACCTGCAGACGGAGTTTGACAAAATGACTCGCGAATACGTCAATGACGTATCCTCGTATGGGGCGGAGGCGGCTGCAGGCGGAGAGCTTAAGAAGGCGCTAACCGACTGGAAAAATGCAGTCGATAGCGTGGCGAAATTCCAATACGACGGATTGAGCCCGGAAGGTGGCGATGACCCCAATCGAGCATTTGCTTTTTATAACAGTGGCGGGAGTCTACACGGCCAGGTAACAATTCGCTCGAAGGCCCTAGACGCAGGCTCTCTCCAGATATTCGCGGCTCTATTCCATGAGGGAGAGCACGCAAGGTACGGGAAAGTTAGTTACTCTGGGCCATTAGCTGGCAAGGGGACAGCTGAGCACGCCGCAATCTACTTGCGACAAAGAGAGGTCTTGCTTACGATTTATGGCACATCCAACAGCGCGACGGACGGACAAGTAAAAAACTTTGTTTTTGGCTATGCCAACCAAGCGGACAGCGGGATAACGGACATGTGGCCGAGCCAAATTAACTTCGGCGAACGATTTGGGGGAATGTATGGTTCATCAAGCGTTCCCCCGCTTAGTGCGCTGGACGCAAAATGAGGAAAAACATAATGCCCTTGATGACTTTTTTGTTATGCGCAATCGCAGCAACCGCACATCTTTTTGGCGCTCAATCGACCTTAAATAGCGATATTTTGGCGACTAAAAATATTCAGAACCTGCTTGCGCGACTTTATCTTATGACTCAATACTCTGAAATCACAGAGGTCGCACTGTCGGGCGACAAAGTTCTTCTTATTCAACAGGCCGAGCGAATTGAAATTGCCGAAGAAATAATATCGTACCGCGAAGCGGCGTCTAAAGCGCTCTGCGAAGCAGGCAAAACCAAGAAGTACTATAAAATTGCCACGGAATTGCTGTGTGCCCAAGTAATCAATAATTGGAGGGCCAAAGGATCACTGAAGACTGAATTGCGCATCGGGAATTTCACCCTTATATCAATAGCTGATGATGTCATAAAGATAAAAGTGCCAGATGACGCTTCGACGGAGGACATCGATTCAATTTTAAATTGCATTCGAGTGGAGTTGGATGCGCCATAGGCGTTTTTGTAAAAGATATAGATGGTAAAAGATATAGACACCCGATATCCAGTTGCCGACGTGCGCGTTTGGTGTGAAAATGTCAAAACCGCTGAAATCCCCGCAAAATCACGCGGCCCGTCGCTCCCAGTGGACGAGCCGCCCCGCGAGGCGTGAGCGCATGACGATGGGCCCTTCCGTCCTGCCGATTTCCGCACCCGGTTCGATGATCCGGTTGCCGATGCCCTGATGGGGTCGGTGATGGTGATACCAGTCGCAGTACTCGGCCAACGCTCCGCGAAGCGATCGTTCGCCAAAGAACCAGAAGTGGTTGGTGCATTCCTCCTGGATGCTGCGGAGCACGCGCTCGGCGTGGGCATTCATGTTCGGCGAGCGCGGCGCGGTGAGCCGGACGGTGATGCCGCCGCTGATAAGGACGGCGTCGAAACCGGTCTTGGTGAAGGCGCCATCGCCGTCATGGATGAGGAACCGCGCGTTCCATTGTTCGAGGATGCCATCCGCCATCGAGAGTTGCCGAGCGACGTTGGTCATCACGGCGTGGTCGGGATGCTGGGTGACGGCGGCGATATGGATGCGGCGGGTGGCAAGGTGGATGACGACGAGAACAAAGACGCGACGCATGCCGGCGAGCGTGACCACCGGCACCGAGACGAAATCGCAGGCGGCAAGCTGGGTCCAGTGCGCGGTGCAGAAGGTCTTCCACTGGCCGTTCCGTCGTCGGCGCTCGTGGCTGGTCGGGATGCCGTTGCGTTGGAGGATGGCGCGGACGGTGCTTTTGGAGGCGCGACCACCGTTGGCGAGCACCATGCCGAGCAGCTTCCCATAGCCCCAGGCCGGGCAGCGGCGGGCCATCGCGCAGACGAGGCGTTCGATCCAGGTGGCGATGCGCGGACGGCCCACGCGTTTCCTCGTCGTCTTCGATGGGCGCGGCCGGCGCTGGACGAGATTGCGGAACCAGCCGCGAACCGTGCCTGATTTCGCGATCATGAGCGAGGCCGCGGCGGCGCGCCAGCCGACGGCAGCCGCGGCGTGGGCGATGTCGACGCGCTGGGCGTTGGTCAGTGGCAACGGACGGTTGCCGAGCAGCAGGCGGACGACGGCGAGCACGGCGACCAGTTGGGCACGCAGCAGGGCATTCTCGGCGCGCAGCGCGGCCTCGCGGGCCGAGGGATGCAGGAAGGTGAGCATGGGGCGGGGCAGGCTGGAAATTCCCACGCTTCGCGCAAGCGCTGGACGAGAAACCGCTGCAGCGCAACATCCGGCGGCAGACGCGCTCATGCTCGATTGATGTGGTGAAATCAGCACGTAGTCGGATGTGGGCATGGGTATCTTCGTATCCGCGGCTGGGTTCGATGCCGCCGCGCGTGGCGCGGCACTGGTCCTCCTCCCCCGCTGTCGCCGCCCCCGCCGCGCGTGGTGATCGTCGGCCAGTTGGCCAGCTTCGCCGCTGACGTCAGCAGCCCGGCGACGGCCTGAACCATGGGCTGTGCCTGGTATGTGATGACTTGGTATGTGATGAATTTGTGGCGCGGCCAGGATAGCCGCTGTCAGAGAATGAAGGCGCGCCCAAGCACTTCGCCTCCAACTAAGCGCACTCGTTCTCGAGCGTCATGTATCGGCCTAGGAGTCTGTCGGGGATAGCGAGCGTCGCGCTGGCTCGGTCTCGGACGGCATCTCCTGGTTTGGCGAAACGACCAGGTAGCAGTGCTACCGTGGGTCGTTTCGCCGCCTTGGATCTGCCATCCGATCCGCGTCGCCATCCTCGCCCGCTATCCCCGACAGGCTCCTCGGCGCGGGGCGGTTTTCGTACAAGCTCAGCGAGCGTACAGGCGGCGGGTCGACCTCGGTGGGTAGCATCATCGGATCGTGACGCGTTCAGGCGGTCGAACCGCCCTTCACCGCCGTCGCCGGAGGCGCCCATGCCAATGCCGGATGCACTCTCGTTGCGCGCCCTCGACCCGATCGCTCCTGACGACGCGGACCTGCTTGGCGAAGATGCCATCCTGCGTGCGGAAAGCGCCCGGCGCGGGGTGGACCTCGACGAGGTCCTCGATCACCTCGCCCTGGCTCCTACCAGACGCCTGGCCACCGAGCAGGGACGGGCCGACTTCCAGCTCGCCGAACTCATGGATCGCCTCACCGCCGCCGGGATCCGTTTCGTCCTCATCGGTGGACTCGCCGGGCGGATGTACGGCTCGACCATCACCACCAGCGACCTCGACATCTGCCATGCTCGCGATCGGGACAATCTCGCCGCCCTGGCGACCATGCTGCGCGGGCTGGGGGCGGAATTTCGTCGCCTGCCCAAGTACGCCCCCGCCGAGCTGAGCGCTGCGACCTTCCTCACCGAGACGGATTTCGTCTTCACCACCTGCTACGGCAAGTTCGACCTCATTGGCGAGTTCACCGGCGTCGGTCGCTATCGCGAAGCGAGTTGCGATGCGGTGCCCGCCGCGTTCGGGCGCTGGGACGTGCGCGTCCTTTCACTGCCACGGTTGATCGCATCCAAGCGCTCCACTGGCCGGCCGCGCGACGCGCTCGTCGCGGCCGAACTGGAGGTGATTGCTCTGATCACGCAACGGCTGGCGCGAGCCACCCGGACGGCCTCATGAGTCGGGCCGCTGCCACCGTCGACGATCTCGAACGGGTGCTCGGCTGGTTCGCCGACGGCACCTTGGTCCGGCCCCGAGCCGACGGCGCCGCCGATCTGGTCGATCTCATGCGCGCCGTACGCGCGACCTGCCTTGGCGTATCGGCAGCGGACGCGAACGGGCGACATATCGCCGGACTCATCGGAGCGTGCGATCACCTCGTCTTCGTCCTGGTCGATGGCCTGGGCAGCGCGTTGTTGCGCGATCTGGCAGGCGGGCGTGGGTTCTTCGCCAGCAATCGGGCGCTCGATCTGCAGGCCATCTACCCGTCGACCACCGCCGCGTCGCTGACCTCGATCGCCACCGGCGAACATCCCTCACGGCATGCCGTGCTCGGCTGGCATACGCGGCTGCCGGAACTGGACCTGACCGCCGAGATCCTGCCATTCGTCGAACGGTTCTCGAAGCGTCCCCTGGCGGAGTACGGTGGGACCAGCGAGAGAATCTTCGCCGTGCCCAGCCTGCTGCCCAGCCTTGGTCGTGATGCGGTCGCGATCACCCGCAGCTATATCGCCGACAGCACCTACTCACGCTACTGGTCCGGAGGCATCGCCAACATCGGCTATGACCGCATCGAGGTCGGCATCGATGCCGTGATCGCGCGCGTGCGGGCGGCGCAGGCGCCTACCTATACCCATCTCTACCTCAATCAGCTCGACACCATCTGCCACCAGCATGGCGTCGTCCACCCTGAGGTCGACGCCCTCTTCGCCTTGCTCGATACCGAGGTCGCCCGCCTGCACGCCGCGTTGGGTGGCCGCATCCGCCTGGTGGTCACGGCCGATCACGGCCATGTCGATGCGGGCGAGGACCATCTCCTCGACTGCTCGCATCCGCTCGCGGCGATGCTGGTCTGCCCTCCTAGCGGCGAGCCGCGCGCGCCACTGTTCCATGTTCGTCGCGGCGAGCACGAACGCTTCGCTGAGGGTTTCCGCCAGGTCTACGGCGAGCATTTGGCGCTGCTCGCCCGCGATCAGGTCGAGGACCTCGGCCTGATCGGGCCGGCGCCGTGGACCGACGCGGCGCGGGCGCGTTTCGGCGATTTCATCGCCATCGCCCCGGCGGCGCGCACCTTCCACTGGCACGATCCTGCGCTGAAGCCGCACCGCCATCGCGGCGTGCACGCCGGCCTGACCCCGGGCGAGATGATGGTGCCGCTGATCGTCGCCTGAGCCGTTACCCGACCGCCGCCAGCCATGCTGCGCGGTACGCCTCAAGGCCTGGCACTGGGGTGCGCGCCACCGGTTCCTCATCGATCTGGATCGCATCGGCGAGTTCCGTGGGCGCGCAGCCGGCGAGGAGCGCATGGCCGAGCAGCGCCGCGCCGGCGGACGAAGCCTGGGCGAGGCTGGTGCAGGCGACGGTGTTGCGCGGGAAGAGCGCCGCGAGCAGGGCGAGGAACGTGGGATTGTTGCGGAAGCCGCCCTCGACGAAGATGGTGGTTCCATCGTCGATGTCGGTGCGCGCGAGGGCGACCTCGCTCTGCAGCGCCAGGCTGGCATTGAGCAGGTCGTGGCCCTCGGCCGCATCGGCGAACCACGCCGGCCGACCGCCTGCGCGCAGCGCATCGAGGCTGATCGTGCGCGCGCCGTCGCGCAGCCCACCGCGGCAGCGCGGGAACTGGCTGGGGAAGGCGCCGGGCAGCACCGCGCGATCGCCGGCGGCGAGGCTGCGCCCGAGGCGCGCGGCGTCGAAGCCGGGATCCCGGCCGCCGATCAGGTCGTGGTAGAGCGCGTAATCCATGCCGCCCATGAGGAAGCTGGTCTTCTGGTACCGGCCGAGGGCATCGATGTTGAAGATGACCTTCTGGCCGAGTTCCTCGCGCCGGTAGGCGACGCGCTCGACGCGGTGCATGGCGACGCACCAGGTGCCGGTCGAGTTGAGCACGAAGTCGCGCTGGCGGTGCTTGACCAGGTACGGCAGCAGGGCGGCGTTCGAATCGTGGATGCCGACGGTGACCGGCAGCGCGGGCAGGCCGAACTGGCGCTGCAGGGCCGGCGTCAGCGTGCCGAGGCGTTCCCATGGATCGCGCAGCCGCCAGTCGATCAGGTCAGCGACGCCCAGCGCGCGTGCGGCGCTCGACGGCCCGCGCCGGCGCGGATCGAAGAGGAAGCTGTGGTTGGCGGTGTAGGTCGCCTCGGCTGCCCGCTCGCCGGTCAGGCGGAAGCCCCAGTACTGGGGATAGTTCAGCAGGTGGCGGGTGCGCCCCCACGACGTCGGCAGGCGCTTCTGCAAAAAGCGGATCATCTTCGCCGGATTCACCAGCAGCGGCAGGTCGCACGCGCCGGTCTCGTCCTGCAGGCGCTCGAGCGGGCCGCAGCGCGCGTAGAAGTCGTCGTCGAGTTCGCGCTGGCCGGCCTCGCCGAGGTCGTGCTCATAGGCGACCACCGGCACGCTCAGCTCACCCGTCGCGTCGAGCCCAGCCCAGCACGCACCATGGGTGCTGATCGAGATCGCCTGGTAGGGCTGCTCGCGATGGAGCGCGCCCAATTCGCGCCCGAGCCAGGCCCAGATCGCGTCGACCTGCTCGACCAGGATGCCGTCGGCATTGCGCACCGCCGGGAAGCTGGCGCTGCGCAGGGCGCGCTGATTCAGCCGCGCATCGATCAGGGCGATCTTCTTGTTGGTCTTGCCGATGTCGACGACGGCGACGAGGGACATGGATGCTCCGCGGAGCGGGCAGGATGCCGGCTGTACCCATCACGCAACAGGCGGTCAGGGCGTCAGCGCCGCAGCCAGCGCGCGCAGCGCCAGCGCGCTCGCTACCAGCGGATCGTCCTCCTTCATCAGCGCGCCATGCGGGTTGACCACCAGGCCATCGGCGCGCGGCGCGGGCAATGCCGCAAGCAGTTCGTCGCGCCAGGTGCCCGTGCAACCGGCCATGGCCTCGGCGCGGGCGGCGAGGTGATAGCAGCGCACGGCGCGGCCCCATGGTTCGGCGCCGTCGCGCGGGATGCCGGCTGGCCAATCCCAGTCGGGATGGTCGGCGAGCCAGCGCTCGGCCGCCGTTCGCAAGTGGCTTGCACCCCCAACCGCGCGCAGGGCGAGCAGCCCGTCGCAGGTGGCGCTGGCATAGCTGGCCCAGCGCCCGTCGCCCTTGTTCGCCGGCCACGCCACGGGCGAGAGGTAGAAGCCGCCATCGAAGGCCGGCTGGTCGGCGGTGCGCTCGACCCGCTGCACGCGGGCGAGGAAGGCCAGCGCGCGGGTCAGCGTCGGCGCATCGAGCGCATCACCGGCGCGCAGCGCCTGCAGCGCCCAGCGGGTGTGGGCGAGGTCGACGTGGCCGGCCTCCCCAGGCGCGATCGGCTGGGCGAATCCCCAGCCGCCGTAACCGGCGTCGCCGGCGCGGAAGCCGTTGGCTTCCTGGCGTTGGCACGCGCGCAGCCAGCCCGCGCAGCGCGCGCGCAGGGCGGCGTCGGTGGGATCATCGGCCAAGACCAGGCAGTGGAGGGTGGCGGCGGTGGCGTAGGTCGGGTATTCGCCGAGGTCGGGGTCGTCGGCGCCGACCGAGCCGTCAGCGGCGATCGCCGCGCGCACCGCGACCAGCCCGCGTTGCCTGCGCTCCGCCGGCCCGGCCAGACTCGCAGGCAGACGCAGCAGGGCGCCGAGCATCACCGGCGTCAGCGCGCGGCCCCGGCGCAGCATGGCGTAGGTGCCGCTGCGCCAGGTGCCGTCGTCGGCCTGCGCCTGCCACACGGCGCTGGCGAGTGCGCTCGCGCGCTCGCGCAGCGTCTCGCCGGCAGGCGCGCCGACGACCAGCAGCACCAAGAGCAGCGCGCTCGCGCGGCGTGACGACACACCGGGGATCACGGCGCGGCGACACCGGCCGGCTTGGCCTCGACCTTGGCCGCCAGCGCCGCGACCCGGCGCAGGTAGGGGGCCTCGGCCTCGGCCGCCGCCACCTGCACCACCGCCGCCGTGCAGAACACCGGGCTGGTGATGCAGTGGTGGCCGCTCCAGCTGCCGTCCTGGTTCTGCGCCTTGGGCAGGCGCGTGCGCATCTTGGCCATCCACTGGTCATAGGATTCGCCGCGGTCGATGATCAGCGACTCGGTGGTCATCAGGTAGCTGAGGTATTCCTCGCCGCCGTTGTTGCCGAAGCCGGCGAGCAGCTGCTCATCGCCGATCACGCGCCGGGCCTGGTCATCGCTCTGCACCACCGCGGCGGCGAGTTCCTTGGCCCGTTCCGGCGAGACCATCTTCGCCAGCGAGACGGCATCGACCGGCGCGTCGGCGGCAAGGCGGCCGTCCTTCTTCGCTGCATCGACCAAGGCCCGGGCAGCGCTCGCCTCGGCGGCGTTGGCGCGTTGCCCGCCCGAGTAGGCGTACAGCTGCACGCCCGCCGACATCGCCTCGGTTCCGGCACGGTCGACCACCGCGCCTTCAGCCCCCGGCGCGATCGACGTCGTCGGCGCGCGCACGTTGCCCTTCTGCCAATCGCGCGCGCGGGCGAGGACGTCGGGGTCCACCGTCTTGCCCGAGGCCTGGGCGAGTTCGAGCGCGCTGCACGCGGTCGCGGCCTGCAGCACCGGCGCCCAGCCGCCCCCGCCCCAGTGGCCTTCGACCTGCTGGCTGCGCTGCAGACGCTCCAGGCAGACCGACAGCGCGGCATCGACCCGCGCCCGCAGCGGGTCCTCGCTGGCGAAGGTCGGCAGGGCGCGCGCCAGGGCCTGGGCGGTCATCGCCGTATCGATCATCGGGCCGAGCTTGCCCTGGATCTGGGTGCCACGCAGCGCGGTGATCGATCCGCCCTCGGCGGGTGCGGTCTCGACCGCCGTCGCCAGGTAGGCCAGGGCGCGCGCCAGCGCCGGCGCCTGCGGGCCGCTGCTGGCGGTGTTGCCGACCCGAAGCAGGGCGAGGGCGGCGAAGGCGGTGGTGGCGGGGTCGGTCTGCACCGCGTGCGGATCCTTGATCTGCTGCGCCGCCTGCGAACCGGCGCCCCAGCCGCCGTCCTGGTGCTGGGCGGCGATCAGCCAGGCAACCCCGCGATCGGCCCAGTCCGGCACGTCGACCGGGGTCGGATGAATCAGGG
>ENA-ORBV01013756-ORBV01013756.1-microbial-mat-metagenome-genome-assembly--contig:-NODE-13756-length-12236-cov-6.155523_pt1 | contig 12236 bp, 11 predicted proteins | sample MGYA00237777_ERZ505514 | MGnify/ENA primary metagenome ERZ505514 (study PRJEB26160, sample SAMN06269048) | microbial mat metagenome | isolation source: Oligotrophic lake microbial mat | place... | reverse complement strand
ACTTTGTGTAGAGATTCTCAATCTCAAAGTGGCTCGAGCAGCTGATGGGCTGTTTGTGTCATTTTCCACTTTGCCCTGCGTAGACTTTTTTTGTTGTCGACCCTCTGCTAAACCACATGGTGCGTTGAGATGCTGTGATTTTCTTTTGTCCGGTGTGCGCTCCCGTCTGGTCGCTGCCCGGGTTCGCCTGCGGCGCCCATGAATTTGCCTCCATAACCTAAAGGTGTGCGGGCTTTCAACGAGCTAGCTAGCTAGTAGGTCTACAATTAACTTTTAAGCTGCTTGAAATATGAGGCAAATTGTGGATCAGCCGGTTGAAGGCCCACAATTCTGCTCTCACCAATGAATGCCATGGAGATGTTGACTCACCCTGGCGTCCCGCGCTCGTCCGCAAGAATCAAGGCGCCAGCTGCGAAGCCTAGCCAAAGCTATAGATAATTTTCCATTAGGCCCTATCCGAAGCGTTGATTATGTTCATTACGATCTTTGAACATGTCTTTTATGGAAATGAATAAGAAGATTCTTTGCGGGCAGGTCGTTCCCGCAGAGCCACTTTCCAGCAGAGATTCTCTCCTGATGCCACACACATTGGCTCGCACGAGATGAGGACTTCGCTTATCTAAAAAAGTTGATGCTTGTCCACAATACAAACGTTGGAGCTGTAGTAGTCAAGGAAGGAAATCCTTCCATGCAAATGCCAAGGATGTGGAAATCACAGATGTTTCATGATATGACGTTCGTGGGAGTCGTGCGGAGGCGATCGCTCCGTGCATGTCCAGAAGCATGGACCACCTAGCTAGGGTAACAAAGTCTAGACGCACTTGCGCGCGTCCATGGATTGTATCTTTGATCTTATTATCATTATGTAAAGTTTATGTATATTTTGTACAACTATAGCAAAAGGATGGTCCCAGTGCTTCCGTATTCCTGCCCCCGTAGCTTTCTTGGGTGTTGGTAGCGTGATTGTATGGGCAAATGCAGCGTATATCCAGGTGTTTTCACTTGTTTGGCAGCTGTAGTCGCTGTTCTCGCGGGGCATAAAAATATGTATCGGCAAAACGCCGTTGCTTACTTAATAGGCGGCACCAAAGGAAATAAATCCTCGTCCCGACGACGATGAGGTCGTGTTGAAGGAACCGGCTCCCACCAATTCACGTTCGGGGGCTGGTTGCTTGGCCATGTGTTTGAGGTTCGTTTGAAGAAAGTCATTCAAATCGTCTTGATTAATGACACCGGTATGTGTCGCGAGTGGTGTTCCCATGTGATCAAACAAAATGAGATGGGGCAATGCTTGGGGCAAGACATTTTGCAGGAGGAATTCCATCTTGATACCGAGGCAATTTTTGGCTTCGACATCGTATTTGACCACTTTTAACTGGTCCCCAAATTTGGTGGCGGATTGTTGTAAATAAGGTTCAATCAATTTGCACTATAGAAAATAAAGACAAAGGAATCAATGGATTCGTGAGTGAGTGAATATTCGGAAACAAATCATCATCCTCCGAAGGAAGCAAACAGAACCGTAGTTTTACATGTACTTACAGGTCCACACCATTGGGCACAGGCATCGACCAAGACGGCCTTGCCTTCTGGATTGGTCATGATCTTGTTATAGTTTCCATCATCCAACGATTCAAAGGCAGCAGCCTGCAATGCCATGTTCTGGAGCATTGCTTTGGAGGAGGAAGAAACCTTGATATGGGAGGTAAAGGCACTGGTCATGGCGATGATGCCAAAGAAAAGGCTGATCGAGAGGCGGAACAAGGACAACATGGTTGGATTTATTACTGTAATCTTGTTTGGAAGGGAAGATTGATCGATTGATGGATTTGCTTGCTTGCTTGCTTGCTTGCTTGCTTGCTTGATGGGCTGATCGAAAATAATGGAGGACGAGAAGCCGACAATCGTGTCTTTTCTCCCTGCGGGAAGGATGCCAAATGGTTTTCATGTCTACGAAAATGTGGAGGCAAAAAGATTTCAACAATTTGCGCCACGTAGGCTCGGATCAGACATCGATTACTTAACGGACAAATCACTTTTCGGAGTCGGAGGGGCCACGTCAGAAAGTTCTGATATCACGTCTCTGGAAGCACACCTACTCTATTTTTTTTCTGACACGACAACATGTTTATTGAATCCATCAGTGACTCACTCGTCGCTAGTATTACGTCACCTTGTTTTCTTTTTACTCGGATCTTTCCACGGTTGCAATGCAAACAGCTGGCCGTTGCTTCCCCTTCTCAACCGCAGTTCTGACAACGCGTTGCCGCGACGAATCAATGTGCTTCGTGGCAGCAGCAACTCAATGAATGAATGCTCTCAATATCAGACTACAGTACTAAAATTGACCAATGCCCTGACGCAGCAGCACCCATCTACAGGTACTAGCTAGTAGTTACTCTTTACGAATGGAATGGAAAACAAATACATCATTTCTCGGTCAAACTTCAGCTTCTCTAAGTACAGTAATTTGGTTGCTAGCCGTAACATCACACTAATCAGTTCGTCGAGCTCTAGCATTTCAGACAACGGCACAAAAAGATAAAGAATACCAACAACACAACACAAGCACACCTTCACACAACAATATGGTATCCTTCTCAATATGCAAAAAATCATTACTCTTCATGGCAGTCACGGCCTCGCGACGAGATGCTGTGATTGCCTTTGTGCAAACAGCCTTTGTGTCGCCAGCATTGTCCACCAGTAGAGTTGCCTCGAGCAGCACCACGACGTCGTTGGCCTTTTTCAACAAGGACGACCAAGAGAATGTGGACATTGCGACAGCCCCACTGAGTCAAATTATCGATTTGGAAGGCACCAAGAAGCAAGACAGTAACAACAATTTACAACAATATCAATTGGTATCTCCGGCGGAAGATGTGATTGCCTTGGAGCCCAACCAACGATTGATTTGCATTGGCGATGTCCACGGTGATTTTACCAAGCTCAAGGAATTTTTGGAATTGGGTGGCGTCTACGACTCGGCGAGTGATAAATGGTGTGGTGACAATACCATTGTCGTACAATGTGGAGATGTCTTGGATCGTGGGTCCGAAGAACTGCTGTGTTTTGATTTGTTGACACGATTATCGCAACAAGCCGCACAAGAAAAGGGTGCCGTCATTTTATTGTGGGGCAATCACGAAGCCTTGAATGCGGGTGGCATGTTTCATTATACCACGGACGATGTCGAATATGAAGAAACCATTGGATCTTTGATTGACAAGCAATTAAAAACCAAGCAATGGAGACTGCAGTATGCCGGCAATCAACCGGCCCGATGGGCCGCCTATGAACCCATGGGTCAAGGATTGTTGGCGCATCCACTTTTGGCCAATATGAAAATTGCCGTCAAAGTTGGTAAAACCGTGTGTGTTCATGCTGGATTGACATCGACGCACTTGGACCAATTTGGTGGTATTACGGGTATGAACCAACAAGCTCAACAATGGATGACCGACTCGTATTACGGACAGAAAAATAACAATTTGGGAGATTATACTTCCATGGAACAAGTCAACGACGATGTCAATGCGCGTGCCCAACGACAAGCATCTACATTGCCGGTAGTGTTAGGCGGCGGTGGTGCCGCTGGTGATTTGTCCCCCGTTTGGATGCGCGATTATTCCTCGCCCAATGATGCACCCCCCAAGAGTCCAAAAGCACAACAAATGATTGATGGTGCCTTGTTTCATTTGCAAGCCGACCGTATGGTCATGGGACATACCGTCCAACGACAAATCAATTGTGCCCTCAATGGCAAGGCCTGGCGCGTGGATGTGGGCGCGTCCAAGGGGGTCATGAATGGAACACCCGAAGTTTTGGAAGTGGTACTCCAAGAAGATGGTCAAACCGAAGTGGTTTCCGTCTTGACACGCAATGGCAAAGTTCCCGCCGAAGATCGAAATGTCGATGTTTCCATTGCATCGGCCATTTCTGCCATTTTCAGTTAAACGCAAAAAAAGGGACTCGACCATGAAATTTGCACATAGCTTCACAGTTGGAGGAAGGGACACCTTCACAGTGCATCCTCTGACAGCAAGATCGTTCGCTCGCTCGCTCGCTCTCCTTTTACCAAGAATAGAACAACTAGTAGAATGTACATAAATTGAACGTTTAAGGAGAAACATAACGAATTGAAATTATGGATTTTACAATATAAACCGAATCGTAACACCAGTGGATAATCGTAAAGACTCCGAAGCTATTTCGAACTAGATATTTTTACAGAAAGAATCATTTCTACTAGGTTTAACACTCTACCACTGTTCTCCAACACTGGTGCCCTTCTTTTTTCGTCCACGGTTTCCTCGTTGGGCGGCAGGAGTAAAGCGAGAAGGATGAAAGGGTTTCAAGTCAATGCTGGAAGATTCGCCATCCAGCACAAGTTCTGATATTGCTTTTCCGCAGGCTGGTGCCCAGGCAATGCCTATCAGCATGAATGTGTATTTGCAGGAGTAGAATGCCAGAAGAAACATGAGCAATCAGCACAACTCATTTACGAAAAAGTAACACGAGGGAATTAAACAATGATCTCATTCACTATAAAGAACGTACCCCAACAATTGTGTCCTGCATTAATATAGGCTCCCTCGTATCCTTCAATTTCTCCCATATAAGGCTTGGCATCGGGTGGGCAAGGCCTCATGCAGGCTTGGACACGATCAAGCTCTCCTTCGGTTCTGTACAGAGAAGACATTTGTTGAAAGGAATTCTTGGCAGCTTCGACACGCTGTTCCTGGGCATTGCATTCTTCCAAAAAGGCGCCTTGTTTCAAGTCCTCTTTGGATATGTAATCACTTCCACCAATGCCGCAAATGTAAATGGTTCCATCGGGACGAGGATACACCTCCACTGTGTATTATAGTATTTTCATATGATTGTATAGCAGGTTGTTGTCAGGCATTCATTGTACCCGTTGTATAGTATGTCAACCATTATTTTTGTTAGTTCACAAGCCCATTCAAATATACAAATTGTTTCCCAAGCCACGACAAGAACCACTTATGGTATACATACTGTCCCGTACTTACAATGCGTTTGAAAACGATTATCTTCTCCACAAAAAAGAGCTGTAGCATCCACCTCTCCACCAGTTGGCTTTTTCCATACAATACTGGTACTCTTGACACCTTCCATGGGCAATTGAACGGCTCCTGGAAACCAATCTTCTGCCGCACATGACCAAGGACCCGCCGATACCACCACTGCGTCGGCAGCCAAAATTTGTTCTTCTCCATTACCGCCTCGAGGCTGGTACTTGACACCGACCACTTTCCGATTGCCTCGTTCCGAGCCTTGATCCGTTTCCATACCGGTACAGGATCCCAAAATGACCTTGATGCGATCCGAATGAGCTTCCAACATTTTGGTGACAAAATCCGAGGGTGTAATTTGTGCGGTATCATCCCCCAATCCCAAGGGCGAGATGCGTCCATATTCATCTCCATCCAACCACGTTGGCAATATCGCCGACAATTGGGCATTCTTTTTGGCTTGGGCAATTCCTTTTTTATAACCGGCCGATACGGACAAGACGGGCAATTTACGATAGGTAGTGCATCCCAATTTGGGAGCCAGTTCTTCGTACATGTCAAAAGCCAATTCGTGCAAGCCTTGGGTGGACGAACCTTCGCCCCAACTTCGTGCCACTAAAATAATGTGTAGATAAACATGTGCAAGGTCGGGTAAATTACATTGTGAGTACTATTGACACAAAAAGAAAATGGTCCTCTTGGATCTGACTCTATTTGTGGAAAATACGTACTAAAACCACCTCCCTTGCCCGAAGCTGCCGAAGCTGGTGCTTTGGCTTCCAAAATAGTCACATCCGTGCATCCTCGTTCGGCCAAGTGGTAGGCAACCGAAGTACCTTGGATACCACCGCCCACAACGACGACCCGTTTGGAGGTTGCTGCCATCATGGAAAGACTAAACGATTGGACCGTCTTGGAAGTGTCGAGTAGAAGCAAGATAACAAGAAATAAGGAAGATTTGAAAGACAATGAGATTTTGTTGGAGACTAGCGCCATTGTGCAATCTAACACACAAGTCGCTCTGCCTTGCTGTGCTACTAATGTAGCTAGCTAGTAGTAATAATGCAACTGTCAATTTTCGATTTCCTGGGTGTGTCGCTGCAAACATGGACTCTATGGCGGATATGCCAGCGTATCTTTCGGAGGTTGAGTGAGTCAGTCATGAGTGGCTGCTGAAAGCAACATTGTGCGTCCGAGTGTTTTGCTGGACAACTAAGACTTAATGTGTGATTTTAATAAAATTATTACATCTGGTTTCTCAATCAATAGTCGAAAAATGATGTCGACAGAAGCACCGCGAGCTGCTGCTAGCTGGAATGGGTACATGCCTGCCCGCCCCTTGATGGCAAGGGCCCCAGCGTAGGCTGACACTACCATTCCCAGTCCACTGTCCTCCCATCTTGTGACATCCAAACTGCTTCCTGTTCTCATGGCATGATGTAGATGCAAAGGGTAACACCCGTGGCTCGTGGGGATTTTTGCCGTTTCAGGGGCTATTCTCAAGAGCTCTTGGGAATTATTCAAATACCTTTTACGGAAGCCATAGCAACAAGCCTTGTGCAAAGGGATGCGTCCACTCTCGTCCTTGGCAAAGAAGGATTCTCTAGGACACTGCTGCAATGCAAACGAGAAGAGACTGGGTTTCAGTTCCCCCATTATGGAATGCAACTTATAGTTGGTTTTTGAAGGCGAGTTTGTCGTAATGTGTTTGGGGCAATCAGTCTTTGGTCGTCCGGCAATGTACGCTTCCAGATAGAGATACTGAATCTTCTCCCACAGCTTTAAATTTTCTTCCGTGTCATGAGGCCGTCTTTCCAAGTTTTGTTCCAACTTTTGTTCGAGAACATGACACAAGGACTCACTGCTTTTCTTGATTCTAGGACTGCAAAATTCCTTTCTGTTGTCCCCCACGTCAAGCAACGCTTTTGAGCATGCCTCTACAAGAGCTCGGAGAATGCCCAAGTCAGCGTCATGATGGAATGCACATCGAAGAGCATCTCCTTCTATACCCCGTGTCAAGAGAGCTTGTTCTATAGCTTTTTTGTCCCCATTCAAGGATTCACCCAAAGCACGCAGCAAGACCCGGACAGTGCTTAATCTTGTATCTGGAACGGGCCCATTTGGTGTCACGGTCGCTCGCCGATATATAGACTTAATGGCAACATGGAAAGTGCGTTGGTCTATAATATCTTGTGGAAATAAAGATGCAACCATATCCACCAAATGTGGAGGAGCACGACGGTCACAGACCGTTGCGAGGAGTGGGATCCGACCCGGAAGATAACGCCCGGGATTCTTTGAGTTGAGCAACAAGGAATACGCTTGGTCCCATTGCTCTCCCCACACGAGTTGTTGTAGCTTTCTGCCCTCTGTCATATTATATTCTTGTTTCAATTGCTTTTTGTCAACATTGTGAGCACTTTCGATGAACACTTGCGTCCAGAGATTCATTGATCAGTAAGACGTACATGTACCGTATCATACCAGACGTGTGATACTCGTACATAGCATGCAGTCAAATGAGCGAGTCGTGCAACGAGGGGGTACATCTACTACTAGTAGCTAGGTTTCGAAATTGGCATCGAATCACGTGGATCCCGGGATTGGAAGAAGGGCATGTTGTGCGTACATGATTGTGGATCTTTGCCCGCCGACGCTTTTGGAGCTAATTCGCGACTGCTAAAGCTAACAGGATAGCTTCTAGACCCCTTTAATCACTCCAGGGCCTCTGTATTGCTACATAACAGCTATTAGAACTGCTTGTAGGTTGTTATTTGGCTGTTAACTTGAATGTGAGTATTGCTGCTCTTGCTGTATGCTGTATGCTACATTATGAGTGCAGGTACAGACCGAGCCGGCCCAACCTTTTCCAGACCTCAAAACTTCGCGGGTTTCTGGATGCGCGATTACAGTTGAGAGTGCATGAATTCAATCGAATGAAGCCCTTCTCTAATTCGCAACATGTCCTCTTTCGCTTAGAGCTGAATGACTTGCCACTGTACTACTACATACCAACTAGCAACTGATAATAGCTGGTACCCGTTTGCTACATATGACTAATAGCTAATAGGCAGCTAGAGACTCTGAGGACTGTGGCTTCAAAGAACCAAAAGCTTTGAAAGCAAGTAAGAAAGAACGATGGCGAGAACAATATCTTTATCCCCGGTTCCAACACGCGGGGGCAGGAGGCCGGGTCAAGACCAAGACCCCGATAGTCGAGGTCGAGGTCGAGGTCGAAGCCCAGCGGCCCCACGCGGTGGTGGTGCTCGAGGACGATCTCTATCACCCAAGCAAGAACAACGCAAGTCTTTGGCAGCTTCTCCTCCTCCTGGAGGCCCTCCCGTCGTCAGAATTGGTGGTCCTCCCAATTTATTGGATCATGGCTATGGGAATCTTCCCTTGTCTGCCATTCCAGAACATGATGACGACGACAGCTTTTTAAAGGCTGTCGAACGCTGTATTCCTTCGGAATTTGTTTTGATTGCAAGTCAGGATGATGTTTCCAAAGCACAAGAAGATTTTTTTGCCATGGAACATTTCAAATTAAAACCACCCGATGGGCAGACCCGATGGTCCAACTCACAAATGGCAGGGAGTGTGGCAACCTGTGCCCTCCTGCAGTTAATGTATGAGAATCCCAAAGCCATGATGGCGCCCATCGGGGGTGTTGATGACGACGAGAATAAGCCATGGAGTACATTGGAAATATTGCAAGAGATGCAAAATCGAATCAAGTTTTGCACCAACAAGGACGCCAACCCTACCATTTCCTCCAGTCGACCCTTGGGGCCGCCTCGATTTGATGAAGGAGTATATTCCCCCTACTATGTTGTTCCGCCCAATTTCACCAAAGGAACGCGCCGTGCCTTATTGATTGGTTGCGTGTCGGGAGGAGAGAATGATTTGAAGGGAACCTTGAATGATGTCTACAATATTCGACGCTTTTTAGTGGATCATTGCGGATTTGAATCCGAAAACATTGTCACCTTGACAGAAAGTCCCAAACATCCAGCGCACGCACAACCCACCAAGAAAAATATTGTGGATGGATTTGCCAAACTTATTCGAGAATCCAAAGAGGGCGATGTTAATTATATTCAGTTTTCGGGTCATGGAAGCCGTTCGGATACCAACCTCTACATTATTCCTTGTGACTTTGCACAAAATGGATACATTATGGATGATAAAATTCTGAAGGTAAGTAGTATATCGGGCAATTAGTGTGTATATATTCTCGTGTGATATTTTCGTTGTACTGCCTCGACCTTCTCATGCATGATAATTCATCCTCTTTCACCACAGAATCTTATCAAAGCCATGCCAGGTGGAGTGTACACAACAATGTTAGTTGATTGCTGTTATTCCGGAACGGTTTGTGATTTGCCTTATATTCTGAAACCATCCTCCACCGAGCAAGAAATTGAAAAGCACTTTCGCACATCCATCAAAATCAACAAACATCAGCTACCTCCTCCCACAAGAAGGAGAATGCCGGCACAAAAGGTGCAAAGTTTTTATAATCTTGATACCATAGACGAAACGCGAGAGAAGGAAGAAAAGGGAGGAGATGATTATAAGCAATTGGAACAGGCCCGGAAACAGAAACGATCGTGGATGCAGTTTGAGCCCAAAAAACTCATGGACTGGGACCAAAGTAAAGCCTCGGCCAAGTCGATGGCGCACAAAACCAAGAAAGGTTTCATCAAAGGATTTGCAGCAGTGAAAGAGGCTGCCCACGATGCGACGGAGATGGCCCTTGAAGCGACGGCTCAAGCATCGGATGCCGTCATTGATGTGACCAAAAAGACGACTGCGAGAATAGGCAGGTCGAAATCACCCGTTCCATTTATTGGTCGTTCTCGCAGCACAAATACACCAGCAGATGACGAGAGAAAGGACACTGCTACTACCAAACAGGCAGTGAAGCGGTCACAAACTGACGGTGGCACAAGACCGCGGTCCAAATCGCCCGTACCCAGCAAATCCGACGATGATATACCAACGCCAAGCGTCAAGAAAAACCCAAGACCTCGGTCTAAAAATCCCGTGCCCCGTCGATTAGTAGACGATGATATCCCAGTAGCAGCGCGGTCAAAGGATGCTCCCGCCAGACCTCGGTCCAAATCGCCTGTGCCCAGCAAATCAGATGATGACATCCCCACGCCGAGCGTGAAGAAGAATCCAAGACCTCGGTCCAAAAATCCCGTACCTCGTCGTGATGATGCTCCCGCCACTTCCGGCAAGAAGAACGACGACGATGGCGCCAACGCTGCCCCTGCCAAACCAAGAAACAGCAAAGGTAGCAGTAGCGACGCCAATGCGCAGTCGAAAGCAGCTGCTGCTGCTCCTGTCAAGCCTCCGACGGGGGTGACCATGAAACATGGGGCTGTTGTTTCTTCTTCCAGTGGAGACGACAATGACAAGGAGTCGGAAGATGATCGAGAATTCGAAGAAGCCGCCAACAAGGCAGCCAAGCAGCGGGAACAGCAAGCTCAAGCGCAGGATACGACGACCGACACATCTCCGCCACCAGCGTCGGAAGAAGCAGCAGCGGTACCCACATCCAAGGCAGCAGATTTTGATTGGAAGCAGCACAAAAGGGACAATAAAGAAAGCAAGTCCCGCAGTAAGTCTCCTACCCGTCGAAAGGAATAAGAAACTGATAGGTGGGTGAACATAAGCACAAGGAATTTATTAACCAGCGTAGCACCAACACCTTCGAAGCTGGGCACCAGTGTCTGTCTATCATCCTTATTGTAGCTGTTTTAGCTGCCTTTGTGTCAGGCATGTTTGGATGAGATTTTTTTATTCCACCAAGGTCCGCTCAAATTGACAAGCCACAGGAGGATTCCAGAATGGAACATGACAATTTTTGTTTACGTAACAGTCACTCAAAAGTGCTTACCAAAGCTCATACTTGTGGACCGACCAGACTGTATTTTCGCACATTACTAACGTCCTAGGCTACTAGAGACCCATAGTTGTGATCGCTGGCAGCTCTCTGGCTAGCTCTATGTCTTCAGCAGTTTCCGTTGAATATGCCAGTCTGGATTGGTGACCGATAGAAGCCCATTCGGGAATAAAAAAATTGACACATAGTTACAACTGCATTTCTGCGGCGGCACAGCCAAATACACTTCTTTTTTGTTTGCTGCTGTCATGCTGCGGTTGTGTGCTGTAATCTTCTTTTCCTTTTCCCGTTATGGGGGGCGAGGAGGGTGCATACATGATGGGGGGGGCAGAAGAAAAAGTGGCCATCCCCTGGGTGCTACTTGTAGACTTTCTAGCTAGCTTTGAACGACATTACAGGGTTTGTCGGCCACCTTTATTGTTCACACTACGTACAAGGCCAAATGTAATATTCCCAGCCCTAAAATCCCGAGGGCTGAACACAGTTGTTTGCCTAGTCAGTGACCCTTACCTGCCAAACGAAAAAATCCCTCTCTTTGGTATGTCTTCTAGAGCTGGGAAAGAAATGGCAAGGTCGGTTGACCTCACTTCTGTTTCACACAAAACAAGGCCAAATACGACGTATTTTCCCAACCAACCAACCTGACTTGACCTTTCTTCTTTTCGTGAGTGACCCTTCTTCGCCGTCACAGGCCACCCAGTGACCCGCAAGACAACCTGGCCACGAACATAATTATAAACACCTGTTTGAAAGGGGGTGGGAGAAAGAGTATACAACAAGAATTGAGATTTGTTGATTGTGTGATATTAATTGTTAATTGATTGATGTGATTTTGATTGTTAAATGATTGATGTGATTGATTGATTTGAATGCCTGTGTTGTTTGATTGACTCTGAACATATCATCAATCCTGTGCTCATATGATATGTAATAAATCCCACTGCGTGGTGATATTTGGACGGATATAGGTTGCTCCTTTTTTCACCACTAGTACTCCGTTCTTCCTTCATACTAGTCCTTGTTTCTTCACGAACGACTATTTGGCTTCTTCTTCTTTCTTGTCTCCCTCGTCCTTTTTCTCGCCTGGCGCAGGCTTCCTACGGCCTCCTCTCCTTGGCTCCCGCTGGTTGGTCACATCGGAACGACCTCGTCGTGCTATAACTTCCTTGTCGGAACAGGGTGTTTTGGTACGCACAATTTTACGTTTGGGTTTGCGGTCGTCGAGAGGCTCCTCGATGACTTCTTCTCCTTCCGATTCGTGGTCCGACATTCTGATTGTTGTAGAG
>ENA-ORBV01013755-ORBV01013755.1-microbial-mat-metagenome-genome-assembly--contig:-NODE-13755-length-12238-cov-8.886029_pt1 | contig 12238 bp, 10 predicted proteins | sample MGYA00237777_ERZ505514 | MGnify/ENA primary metagenome ERZ505514 (study PRJEB26160, sample SAMN06269048) | microbial mat metagenome | isolation source: Oligotrophic lake microbial mat | place... | reverse complement strand
GCGCCGGGGTGCTCGGCGAGCGGCCATCGGGCGCCACGGGTGGGGGAACTGCGGTGGGTCGCGGCGCGGGTGCGGCCACGACCGCGGTCGTCGTCAAGGGTGCCCGGGAGGTGCTGACCGCGGCCCGGTCCGCACCGTCGGCACGTTGCGCCGCCAGCGTCGCCTGCCGCCGCTGCTCCGCCGCGAGCGATGTGGCCTGGATGTCGGCGAGCTGGATCAGCACTTCCTCGCGCCGGACCGACAACGCCGTGGCGTCGGCGTCCAGGGCGTCCTGCTCGCGCTGCGCATCATCGCGCGCCGCCGCCAGGTCATCGAGCGCGGCCGCCGCCCGTGCCGCGGTGCTCGTAGCCTGCTCACCGCGTGCCGCGGACACTGCCGCGGAGGCTGTTACCCGTTGCACCGCATCGTCCCGCTGACCTGCCAGGTGGCTGACGGCGCCCGCCCGGTCCAGCACGTCGCGGGTGTCGCCGGGCGCGGTCAGGGCCAGCAGTAGCGCGGACTGGCCCGCCTGGCGATAGGCCTGGGAGACGACGACGGCCAGGTTGTCCTTCGCGATTGCCAGTGCAGTCTGCGCGGCGTCGGCCGAGCGTGCCGCGGACCACGCCGAGCGGTTCGCCGCCTCCGCTGCCTCCCGTGCCTGGTGATACGACTCGACGGCGGAAGCGGCCTTGGCGTCGGCCGCTGCCAGGTCAGCCTCCGCACGGGCGATCTGACCGTCCAGCGCCGCGACCTGCTCCCGGACGCCGGCCTCGTCGTTCGGCGTCGCGGCGGCGGGCGGGACCTGGAACAGCCCCGCCATGGTGATCGCGAGCGCGGCGGCGGCGGCCAGCGCCGATCTCGACAAGGGCTGACGCGCATGAAGGTCCGGCATGGTGCTCGTGGCATCGGCCGCCGATGGGGGTGCACTGAACCCCCGCGGGCCTCGCCACCGGATCGGACCAGTCCCCCCACCGGCGGTGGGGCGGTGGGGTGCGCGTCAGGGGATGAGGGTCAGGGGATGCGGTTGAACCAGAGCAGCGAGGCACCCGCGCCCAGCAGCAACAACGCCAGACCGACCAGCACGAAGCGGTCGGTGATCTCGGCGAGCTGCTCCTCCACGGTGATGGTGCTGCCGATGTCGGCGTACACGTCAGCCAGGTCGTCCCCGCTCGCGGCCGTGTAGTACGTGCCCCCGGTGGCGTCGGCGACCTGCTGCAGGGTGGGCCCGTCGACCGGCACCGGCACCACCTGCCCCTGGTACGTCACTGTCCCAAACGGCGTGCCGTAGGCGATGGTGCTGATCGGCACCTCGGCGTCCAGCGCCACAGCGATGCCGTCGGCGACCGGCCGCCCGACAGTGTTGCCCCCGTCGGACAGCAGCACCACCCGGGCGGCCGAGCCGGTGATGTCGGCGGCGATCAGGGCGTCGACGCTGACCGCGATGGCGTCCCCGATCGCTGTCGACTCACCCAGGGTCAGGCCCTCGACGGCGGCCACCACCCGGTCGCGATCCGAGGTGGGCGCCACCTCGACCGTCACCGTGCCGTTGAACGACACCAGTCCCACCTGCACCGGCTGCGGGATGCCCTCGACGAACCTGGTCGCCGCGGCGCGGGCCACGTCGAACCGGTTGGGGGGCACGTCGACGGCCTCCATCGACAGCGACGTGTCGAGCGTGACGAGCACCGCCGCCTGCTCGGCGGCAACCGGCGCCGTGACGTGCGGCCGGGCAGCCGCCAGCACGAGCACCGTCATCCCGAGCACGGTCAGCGCCGCCACGATGTGCTTGCGCCATCGAGGCCGGCGAGGCGCGACCGTGTCCAGCAGGTCCAGCTGGGTGAAGCGCAGGGTGAACCGGGGCGTTCGCAGCTGTGCCACCACGTAGGCGCCGGCGACCGCGGCGACGAGGAGCATCAGCCAGAGTCGGGCCGCAGCGACGAACACCACTCCCAGGATCGGGTTCGCCTCGCTCATCGACGGCTGCCCGACGCGGCCCCGGTCGGCCCGGGCGCGGCGGCTGGTCGAGCAGCGGCGTGCGCGGTCCGGCGGTGAGTCAGGGCGAACCTCGCGAGGTCGCGCACCCAGTCGCGGTCCGTCCGCAGCGAGACGTGCGCCACCCCTGCCGAGCGCAGTACCCGCACCAGCTCCTCGTGACGAGCGGTGGCCGCCGTCGCATACCGCCGTCGCAGACCCGCGGTCAGCGTGACCTCCCGGCTGCGGCCGGTCTCCGGGTCGCTCAGCACGACGGTCCCGACGTCCGGCAGCTCGTCCTCCCGGGGGTCCCCGATCTCGATCGCCAGCACCTGATGGCGCTGCACGAGACCACGAACCAGCCGTAGCCACGGCCCGTCCAGCGGATCGAGGAAGTCCGACACGACGACGACGAAGCCGCGTCGGCGGGCCTGCACTCTGGCCGCGCCCAGTGCCACCGCAAGATCGGGCATCAGTGGGCCCGCCATCGCGGAAGCGCGCATCGCAGAACCCGGCACTACAGAACCCGGCACCGTGCGACCGGGGACGGCGAGGCCGGACGCCCGACCGTCCGGCTCGGCCGCGGGTCGTTGCAGGATCCGGCGGACGATGCCGAGCACGGCCGCCCGGCCACCGGCGGCGGGCACCCGCTGCAGCCCCTCGGCGCCGACGAGGACGGCACCCACTCGGTTGCCCGAGCCCAGTGTCATCATCGCCACCGTCGCGACCGCACCGGCGGCGAGCTCACGCTTGTCGACGGCGGCGGTGCCGAAGCCCATGCTGGGGGTCAGATCCACGACGATCGTCGTCTCCAGCTCGCGGTCGGCGATGAGGTCGCGCACGTGCGGCACCGTGGTCCTCGCCGTCACGGCCCAGTCCATCCGGCGGACATCGTCCAGGCCGGGGACGTACTCCCGCGAGTCCGCCGGTTCGCTGCCGTGACCAGGCAGGATGCCGAGGTGGTCGCCGTGCAGCAGGCCGTCGACCCGCCTGGAAACCGACAGTGTGATGCGGCGCGCGGCCCGCTCGGCGTCGGCCGTTGCCACCGCCGCCCGCATCCGCGGCGAGGACGGCCCGTGCACCGGCGAGCGGTCAGCCACGGCCCGCCGCGCGGAACGGCCCGGACGGCACGGCCCATGGGCCGAGCCCGCTGGCGGTCACCGGCGGGCCAGGCTCCGGCTCCAGGGTCACCGGGGCAGGTCGCGGCGGGGGCGGCGGCTGCCCGGCGTCGGGCTGGGGCACCGTCGCCAGCACTCGCCGGACGATGTCGGCGCTGTCGACACCATCGGCGAGGGCGTCGAAGGACAGCACCAGCCGATGGGTCAGCACGTCCTCGCCGACGTCACGGATGTCGGCCGGGGTGATGTGGTGCCGTCCCCGCAGCACCGCCAGCGCCCGCGCCGCGGCCACCAGACCCAGCGACCCCCGCGGTCCCGCGCCGTAGGCCAGCATGCCCGCAAGGTCGGGCATGCCTGCCAGCTGCGGCGCCCGGGTCGCGGCGACGATCCGGACGGCGTAATCCACCACCGAATGGTGGGTGTAGACGTCAGCGACCAGCTCCCGCAGCCGAACCAGCCGTTCCAGGCCGACCGCCGGTGTCGCTGCCACCGGGTGCGCCCCCATCCGCAGCACGATCTCGACCTCCTCGGCCTGGCTGGGGTAACCGACCGAGATCTTGAAGAGGAAGCGATCGCGCTGCGCCTCGGGCAGCTGGTAGACGCCCTCGGACTCGATGGGGTTCTGGGTGGCCAGCACGAGGAACGGCTGCGGCACGGCGAAGCTCCTCCCACCGATGCTGACCTGCTGCTCGGCCATCACCTCGAGCATCGCCGACTGCACCTTGGCGGGCGCGCGGTTGATCTCGTCGGCGAGGACGATGTTCGCGAAGACCGGGCCGAGTTCGACGTCGAAGGTCTCCGAGGACGGCCGGTAGATCCGGGTACCGACGACGTCGCTCGGAACCAGGTCGGGCGTGAACTGCAGCCGAGAGAACGTGCCGTCGACCACCGTCGCCAGGGTCTGCACCGCGAGCGTCTTGGCGACTCCCGGCACGCCCTCCAGCAGGCAGTGCCCGCCGGTGAGCAGCGCCAGCAGCATCCGATCGATCATCCGGTCCTGACCGACGATGACCCGCTGCACCGCGGTGCGGATCGCCGCAAGGTCCGCCGCCGCCCGCTCGTTCGCCTCGGTCACGACGTGGCCGCGTCGGCGGGCGGGGACTGGGGCGGATCGCTCGACTGCTGTGCGGTCTCCACTTGCCCCCGCACCTCGTCGTCCGCCTCGCCCGGTGTGCCGAACAGCGCGTCGACCAGGAGCGACGAGTCGGGCACGGTGGCCTCCAGCATCCGCAGCAGCAGCGCCTGGCGGCGGTTCTGCAACCCCTCGACCACGTCCTTCTGGCCGCCCTTGCCGACGGCGGCAGCGATGTCCGCGGTGTGCCGGATGTCCTCGGCCTCGTGCAGCCACGCCAGGGCCTGTTCCCGTTCGGCCTCGTCACGGGCACCGTCGATGCGCCCACGGGTGAGCGCGACAGTGGCGTCCAGGTCGCGCAGCAGCTTCACCCGCGCCCGTCCGGCCGGCGTCGACTCCCCCACGCCGCTGCGGATCTGGGTCATCAGTGCGGCGACCTGCTTACGAGTGTGCGGATCGGCCGCCGCCTTCCGCAGCGCCTTGACCAACTCGGGGCCGACGATGGTGAGCGCGAGCCGGGCGATGGCCGACGGCAGTGCCATTCAGACTCCCCTGGTGATGATGCGGATGCCGGATTCGAGGGTGCGATGCACCGGGCACCGTTCGGCGATCTCCAGCAGCCGGGCCAGTTGAGCCTCGTCGAGGTCGCCCTCGATGCTCACCTCCCGGACGATCACGTCCATCGTCGAGGTCGGCCCGGCGGCTGCGGATTCCAGGAGGCGGGTGGGCAGGGCGTCCTGCGTCGTCGATTCGCAGTCCTCGGCGTGGACCCGGTCCTGGCGCAGCTTGACGCTGATCGCCGTGACCGGCCAGCCCTTGCGCTGGGCGTACATCCGGATCGTCATCGACGTGCAGGCGCCTAGCCCGGCGAGGACGTGGTCGTAGGGCGAGGGGCCGGTGTCCGTCGCGCCAGGCACGGACTGCGGCTCGTCGGCGCGCCAGTGGTGGCGCCCGGCTCGCAGCAGCTGCCCGAAGCGGCCTTCGCCGGACTCGGTCACCAGGACCACACCGGGTTCGAGCACGTCAACCGCGCCTGCCGGACGCGTCTCGCCCATGGTGGCTGCTGCCGGGCCCTCGACCGGAGCTTCGGGCATCGGCTCGTCGGTCATCGGCACGTACCGCGAGGCCCAGGCGGCGATCACCTGGGCCGCGTACCTCGCGTCGCGCTCCTCGTCGAGCAGGTGGGAGGCACCGTCGAGGGAGACGAAGGACTTCGGATGCCGGGCGGCGTTGTAGATCATGGCGGCGTTGTCGATGCCTACGGTCTCGTCCAACGGCGAGTGCATGATCAGTAGCGCCCGCCCCAGTGACGCGATCCGATCGCGCTGCGGCTGGGCTGCGAGGTCGTCGACCAGGTCGCGACCGATGGTCAGGGTCTGACCGCCCAGGCGCACCCGCGCCCGGCCGTCTCGGGTGATCTGGGCCAGCGCATCGCCGAACAGCGCCTCGGCGTGGTCGGTGTCGGCGGGTGCCGCGATCGTGGCGACCGCTCGGCACTCGGGGATCCCGCCGGCGGCGGCGAGCACTGCTGCCCCGCCGAGCGAGTGCCCGATCAGCAGCGCTGGTGCCCGGTGGTGGTGGCGCAGCCAGTCCGCAGCCGCGAGCAGGTCCGCCACCGAGGACGTGAAGGTCTCTTCGGCGAAGTCGCCCTCGGATTCGCCCAGGCCGGTGAAGTCGAAGCGCAGCACCGCCATGCCGTGAGAGGTCAGCGACCGAGACACCCGAGCAGTGGCCTTGGTGCGCTTGCTGCAGGTGAAGCAGTGCGCGAAGAGCGCGACTGCCAGCGGTTCGCGGGCGGGGGCGTCGTAGATTCCGGCTAGGCGATGACCGCGATCGTTGTCGAAGGTGACCGCGACACCGCCGGGCGCCGGCCGCGCGTCACTCGTCGCGGTCACGAACTGTCACCACCGGGCCGTCCGGGATCCGGTCGGGTGCGGCCGCCCTCGTCTCATCGGCCGTGGTCGCGTCGGCAGAGGCCGCATCGGCAGAGGCCGCGTCAGTTGAGGCCGCGTCAGCGGTGGCCGCAGGAGCGGTGGTGCCGCCGACGGTGGTGTCGGTGCTCGCATCGGCGCCCATCTCAGCCTCGGCGGCGAGGCGCTCGCGGTAGGCCGCCGGGCTCTCGCGCTTGCGGGCCGACAGCAGGAACCAGACGCCGACGACGATCAGTGCCAGGCACATGAACTGGGCACCGGTCAGCCCGAAGCGGTCCACCTGCGACGCACCGCTGGCGTCCACCTCCTGAGGGTCGAAGATCGTCCCCCACCACCGGCTGTCGTACTCGCGGACGAAGTCCGAGGCGAACCGCAGCACGCCGTACATCAGCGAGAAGATGCCCGCCAGGGTGCCGGCGCCGGCCGTGCCCCGGCGATCCACCCACAGCATGACGGCGAGGATGACCGCGACGTAGAGGAATTCCAGCACGGGCGTCGACCAGTACGTCTGCCCCACCGCCAGTGGCCCCTCGACGGTGTCCCCGCCCTGGTAGGTGATCCCGAGGAAGAACGAGGTGGGCCCGCCGAGGTGCTCGCCGACCGCGTAGCAGCCGATCCTGCCGATCGCCAGGCCGACCGCCAGGCCGAGTGCGGCGCCGTCGAGCAGGTGCCAGCGGGCGGCGGCGGGCAACCGTCGGGTGATGAAGGGAGCCAGCAGCAGTGCGGCGATGAAGCCGCCGGAGAATTGCAGCCCGCCGTTCCATACCGCGATCGGATAGAGCCAGCGGTCCAGGCCGTCGAGCGCGAACCACTCGTCGGTACTGGTGACGACGAAGAGGATCCGGGCACCGATCAGGCCCGCCACCACGAGCAGGATGACGATGCGCTCGGTCTGCTCGATGCCGATTCCGATGCGCGCGTTGCGCCGGGCGGTCAGCCACCCGCCGAGCAGAATGCCGACGGCCACGCACAACCCGAACGTCTTCAGGTCGAACGGCCCCAGCGGGATTTCGGGGAATGAGGTGTACGGGATTCCGGCGAGCACGGGCCGAGACTACGTCCACAACCTGGACCACAGGTCGAGCAGGAACGGGCCCGCGGCCGCGAAGATCGCAAAGCGCAGCAACCGACCGCTGAAGGTCGCGGCCAGGAACAGCGGGTATCGGACCCCGAAGGCGCCCGCGGCCAGCCCGGCGATGTCGAAGACGTAGTTTGGGATGGCGGCGAAGGCGAAGATGGCACCGAAAGCACTGCCCGGATGGCGGGTCCTGCCGCGCAGCCAGGCCACGGCCCGGGCCGGGCGGCCCTGCGTGGGCAGCGCGCGAGAGCCGGTACGGCCAACCCACCACCCGGTGCTCTCGCCCAGCGCCGAGCCTGCTGCGGCGGCCAGCGCGACCGCGAATGGCCACTGCGCACCGGCCGCGACCTGGAGCACGACCGCGTTGTACGGGATCGGCACGAAGACACCCGCATTGGCGACGAGCGCCAGCAGGAAGGTGCCTGGATAGGTCCACCCGGCGAGGGCGTCGATGGTGCGCTGCGCGGGCCCCGTGGCGAGCAGGGCGTACATGCCGACGTTGATGACCACGACGGCCGCGGCCGCTGCCCAGACCCGCCACCGGCGACGCGTAGGTCCAGGGGCCCGGGACGGCGTATCGGGAGTCGTCTCCGCAGCCTGCGCCACCTGTGCAGCCTAACCGCGCGCCCCACTCACCCACCCCCTTCCGCCATTTGTCGACAAACGCAGGCCAGAGACACCCCCGCAGCCGCCATTTGTCGGCAAACGCAGGTCGGGGTGGCCCCCGCAGCCGCCATTTGTCGGCAAACGCAGGTCGGGGTGGCCCCCGCAGCCGCCATTTGTCGGCAAACGCAGGCCAGAACCGCCCCCGACCGCTGCTGGCGGCAACCGGGTTGGCCGCGCTCGTCGCCGTTTCCGAACTGGCCTACCTGATCCTGCGCATCGTGGGTGCTGTCGTGCTCGGCTGCCTCGGAGTTGCGGCCCTGCGGTCGGCCTGGCGATGCCACCGCACCGGCCCGGCAGCGACCGAGCCGGCGGCCGCCGCCTCCCGGCGGGCACCGTCGGTCCGACGCGCCTTCGCCGAGGGTCTGGTGACCAATCTCGCCAACCCGAAGGCCGCAGTCTTCATGGTCGCCTTCTTTCCCCAGTTCATCCCAGCGAGCGCTGCCGTCTTGCCCGCGACGCTGGCGCTGGCGTCGCTTCAGAACACGATCGAGTTGTGCCTCTACCTCGCCTTCGTGGCAGCCGTGGGACGGGCCGGTCGGGCACTGACGAGCTCCCGCGTCCGCGCTCGCCTCGAAGCAGTCACCGGGACGGTCCTGCTCGGTCTCGGCCTCCGGGTGGCCCTCAACCCGAGATGATCAGAGGGGGCGTCAGGGGTGGTGGCGGACGCCTGCTTCCAGACCGGCCAGCAGGTCCAGCAGGCCGTCGGCCTCCCACATCCGGGTGCGCTCCCCCTCCTCCGGCAACCTGAGAAGGATGCCCGCCTCCTCCAACTTCCCCAGACCGGCCGCGACGGTGGCCCGGGTCCGGCCGGTGGCGGCGACGGCGACCGGCAGGCTGATCACCGGATGACCGGGCAGCACGTCGAGGATGCGCCAGGCCGCCGCGTCCGAGCGCGGGTTGGCGTGGGCCCGCAACCGTTCGCGCCACGCCTCCTGCAGCGCCTCGACATCGTCGAGGTACTCACCGCCCAGCGCCGACGCCCGCGTCATCGCCACAGCGAACGTCGTCAGCCACGCGCCGGTGTCCCCCTCGCGGAACGCCTCCAACCCTCGGATGTAGGCGCCCTTGTCGGCGGCCAGCACGACGCTGACCGGCGGGACGTAGTCCGGGGCCAGGCCGCGGCGGCGCAGCACCACGTGGACCAGTGCCCGGCCCGTGCGGCCGTTGCCGTCGGCGAACGGGTGGATCAGTTCGAACTGGGCGTGCACCACGGCCGCCTGGACCAGCGGCGGCAGATGATGCTCGTCCATCGCCACGCACAGGTCCACGAGCAGCCGACGCACCTCGCCCGGTGGGGGCGGCACGAAGGAGGGGGCGGCCCCGGTGCTGCACGGGTTGTAGTCGTTGCCGCCGATCCAACTCGGCACCGTGCGGATCCGCCCGCCGACGTGGCTGTTCGGCGCGCCCGACATCAGCTCGGCATGGATCTTGCTGATGTCGGACACCGTGACGAGAGACGAGGTCGCCGCCCGAATCACGGCGAACTCCATCGCGTCGATGGTGGCCAGGATCTCTGCGACCGGTGGTTCGGGCTCCCGGCCGCCTTCGAGACGGGCCTCGCCCCTGGCCAGGTCGTGCGCGTCGACCTGCATACCCTCGACCTTGGAGGAGGCGATCGACTCGGTGCGCATCAGCAGCCTCGCCAGCGGTGCGAGCGCCGGCCGGTAGCGGCGGTTGAGCTTGCGAACGGCGTCCTCGGCGTCGGAGACGACGCCGAAGACCCTCGACGGGATCGGCTCGTCCCAGCGGGCGACGACGTCGGGCACGAAGGCCTCGTACTGGCAGGGTTCGCGGTAGGCCGCGGGGACGTAGAGCGCCGGGTCGGGGTTCCAGGTCCGCGTCACGTACCGCCCACGCATGGCGCCACCATGCCACGAGCAGTCTGCGGCGGACCGTGACCCTGCGCGTGGGCACGGCGGACTCAGTGCGTGACCGACGGATCGCGGCCTGTCCCCACGCGTGGTTGCGGCACGTTGCGCGCGGCGATCAGGGCTGCCGCATCGGCCCGGGGCATCGGGCGGGCGAACAGGTATCCCTGCGCACTGTCGCAACCCAGGTCACGCAGCCGCTGCGCCTGAGCCGGCCGTTCGACGCCCTCGGCGATGACTCCGAGATCCAATGCGTGCGACATCGTGACAATCGCGCCGACGATGGCCGCGGCGGACTCGTCGGTGTCGATCGACTGGATGAACGATTGGTCGATCTTGACCAGGGACACCGGCAACCGGCCGAGGTAGGACAGCGAGGAGTAGCCGGTGCCGAAATCGTCGATGGCGATTCGGGCACCGAGCGCGCGCAGTCGCCGCAGGTTCCCGGCGATGGCGGGGCTTTCGGACATCAGGGTGCGTTCGGTCAGCTCCGTGACCAGCCGCGCCGGATTCAGTCGGGTCCGGTACAGGATGCTGCTGAGCAGGGCCGACAGGTCGTCGTGCTCCAGATCGCGCGCCGTTAGGTTGACGGCCACGGTGATCGAGGAGTCGGCCCAGCCAGCGGCGTCCGAGCAGGCCCGGCCCAGCACCCAGGTGTCAAGCAGTTTGATCAACCGGCTGTGCTCGGCGACTTCGATGAAGGCGCCGGGCAGCACCAGCCCGTGGCCCGGGCGCTGCCACCGCAGCAACGCCTCCATCCCGATGACGGCCTCGTCGTGCAGCCGGATGATCGGCTGGTAGTACACGGTGAGTTCGTCGTTCTCGATCGCGTGGTGCAGCGCGGTCTCGGTGGAGACCCGTCCCGCCAGGGCCCGGCGCATCCCGTCGTCGAACCTGACGAACTGTGAGCGGCCCCGCGCCTTGGCCGCGTACATCGCCAAGTCGGCATCGCGCAGCACGTCCGCGGAGTCGCGCCGGCCGTCCGCGGTTGCCACGCCGATACTGGCGGTCACGAACAACTCGTGAGTACCCACGGTGATCGGGGTGTCGAGCACCGTGCCGATCCGGGTCGCGATCGCGTCGGCGGTCTCGGTGTCGCATGCCGGGCAGAGCACTACGAACTCGTCCCCTCCCATCCGTGCCACGCTGTCACCGTCACGCACGGACGACTCCAGCAGGCGGGCCACCCGGACCAGCAGCACGTCACCGGTGGAGTGCCCCAAGGTGTCGTTGACCAGTTTGAAGCCGTCCAGATCGACGAAGAGCACAGCGACCGCGTCGGGTCCGGGCCCAGCCGTTGCCAGCGCCCGACGCAGCAGTTCCAGCAGCGCCACCCGATTGGGCAGTCCGCTCAGCGCGTCGCGCCGCGACTGCACCGCGGCCGTGTGCTCCGCCTTCGCGTAGACCCCGCTGACGGCCCCCAGCAGTTGCGACCACGACGTGGCGTCCTCGGGCGGCGCGTGCGGGGTCAGCCCGAGCTTGCGGAGCTGGCGCCACAGCGCACCGTGCAGCGCCTGCTCGGTCACAGCCGAACAATCGACAGCCGGATCGGATCCCTTGAGGCGGCGCGATGCCGGACAATGGCACGATCCTCGAATGGCTCCAGCAGATGTGGTCCTGACCGGCGCGCGTATTCGCGTCGAACGAGGCCGGTGGGCCGAGGCGATCGCCTTGCGCGCGGGACGGGTCATCGCCCTCGGACCCGCCGAAGACGTCGCTGTGCACATCGGCCACGGCACCAGGGTTGTCGACGGCGCGGGCAGGTTGGTGCTGCCTGGGTTCATCGACGCCCACAACCATGCGCCGCAGGCCGGCCGCAACCTGCTGGGGGTGTGGCTCAACGACACGCACGGCCGCGACGCCTACCTGCGCGTCATCGCCGACCATGCCGCAGCGCACCCCGGCGACGGCTGGATCGTGGGTGGCGGCTGGGCCATGGAGTACTTCCCGGGCGGCACGCCCCGGCGCGAGGACCTCGACGCCGTCGTGGGCGACCGCCCGGTGTTCCTGTTCAACCGGGACGTCCACGGCGCCTGGGTCAGCACCGCGGCGCTGCGCGCCGGCGGCATCACCCGCGACACCCCCGACCCCGTGGACGGCCGTATCGAGCGCGACGAGCGCACCGGCGACCCGACCGGCACGCTGCACGAGGGCGCCGCCTACTCCTTCAGTGATCACATCGTCCCGGCACCCACGATGGACGAGATCGTGGCCGGCATCCTGCGAGCGCAGCGCCACCTGCACGCCCTGGGCGTCACCAGCTGGCAGGACGCCTGGGTGACGCCCGCGACGCAGGCCGCCTACCAGGCCCTGGCCGCCGACGGCCGGCTGCGCTCGCGGGTGGTCGGTGCGCTGTGGTGGGACCGCCACCGCGACCTCGACCAGATCGGCGAGCTGGTGGCGAGGCGCGACGCGGTGCATGCGGTGGCCGGGGTGCCGGGATTCCACCCCTCGACAGTGAAGATCATGACCGATGGGGTGCTGGAGAACGGCACCGGCGCTTTGCTGGAGCCGTACTGCCTTCGCCATGGTCACGGCTCGCACGAGGCGGACGG
>ENA-ORBV01013754-ORBV01013754.1-microbial-mat-metagenome-genome-assembly--contig:-NODE-13754-length-12239-cov-3.991531_pt1 | contig 12239 bp, 15 predicted proteins | sample MGYA00237777_ERZ505514 | MGnify/ENA primary metagenome ERZ505514 (study PRJEB26160, sample SAMN06269048) | microbial mat metagenome | isolation source: Oligotrophic lake microbial mat | place... | reverse complement strand
CAGAAGACGGCATACGAGATTCGCCTTAGTCTCGTGGGCTCGGAGATGTGTATAAGAGACAGTCGTGGTTCTGCTCGATCGCGGCCGCGATCGAGCAGAACCACGACGACGCCGGCATCATTTGGCCGATGCCGCTCGCGCCGTTCCATGTCGTCATCGTGCCGGTGAACGTGACCGACGAACGGATGCGGACGACCGCCGAGCATCTCTACGCCGAGCTGACGGCGCGCGGCGTCGAGGTGTTGTTCGACGATCGCGAGGAGCGGCCGGGCGTGAAGTTCAAGGATGCGGATCTGATCGGAACCCCGCTCCGCATCACGATCGGCCCGCGGGCGCTCGAGCACGACGCGGTCGAGCTCAAGCGCCGCACCGAGAAAGCCGCGACCGAGGTGCCGATCGCGGACGTGGTGGAGCAGGTCGTCGCCATCGTGAAGGCGGAGACCGCCGCGTGAGCCGAGCGGCCGCCCAGCGCCGCCTCATTCTGCCGCTCGACGTCGATACCGTCCGCGCGGCCGACGGCTGGGTCCGCCGCCTCGCCGACGAGGTCGGGCTCTTCAAGATCGGGAAGCAGCTCTTCATGCACGCCGGTCCCGACGCCGTCCGGCGCGTCCACGCCAAGGGCGGCGAGGTTTTTCTCGACCTCAAGTTCCACGACATCCCGCAGACCGTGGCGCTCGCCGGCGTCGAGGCGGTGCGGCTCGGCGTGAAGATGTTCAACGTGCACGCCTCGGGCGGCGCCGAGATGATGCGCACCACCACGGCGGCCGTCGCCGACGTCTGCAAGCGCGAGCGCCTCCGTCGCCCGATCATGCTCGCGGTGACGGTGCTGACGAGCCTCTCCGACGCGGATCTCCGTCGGGTCGGCGTCGCGGCGACGGCGGCGCGCCAGGTCGTCCGCCTGGCGCGGCTCGCCAAGGCGAACGGCATGGACGGCGTCGTCGCGTCGCCGCGCGAAGTCGGTGCGATTCGGCGCGCGTGCGGTCCCGAGTTCGTGATCGTCACGCCGGGCATTCGCCAAGCCGGTGACGCGGTCGGCGATCAGAAGCGTATCGAGACGCCGGAGGCGGCCATGCGGGCGGGCGCCGACTACCTCGTGGTCGGCCGGCCCATCCGCGACGCGGCCGATCCGGTCGCGGCCGCGCGCGCCGTCGTGACGGCGATGGCGCGCGGGCTCGCGGCGCGCTGACGCGCCAGGCGCGACGTCTCGCCGATGCCACGCGACCTCGACCTGGCAGTGCGGCCCGACGTCGCGCTCGATGAGACGGCGCTGCGTGCCGCCGCGAGCCGCGCGCTCGGTTGTCGGCCCGAAGACGTCGTCGCGCTTCGCATCGTGCGCCGCGCGCTCGACGCGCGCCGGCAGGTACGTTTCCAGCTGCGCGTGCGCGTGTGGCTGAGCGACGAAACCGTCGAGCCCGATCCCCTCCCGCAGCTGCCGACGTTTCCGGTGCCGCGGAGCGGCCGGCCGGTCGTGATCGTCGGGGGCGGTCCGGCCGGGCTCTTTGCCGCGCTTCGCCTGGCGGAACGGGGCGTGCCGGCGCTGGTGCTCGAACGGGGCAAGGCGGTGCAGGCGCGGCGCCGCGACCTCGCCATGTTGAATCGCGCGGGCGTCGTCGATCCGGAGTCGAACTATTGCTTCGGCGAGGGCGGCGCCGGGACGTACAGCGACGGAAAGCTCTACACCCGCTCGCAGAAGCGCGGCCCCGTCGACGTCGTGCTCGATTGTCTCGTCGCGCACGGGGCCGATCCCGACATTCGCGTCGAGGCGCGGCCGCACGTCGGATCGAATCGTCTGCCCAAGATCGTGACGGCGATGCGCATGACCCTCGCGGCTGCGGGCGTGGAGGTTCGTTTCGGCGCGTGCGTGACGGAGCTTGCCGTCGAAGGCGATCGCGTCGTCGGGGTGCGGTTGGCCGACGGCACGGAGGTCGCGGCGTCGGCCGTCGTGCTCGCGACCGGCCACAGCGCCCGCGACGTCTACGCGCTCGCGGCGCGGGCGGGGCTCGGGCTCGAAGCGAAGGCCTTTGCGGTCGGCGTCCGCGTCGAGCACCCGCAGCCGCTGATCGATCGCACGCAGTACGGCGGTGATGCCGACCGCTTCGTGCTGCCGGCCGCGGCGTATCGTTTGGCGACGACGGTCGACGAGCGCGGGGTCTTCTCGTTCTGCATGTGTCCGGGCGGATGGATCGTCCCCGCGACGACGGCGCCGGACACGGTCGTCGTGAACGGGATGTCGCTCGCGCGGCGCGACTCGCCGTTCGCCAACAGCGGCATCGTGGTGGCGCTCGAGCCCGCCGACGTCGTGGCGCTCGGGTTCCCCGGTGCGACCGGGGGCCTCGATCTGCAAGCCATGCTGGAATCGGCCGCGGCCGCGGCCGGTGGCGGCGCGCAGGTGGCGCCGGCGCAACGCGTGGTCGACTTCGTCGCCGGAGCGGACAGCGCGGACTTGCCGCCCTGCTCGTATCGTCCCGGCGTCCGCGCCGTTCGCCTCGACGAGATGCTGCCGCGCTTCATCGCGTCACGCTTGCGTGACGGCCTGCGCCGGTTCGGGACCCAGCTCCGCGGTTTCGACACGCGCGAGGCGATCGTGGTCGGCGTCGAGACGCGCTCGTCCAGTCCCGTCCGGATAGTGCGCGACGCGATCACGCTCGCCGCGCCGACGCGGGCGAACGTCTACCCGTGCGGGGAGGGCGCCGGCTACGCGGGCGGCATCGTCAGCGCGGCCCTCGACGGGCTCGCGGTCGCCGATGCCGTTGCCCGCGTCTGGGAACCCTGAACGTCGTCCGCGTCAGGCGGCCCGCCGTTGGGCAATGGCACAGAGCCCGTCGGCTTCGATGCCGAGCGGCAGGTTCAGCAGGTTGTAGTAGTTCTCGAGCGCGTTCAGCCAGGTGATCTCGACGATCGCGCGCTCGTCGAAGTGCCGCTGCAACTCGGCGAACGTCGCGTCGGCGACGCGCTTGTTGCGGGTGGCCTCCTCGACGTACGCGAGCGCGGCACGCTCGCGGGCACTGAAGAGCGGGCTCGTGCGGTAGCTCGGCAGCGCCTCGATCTTGTCGAGCGTCACGTGTTTGTAGAGTGCCGCCGCCTTGGCGATGTCGACGCAGAACGTGCACTCGTTGATCATCGCCGGCCACGTCCGCACCAGAATGCTGATCTCGGGGTCGAGCGTGATCTTGCGCTCGACGATCTGAATCTGTTGGTACGCGTGGCGAAAGAGCGCGGGCAGGCGCGCGTAGATGACCTTCATCGGCGTGATGACCTTCCCGAGGCGGTGCTTGGTCATCCAGTAGGCGATCTTGCCGATCAGGTTCGGCGGATTCTCGATGGGTGCGAGACGCATGTGAGGCTCCTTTCGTGACGACGAGATCAATCGGGATGCACGTGGTCGTGCGCCATCTGCGGGGCACTCCCATGTGCCGCACGCGGCGCGTGGGAGTGCGTGTGGGCGCCGTATTGCAGGAAGGGCAGGCTCGCGAGGCCGAGCCCGAGCAGGATGCCGACGACGACGCGCGCGAGGTCGGATGCGCTCACGGCCGGACGCTTCCGGGCGTGGGGGCCGTCACCTGCCGCGCGAGCATGACCGTGAGGACGCTGAGCACGATCGTCGGCAGATAGATCGCGGGAAAATCGATGCTCCAATGCTCCGGTCCGACCAGGCCGCGGGCCGTGTCGTACACGTGGACGAGGGCGTGGAGGGTGGTGAACAACGTGACCAGCACCAGCACCGGCAACCGAACGCTCGTCCGGAACGCCGCCCACAGCAGCCCGATCCCGAGCATCGTGAAGGTCGACCCGATGTCGCGGACAAAGTGCTCGTTCAGCGGGCCGAAGTCGGGCACCGCGGCCGGCAGCGTCGTGTACCAGCCGGCCGGATCGGCGAGCATCCAGGCGCCGTTGGCGAGATTGCCGAGGGCGCCGATCAGAAAGAACCAGGTCCAGGGGTCGGTCGCGGCGGGACGTGCTGGTGTCGAGGTCGTCATGGGCGAGGGCTCCCTTTCGAGGTGTGGTCGACGCCTAGTCGTCGTCCGACGAGGTCGCCGAGCAGCGTGATGCCCGCCGTGATCGCGGCGGGCGTGTGATTCGCGAACGACAGCGCCAGGTGACGGTCGCCGCGTCCGGGCCCGCAGAAGACGTCGCCGGGCGTGTAGTGCAGGCCGGCGTCGATCGCCGACTGCAACAGGGACTCGGCGTCGATACCCGGCGGCAACGTCACCCAGACCGAGTGGCCGCCGCGCGGCCGTGTCCACGTGACGCCGTCGGGCATCGTCGCCGCGAGCGCGCCGAGCATGCTCGCCAGGCGCGCGGCATAGACGGTGCGGACCCGTTTCAGGTGGCGTGTCAGTCCGCCGGTCGCGAGCAGATGGGCCAGCGCGGCCTGCGCGATGACGTTGGTGGTGACGTCGGCGTTCCAGCGCGCGAGCATCATTTTCTCGAGCAGCGCCGGTGCCGCGACGACGTAGCCGACGCGGAGACCGGGAAAGAGCATTTTCGAGAACGTGCCGACGTAGAGGACCTGGCCGGCGCGATCGAGTGTCTTCAGCGCCGCGATCGGCGGGCCCTCGTAGCGGAGCTCGCTGTCGTAGTCGTCCTCGAGAATGGGCACCTGATGCTCGTCGGCGAGCGCCAGGAGCGCGCGGCGGCGGGCGGGGCTCATGACGGCGCTGGTCGGGCTCTGGGCCGCGGGTGTCGTGTAGACGAGCTTCACGCGCCGGGCGCGGAGCACGCGCGCGAGGTCGTCGGTGACGAGACCGTCCTCGTCGACGTCGACCGCGATGACGTTGGCCTGGCACGCCGTGAACGCGAGGCGCGCCCCGAAGTAGCCGGGTTGCTCGAGGACCACGCTGTCGCCGGGATCGAGCAAGACGCGAGCGGCGAGGTCGATCGCCTGTTGGGCGCCGTTCACCACGGCGACGTCGGCGGTCTCGCACGCGATGCCGCGCGACACAAGGTAGCGCGCGATCTCGCGACGGAGCGCCGTCAACCCGCAGGGTCCTTGCAGGCCGGCGACCGTGGGTAGTGCCGCGCCGAGGACGTGGGAGTACGCGCGCCGGAGATCGGCGGAGGGCAGGGTGTCGAGCGCGACCTGGCCGCCGCGGAAATCCCATCGCATCGACCGACGGCGTCCTTCGCGGGGCACGAAGCCGGAGGGCACCGTCAGGGCGCGGGCGCGGAGGGCGAACAGTCCGGACCAGACGAAGCCGCGCTGCGGCTCGTCGGCGCGGCGTTCCGTGCGCCGGGCCGCGCCGACGCCCGCCGGCGTCGCGACGAACGTGCCCTGGCCGACGTGTGCGGCGAGCACGCCGTCGGCGATCAGCTCGTCGTAGGCCTGCGTGACGGTGTTGCGCGACAGGCCGAGCGACGTCGCGAGCTCGCGCGTCGCGGGGAGCTTGGCTCCGGGCGGGAGCCGCTCGGCGACGATCAGGGCGCGGAGGAAGTCGCGCAGCTGGCAGTAGACCGGCTCGAGATGATCCCGGTCGGGGGTGAACGCCAATTCCAGCACGACCGGAATCTAGAAGGTGCCAATGGGACCGTAAAGGTCCAATTGGCTGCTCCGGCCAGGAGCCAATCCCCGAGCCCCCTCGCCGCCGACGTTAGGCCAACAGGGCGACGCTGACGGTATCGCCAGCGGCGAGCGCGGCGACGTCGGCCGGGATTCGCACCAACCCGTCAGCCCGAACGAAGCCGACGATGTCGCCCGAGCCACCCGTCACTGGCGTTGCGACGACCGACCCATCCGTCTGCGAGGCCAGCGCGACGCGGACGTAGTCCTCGCGGCCGGGCAGCGACGGCAGGTCTGCGCTCAACGTCGCGCGCACGGAGCGTTCGGCGGCGAACGCTGCCTCGACCGACTCGCCGCCGAGCCGTCGCAGGAGCGGGAGGGCGAAGACGTGAAAGATCACGAGGGCCGACGTCGGGTTGCCGGGCAGACCAATGATCGGCTTGCCGGCCGCGCGCGCGATCAGCGTGGGCTTCCCCGGCTTGATGCGGATGCCGTGCACGAGCAGGCGCGCCTTCGGCATGGCGGCGACCACGGCCGGCGTGAGGTCCTTGGTGCCGACCGAGCTGCCGCCCGAGATCAGCACGGCATCGGCCTGCCGGAGCGCGCGCCGCATGGCGGTCGCGATGACCTTCTCACGATCCGGCAGGACGCCGAAGTCGACGGGCTCGCCGCCGGCGGCGGTGATCAGCGCGCGAATCGCGTATTGGTTCACGTTCCGCACTTGCCCGAGGCCGGGAACCACGTCCGGTGCGACGATCTCGTCGCCGGTCGCGAGTACGGCGACGCGCGGGCGGCGATGGACCCACACCTTCGCCAATCCGATGCCCGACAAGGCGCCGACGTCCGCCGGGCGAACGCGATGCCCGCGCCGAAAAATGCGCGTGCCTTTCTTCGCATCCTCCCCCCGTCGCATGACGTGCTGCCTGGCCGTCGCGGCGCGCGCGATGGCGACGACGCCGTCGGCGGACTCCTCGGTGTGTTCCACCATCACGACCGCGTCGGCACCGGCGGGCAGCATGCCGCCGGTCGGGATGCGCATGGCCTCCCTGGGCCCGAGCCTGTGCGGGGCGGGGTGGCCCATGAAGATGCTGCCGGTCACGCGCAGCCGCGCCGGCGACGCGTCACTTGCTCCGGCCGTGTCGCGTGCGCGGACGGCGTACCCGTCCATGTACGAGCGCGCGAAATGGGGCAGATCGAGCGTGGTGCGGACGTCGCGGGCGAGCACGCGTCCGGTCGCCTCGGCGACGGCGATGCGCTCGACCGGCAGCGGCTTGAAGCGGCGGAGATGCGCGAGCGCGTCGGCGCTGGTAACCAGCGGGAAGCGGCTCGGGCCACCCGTGTGCGGGTCGGGAGCACCGGCTCCGCGCGCGCGCTTCACGACAGCAGCCGCGCGTGGCTGAGGCACGGCATCTCCTGCCGGATACGCGCGAGGTGGTCGGCGTCGATCTCGGCCGTGAGCACGGCCTCACCCTCGCCGGCACGCGCGACCACCGTGCCCCAGGGATCGACGATCATGGAATGGCCGTAGTCGGCGAAGCCGTGCGGGCTCGTGCCGGTCTGGTTGGGAGCGATCACGTACACCTGATTCTCGATGGCGCGAGCCCGAATCAAGGGCTCCCAATGGGCGGCTCCGGTATGGGCCGTGAACGCGGCGGGAATGGTGATGATGGTCGCTCCCGCCGACGCGAGTCGCCGGTAGAGCTCGGGGAAGCGCAGATCGTAGCAGATGCTCATGCCGATCGTGCCGAGCTCGGTCGCGGCGGTGACGACGTCGCTGCCGGGTACGCGGCCGTCCGACTCGCGCACGGTGACGCGTCCGGGCAGGTCGACGTCGAAGAGGTGCATCTTGCGGTACGTCGCCCGAATCGCGCCGCTGGCGTCGACCAGAAGTGACGTGTTGTACGACCGTGTCGCGTGCGCGGAGCGTTCGAGAAAGGAGCCCCCGACCAGAATCACGCGCAGCTCGGCGGCGAGCCGAGAGAGGAAATCGCTGACCGGACCGGGGATCGGTGACGGGGCCGTGCCTTCGTCGGCTCGGAGGCCGCGCCACGCGAAGACCTCGGGAAGGACGATCAGCTGAGCCCCGCGCTCCGCTGCGGTGCGAACCAGCACGTCGGCTCGCGCCAGATTCGCGGCGAGAACGGGTCCACTCTGCATTTGAATGGCGGCGGCGATCGGATTCGGCACGGTGCGTCGACCTTACCAGCAATGCAATAAATAGTGACTGCGGACCCTCGGCGGGGCACGGGAGGGGCCGAAAACATCGAAGATATCTCGGGTTTGACCTGTATCGAAGCGATACTACAACTTGATCACGCGGCGCGGCGTATGGTACTCCGCGTCAATCCCGTGCATAGGCTGAAGGTAGAAACCGAGTCTCACATGGAAATGATCGACGTGACCTCGGGAGTGCGGCGATTGGTGAAAGAGGCCGGGGTCATGCGGGGGATGTGTCATCTGTTCGTCCCGCACACGACGGCAGCAATCACGATCAACGAGAACACCGATCCCAACGTCCGCAAGGACATGATCCGTGAGCTTCTGAAAACCATTCCCATGCAGGACGACTACTTGCACGCCGAAGGCAACGCCGCCGCCCATATCCTTTCGAGTCTCGTCGGGCCCTCTCAAAGCCTGCTGGTCGAAAACGGCAAACTCGTCCTCGGTACTTGGCAGGCGATATACTTGTGTGAATTTGACGGTCCACGTTCGCGCACCGTGCTCATGCGGATCATGGCCGAGTGAGGAGCCCCCTAGTGAGCCAGACAACGACCCCCCTTCGATTGATCAAACGGTACGGCAACCGAAAGCTCTACGACACCTCCGAGAGCCGCTACATCACGCTCGACGAGATCGCGCGATTGGTCCGATCCGGCAACGACGTGAAGGTCATCGACAACGAGAACGGTGACGATCTCACCGCCATCACCTTCGCGCAGATCATCCTCGAGGAAGAGAAGCGGCGCTCGAGCGTGCTCTCCTTGGGCCTCTTGCGTGAGCTCGTGCAGCACGGCGAGGATACCTTGGCTCAGCTGAAGACCCAGGTCGAAAAAGGGGTCGAGGCGATCGGGACCATCGGCGAGAAAGCCGGACGTCGCGTCCAGGAAATGGTCGCCGGCACGATGGGCGAGCGCGAAGAGGGCCTCGGCGCATCCGAGGCCTCCAGCCCAGCCGATTCGAACGGCGGCAAGGGCGGCTTCTTCGACGATCTGCTCGCGGCGCCGCAGCGTCGACTCGAAGCGTTGCAACGCAGGATCGACGAACGCATCAAATCGTCGGTCGGCCGCATCACCAACCATCCCGTCGTGCAGCACGAGGTGCAGCGCATCGAGCGTTCGATCAAGAAGCTCGAAGAGCGTCTGGCGCGCCTGCGGCGCGATGATTCCGACTCCACGCCCGGCGGCAACGTCATCGGCTGACGTTTCGACGCTTCACGTCATCCGCGCTTGAAGACCGTTCTGCGCGCCCTCTGGTTTGACACGGAAACATTGAGGGGCGTATCTGAGGAAAGTCTTCGAGCCGACTGCCCCTTGCAGGCGCGAGAGACTCACGCGCTCGGTCCCCGTAGCACCAAGGAAAGGACACCCCATGCGGAAAGCTCCACGCAGTACGCTCGCCCTCGCGACGGTGGCTCTGCTGATGGCGGCAGGCTCGGTCGGCGCCCAGGTGGCACCCGGTGACGTCATCAACAAGGCGAACGCCGACAAGGTGAAAGATCTGGTTTCGCCCGGCATGTTCTGGTGCGTGCAACACGGTTGGCCGCTGAAGATCGTCGAGAGCAAGCCGATCGTCTGGAAGAAGGCCTACAAGGAAGCGACCGAGAAGTACGCGTCGCAGGTGAAGCTCGGTGACGACGGCAACGGTCTGCAGAACTACGTCGCCGGTCAGCCTTTTCCGAAGGTCGATCCCTCGGACAAGTTCATCGCCAACAAGCTGATGTGGAACTTCAATTTCCGCCCCGGCTTCGAGGACGATCTCGATCTCCGGAACTTCGACGCCGATACCGGCCCGATCTCGGATGAGCGGCCGCTGCAGGTCGAGCGCCACTTCCTGGTCGATCACTTCCGCCGCTTACGCTACGTCGGCCGGCTCTACGTCGATCCTAAGCCGGAGATTCCCAACACCGAGAATTTCGAGTTCAAAGAGACGCTGCACCCCCTGATCGAGCCGTTCGATCTGAAGGGCGTCGGATTCACGTACTACCGCTACTTCGATCCCGCGAAGCAGGACGACAGCTGGCTCTACCTCCCGTCGCTGCGTCGTGTCCGTCGCCTCTCGACTGCGCAGCGCTCCGACGCGCTCTTCGGTCAGGATACCGACCAGGACAGCTACGGCGGCTACGCCGGTCAGATCGCCTGGGCCGAATGGAAATTCCTCGGCGAGAAGGAAGTGCTCGGCGCCATGCACACCGAGAGTTTCCCGGTGAAGTGGAATGACGGCGCCGTCGACTGGTCGTTCGTCGGCGAGTGGGAGAAGCGCAAGGTGTACGTCGTCGAGGGTGAGTCCAAGCTCCCGCAGTACGCCTACTCGAAGCGCGTCCTCTACATCGACAAGGAGAACTTCGAGGTTCCGTACACCGACATGTACGATCGCGCCGGGCAGCTCTGGAAGGTCTGGATCAACAATTTCACCCAGCGGAAGGAGTCCATTCCGAACTCCAAAATCAAGTACGACGAGGACACGGGCATGACCGCGGCCATCGTCATGGTCGACATGCAGCTCCAGCACGCGACCAAGGCGGCGCTCCCGAGCCATCGTTTCCCTGGTGAGCCTGGCTGGTACTGGTCGCAGGGCGCCAAAGAGGGCACCGTCGAGGACAAGTTCACCATCGCCGAGCTGATCAGCTCGGGTAGCTGAACACCGTCACGCCGGGGCGTCGAGCCCTGACAGTCTGGAACGAAGGGCCCGCGGCCACGGATGGCGGCGGGCCCTTCGTGCGTCAGGGGCGCCGGGCAACGCGAGCGCCGCGCTCACAGAGCTGTCAGCGACAGAGAAAGACGGGGGCCGTCGCGTTCCGCAGGACGTACTCGGTGGTGCTGCCGAGCACCATCTCGATGATCCGGCTGTGCCCGTAGGCGCCGATCATCAGCAGATCGTGCTTGCCGTCGTTCATGACCTCGAGGATGGTCTCGTTGGCGTAGCCGGCGCGCGTCACGATCTCCGTCTCGACCCGATGCGTGGCGAGATAACGGCGGGCTTCGTCGACGACGCGCTGCTCCGCCGCATCGTCCTTGCCGACGTGAAGGACCGTGAGCGGCAGGTGCAGGGCCGTCGCGAGCTCGGCGGCCTCGTGCATGGCGGCCGCGGCACGCGGGCTGCCATCGTAGGCGAGGAGCGGTCGCGTGATCGGCCCGAACTCCATCGGCGAGACGAGCACCGGCTTCGGGCACTTCCGGGTGACGCTTTCCGTGGTGCCGCCGAGAAGGCCGGTGGAGAAGCGTTCGTTCAAGCCGCGGTGGCCGAGCACGACGACGTCGGCCGTGCGAGCCTGCTCGCAGATCTCGTTCGCGACGATGCCGGTCGCCAGGTGGGTGTCCGCGCGGACACCGCGTTCGGCGCAGGCGGCCAGGAACTGCTCCAGGAGCACGTTGCCACGCGTCTGGAGCGCCTCTCGCATCTTCGACGAGAAGTCGAGATAGGGCTCGAAGCCGAGCGACCCGGACACGTCGTGGAGGAAGGCGCCTGAACCTTCGATCGACACCACATCGACGACGTGCATGCCGACGACCGTCGCTTGCAGCCGCTCCGCGAGCCAGATCGCGTAGCGCGCGGCGGTCTGTGCGTGCTCCGAGCCGTCCAGCGTGACTAGAATGCTCTTGATCATAGACTCGTACCGGCCTTTACCACTATGATCCCCGGCCGTGAAGCGGAAGGACTCGGCGGTGGTGGGGGCGATGGTCGAAGAGCTCGTACGAGTGGCGCGTGAGCTCGGCTTCGACGTTCGCGAGGAGGAGTTGTTGCGTGACGTCGGGTATCGCCCGCGCAGCGGTCGCTGTCGCATCCGCGAGCAAGACGTCATCCTGATGGACCGGAAGCTCTCGGGGCCCGAACGTGTCGAGGTGCTCTGTCTGGCGCTCGCCGATCGCGATCTCGAGCAGGTGTTCCTGTCTCCGGCCTTGCGCGCCATGGTGGGAGGGCGTAAGCCGGCCGCAGCAGCGGAGGCGTGACGCTCGAGCGTGAACCATGGCCGTTAGCCAGCGCATGCAAACGCAGCGATTCGCGGCGTTCAAAGACGCCTTGCGAGAGCGCTCGCTGAAGTCGACGTCACAGCGCGACGACATCGCCCGGGTCTTTTTCGCCAACAATCGCCACATCAGCGTCGAAGAGCTCTACCGCGAGGTGAAGCAGGTGAACCCGCGCGTCGGCTACGCGACCGTCTATCGGACGGTGCGTCTGCTGCGTGAGTGCGGGCTCGCCGCTGAACGTCATTTCCACGACGGCGAGGCGCGCTTCGAGAACACCGAGGACGAGCATCACCACGACCATCTGATCTGCGAGCGCTGCGGTCGCATCGTCGAGTTCGCGAACGACGCGATCGAGCGTTTGCAGGAGCACGTCGCGCAAAAGCTCGGGTTCGTGATCACCCGGCACAAGATGGAGCTGTACGGCGTTTGCGCCGAGTGTCGCGCTGGCCGGGCTACGCCCCGTCCCGCCTCGAAACGCGAACCGCGCGTCTATCAGACCTGACGCGGCGTCGAATCAGGTGCGGGATCGAAGCGCCCGTCGGGCGCGGTCCTGATGC
>ENA-ORBV01013753-ORBV01013753.1-microbial-mat-metagenome-genome-assembly--contig:-NODE-13753-length-12239-cov-5.356767_pt1 | contig 12239 bp, 6 predicted proteins | sample MGYA00237777_ERZ505514 | MGnify/ENA primary metagenome ERZ505514 (study PRJEB26160, sample SAMN06269048) | microbial mat metagenome | isolation source: Oligotrophic lake microbial mat | place... | reverse complement strand
GCGTGGATCCCCGACGCGCGAGACGTAGCCCAACTGCTGCACCATCAGCGCACACTTCGCCCTGACGAGTGGCAGCGACTCGGGCAGGCGGTGCGCCGTCTGCACAAAGAGCAGGTGTGCCACTCGGACCTGAATTGCCACAACCTGATGCTCGACGGCGCAGGCAAGGCCTGGATTGTGGACTTCGACAAGTGCGGCTTCCGGGCCGGAGAAGACTGGAAGGCAGACAACCTGCGACGCCTGCTGCGCTCGCTGCGCAAGGAGTTGCGATTGAACCCGCAGTTGCACTGGGACGAAAGCCAGTGGATTTTTTTTCTGGATGGCTACGCCGAATCCGACGCCTGATACCGATCCGCGTTCGAAAAACAAAAACTGGCGTGATAGGTATTGGCGAGCCAAGGAGGCCGGGCGGGCGCCTTTGCTCGTGTCACCCGAAACGGGCTGCGCCCGTTTCTCCTTCTTTACCTCGCTGAGGCGCCCGCCCAGCCTCATTGGCACGGTGCTTGGTTTGACCGCCGCTCGCCCTCCACGCTTGCAGATCAGGACGGTGCGGCGCTCTGCGCAGCGGCATAAAGGAGGAGTCGTCGGCCCCAGGAGGCTGTCGGGCTTTGGGTTGGGTCCGCGTTGGGTCTGCAAGGGGGTGCAGGCAAGGCGCAAAGCGCACCGGAAAAGCACATCCGGCGAGCATTTGCAACGCCGCATGGGCCCCCTTGCAGGCCCAACCCGAAGGGCCGGGGAGATTCACGCCGCCATCCGTCGTTGTCGGCTCGTTGTGTGGGCCGGCCACACTGCCTCGCCGCCGCCTGGGCTGGCACCGCGACTCTCCCCGGCGCGGACCCAACCCAAAGCCCGACAGCCTCCTTGGCCGGCACGGGGGACAGCCGCGGAGCAGAGCGCCGCGCCGTCCTGATCCCGCCCACAAAGCGCCACGAAGCTGAAACATTGGCAGGAAAATGGCATGGCCGCTGAACCCAATGGGCCCAACGCGAATCAGTGCGCGCTGGCGCCGATCACTGCGTCTGGCTTGACCTGGTGCAACAGCGCCAGCATGGCGCTCTCGATGCGCTGCAGCGCTTCGGGTGTATGCCCTTCAAACCGCAGCACCAGTACCGGGGTGGTGTTGGAGGCACGCATCAGGCCGAAGCCATCGGGCCAGTCCACGCGCAAACCGTCGATGGTGTTGACCACCGCCGGTGCGGCAAAACTGGCCAGCGCCACCGCTTTCGCCACCACCGCCGGTGGTTCCCCTTCGGCACAGGCCACATTCAGTTCGGGTGTGGAAAAACTGGTCGGCAAGGCGTCAAGTTCGGCATTCGCGTCGCTGGTGCGGCTGACGATCTCCAGCAGACGGCAACCGGCATAAGTGCCGTCGTCAAAGCCAAACCAGCGCTCCTTGAAGAAGATGTGGCCACTCATCTCGCCGCCCAGCGGAGAGTCGAGCTCCTTCATGCGTGCCTTGATCAGCGAGTGTCCGGTCTTGTACATCAGCGGCACGCCACCGGCAGCGGTAATCGCGGGCGCCAGGCGTTGTGAACACTTCACGTCAAAAACGATGGTGCCCCCGGGCACGCGCGCCAACACGTCGCGTGCGAACAGCACCATCTGGCGATCCGGATAAATCGTATTGCCCTGTTTGGTCACGATGCCCAGACGGTCGCCGTCACCGTCAAACGCCAGCCCCAACTCGGCATCCGAGTTTTTCAATGCCGCGATCAGGTCCGCCAGGTTCTCGGGTTTGCTCGGGTCCGGATGGTGGTTGGGGAAATTGCCATCGACTTCGCTGAAGAGCTCGATTACCTCACAACCGATGGCCCGGAAAATAGCCGGCGCCGAAGCGCCAGCGATGCCGTTGCCGCAGTCGACCACGACCTTCATCTTGCGCGCCAGCCGGATGTCGCCAACGATGCGCGCCACATACGGCGCCAGTACGTTGAGGTTGCGCACACTGCCACCGGCGCGCAGACTCCAGGTCTGCATTTCCATCATGCGGCGCAGCGCCTGGATATCCTCGCCGTAAATGGCCCGGCCCCCCATGACCATCTTGAAGCCGTTGTAGTCGCGTGGGTTGTGGCTGCCAGTCACCTGGATACCGCTGGCACAAACGGTGCTGGCCGCAAAATACAACATGGGGGTGGTGACCATCCCCACATCGATCACCTCGATGCCGGCCGCGACCAGACCGCGCACCAGCGCGGCGCTGAGGGCGGGGCCACTCAGGCGACCGTCGCGTCCTACCGCAACGCTGGTCTGGCCCTGCGCCAGCGCCACGCTGCCAAAGGCCTTGCCGATGCCCTCGGCAATCTGCTCTGTCACGGTGCGCGGCACAACGCCGCGGATGTCGTAGGCCTTGAATATCGATGGGTCAACCTGCATGCTGGTGGCTCCTGGGTGGACGGGGCAAATGGAAAATTGTAGGCGTGAGGGGTGCGGCGGCGGCGCTGTGACTGGCTCAGCCGGCGCCGTTGCCCGTCAGCAGGTCCTGGTAGAGCGCCAGATACTGGGCCGCCGCTTTCGACCAGGAGAAATCCTGCTGCATGCCGCGCCGGCGCAGAGCTTGCCAAGCCGCCGGTGTCTTGTACACGGCGAGCGCCTGCGCCACGGCTTGCGCCAAAGCCACGCCGGTAGCCGCTTCAAACACAAAACCGGTCGCCGCTGCCGCAGGCCCGCCGACCGCAACGACCGTATCGGCAAGACCACCCACACGCCGCACCAGCGGCACAGTACCGTAACGCAACGCGTACAGCTGGGTCAAGCCGCAGGGCTCGAAACGCGAAGGCACCAGCATCACATCGGCACCTGCAACCATGGCGTGCGCAAAAGCTTCGTCGTATCCCAGGCGCAGGGCGACCTGTGCCGGATGGGCTGCGGCCACCGTCGCCAGGGCGTTTTCCAGATCGCGGTCGCCGCTCCCCTGCACCGCCAGTTGCACACCCTGCGCCAGCAGGGTCGGCAACACCGCCAAAATCAGGTCCAGCCCCTTTTGCGAGGTGAGTCGGCTGACGACCGCCAGCAAGGGGGCGGCGCCGTCGACGCGCAAACCCAGGGCCTTTTGCAAGGCCACCTTGCACTGCGCCTTGCCACGCATCGTGCCTGCCGAATACGTCTGCGCGATGGCCGGGTCGGTGGCCGGGTTCCAGACTGCCGGATCGACACCATTCAGGATGCCGGCCACTGCGCTGCCACGCGAACGCACCACACCTTCGAGCCCGCAACCAAACGCCGCAGTGGCTATCTCTTTGGCGTAGCTCGGGCTCACGGTTGTCACGCGGTGTGCGAACACCAGGCCCGCTTTCATGCAGGACAACTGGCCGTGAAACTCGAGCGCAGAACTGTCCATGAAGCGGGCCGGCAAACCAAGCAGCGCGAAGTCGCGCGCGTCAAACAAACCCTGGTACGCCAGGTTGTGCACCGTGAACACCGAGCGCGCCGGCGTGGCCACTTGCGCCGCCAGGTAAGCACAGGCCAGCGCAGCGTGCCAATCGTGCGCATGCACGATGTGCGGCGACCAGGCCGCGTCGAGCTCAGCGCTGCCCAGATGCGCACCGACCCAGCCCAACAAGGCGAAACGCTGCAAATTGTCTGGCCACTCCGCGCCACCGGAGTCCAGATAGGGGTTGCCCTGGCGCGCAAACAACAGCGGCGCGTCCACCACATAACTGTCCACGCCCGTCGGCGCGAGCCGTCCCAGGCGAAGCGTCACCGTGGCTGCGCCAAACATGGCACCCAGATCGCAAACGACGCGCGAATCCTGCAAAGCCTGCAACACCGCCGGATAACCAGGCAGCAGCAGACGCACCTCCGCACCGGCGCCGACCAGCGCCTGTGGCAGGGCGCCCAACACATCGGCCAAACCACCGGTTTTGACGAGCGGAAACAACTCGGCTGCCACATGCAACACCCTCATGGATGGATCTTGGCCAGCATGTCGGCAGTTACCAGGCAAATGCCGTTCGGGCTGCGGTGAAAGCGTGCGTCATCCAGCGCCGCATCCTCCCCGATCACCATGCCGTCCGGAATGCTGCAGCCACGGTCGACCACGGTGCGTGTGAGTCGCGCCCAGCGCCCGATCTGCACATCCGGCAGCAACACCGACCAGCTCACGACGGAATGTGAATGCACGCGGACGCTCGAAAACAGCAGCGAGCGGAACACCCGACCCGAGACGATGCAGCCACCCGAGACCATGGACTCGATGCCCATGCCACGCCGGTCGTCCTGGTTGTGCACAAACTTGGCCGGAGGCAACTGCGCCTGGTACGTCCAGATCGGCCAGCGCTTGTCGTACAGGTTGAGCTTGGGTTCGGTCGCGGTCAGGTCGATGTTCGCGTCCCAGTACGCGTCGATGGTTCCCACATCGCGCCAATAGGGCTCACCGGCAGCCCCGTTGGGAACACAACTCAAGGCAAAGGGATGCGCCGCTGCACAACCGTTGCGCACGGCGCGCGGGATGATGTCCTTGCCAAAGTCGTGGCTGGAACCCGGATCGGTGATGTCGTGCGCCAGCTCCGCATACAGGTACTGGGCGTCAAACACATAGATGCCCATGCTGGCCAGTGACATATCCGGATTGCCGGGCATGGCTGGCGGATCGGCCGGCTTCTCCAGGAACTCGGTGATCATGCTGTTCTCATCGACCGCCATCACGCCAAAGGCACTGGCCTCTTTGCGCGGCACGGCAATACAGGCCACGGTGCAGGCGCGGCCCTTGGCCACATGGTCTGCGAGCATCAGCGCATAGTTCATCTTGTAGATATGGTCACCCGCCAGCACCACGATGTAGTCGGCGCCATAACTCTCCAGGATGTCGTGGTTCTGGTACACCGCGTCGGCCGTGCCCCGGTACCAGCTTTCGTCGTCGTTGCGCTGCTGCGCTGGCAGCAGATCCACAAACTCGTTCATTTCGCTTTTCAGGAAAGCCCAGCCCCGTTGCAGATGCCGCAACAGGCTATGCGACTTGTATTGCGTAATGACCCCGATCCGCCGCACCCCTGAGTTCAGGCAGTTCGACAACGCGAAATCGACAATGCGAAACTTGCCACCGAAGTAGACAGCCGGCTTGGCGCGTTTGTCGGTCAGCTTCATCAGGCGGCTGCCGCGCCCGCCCGCCAGCACCAGCGCGATGGCGCGCTTGGGCAAATCCAGCCCTTGGGCCAACCTCCCGGATTCCATAACATCTCCCTTGTTGCGGCTGAATCGGCTGCACTGCCATCTTAATGCCGGCGTCCACGCAGCGGTTACCCTGCGGGTACCGCATGCGAAAATTCTTCCATAACAAGATCCGGTACGCTGCAGACGGCGCGGGTCGGTTGCCCCTCCAAAAGGAATCCAAGTTGACGCAGAGTTTCTCCCACCCAGACCCGGATCTGGCCAACACGATCAGCCGACACCTGTTGCAAACCGTGGCCGTCGATGGCCAGCGTGCCAACACCACCCAGTTGATGCAGGCCGTAGCACAGGCAGCGCGGGCCGAACTGGCACAGCGCTGGGTGCAGACGCAGAACCGCGAACGCGCGGCCAAGGCGCGGCGCGTCTGTTACTTCTCCATGGAGTTCCTGATCGGGCGCAGCCTGGGCAACGCCCTGTCCGCACTCGGCATGACCGAAGCCGCCAGCGGCAGCCTTCAGGACCATGCGCACACGCTCGAAGACGTCGCCGATTGCGAGCCAGACGCAGCCCTGGGCAACGGTGGCCTGGGCCGCCTGGCCGCATGTTTTCTCGACGCCATGGCGACCAACGCACTGCCATCATTTGGTTATGGCATCCGTTACGAATACGGCATGTTTGCGCAGGAAATCCAGGATGGCCGGCAAGTGGAATACCCCGACCCCTGGCTGCAGGATGGCACGCCATGGGAGTTTCCGCGCGCCGATACCGCGTACCCGGTGCATTTCGGCGGCTGGGTGGAGCATCTGAACGGCACGCCGATCTGGCGCCACGCCGCACAGGTCGTCGCCAAAGCCTACGATATGGTGATCCCCGGCCATGGCACGTCGGCGGTCAGCACCCTGCGCCTGTGGCGGGCGATGGCACCGGCGCACATCGATCTGAGCGCATTCAACACCGGCGACTATGCGCGCGCCGCCAGCACGAAGAATGAATACGAGAACATCTCATGGGTGCTGTACCCCAACGACAGCACACCGGCCGGGCGCGAACTGCGCCTGAAGCAGGAGTACTTTTTTGTTGCCGCGTCGATCCAGGACCTGATCGCACGCCATCTGGATGAACATCCCACACTCGACAACCTGGCCGAACAGGTGGCGATCCACCTCAATGACACCCATCCAGCCATTGGTGTGGCCGAACTGATGCGTGTCCTGTGTGATGAGCGCGCGATGGAGTGGGCCAGCGCCTGGGCCATCTGCACCCGCACCTTCTCGTACACCAACCACACCCTGATGCCCGAAGCCCTGGAGACCTGGTCGGTCGGCCTGATGCAGCATGTGCTGCCGCGCCATCTGGAGATCATCTTTCGCATCAACAAGGAGTTCCTGGAGCAGGCGGCGCTGCACCGGCCGGGCGACCACGCCTTCCTGGCCCGGCTGTCGCTGATCGACGAACACGGCGAACGCCGGGTGCGCATGGCGCACCTGTCGGTGGTCGGCAGCCACAAGGTCAATGGAGTCTCTGCGCTGCACTCCGGGCTGCTGGTGCAGACAATTTTTGCCGACTTTGCCGAGCTCTGGCCGCAGCGTTTCACCAACATGACAAACGGCATCACGCCGCGGCGCTGGCTGGCACAGGCCAACCCCGGCCTGGCCGGGCTGCTCGACGACACCCTTGGCACGGCCTGGCGGCTCGATCTGGAGCAGCTGCAGCGCCTGCGCCCGCTGCAAGGCGACGCCGTCTTTCAACGCCGCTTTGCCGCTGTCAAACAGGAGAACAAGCAGCGGCTGGCGCGTTTCATCGAACAACGCACCGGCATCGTGGTGGACCCGCGCAGTCTGTTCGACGTGCAGGTCAAACGCATCCACGAATACAAGCGCCAGTTGCTCAACCTGCTGCACGTCGTGACGCGTTACCTGGCGATCCTGGACAACCCGGCCGCACAATGGGTGCCACGCACCGTGGTCTTCGCCGGCAAGGCGGCGTCGTCCTACCACACCGCCAAAACCATCATCGCCCTGATCCACGACGTCGCAGCCGTCGTCAACAACGACCTGCGCAGCAAGCAGTGGCTCCAACTGGTGTTTGTGCCCAACTACGGTGTGTCGGTGGCCGAGATGCTGATGCCAGCGGCCGACCTGTCCGAGCAAATCTCCACCGCCGGGACCGAGGCGTCGGGCACCGGCAACATGAAACTCGCGCTCAATGGCGCACTCACCATCGGCACCGACGACGGCGCCAATATCGAGATCCGGCACAACGTGGGGGATGACAACATCTTCAACTTCGGTCTGAGCACAGAGGAAGTGCGGCAGTTGCGCCAAAACGGTTACCACCCGATGCAGTATGTAGAACGCAGCCCGGCGCTGCGCGCCGTACTCGATGCCATCGCGGGCGACCGCTTTTCGCCCCAGGAGCCAGGCCGGTATGGCCCTTTGGTCGATTCCCTGCTGTGGGGCGGCGACCATTACCTGCTGCTGGCCGACTACGCCTCGTATGTGGCCGCGCAGGCGCGGGTGGACGTCTTGTACCGGCAGCCCGACGCCTGGGTTGCCAGGGCCATTGCCAATGTAGCCGGCATGGGACCGTTTTCCGCGGATCGCACGATTCGCGACTACGCCGCCAACATCTGGCGGGTCGCGCCAATCAGCGCCGCCCACTGAGACTTGCGATGGTGCGCGCCGACGACGTCGAACGGGTCTGCAGCGGCAGCCATCCCGATCCGTTTTCCGTGCTCGGACCCCACCGCCAGGGCAATGGGCGCACCTCGGTGCGCGCCTTTCTGCCGGGAGCGGATCAGGTACTGGTGGTTGCCACCTTGACCGGACAGGTGCTGGCAACTCTGGCGTGCCGCCACCGCGGCGGTTTTTTCGAGCGCGTGCTCAGCACCGCGCTGAAAGTTGCGTACCGGCTGCAGGTGCGGTGGCAGGACGGCAGCGAAAGCCTGCTGGAAGACCCCTACCGGTTCGGCCCCGCATTGGGAGAGATCGACCTGTGGCTGTTGGCCGAAGGCAGCCACCTGCGGCCCTTCGAAGCGCTGGGCGCGCGCCTGTGCACGATGGACTCGCTGGCCGGTACACGGTTTGCGGTGTGGGCCCCCAATGCCAGTCGCGTCAGTGTGGTCGGCGACTTCAATCACTGGAACGGTCTGCGCCACCCGATGCGATTGCGCCGTGAATGCGGGGTCTGGGAAATCTTCCTGCCCGGCGTGTGCGACGGCGCACGTTACAAGTTCGAGCTGTGTGGCCCCGACGGCGCCGTGTTGCCGCTGCGCGCCGACCCCTATGCCCTGCGCGCGGAACTGCGCCCGGCCACCGCCAGCATCGTGGCGCCGCTTCCAGCCCTGGTGCCCGGCTCCGAACAACGCCGCAGCGCCAACGCGCCCGACGCGCCAATGAGTATCTACGAGGTGCACCTCGGATCCTGGCGCCGCGTGGTGGAAGACCACGACCGCTGGCTCGACTGGGACGAACTCGCGCAGACGCTGGTGCCGTATGCCAGGGAGATGGGCTTTACCCACATCGAACTGCTGCCCATCAGCGAACATCCGTTTGACGGTTCCTGGGGTTATCAGCCGGTGGGCCTGTATGCACCGACCGCCCGCTTCGGCCCGCCCGAAGGTTTTGGTCGCTTCGTGCAACACTGCCATGCCAGTGGCATCGGTGTGCTGCTCGACTGGGTGCCGGCGCATTTCCCGACCGATGCCCACGGCCTGGCGAATTTCGACGGCAGCCACCTGTACGAATATGCCGATCCGCGCGAAGGTTTCCACAACGACTGGAACACCCTCATCTACAACCTGGGCCGCACCGAGGTGCGCAATTTTCTGGTCGGCAATGCCTTGTACTGGCTGGAGCGTTTTGGCGTCGATGGTCTGCGCGTCGATGCGGTGGCGTCCATGCTGTACCGCGACTACAGCCGCAAGCCAGGTGAGTGGATACCAAACATCCACGGCGGACGCGAGAACCTGGAGGCCATCGACTTTCTCAAACGCATGAACGAAGTGGTCGGTGGGCAACGACCGCAGGCGGTCACGCTGGCCGAGGAATCGACCGCCTTTCCCGCCGTGTCGCGACCCACTTTCAGCGGTGGCCTGGGCTTCCACTACAAATGGAACATGGGCTGGATGCACGACACCCTGCAATACATGGCACGCGACCCGATCCACCGTCACCACCACCATGGCGAGATGACCTTCGGGCTGGTCTATGCCTTCAATGAGAACTTCGTGTTGCCGCTGTCGCACGATGAGGTGGTGCATGGCAAGGGTTCGATGTTGAACAAGATGCCGGGCGATCGCTGGCAGCAGTTTGCCAATTTGCGCGCCTACTACGGCTTCATGTTTGGCCATCCAGGCAAGAAGCTGCTGTTCATGGGATGCGAATTCGCCCAGGAGCGCGAATGGAACCACGACCGCAGCCTGGACTGGCATCTGCTGGCCGACCCGCTGCACGCTGGCATGCAGCGCCTGGTGCGGGATCTGAACCACCTGTTGCAGTCGACCGCGGCATTGCACCAGCTCGACTTTGTGCCGGGTGGCTTCGAATGGATAGACCATGGCGATGCGTCCCGTTCCCTGCTCAGCTTCATCCGGCGCGGCGTCGACGCCGGCAGCTGGCTGGTGGTGGTGTGCAACTTCACACCGTCGCCGCACAACGGCGTGCGGCTCGGTGTACCCGCTGGCGGGAGCTGGCGCGAGCGCCTCAATACCGACTCGGAACACTATGGCGGCAGCAACGCCGGTACACCCTGGGGTGTTGCCCAGGCCGAGGCCAGGGCCAGCCACGGCAGGCCCTGGTCCATCGTCGTCAACCTGCCGCCATTGGCGACTGTGATGTTTGCATGGACAGCCTGAAACGCAGGCCCGCGTCGCGCACTGCCAGTGCACCGGCCGAACTGCTGCCTGGGCAGCCATGGCCGATGGGCGCAAGCTGGGACGGCCACGGGATCAACTTTGCCGTCTTTTCCGCGGCGGCGACCCAGATTGAACTCTGTCTGTTTGATGCCGATGGCAAACACGAACTGCGGCGTCTGCCACTGCCCGGGCGCAGCGGTGACGTGTGGCATGGTTATCTGCCGCTCGCCCGACCCGGACTGGTCTACGGATGGCGCGTGGATGGACCCTGGCGGCCGGACCGGGGGCAATTGTTCAACCCAGCCAAGCTGCTGCTGGACCCGTATGCACGGTCCCTGGTCGGGCAATTTGTCTGGCGCAACGAACAGTTTGGCGCCGACCGCAACTTCCCGCTGCACCGCGACGCGCAGGACAACGCCGCCGTGGCTCTCAAAGCGCGCGTGGTGTCGGACGATTTTGACTGGGGCGCGGACCGCCCGCCACGTATCCCAATCGCCGATACGGTGCTGTACGAGTTGCACGTCAAGGGGTTCTCGCGCCTGCAAACTGCCCTGCCAGAGGCGCAACGCGGAACCTTTGCCGGACTGGCGCACCCTCAGAGCATCCAGCATCTGCAGCGTCTGGGCGTCACCTCGGTCAGCCTGTTGCCGGTGCACTACGCGCTCGACGAGGAACGCCTGGTGCAGATGGGGCTGCACAACTACTGGGGCTACAACACGATTGCATTTTTCTGCGTTGACCCGGCACTGGCCGATCACCGCAGCGGCAACGATGGGCGCGACGAGTTCCGCCACATGGTGCGCGCCCTGCACAGCGCGGGCATCGAAGTCCTGCTTGACGTGGTCTTCAACCACACCGCCGAAGGTGATGGCAGCGGACCGACCATCACGTTCCGCGGCCTCGACAACGCCGCCTACTACCGCCTGCAAGCCGATGCGCCAGAGCGCTACGAGAACCACAGCGGTTGCGGCAACACGCTCGACATCCGGCGCCCGCAGGTACTGCGTCTGGTACTTGACAGCCTGCGTTACTGGGTCAGCGAGATGCACGTGGATGGTTTTCGCTTCGACCTCGCGCCAGTGCTCGGGCGCACCGACCACGGGTTCTCGCGCGAAGGAGCCTTCTTTACCGCGATCGCACAGGATCCGGTTTTGTGCACGGTCAAACTCATTGCCGAACCATGGGATATTGGCCCGGGTGGATACCAGGTGGGAGGGTTTCCAAGTGGTTGGCTGGAGTGGAACGACAAATTCCGCGACGCCCTGCGCGCCTTCTGGCTGGGCGGCCACCACGCTCCGGACTCCCCGCACCCAGGCACAACCCGCGCCGAGTTTGCGATGCGCCTGTGTGCCTCCAGCGACGTCTACCAGCCACGCCACCGCGCGCCCCATGAATCGGTTAATTTTGTGGTGGCCCACGATGGCTTTACGTTGCGCGACCTGGTCAGCTACAACCAGCGCCACAACCGGGCCAACGGCGAAGACAACCGCGATGGCCACAGCCACAATCTGAGTTTCAATTGCGGCGTCGAAGGCCCCAGCGACGAAACTGCCGTGAATCAGCTAAGGGCCCGGCTGCAACGTGCGCTGCTGGCCTGCACCCTGCTGGCGCAGGGAACACCAATGTTGTGTGCGGGCGACGAGCTGGGCCACAGCCAGCAGGGCAACAACAACCCCTATTGCCAGGACAACGCGACCAGCTGGATCGACTGGTCCGCGACCGACCATGCGCTGACCGCCTTCACGGCGCGCGTGCTGGACCTGCGCCGCCGTGCGCGTCCGTTCGCAGCGCACTGGTACAGCGGCCTGAGCGACCCGCTGGGGTTGCACGACCTGGCCTGGCTGGAGCCTGACGGCAGCGCGCTGCACGGCGGTGCCTGGCACGACCCGGCACAACGCGCCCTGGCCTGCCTCATCGGTCAGCCCGGACGGGCCAGGGCCCCGCTGCTGTTGCTGGTCAACGCAGGCGCACAGGCGCAGGGTTTCCGGCTACCTGCCGGGGTCTGGCAGGCTTTGCTCGACAGCACCGATCCACACGGCCACAGCCAATGGCACGGCCAGGGTGAAGTGATGCTGGAAGTGGCGCCGCACAGCCTGCAACTGCTAGCCGCCGCTGGCGCGGGGGTCGCATGAGCGCCGCCGGGCCGCTCCCAAGGCGCTCGCTACCGCAGCCGGCAGGCGAAGGTACTCAAAGCGGCGCCGCCGGGCCGCCCCCAAGGCGCTCGCTACCGCAGCCGACAGGCGAAGGTACTCCAGTAGGCGCCGCCGGGCCGCTCCCA
>ENA-ORBV01013752-ORBV01013752.1-microbial-mat-metagenome-genome-assembly--contig:-NODE-13752-length-12239-cov-11.064710_pt1 | contig 12239 bp, 8 predicted proteins | sample MGYA00237777_ERZ505514 | MGnify/ENA primary metagenome ERZ505514 (study PRJEB26160, sample SAMN06269048) | microbial mat metagenome | isolation source: Oligotrophic lake microbial mat | place... | reverse complement strand
AAGACGGCATACGAGATTCGCCTTAGTCTCGTGGGCTCGGAGATGTGTATAAGAGACAGGCGCCGGCGGTTCGGGCTTTGCGGGGGTTTCTGGCCGCGCGGGGGTTTCTGGCCGCGCGGGCTGTGCAGCTCGGCGCGGGGACGGGGCGACACCTGCGCCAAAGGGAATCGCGCCGGGATCCTCGGTGGGGGACGGAGCGTGCGATGTGTCGGCGGGCTCGGACTTCCCCGCGCTGGCGTCGGGGCGGCTTTCGCGCCCGCGCGGCGCCCTGGAGGGGGACTCGCGGGAGTCGTCCGCGCGTCGACGGGAACCGCCGTCGCCCGGTTCGCGGTCGCGGGGTAAGGGGCGAGGATCGGAGGCCATCGCGCCGAAGCCTAGCAAGCGGGGCGGCGCGAGGCGATTCCGCGCCCGGAGCGGTGCCGGGACCGGCGTCGAGTGCAGCGCACGTCGCCTGGCCCGCGGGCGTTAGCCTGCGAGACCGCGAACCGCTCCATGCAACCCACCGCTTTAGTTTCGCCGCACGCACGGCGCCGTGGCCGCGTGCCCTACTGGGTGCCGCTCGTCCTGTTAATCGCGGGATCGGTCTGGCTGCTGCGCGAGGTGCAAGGACGCGCGTTGGAAGCGGGCTACGAGCGCATCGAACTCGGACGCAGCGCCTTCCAGGACGGGCCGGTGTGGGCCGATCCAAGGTGGCAGGAAATCGTCGCTGTTGAACTGGCGCGGCTCGGCGACGTGCATCCGGGTGATGGCACCGCGCTCACGCGGGCCAGCGAGCGCCTCCGCGGGTTGCCCTTCGTCCGCAGGGTGTCGCCGGCTCGCGTCCTCTGGCCGTCGGGGGTCGATTTCGACGTGGAGCTGCGCCGCCCCGTGGCCTGCGTGCGCTCGGGTTCGCGTTTCTATCCCGTCGACGCGGACGGGGTCATCCTCTCGGGTGCGTGGTCGAGTCCGCCCTGGGTCGACAGCGGTTACTTGCCGTTCCTCGTCGACGCAGCGGACGCCGAGCCGTTTGCCCCCGGCGATCGGCTCGACGTCGAGCACCTCGTCGACGCACTCGACGTGGCGCTTTCCTTTTGGCTTGAGCTCCCCGCCCCCTACCGCACGCGCATCGGCCGCATCGCGATCGACGCCCGCAATGCCCGCGGCGGCGCTGCAGGAGGCGGCGCTGCAGGAGGCGGCGCTGCGTCGGGTTTAGGCCCCGCGGACTTCGGGGTGCTGGTGTTGCTCGAGGGGCAGCGGGCGATCGTGTTCGGACGGCCGCCGGCCATGCTCGGTGAACTCGCGTCGGGCGCGCCATCCCCGGCCGCGCACGCGCCCGGCGAGCTTTCCAGCGAAGGCAAATGGCGGCACGTCGCGGCCGCGCTCGAACGGCTCGACGCCGACGGGGAAAGCGGCGATTGGAGCCACCTCGACGTGCGCTTCGACTCGGCCGCGATCGATCTGCGGCGCGCGGACGGTGTGCTGGAGCTCGAGGGCGGCGCGCACGCATGGCGCGCGGGCCTGGCGGATGTCGACGCGCTCGCCGAGCGCGACGCACGCCGCACCGGCGATCTGCCGCTCGCCCGTCCGTCGCGCGGCGCGGATGGTCGCCGGAGCGGTGTGCGGTGAAGCGTGTGCCGCTCGGGGCGGCGCTCGCCCTCGCGCTATTCCCGGCGCTGCTCGTGGCGAGCGCGCCGCACCTCGCGGCGCCGTTCGAACAGGTGTCGTTGTTCGCGCTCGCCTGGCTCGTGGCGCTCGCCGCGACGTCCGCGCCGCGCGGCACTGCCGAGGGTGAATCCGGCCCGGACGACGGTGAGTTCCGGCGCGGCCGCGCGCTCGCATTCGGCGCATTTCGGGGTGTGTGGGTGTTTGCGCCGGCGTTGGCCCTTGGGGGTGCGCTCGACCTCGCGGCCGGAGCTCCGCGGGAAGCGCTGTTGCGCGCGGTTCCCGTGGCGGTCGCGCTGCTGGGTGCCACCGGCTTTGCGTCCGAGGCCGCGCGCCAGCGGGGCGCGGTGGCCTACGGGATGCACGCGCTCGTGTGGTTTGTCGTCTGTGCCGGTGCGCCGCTCTTGCTCGCCAGCTTGGCCTGGGCTGGGCAGCCGTTCACCGCAGCGTTTGCCGCGGGCGAGCCCGTGCGTGCCGCGCTCGCGTGGATGGCGGAACTGTCGCCCGCAATGCTCGCGCTCGCGTGGGCCAGCGCGGGTGGACTGCTGGACGGCACCGTCGCAAACCCCTGGTCCGCGTGGGGCGGAGCCGCGCTGCTCGTCGCCGCCGCGTGCGGGCGCCGCACGGGTCACTTGGTCAGTCCGGGCAGCTCGGGCAGTCCGGGGGCTTCCGCTCCCGCGCGCTTATCCCTCGTGCTGCTCGCGCTCGTCGGACTCAGCGCTGCCGCCCGGGGCGAAAACCGCCTGTGGTGGGTCGGCCTCGATCTGGAGGGCCCGCTCGCGGGTGTGTGGCTCGAGCCTGCGCGCGGGGGCCGGACCTTCGTCGACGCCCCGCTCGCCGCCGGCGAGCGCCTGGAGCTCGAGGTCCCCGTACCGTTTCTCTCGGCCCTCGACCTCGAATACCTCGGGATGCCCGTCGTGCTCGTCGAAGGCGCAGGGAGCGCGCGTGTGTTCGCGGTGGAGGACGCCCGGGCCCAGGGGGATGGCTGGCGGCGTTTGCCGCGCGGACTCGTCGCGCGGGCGCGACCCGCGCCGGAACGCCGCCGCGCCGCGCCCGCTGGTGCCGCGCTCGTGATCGTCGTGGGCCTCGCCGCGGCGGCGGTCGCAGCGGGGGTCCGGCCGCGCGCGCGCGTCACGGCCGCGCTCGCGCTCGTGCACCTGGGGGCCGCCGCGGCGTTGATCGGGCCGCTCGCACCTGCGGCCAAAGACGGCGGCCGGGTGGTCGCTGTGGAGCTCCTTGGCTCCGGTCCAGGGGTAGAAGTGCGCGCGGAGCGCGGGCAATTGGAGGCCCCGGTGGGGGTTGTCCTCGCACTCGAGGTGGACCCCGAGGGCGTGGCCGTCGAGTTTGCCGCGCGCCCTTCATTGGGGGATCCCCGCGCCCACTGGGTGGCGCGGGCCGCCCCCGGCGCGCGGGCGCCGCGTTTTGCGGCCTGGACAGCGGGCGCCCCCGATCCTGGCGGCGCTGGCGGTTCCCTCGCTCCCGCGTTCAATGGCTTTGAATCCCTGCGCCGCGCGGCCTGGCGCGATCCTGCGGGGGGCTGGCACGGCGTCGGGCCCTGGGCGCTCGGCGACGCCGCCCCGTCCACGATCCCTTTCCATGGCGTAGGGGACACGCGCCGCGGAAGCCCCCAACTGCCGTCCGGTTTTCCCGGTTGGCTGCTCGCGGGCCTGCCCCAGGGGGTCGGGGTCCTCGTCGCCGATCTGGAGCCGGAGGCCGACGGGACACCGCGGTTCCTGCGCGCGTTGCCGTTCCCCTGACCGTTTCCGTCGGTTGCTTCAACTCCGGTTCAGGCTGCGCGCTTGCCCACGGGCGCGCCACCCGCTACCTTCTGCGCCCTTTCCCGTCGCGCGACGCCGCGTCGGGAGAGGACCGACACCCCGTGTGCGCGCCCGCGCGCGCCCCGTCGGTACCCGTCCCACGCGTCGTTCCACCGCCGACTGCCCTCCCGCGGCCGCGCCCTCATCCGTCCGACGGCAACCGATTGCCGGTCGCGGTTGGCGCGCGGCGCACCCAAGGCCATGCTTACTTCGTCATCAACCCACGTCCGCGCCGCCGAATTGCCCGAACGCTGGCTGCTGTTCGACGCCTCACACGCGCCGCTCGGCCGCATGGCTTCGCGCATCGCGATGCACCTGATGGGCAAGGACCAGCCCGCGTACACGGCGAGCGAACTCACCGGCGCGCACGTCGTCGTCATCAACGCGGCGCAGGCGGTGCTCACGGGCAAGAAGAACGAGCAAAAGGTCTACGACTTCTACTCGGGCTTCGCGGGCGGTCTGAAGCGCATCCCGATCGAGCGCATGCGCGAGCGCAAGCCCGACGAGATCGTCGCCCTTGCCGTTCGGCGCATGCTTCCCAAGTCGACCCTGGGCAAGCAGATGTACAAGCGCCTCAAGGTCTACGGCGGCGCCGATCACCCGCACACTGCCCAGCAGCCGACCGCGGTCGACATGCGCAAGTCCTGACGCCCCTCCCACCCAACTCGCAGCATCGCTAATTCGCAGCATCGCTAATTCGCAGCATCGCGATCCCCGCAAGCTGGCTTTTTCGCCAGCGCGCACGCATCACGTCGAAACATGAGCGCCACCATTCAGTCCACGGGCTACACCAACGGCCTCGGCCGCCGCAAGACCTCCGTCGCCCGCGTGCGCCTGCGCCCGGGAACCGGCTCCTTCCAGGTCAACGACCTGGCCTTCGACGAGTACTTCCTGACGCCGCGCGACCGCCAGTTGGCGAAGTCGCCGCTCAAGGTCGCCGGTGAAGAGATCGCCTACGACGTGCTCGTGCGCGTCGAGGGCGGCGGTCCCCACAGCCAAGCGGGCGCCGTCGAACTCGGCATCGCGCGTGCGCTGAAGCAAGTCAACCCCGCGCTCTTCGAAGGCCTGCGCCAAGAAGGCCACTTGACGCGCGACAGCCGGAAGAAGGAGCGCAAGCACTACGGCCGTCGCGGCGCGCGCCGCGGCTTCCAGTTCTCCAAGCGCTGATCCTGGAGGATCGGCTCAAGGGGTGCCCCGGTTCGGCCGCGGGACCCGTTGGAGTGAATCGGCGCGGGCCGGGTGCGGATCGCCGCCCCGGCCCCGCTGCATTCGCGGGTCTTCTTTTGCCGCCAACACGTTCCCCAACTCCACTTCGCCATGGCAGGTCACTCCCATTCCGCGAACATCGCGCGCCGCAAGAATGCGGTCGACGCGAAGCGCGCCAAGAACTTCTCGAAGTGTTCAAAGGCGCTGATGAGCGCGGTTCGCCAGGGGGGGCCGGATCCCGACGCGAACCTGAAGCTCAAGTACGCCATCGACGCCGCGAAGGCCGAGAACATGCCCAAGGACAACATCCAACGGGCGATCAAGTCGGCGTCGGGTGACAAGGGCGGGACGGACTTCGAAGAGCTGACCTATGAGGGTTATGGCCCGAGCGGCGTGGCGCTCGTGATCACCGCGTTGACGGACAACCGCCACCGCACGAGCGCCGACCTGCGCCACCTTTTGGAGAAGCGCGGCGGCAACCTGGGCGCCCCGGGCAGCGTCGCGTTCATGTTCGACTTCCGCGCGATCGTGACCGTGGAGCGCGGCGAACGCAGCGAAGACGCGCTGACGGAGATCGCGCTCGAACTCCTTGCCGATGACGTGGTGGTGGAGGCGGAGTACGCCACGTTTTATGCGAAAGCGACCGAATACCTCGCGCTGAAGGCCGGGGTCGAGGGCGCGGGCCTCCTGATCGCGTCGTCGGAGATGGGCTGGGTTCCGCTGACGATGGCCCCGGTGCCCGACAAGGAGGACGCGCGCAAGCTCCTCAAGCTGATCGACGCGATCGAGGACCACGACGACATCCAAAAGGTCTTCGCGAACTACGACATCGATCCCACCTGGATCGACGAGCTTTCGAGCTGAACGGGAGATTGGAACGCTGCGGGTGCTGGCCGCAGGCCCGGGAGCGCGCTCCCGGGTGCTTCGAAGTCACCCGAGCACTCCCACCCCGCCTGGCGCGGCCCGCGCGCCCTGCGCGCGCCCTGCGCAGGCCCTGTGGCGGCGGAGGCTTGCCGACGGGCGCATACGGGGGAGCGGGACGGGCCGCGAACTTGCGCCGGGGTGGCGGCGGGGAGGATCATCCCAAGGAGCGGTTCGGCCCGGGGCCGTCCGGAGGCACACCATGAACGAAGTCCGCAGGATCCGACTCATCAGCGAAGACGGGAAGCTCGAGCGCCACCTCGCCGCCGCCACGAAGGGCTTGTCCGGATGGACGCTCGCGCCGCGGTCGAGCCTCACTGCGGCGCTCGCAGACCGGGGTTCGCCCCGCGACGTGTTCCTCCTCGACGTCACCGCGCCCGGCGGCAACCCGTACGAAGCACTGCGCCGACTCACGACGCCCAACCACCGCCGCGTTTACCTGGTCGTCCCGGACAACAATCCGCTCGCCGAACCCATCGCGCGGTTCTGCGGCGCGACCGGCGTACTGCGCGCGGATGTGGGGTCGGAAGCGCTCGCCGCCGAGCTGATTGCCTTCGATACCCGCGCGGTGCGGCCCGATTTTTCGGGGGACGCATTGCGGGTGTTGCCCGAAGCGCTTCTGCGCGAACTCGAAGCAGAAAGCACGCGGCCGAGCGGCCTGATCGAAGCGCTGGCCGACCCCGAGACCAGCCTCTTCAACTACGACTTCCTGACGTACAAGCTGGACGAAGAGGTCAAGCGCGCCCGGCGGTTCCACCAGCCTCTGTCGGTCGTGATGCTGGGCTTCGACGGCCAGGCCGGCGAGGACGTGCTGCGCCAGCTTTCAGGGCTGTTCCTGCAAGCTGCGCGGGACACGGACCTGCTCGGCCGGTTCGACCTGTCTTCGTTCCTGTTCCTCCTGCCCCACACACCCCCCGCGGGCGCGGAGGTGATGGCGCGGCGCATCCAGACCGCCGCGGACGACCTGGGCCTCGTGGACCTCGTGGGTGATCCGCTAAAGATCGCCGTCGGCATTTCGAGCTTCCCGCACCCTGACGTCGAACGCGCCGGCGACCTCTACCGGCTCGCGCGTGAGGCTTACCTCGAGGCCGAGCGGCGCGGCGGCGGTGTCTTGCTCGCGCGGTGACGTTGGCGGCCGCGTGGACCCTGTTAGAATGCCCGGATGACCGAGTGGTCGCCGGACATCCAGAAGCTGCAGGCGCGGGACGATGCCGAATGGACGCGGGTTGAATCCGAGTTCAAAGGCCGCCTGCTCGCGTACGCCCAACGCCGCACGGGCGACCTCCAAGCGGCGGAGGACGTTGTCCAGGAGTCGCTCCTGGGCGCGGTGCGTGGCATCGCCGACTTCGACCCGGTCTTCAGCTTCGAACAGTTCCTCTTCGGCATCTGCCGCAACCGCACGATCGACCACCTGCGCCGCCGCCGGGCGCGGACGTTGCCGACTGCCAGCGACGACGAGGGCCCCATCGGGCTCGACCAAATCGCCCGCGACGGTGAAACGCCCAGCGCCATCGTGCGTGGCGAAGAGCTCTCCGAGCGCGCGCGCGTGCTGCTCGGGGACGTTCTTGAATCGTGGGTCGACGAAACCTGGACTGAAGGCGAGTTCGTGCGACTGTGCGTGGTGGAGGCGCTGCTTTCGGGTGGCTGGCGCAACCGCGACACGTGGGCCCGGTTCGACCTACGCGACGAGACTTCCGTCGCGGGCATCAAGTTCCGCGCGCTGAAACGCCTGCGCCAACTGGCGGCCGTGCGCGAATCGGGCTCCGACCTGATGCGCTGGTTGTCCGCGGCGGAGGAGGGGCACCAGCTCCTCGACGTCGACGTGCAGGTGGTTTGGCGCGAACGCCGCGTCAGTTGCCCGGACCGGCGCTGGATCGCGCGCCAACTGGCGGCGACCGCACCCGAAGGCCCCCTGCGTTTCCTCGGCTTCCATTTGGGCGAGATGGCGTGCCCCTGGTGCCTCGCCAACCGCGACGACCTCGACCGGGAGCGCCGCCGAGGCCGCCTCGACGCTTACCTCGCAACCGTCGGCCACCACCCCGCCCCCGGCGAACCCCTGCGGCCACCCCGCACCTCCGTACGCGATGCGTAGCACCCGCGCCGTTCGAGAACGCTTGCCGCTCCGCCGCGCAACAGCCCCATGAAGACGCTCCCCGTGCTCCGCCGGTCGTTTGCTGCCCATTGGGTCGGTGCGTTGCTCTTGGGTTTCGCGGCTCCGGCCGGTCTGGCTGAGACGCGGCTTCAGGGGGAGCCGGCGGTCCAGGAGGCGGCTCCCCAAGCGCAGCCTGTGGTCGACGTGCCCGCGGAAATCGCCGACCGCGCCGCACCCGGCGGTCTCGACCGCGCTCTCGCCGCGATCAAGGTTGAACGCATCCGCGCCGACTTGACGTTCCTCGCGTCGGACGAACTGCGCGGGCGCGATTCCCCGAGTCCCGAACAGCGCATCGCGGCGCGTTACCTGCGCGCGCGGCTCCAGCTGCTCGGTTTCCAGCCGGGTGCACGCGACGGGTTTTTCCACGAGTACAAACTCAACTGGCGCGCCATCGACCCGCGGGCGAGCAGCTTGAGCGCCGCGTCCGAGATCGGCACGGTGCGTTTCGAGTTCGGGGCCGACTACTTTCTCGGCGGCCTGCGCGACGCCGCGGACCTCGACCTTACGGGCGGGGTCGTGTGGGGTGGAGACGCCGCGGGAGCGGAGCTCGAGGATTTGGCGGCGGCGGGCAAGTGGATCCTGTGCCTGGACGGCGGCGAGGCCGTTGGCCGCCGGCGTTTGGCGGCGCGCCGCGCGGGCGCGCGCGGACTGGTCGTGATGCCGAGCGCGGACTACTCCGGCGATGAGTACGGCCAGCGCTACCAGCGTGTCACCGAGCAGGTGCTGCGCGGGAGCCTCTCGTATCCGACCGAGGCCGGTCCGGTGCAGGCGGCCGAGGTTTTTGCCACGGTGGCATTGCCGCGGGAAGCAGGGTTGCGGCTGCTCGCGCTCTCGGCCCAGGCGCCCACGGAGGGTGTGGAGGACTGGGTGCCCGAGCGCGGCGCGGACCTTGGCATCGAACTGCTCGAAACCCGCCGCACCGCTGGGGATTCGGGGCAGGTCGTGCTCGAAAACGTGTGCGGCTTTTGGCCCGGGTCCGATCCGCTGCTCAGCCGCGAGGTCATCCTGATCTCCGCCCACTACGACCACGTGGGCGCGCGCGGCAGTGAGATCTACAACGGCGCGGACGACAACGCTTCAGGCACGTCGGGTGTGCTCGCTATTGCGGATGCGCTTGCGGCCCACGGGCCGCTGGAGCGTTCCGTACTGCTGATCTGGGTGTCGGCCGAGGAGAAGGGACTGCTCGGATCGCAGAGCTGGGCCGACGATCCGTGGTTGCCCGGGGAGCGCCGCGCGGTGGCCAACATCAACATGGACATGATCGGGCGCAATGCCCCCGAACAGTTGCTGTTCACACCCACACGCGCGCGCTCGAAGGAGTACGGTCACCTGTCGCGCCTGGTGGAGGAGTTTGCACCGCTCGAGGGCTTCACGCGCCTCGACAGCGCCGACAGCTATTACGACCGCTCCGACCAGGCGATGTTCGCACGGCTCGGGATTCCGGTGCTGTTCCTGTTTACGGACGTCCACGAGGACTACCACCAGCCCACCGACACCGTCGAAAAAATCGATTTCGACAAGATGCAGCGGGTGGTGCGGGTTGTCCTTCGCCTCCTCGACAACATCCAGACGGGCCCGCTCCGCACGGAGTGAGCCGCTGGCGCAGCGCCGCGGTCATCCTGGATTGCGGCGCAGCGCCGCGGTCATCCTGGATTGCGGCGCAGCGCCGCGGTCATCCTGGATTGCGGCGCAGCGCCGCTTGGGCCGCGGCGAGCCGCGCGATGGGCACCCGGTAGGGTGAGCACGAGATGTAATCGAGGTCGAGGCGCTCGCAGAAGTCGATCGAGCGCGGGTCACCGCCGTGTTCGCCGCAGATGCCCAGCTTGATGCCGGGGCGCGTGCGCCGACCACCTTCGCAGGCGATCTCGAGCAGTTTGCCGACACCGGCCTCGTCCAGGTTGGCGAAAGGGTCGGCGGGGAAGATCTCCTGCTCGATGTACAGCGGGATGAACTTGCCCGCGTCGTCGCGGCTGATGCCAAACGTCGTTTGCGTGAGGTCGTTGGTGCCAAACGAGAAGAAGTCCGCGTGCTCCGCGATCAGGTCGGCGGTGAGAGCCGCGCGCGGCAACTCGATCATCGTTCCGACGAGGTAGGGGAAACGCACGCCGCGCTCGGCGAACACAGCTTCCGCCTCCGCGCGCACGAGGCCCGCTTGCAGCTCCAACTCGCGAGCGGTGCTGACGAGCGGAATCATCACTTCCGGAAGCGGAGCGCGTCCGGTGCTGACAAACACGTCGACCGCGGCCTCGAATAGCGCGCGTGCCTGCGTCCGCGTGATTTCGGGGTAGCTGATGCCCAGGCGGCAGCCGCGGTGCCCGAGCATCGGGTTGGATTCGTAGAGCGAGTGGATTTTCGCCGAGAGCCGCTCCAGATCGACGCCGAGGTTGATGGCGAGTTCTGCCATCTGCTCCGGTTCGTGGGGCAAAAACTCGTGCAACGGGGGATCCAAGCTGCGGACGGTTACCGGGAAACCCGCCATCGCTTTGAAGATCGCGGCGAAGTCGGCGCGCTGCAACGGCAGGAGTTTCGCGAGGGCCGCGGCGCGCTGCTCGGGGTCTTCGGCGAGGATCATCTCGCGCACAGCGTCGATCTTGCGCTCGCCGAAGAACATGTGCTCGGTGCGGCACAGGCCGATGCCCTCCGCGCCGAGGGCAATCGCGGTTGCGGCCTGGTCACCCTGGTCGGCGTTGGTGCGCACGTCCATTCGGCGCTCGCGGTCCGCCCAGCCGAGCAGTTGGTGGTACGCCGCCACGATCGGGGTGCGCTCCGCGGGAGGGTGATCGCCGAGTAGCGATTCGAGCACTTCGCTCGGGCGCGTCGAAATTTGGCCCGCATAGACCTCCCCCGAATTGCCGTCAATGCTGATCCAGTCGCCTTCCGCGAGCGTCTGGCCGCCCACCGTCATGCGCTTTGCGGCCGTGTCGATCTCGAGTTGACCGGCTCCCGCGACACACACACGGCCCATCTGACGGGCGACGAGCGCCGCGTGGCTTGTCATACCCCCGCGCGCCGTCAGAATGCCGACCGCGGCCTGCATGCCCTTGATGTCCTCGGGGCTCGTCTCGATGCGCACGAGCACCACCGCTTCGCCGGCGCTCTTGCGGCGCACGGCTTCGGTGGGGGTGAAGGCGATGCGGCCCGTGGCGGCGCCGGGGCCCGCGTTCAGTCCGCGGGTCAGCCGCCGGCCACTGCGCCGTGCGGCTTCGAGCTGCGCGGGGTCGAAGACGGGTCGCAGCAGTTGTTCGAGCGCTTCGGGGTCGACACGCAGGAGCGCCTCCTTGGGGCTGATGCGGCGCTCCTTGACGAGGTCGACCGCGATGCGCACCGCCGCAAAACCCGTCCGCTTGCCGGCGCGGCACTGCAGCATGAAGAGCTGTCCTTCCTGGATCGTGAACTCAAGGTCCTGCATGTCGCGCCAGTGGCGCTCCAGGAGCTTTTGGATGCGCTGCAGGTCGCGCCAGGCACGCGGTTGTGTTTCTTCCAAGTGCTCGATCGGGAGCGGCGTGCGCACACCGGCGACAACATCCTCACCCTGGGCGTTGGGCAGATACTCGCCATAAAAGCGCTTTTCGCCCGTCGACGGATTGCGCGTGAACGCGACGCCGGTGCCAGAATCCTCACCGAGGTTGCCGTACACCATCGCCACCACGCTGACCGCGGTGCCCCAGGACGTGGGGATACGATTCATTTGGCGGTAGGCCACCGCGCGGTCGTTGTTCCACGACCGGAACACCGCGGCGATCGCGCCCCACAACTGTTCGGTCGGGTCCTGGGGAAACTCGCGGCCGGTGTGCGCGCGCACGAGGCCCTTGAACACACCGACGAGCTCCTCGAGGTCCGCGGCCGACAGGTCTGTGTCCGCACGTGCACCCACGGCGCGTTTTTTGGCGTCGAGCGCGGCGTGGAACGGGCATTCGTCCTCGCCGTCCGCACCGCGCACTCCTAGGACCACGTCGCCGTACATCTGCACGAAGCGGCGGTACGCATCAAACGCAAAGCGGCGATTGCCGCTCTTGCGCGCGAGGCCTTCGACGGTGGTGTCGTTGAGCCCGAGGTTGAGGACCGTGTCCATCATCCCGGGCATCGAGACCCGCGCACCCGAACGCACGGAAACGAGCAGCGGATCGTGGGGATCGCCAAAGCGCTTGCCCAGCGCCTTCTCGAGTCCGCTCAGCGCGGTCGCCACCTCTTCGTTCAGCCCCGCCGGGAACGCGCCGCCCACGCGCAGGAACTCGATCGACACATCTGTCGTGATCGTGAAGCCGGGGGGCACGGGAAGCCCGAGGCGACACATCTCGGCCAGGTTCGCGCCCTTGCCGCCCAGCAGGTCCTGCATGCCGGCGTCGCCCTCGGTTCCCGCCGGCCCGTAGCAGTACACACGCTTCGATCCCGCCGCCTTCGGCAGTTGGCCGCGGGCCTTGGGAGCGCTGGGTTTGGCGGCCGACTTCTTGCTCGAGGGAGTGGGGGCGGACATAGGAAGTTGCAAATACGTTGGGTGGGTG
>ENA-ORBV01013749-ORBV01013749.1-microbial-mat-metagenome-genome-assembly--contig:-NODE-13749-length-12241-cov-5.144196_pt1 | contig 12241 bp, 14 predicted proteins | sample MGYA00237777_ERZ505514 | MGnify/ENA primary metagenome ERZ505514 (study PRJEB26160, sample SAMN06269048) | microbial mat metagenome | isolation source: Oligotrophic lake microbial mat | place... | reverse complement strand
TCATCGCCGTCCAGACCCGTAAGGGACGGCCGATTTACACGCAGCTGCGCTGCATCACGGGCTTCACGAAGGAGGCGATCAAGGACTACGCAACGCGCAACATCGAGCCCGGATCGCGCGTGCTCAGCGACGGGCTTGGCTGCTTCAACGGCCTCGCCGATGCTGGTCTGAAACATGTCGTGAAGATAACCGGCGGGGGGCGCCCGGAGGGCTTGAGTTTCGCGTTAGCGGACGGCGCTCAAGTCTCGGAACGCCTCGACCAGGCCGCCAGCTGTGACGATGTGGAAATGGCGTTCGCCGACGATGGCCTATGATGCAGCTGTAGACAAATCGAACGCAAGTCAATACGGCTTAGGGGCGTCCATATGGACAGCCGACGTTGAAAAAGGGCGGCGGTTGGCTACGCGTTTAAATGTTGGAATGGTCTGGGTAAATGATGTTAACGTGGCATTTTCGGAGGCACCTTGGGGGGGGGGAATAAAAATAGTGGATACGGTTTCGAGTTGTCGCCCCTCGCGTTTCACGAATACGGCACGCTGAAGCATGTCAGCGTTGAGGCTTCAACCGAGGATCGTCGTTTTTGGTGGTATCCATATGCGTGAGGAAATTACAAATGTGGTTTGACACGAAGTGCGTGGTGTTGACAGATGGTGTGGCAATCGGGAAGACGAACATCAATGCTTTCGACAATGCGTTGCGAGCCGCTAGGGTCGCTGATTTTAATCTATTGAAAGTTACGAGTATCGTCCCGCCCGCAACGGAAGTTCGTCAGCTTGATAGGCTGGGGCAGCCCATCAGTGGGTTAGGAAGAATGTTGCCGACTGTATACGAAGTTTTGCATACAAAAGAGCCGGGAGAGCTCATAAGCGTCGGCGTTGGTATCGGAGTGCCGTTGGTAGTAACTTGAGAAATTCAGGCGTTATATTTGCCCATTCCGGGCATTGCTCGAAAGAGTCGATGGTCGAGGAGTTGCGCGGGATGGTTGACGAAGGCATGGATGAAATGAGGTTGATTAAAGACTATCGATTTGAATATGCAGTCGCGTCTGCGATTGGTAGGTCTGATGTAGTAACCGCTGTATTTTCTGCTGTTTGCTTCTTTGATTCTGATTTAATGACATTTATTGAATGATCATGAGGTGAGCGAGGGGGCTTTGGGACGCGACACAACGGGTTTCGTTTGCATTTCAGTCGTTTGATTGACTGCGAGTAAGGCTGACAAAAAACTCTTTCGAATTTTATCTTGGTACTTGTTGTATGTTTCCTCGGCGCAAAGGTGTGCCTTCCGGAAAAAAATTCCAACAGTTCGAGTCTCTGGTTTTATATGGCGTAATGGGCGCACTGGGCAGGATTGCGAGCAGCGACTTTCTGGCTTCCTGGATCCTTGCACAACTCCTAACTTATGCGGCACATCTGAGGCCATTAAAAACAAACGACGTTTCCCATGCATAAGTCTGGCGCTTTCCACCCAGCTCCCACCGCCACCGTTGCAACAAAAATCAGTTGAGCCAGATATTGCACTTACGCCAGTTGTGCCCCATACTGGTAGAAAGGAGACACGCCATGACGACACCCACCACGCCCGAGACCGTAACGCTGATCAAGATGGTCATGGCCACGATCGGCCTCGAAGACCCCATCACCATCGGTAACGCCGCAACTGGCGAGTCTTGCCCGTTGCCGCCCCACATTGCCGAGCCGATCCGCCAACTTCTGGCGTCAATGGCGGCAGGCCGCCACGTCAACCCCGCCGAACACATGAGCGAGCTGACGCCCAATGAGGCGGCTGACCTCCTCAACGTGTCGCGGACCTACATCAAGAAGCTCCTGGATACAGGCGACCTTCCTTACCGCACCGTGGGTAGCCACCGTCGCATCCCCCACGCCGCCCTGACAACTTACCGTGAGGCGCAACGTGCGCGGGTCCGCAAGGGCCTCGACGAGATTGCTCACCTCGATCACCAGCTCGGCCTTTCCGACCTAAACCCGTCACCTGAGCAAAATCCTCTCGTTGATGGAAGCGCCCGCTGATGACATCTGCGCCGGCCGTCTTCGTTGATACCAACGTCTTGGTGTCGACGATGTTGCGCAACATTTTTCTGGAACTGGCTGCTGCCGGTGCCATCCGGATTCACTGGTCTGCGGAGGTCCTAGAAGAGCTACGGGCTACCCACCAAAAGCTACGCCCTGGAATTCTCGCGGCCGACATCGATCTTCGAGAACGGGCTATGAACGCCACGTTTCCCGAGGCGTTGGTGTTGCTGGATGCACGCAAAGCACCCGTGGCTACCCTACCCGACCCCAAGGACGTTCACGTCCTCGCTGCGGCGCTCGCTGTTCCCTGCGATTTCATCGTGACGTTCAACCTCAAGCATTTTCCAACGGCCGAACTCACACGTGAGGCGACCCGCATCCACGCCACCCACCCGGACGCCCTGCTTCTGACCCTTATAACCACCGCACCAGAGCCAACCTTGTCAGCTAGGTTCGCGGCGCAGCACACGTTCAAGGCCCCGCCCCTGAACGATGACGCGTTCCAGGCTTTGCTCGCAAAAATCGGCCTCCCGCAGACCGCCAATCTCCTGCGTCACCTCGGGCAAGCGTAGGGATGTCCAGAACCGTGGCACACGCAACACACCCCCACCAACAAGCAGCAGCCATCAGGTTTGTGGTCGCTAATAGGTCGCTAGCGGCTTTTTTGAGGATCGGCCATTTTGGCCTAAGTCGTTGAAAACATTGGCGCACCGGTCAGGATGAAACTGCGAACTCTTATGTGGTTGAAGTTGTTTTGTGAATTCGAGTTGATGTAGGATTACCCAAGGCGCTTGAGTTCGTCGTCAATCTTATCGTGGTATGCCTGCAACTTGGACCTAATTTCTCCGAGAAGTTCTTTGGCGCGCTGTGAGTCCCGCCCGGAGAGATACGGTCCAGGTCGTGGGAGATCAGTGGTCTGAGCTGCGACATTCGGAATCGAGGTTCATGCTTCGGAAGCCGATCAGACAAGGTCTCGATATGTTCAATTGGAATGATTTGACGTTTTTCCTGGAGCTGGCACGGCAGGCCAGACTGATGTCGGCGGCTCGACGCTTGAAGGTCGATCACACCACGGTCAGTCGGCGCATCTCCGATCTGGAAAAAGATCTGGCCGTCAAACTGTTCGAGCGAAAACCGGATGGGTTTGTTCTGACCGATGACGGGCATCGGCTGTTCGTGATCGCCGAACGAATGGAAACGTTATCGATTTCGATCGCCGAGACGGTGGGTTCTGCGCCAGCTCAGCTGGCGGGTCGCGTGAGGCTCGCCACGATGGAGGGCATCGCGGCGTACTATCTGGCCGATAAGCTCGTTGCGTTCAACGCCATCCACCCCAATATCGTTGTCGAACTCGTAACCGAACGGCACTTGATCAATCTGACCAAACGCGAAGCCGATATCTCCATCAGTTTCGTGCCTCCCATCGGGCCGCGCTTGGCTGTCAGGAAAGCCAGCGTGTTCAACCTGGGACTTTACGCTTCAGAAACGTATCTGTCGCGTCGCGGCATGCCAAGCGATCGCACGCAGTTGCCCGAGCACGATTTCGTCGACTACGTCACCGACCTCGTTGCGATTTCCAAAGTTCATTGGCTGTTGGATGTCCTCGAACCTGAGCACGTTGTCTTCCGCTCGACCAGTATGGCCGTACAACAGAATGCGATCGCATCGGGTCGGGGGATTGGGCTTCTTCCGCTGTTTTCGGCCAAGAAAGACCCACGGCTCGTCCCGGTGCTTCAAGATACCATCGTGGTCGAACGTGAGCTGTATATATCGGTCCACGAGGACATCCAGTTCATGGGGCGGGTCCGCGCATTGACCCGCTTTTTGTTCGCCCTTTTCGAGAGCGACGCGGAGTACCTGACCAGACTGTAGATCGCGTCGAGAGACCCCCGCATCGCCGACGAACTGCCGGTGCGTGTCACGACGAAAAGCGGCGAGACCCAGCCGCTCAGTGGTTGGCGCAACGCCGTCCGCGACGTGACGGTGGCGGTCGTGTGGTTAGCCGCTGGCATTATATGCAAGTGCTTGTGCGCATTTTCGGAATTTGTGGTGACGCTGCGACGCTGCATGCTTGGTGTCATTGGGTACCAACAGATGGAACGTCAGATGCCTGCCCGTAGCTACCCGCGCTTCAAAGCTGCAGCCTGCCATGCATCATCGGTGTTCCTGGATTCGGCAAAGACGGTCGACAAAGCCTGCGATCTGATTGCCGAGGCCGCATCAGCGGGTGCCGGTCTCGTCGTGTTCCCCGAAGCGTTCATTCCTGGCTTCCCGATCTGGGCCGCACTGCAGGCTCCAATTCTCTCGCATGACTTCTTCAAGTCGTTGGCGGCGCAGGCCGTGAGGATCGACAGTCCTGAAGTCGCAAAGATCCGCATGGCGGCCCGACGCCACGGCGTTGTCGTTTCGATCGGAATGACCGAGGCGACCGAAGCAAGCGTGGGCTGCCTCTGGAATACCAACCTGCTGATCGGCTCGGACGGCGCCCTGCTCAATCACCATCGCAAGCTGGTGCCGACGTTCTTCGAGAAGCTGATCTGGGCCAACGGCGATGGTCGCGGCCTGAGGGTTGTCGAAACCGGCGTCGGCCGGATTGGGATGTTGATTTGCGGGGAGAACACAAACCCGCTCGCACGGTATAGTCTGATGGCGCAGGGCGAGCAGGTGCATCTGTCGTCCTATCCGCCTGTCTGGCCAACTCGGCCTGCTTCGCAAGCCGGCGGTTACAATCTCCGGCGTGCGATCGAGATACGCGCGGGAAGCCATGCATTCGAGGCGAAGGTGTTCAACATCGTCGCGTCGGGCTGCATGGACCCCTCCATGCAAAATGCCCTTGCCCGCGCGAATCCCGCCATGCTCGAAGCGCTCGAGGGAACCGCACGTGGAGTCTCGATGGTGTTGGACCCGACCGGTGCGGTGATCAGCGAGGTGTTGTGCGACGATGAGGGTATCGTCTACGCCGACATCGATGTCGCCGAGTGTGTCGAGCCAAAACAGTTCCACGACGTGGTCGGTTACTACAACCGTTTCGACGTATTCAAGTTGAGCGTCGACCAGACCCCCCGTGATCCCGCTACCTTTACGGGCTTCGTCGAACTCCAATCCAGCGGTGTCGGCGACCTCTTGGTCACGCCGGTCGATCCCACGGTCGACGCCGACACGTCGGCATCGGCTCACGCGACGCGACGCCGATCGACACGGTAACGTTTCCCGCACTATTGAGTCATGTGTGCGAGAAGTACGGCAAGAGCCCTGTCTCGGGGTGACAGTTGACGTATTCGAATACACCGCCTCCAGAGGCGAGCACGTAGACTTCGTGCCAAGTCCTGACTTCGCGCTTCTCCTTGTGCTTGCGCATCATCGCGATGGCGTGATGATAAATGTCGAGATGCGTCGGGTGCGAGTGCGACCAGCTCTCCAGATGGCCGAGGGACAGGAAGTAGGCGAGCGCCGAGCTTTCGTCGAGCGCGCGCCCCTCCTCGTCGATATTGAACATCATGCGCATCGTGCAGCAGCCGGTCGCGTCCCTGTTGCCATCGATGTAGCTCATGCCAATGTTGAGTTTGCGTTGGAGGTTCTCCGTATAGTCGTTGTGCTGCTCCGGTCCGGCCTTGGCCCAATACTGGCCGGAACGAATGGCGGTCAGATTGAGCGGCGGCACGATACGTATCCTGCGCCGCCGGGTCGTTGTGTCCGGAGCATGCGGCAAGGACAGGCCATGGGGACTTTCCAGCGGATCGATCGCGCTGATCGGGATGCGGTCGCGCATAGCGCCGAAGTAGGCGTTCGTGTCGTGCGCGACGAGTTCGCCGGGTGCACAGCGCGCTAAGCCGATTTTATAGTCTGTATACGAGTAGTTGGTCTCGAGCCGATCGAAAGGCACCGACATCGTCTCACGCCAGTAGCCGCATGGTTCGTCGAGCCGCTCGGGCGCGGCAAGCCATCGAACGAGCCGACTTGACTGCGACCAGCGGGCATGAGCCAGCGTATCGATCCAATAGGCGACGATGATCACCTCGGTGAAACCACGCTTGTCCTCGTTGCGCATGACCTCGTGCGCGCCCGGGCCGTCCGGTTCCAACAGCCCCTCGCGAACCCGCGCGATGAAGGACCGTTGTGTCGGCCAGTCGAGCACCTCGCCTTGCATGGCGAAATACTCGGTGACGACGGTATGGACCGGCGAGGGCCAGCGCAGTTGATAGCGCTGCACCGGGGGCTTGAAGCCTGCGGGCCGACGCGCTGGAATTGTTCGCGGATAGTTGATTTCGAAGTACATGGCTCACACCGTCAGATGCTGGTTTGCCAGGGTCGGGTTCGACTTGATCTCTGCCGCGCCGTTCTCGAGCACGATGCGCCCACGGTCCATGACATAAACGCGGTCCGCCACCTCGAGGCTGAACCATAGGCTCTGCTCGGCGAGCAAAAGTGTCTTGCCCAACTGCTTGAGTTTGAGCACCGCCTCGAGCAGCCGGTCGACGACGACAGGCGCCAGACCCTCGGATGGCTCGTCGAGCAGCATCAGTCGAGGTGAGGTCATCAGCGCCCTCGCAATCGTCAGCATCTGCTGCTGCCCGCCAGAAAGGTAGCCGCCCATGCGCGCCAAATGGGGCTTGAGCTCCGGAAAAAGGTCGAGGACCTGCTCGACCGTCCACTCGGACCCGCTGCGCGCGACTTGCAGGTTCTCCCGAACCGTCAGCTCGGCAAAGATGCGCCGGTCCTCTGGCACGAGCGCGATGCCGCTGCGGGCGATACGATCGGGCGCCCAATTGGCGATGCTCTGACCGTCCCATTGGATCGTGCCAGCGCTGAGAGTGGTCAGGCCGACGATGGTGCGCATGGTCGTGGTCTTCCCGACGCCATTGCGGCCAAGCAGAGCCACGCATTCTCCGGCGCCGATGCCGATCGAGACCGACGACAGCACCCGGGCTTTGCCATAGCCGGCGGTGATAGAAGACAGTTGCAAGAGCCCGGCGCCGGTCATGAGCGCTGCCCTAATTAGACTCGCCGCACGGTTGCATCGGTTCGCACCTCGGCCGGTTTGCCGTCGGCGATGAGCTCGCCGTGATGCAACACTAGGTCACCGACTCATAAACCGCATCCATATTCTGGTCGCGGCCAGTTTGACGAGTGCAAGGTAGTTTCCGTCGCACTTTTCGTATCGGGTCGCGATGGCCCTGAAGTGTTTGATCTTATTGAAGAAACGCTCCACGACGTTACGATGTCGGTAAAGGACTGCACTGAAGACTGGCGGCTCGCGCCGTTGCGGCATAGCCCGGATATTGGCGAACGTGCCGCGACTATCCAGGGTCTGGCGCAGGGCGTCGCTATCGTAGGCCCGATCCGCCAGCAGCGTCTGCTCGTCGCCGACGTCGTCCAGCATGTCGATTGCACTGCGTCCGTCATGGGCCTGCCCCTCGGTCAGCTTTAGGACGACCGGCAGGCCATAGGTATCCACCAGAGCGTGAATCTTCGTCGTCAATCCGCCGCGCGAACGCCCCATGCATCTGGCTCCAGCGAGGTGCCGAGCGGTGGCTGTCGTCGTGTCCGGGTTGTTTTCAGCCCCCCTTTTTTACCGTTCGCACCATGCTGGTGGACGCGGATTGAAATGGAGTCGATCGACTGGACGTCGCCATTGTAAGCGGCTGATATCGCAGCAAAAATCGCATCCCACACCCCAACCTTACGCCACCTCACGAAGCGATTGTAGCAGGTTGTGGGTGGCCCATAACGCTCTGGAATATCGGCCCATGGCGATCCCGTCCGCAGCCGCCAGTAAATGCCGTTGATGACTGTACGGTCATCGGCACGCGGAACGCCGCGCGGCTTGTTTGGCAAAAGCGGCTCGATGATCGACCATTCAAAGTCCGTGAGCTCGTATCGTCTCGCGTGCAACAAAGCCTCCATCGTTTGGAAGCTTGAATCACTGTTCGCTGAACTTGGGAATCCCGTTTATGAGTTTATGTCCTAGAATGCGGTCGGAGATGCCGAATACGACCTCCATGTCGTGTTCCGTGAAGAACAGAGTCAATCCGTCGTTGCGCACGAGATTCTCAATCAGCCCAATCACGCGCCGCGTCTCCTCGCTCGACATACCCGCTGTCGGCTCATCAAGAAGAAGCAGACGCGGCGTGTAGACCAGTGCCAGCGCCAGATCGAGTAGCTTCTGGTCGCCATGCGACATCTCGCTAGCGGTTGTTTCTGCGAACTTCGAAAGACCGACCTTAGCGAGCCAGCCGTCGGCCTCCTCGCGCTCCAAAGCGAGCGGCCCGGTCAGCGGATTCCAATAACGGCGGCGGACCGCCATAAGTGCGCAAGCGACGTTATCGCGTGCAGTCATTTCACGGAACACATTGGTGCGCTGGAACGAACGCACCATGCCGCCTCTGACGCGGCTCGCCGCTGAGACACCTCGCAGGTCACGGCCCTCGAAACGAATTGTTCCGGTAGTCGGGCGGTTGAGACCCGTTATCAGATTGAAGAGCGTGGTCTTGCCAGCGCCGTTCGGACCGATCACGGACGTGATCCCCGACATACCAATGGCAAAGCTAACCTCCGACAAGGCCCTGAAGCCAGCGAAAGTGACGCCCAGGCCCTCGACCGCAATAACTTGTGTCATGGCGCCGTTTCCGACGCCCTTGGCACCGGGCCGGGTGGGCGCCGGATCAGCCGCCGCAGACCTCGCTCAAGAAGTCCGAGAACGCCGTCTGGTGCGGTGATGACGAGTACAGCCAGGATCGCCGCAAGCACGAGCGACCAGTACTCCGTGTAGGCCGTGATCTCCTGGTGCAACGTAAGAATGATGGCGGCGCCAAGCATCGGTCCCAGGAAGCGGTTCATGCCCCCGAGCACGACCATGATGAGGATCTCGGCTCCCTTGGTCCAGTACAAGAAATCTGGGAACAACCCGCGATTGAAGATGCCGAACATGGCGCCGGACAGTCCAGCGACAGCGCCCGCGATCACAAACACGGCAAGCTAGATGGGGCGCACAGGTACGGCGAGGAATTCGGCGCGCTGCGCGTTTTGCCTGATCATCGCGAGCGCCTCCCCGAAAGGAGACTGAACCAGCCGGTGCAGAAGGATCAACACAATGACAACAACGCTGCCGACGACGACCAAGAACGACTGCTGCTGGTCGAGCCCGCCGAGACCCGGGATCATCTTCAGCCAAGAAAAGTCGGGCTGAGGCAGGCCAGTGACGCCCTGATCGCCGCCTGTGACCTCGTTCCAGCGGAAGACGACCGCCCAGAACAGCTGCCCGAACGCCAGCGTCAGCATGGAGAAGTAGACGGCGTTGAGCCTGACGCAAAAGACGCCGACAGCGACTGCTGCCAGAGCTGCGGCTAGGGTGCCAATAGCCATGCCCGCGGCAAAGCCGAGACCTGCCTGCTTCATCAGCAAGCCGCAAACATAGGCGCCGATCCCGAAGTAGGCGGCGTGACCGAACGAGACGAGACCCGTGTAACCGATCAGCAGGTTGAGGCTGACTGCGCACAAGCCCCAGATGAGGATGTCAGCTGCGAGATAGACATAGAGCCGTGGAGCGAACAGCGCCACCAGCAGGATTACCGCGATGCCGGCAGCGCCGAAGCCGAGCGAGTTTCTCATCGAGTGACCTCCCGCCCGAACAGGCCCGTAGGCTTTACGATCAGCACGATGGCCATCAGCGCCGCTACGGCGAACAGTGAGAAACGCGGCATCACAAGGATGCCGAACGAAAGCACAATGCCATAAAGGATTGAGCCCACGAAGGTGCCCCAAAACGAGCCGAGGCCGCCGACGACCACGATGATGAACAACGCCATGGTGACCTCGGCATCCATGCCAGGCACAATTGCGGTAACCGGAGCCACGAGCGCGCCGGAGATGCCGGCGAGAAAGGCACCGAAAGCGAACACGCCGGTAAACAAGTACGGCACGCGAGCGCCGAGCAGTTGCAGCATCTCGCGATCGAGTGCTGCGGCGCGTATAAGGCGCCCGAAAGAGGTCAACTTCAGCGCAGCCCAGATGCCGATGGCGACGCTCAAGCCAAGCAGGATAATGAACAGATTGTATACTGGAAGAAACAGTGGGCCGATCTCGATTGATCCGGCGAGCGCTGGCGGTCTGCTGACTGACAGTTGCTGTGTGCCCCAGATAAGTTTGACGAGATCGGTCGCAGCCAGCACCAAGGCGTATGTGAATAGCAGTTGTGCGAGCGGCTCGCGACCGTAAAGGTGGCGCAGCGCCACGCGCTCGATAACGACGGCGAGCGCGGCGACGATGAGACCAGAACCCAATGCCGCGAACAGGAATGAGAGGTTGCCGGAGCCGCCCGCGCGCTGCGTCAGTTCGTAGGCGAGGTACGCACCAATCATGTAGAAGGAGCCGTGTGCGAAGTTCAAGATCCGCATGACGCCGAAGATCAGCGACAGCCCAGATGCCATCAGGAAGAGGAACATGGCATTCGTCAGACCGCTCAGGGTCTGCGCAGCGACGATCGTTATCCAATCCTGCATGAGGCATTTCCGGTGGAATGCGTGGTTAATGCGGCCCAAGTACCGGACAACACATAGTTTTGAGGCATGCCGACAGCCCGCCGCTCAGTCCATCAGCGGCGAGGCATCGACGTAAACGGCTGCTTCGAGCAGCGGGAACGGCTGTCCAGGCGTCATGGTGGGGCGGCCCCAAACCATGCCGCGCGTGAGTTGCTGGTCGTTGGGGCGCATCGTCATGGGTCCCTGAGGCGTTTCGATCTTGAGGCCCTTCAGCGCCTTGGAGACGTCGTCAGCCTTGATGGAGTTGGCCGCTTTGATAGCCTCCGTCAGCACGTGCATGCCGAGATAACCTTGTATCGGCCAGGACGAGGGGGGCGTCTGGCCGGTGAACTTGGCGAGCCGCGCCGTGTAATCGGCGTGTGCGGCGGCGATTGCGGCATCTTGGGGCTTCCAGTTGAAAGCGTCATAGGTATTGCCCCAGATGCCGGTCGGGTACTCGGAGCCTAGCGAGCGTAACGCCTCGATTGAACCAGCCTCTGCAACACCAATGAAACGGCCGTCGAGGCGCTTGAAATAGCCGAGCGGGCCCGCCTGCTTTGCGAAGGTATCGAAGTTTCCGCAACATACGACCGAGAACACTGCGTCCGGCCGACTGCCCATCTGGGCCGTTACGAATGGCGAGTAGTCGACCTCGTTCAGCTTCGGCCACTGCTGGTCGACGATCTCGATGTCGGGGCGCAGCTTCTTGAGGTGCGCGACGAATGAGGCCGATGCATCGCGTCCATAGGCAAAATCGGGCGCAATCGTCGCGACACGCTTCACAGTCGACCACTGCGCCATGATGGCTGCGGCGGCACGCCCCTCAGTCGTCGTGTTGGCAGAGATGCGGAACACATAGGGATGCAATGCGTCCGGAGCGGTCAGACGGTCCGTTTTGGGACCGAGCGCAAGGAACACAGTCTTGTTCTCCTTGGCGATCTCCGACACGGCCGGCCCTTCACCCGAGGTGAAAGTGCCAACAATGAAGTCAACGTTTTCGCGTGTGACGAGTTCGCGGGCCACACGAACGGCCTCGTCAGGTCTTGATTTGGTATCGCGCGGCACCAGTTCGTACTTGCGTCCGAGTACACCGCCTTTGGCGTTGACCTCAGCGACGTACATCTCTGCGCCCTTAAGGATCTGACTGCCAAACTGCGCACCGGGCCCGCTCAAAATCATTGGAAAGCCGATCCGGATCGGCTCAGCCGCTCTCGCCTCATTGCCGATGTTCCCTGCCGCCAGGGCGACTGTTACCGCCAGCGCAATAGACTTGAGCAGTTTGTGAGCTGTCGTCGTGACGACTGCTGTGCCGATCGTCGACCCGTGCATTGACAACACTCCCTTGAACTTCAGGATAGCTTGTACCTTGTGGCCGACTACGAAGGGTCACAACTACGAAAAGTTGCAAGCGCACTCTCGTGAATTATTGGCCGCTAGGTTTTGCGGCCCAAAAAACGGCCTGCCATTGCCCATTGACCCGGCACTAATAAAGATCGCTCATGCGTTGTGAACGGTCCAAGGCGATCAAGTCCTGGCCGAGAATAATGACGTCAAGGAGTTCTATCCCGGTGTGTCGTCGGAAGGCCGGAACAGTTTTCGCGATGCCACATCACACACATGCCTCTCCCTTTAGCTCAGGCCAACGCTGCGTGAACTGAGCCGAAGCGGCGGCAGCGGCGGGCGCCATCGATG
>ENA-ORBV01013747-ORBV01013747.1-microbial-mat-metagenome-genome-assembly--contig:-NODE-13747-length-12242-cov-3.904233_pt1 | contig 12242 bp, 5 predicted proteins | sample MGYA00237777_ERZ505514 | MGnify/ENA primary metagenome ERZ505514 (study PRJEB26160, sample SAMN06269048) | microbial mat metagenome | isolation source: Oligotrophic lake microbial mat | place... | reverse complement strand
CACAGCCGGTTTTTTGACAGCCATAAAATGCGCCATCCTAATTGTCGTCAGTGCGCCATCCTAATTGTCGCTAGACACCCAGTCCCTCACCGAACCGAACGGGCACCTCTCTGCGCATTCGGCTCGTGCGATTCGCTCGCCGGCATTACCTCGATCTGCCAAAGGACGAACAGCTTGGGATTCTTCCGCGCAACTCTGCCTAACCAGTGGCAGGCGCTGCGTTGATGGCATCGAAGATTCTTGAACTTGTCCCTGGCCCACTTGACCAGCACTCGCTGACGATGGCGAAGTGTGATTTTCACCATGTTCGATTGGTGCATGGTGACCTGCACGTATGCGCCATCCCGCGGCTCCAAGGATTCAACTCCCCATGGCGATCAGGTCAGCGATGGTGCGGTGCGCCTCGATCGGATGGCGGAGGCGGGCCTTCATGTGCACCGAGTAGGTGTTGCAACGCCCGACTCGAGTGGCGGAGAGGAATCCGTCGGCAATAAGATCCGCGACGATGCGTTGCACGGCCCGCTCGGTGATGCCCACCCGAGTGGCCACATCGCGTAGGCGGAGATCGGGTTCCCCGGCGAGCACGATGAGGACATGGGCGTAATTGCTCAGGAAGGTCCAGCCGTGGACCAGTTTGGCGGCCACGGCCTTGGATGTAGTGCGCATGTCATCTATGTACTGTGTAACACGAAAAGACAATTGCGTATTAATATTCATGACATAAGTGTCGTATGATCAGCGGCGCCACTCGGCTTCTGGCAGCCAACCCATCCCCACGTCTGAGGACCATCGCATGTCTGTTCTTTCCGTCAGTCTGATCGGTCTGCTTGCCGCACTGGCGCTGAGTTCGGCTCTGAACGCCGCCGGTGGCCGGCTCTCCCGCATCGCCGTGGGCTTGGTCCCTTGGCTGATGGGCGCCATCGGACTAACCTCCGTAGCTGGGCTGGCGACCGACTCACCGAACTGGCATATCCTTGCCCTGGCCAGTGACGGGCATGCGCACGCGCTCAGCCTGGGCCTGCGCCTCGATCTGCTCGGCCTGGGAATGACCGCTTTCATCGCCGGGATCGGCCTGGTGGTGTACCGCTACGCCACGCGGTACCTCCTTGGGGATCAGCGGCGGGAGGGCTTCCTCGCTGCTCTTGGGGTGGTGGTGGTGGTAGCCATGCTCCAGGCACTCAGTCCTGGGATTCTGCAGTTCGCCCTGGGTTGGATCGCGGCCAGCTTCGGCCTGCAGCGGCTCATCGGCCATGCCGACACCCGCCCGGCAGCGCGCGCGGTGAGAGCCAAGTTCCTGACCAGCCGCCTTGGCGATGCAGCGATGGTGGTGGCGATCATCGCGTTGCTGGTTGGCCCCGGAACCACGGATTTCACCGAGCTGGCGACCGCAGTACGCGGTGGCGACCACCATTTCTCGCTGCTGATAGCAGGCTGCGCGATGGTCTGGACCATCTTGTGCAAGACCGCCCTGGTGCCGGCCCAGTACTGGCTGATCAGCACGGTCGAGGCGCCGACGCCCTTGTCGGCCCTGATGCATGCCGGGGTGGTGAATGCCGGCGGCCTGCTCGCGATCCTGCTGAGTCCGGTGTTTGCCGCTGCGCCCGAGGCCTTGGATCTGCTCCTGGCGGTCGGCTTGGTGAGCGCCGTGGTCGGTCCGCTGGTGATGTGGGCGCAGACCGATCTCAAGCGCAGCCTGGCTTGGTCGACAGTCGGTCAGATGGGATTCATGGCCGTCCAATGCGGCCTGGGTGCGTTCGGTGCCGCCTTCCTGCACCTGCTCGGCCATGGCTGCTACAAGGCCGATGCCTTCCTGCGCTCGGGAACCCTGGGCCGGGCAGCCGAGACGCGGCCGGATCCCGCGCCGCTCGCCTCCTCCGTGGGCCGTTGGCTGCTGGGGATCGGCCTCGCGGCGGCGACTCTGATGATCACCTACCAGCTCTGCGCTACGGACCCGAGGTCCATGCCCGGTGGCTGGGCGTTGCTGGCCATCCAGGCCATCGCCATGGGGCAACTGCTGGGGACGCCGACCGCCGCCGGGATCTCCCTGCCCATACGCCTGGGATTCCTGGTGGCAGGTACTGCGTTCTATGGCGCGCTCACGGTCGGCGTCGAACATCTTCTGACGAGTAGCATCACGCACATCCCGACCGATCGCGGTCCGATCGGACTCGGCCTGATGATCCTGGCGCCGCTGGCCCTGGCCGGCCTTGGCTTGTTCTGGGTGGTGTTGCCGGCCATCGCGCGGCATCCCTCGGTGATCGCCTGGCGCATCCACGCTGGCCAGGGATTCTATCTATCGCAGCTCACTGAACGCCTGATTGGGTTCGGTCGGCGTCAGCAGCAGCGTCAGCAGCAGCACGTAACCATCATTGCGAAGGAGATGTCATCATGAGCACCCTCAGCCCCGACGTAGCCACCGCCACACCACCACTCATCGACCTGGAGCCCATCATCACCGCGGTGTGCCGTTCCATTGCGCCGGTGTGGGGCTTGCGCGATATGGTCGCGGTGAATCCCTACGTGGGACATGCTGGCCTGGATCTGCTGCAGGCCGAGGACCTCATGCAGCGTCGGCACCACGCCGCGGTGCTGCCAGGGTGGTCGAGCTTGCGTCAGGCGTGGCGCAACGGCTCCTTCACGGCGGCTGATCTGAGCGCGGCGCGCGGCGCGGACGGTCCGCCGGTCGAGGCCGTGGTGGCGCACCTGGAAAGCCACCGCAGTGATGGTCCATCACCCCAGCGCTGCCTGAGCATCGCCGGGGTCATCGACGTTCGCACCGGATCGGAGTGGGTCGAAGCCGTGGTGGACGATCTCGGCGGCTTTCTCGCCGCTCGTACTGACCTGGGAGTCGGACGCTGGTCGCTCCCTGGCGACGGCCTGTGGTCGAGCTGGCTGACCTGGATGCGTCACGACCGCAGCTTGGCCGTGCGCGGCCTGCGTGGGGTGAATGCCTGGGTTGCACGCTTGCCGGCTGACCCGGTCGAGGCGCGCCGGACGCTGCTTACCCAGCTGGATCTCAGCGTGGCGGAGATCCCGGATTACTTCGGTCGCCTGCTCGGCGAGATCCAGGGCTGGTCTGGGTGGATGCGCCAGAAGGCTTGGCATGACGGAGAAGACCGCTTCGGTGATCTCCCCGACCTGCTGACCATGCGTCTCGCCCTGGACGTGGCCGTGCATGCACTGCATCCGGCTGGCGGGGTCGGACCGCTGGTGCCGCCGCCCGGCGTGGATGCAAACCTGGCCAAGGACCGCATCGCCCGACTGGCGGTGGTCGGCGCCTGGGAACATGCCGTGCTCGGACTACTACTGCGCGACGTGCGCCCGGTCGGAACCGCCCAGGCAACACGCCCGGCGGCGCAGGCGGTGTTCTGCATCGATGTGCGTTCGGAAGGACTGCGGGGCCATCTGGAGGCCGCCGATCCCGGCATGTCGACCTACGGCTTCGCCGGATTCTTTGCCATGACCGTCACCATCGCTGGCGAGGAACGGGCCCAATGCCCGGTCCTGCTCCAGGCTCCGACGCGGGTCAGCCTGGCAGCGTCACCAAAGGCTGACGCCAGCCGGCTGCTGGGTTCCTTCCGGCGCTCGCCGGGCGGCGGCTTCGCCTACATGGAAACCGCGGGTCCCGCAGCGGCGTTACACTTGGCGACAGGCAGCTTCGGCCGGACCAACGCCGTGCATCACGACGAGACCACGGCGCTCCATGACAGTCGCATCCCGGCCGATGTCCGGCTGGCCATGCTACGCGGCATGCTCGGTCTTCTCGGCCTCGCCCGGCCCTATGCGCGGGTGGTGCTGCTGTGCGGTCACGACAGTACCGTGGCCAACAACCCGCAGGCGGCGGCTCTGGCCTGCGGCGCGTGCGGCGGCCACAGTGGCGCGGTGAATGCCCGGCTTGCCGCCGCGCTTTACAACGACCCCGCCCTGCGCGAACAGCTTGGCGACAGCGCACCGCCAGCCGACAGCGTGGCGATCGCGGCGGTGCATGACACCGCAACTGACGTGGTCCGCATTCTTGACGCCGAGCAGATTCCCACGAGCCACGCCGACGATCTTCAGCGCCTGCGCCGGGCCCTGGACCAGGCGGGGTCCGGCCAGCGGGCACGGCGGGCGCCCGGTCTGCCCAGTTTGCAACACGGCCGCAACTTGCTTGACCGGCTGCTGGCCCGCAGCGGCGACTGGTCGGAGCTACGGCCGGAATGGGGCTTGGCCAATTGCGCCGCGTTCATCGCTGCGCCGCGTGCCATGACCGTCGGTGCAGACCTCGGCGGACGCTGCTTCTTGCACAGCTACGACGCGGCGCTCGATCCCGATGGTGGAGTGCTCGCACTGATCCTCACCGCGCCAGTGGTGGTCGCGAGTTGGATCAACCTGCAGTACTGGGCGAGCAGCGTCGATCCCGCCCGCCTCGGCAGCGGCAACAAGGCGCTCCACACCGTGGTCGGCGGCATCGGCGTCGCTGCCGGCGCTGGCGGCGACCTCCTTCCAGGACTGGCCTGGCAATCGGTGCACGATGGAACGACCCTCCGCCACGAGCCGATCCGGCTGCAGGTCATGGTCGCCGCCGATCCCGCGCGCATGGACGTGGTGATCGCCGGACATACCCATCTGCGGGACCTGATCACCAACGGCTGGATCGCTCTGCACAGCCTTGATGCCGTCACGGGCAGCTGTCGGAAGCGATTGGTCGACGGGACCTGGCAGGAGATCCGGTGATGAATCAGCCAGAAGAATCAGCTGGTCGTTCGACGGACGCCATTCCCTCGAACAGCGCGAAGGTCGGATTGCCGAGTCGGCATACGACCGTTGGCCCAGAGCGTGCGCCGCATCGCGCATTCCTTTATGCGATGGGCTTGTCGGCACGAGAGATCGCCCAGCCCTTCGTAGGCGTGGTGACGACGTGGAACGAGTCTGCTCCCTGTAACATCTCGCTGTCTCGCCAGGCGCAGGCGGTGAAGAAGGGCGTGGCGGCAGCGGGTGGCACGCCGCGCGAGTTTACCACCATCAGCGTGACTGACGGCATCGCTATGGGCCATGCCGGGATGAAAACATCGCTGGTCAGTCGCGAGGTTATCGCCGACTCGGTCGAGCTTTCGGTACGCGGCCACTGCTATGACGCGCTCGTCGGGCTCGCCGGGTGCGACAAGACCCTGCCGGGGCTGATGATGGCCATGTTGCGCCTCAATGTCCCATCGGTCTTCTTGTATGGGGGCTCGATCCTGCCCGGTCGATTCCGCGGCAAGGATGTCACCGTGCTCGACGTGTTCGAGGCGGTCGGCCAGCACGCCGCCGGCAAGATGAGCGATGCCGAGCTCGCCGAGCTCGAGGCCGTGGCCTGCCCCTCGGCCGGCTCCTGCGGTGGCCAGTACACCGCCAACAGCATGGCGTATGTCTCCGAAGCGATCGGCCTGGCGCTGCCCGGATCGGCGAGCACGCCCGCGCCGTACGAGTCGCGCGATCAGTATGCGGAGCGGGCAGGCCGCACGGTGATGGACCTCGTGGCGAGCAGGCTCCGGCCGCGCGATATCGTCACCCGCGCGGCGCTCGAGAACGCAGCCGCGGTGGTGGCCGCGACCGGCGGCTCGACCAACGCAGCGCTGCACCTGCCGGCGATGGCGCACGAGGCCGGCATCGCCTTCGACCTCTTCGACGTCGCCGCCGTCTTCAAGCGCACGCCGCTGATCGCGGACCTCAAGCCCGGGGGTCGCTATCTCGCCAAGGACGTGCACGACATCGGTGGCGTGCCGGTGGTGCTGAAGGCGCTGCTCGACGGCGGCTTCCTGCATGGCGATTGCATGACCGTGACCGGCCGGAGCCTCGCGGAGAACCTCGTGGCCGTGCGCCTGCCGGAGGGCCAGGACGTCGTCCACCCGACGACTCGGCCCCTGTCCCGTACCGGCGGACTGGCCGGGCTGAGGGGAAATCTTGCGCCCGAAGGGGCGATCGTCAAGGTCGCGGGCCTGGGCACGCTGCGCTTCGGCGGGCCGGCGCGGGTGTTCGACTGCGAGGAGGACGCGTTCGCGGCGGTGATGCAGCGCCGCTACCAGGCAGGCGACGTGCTGGTGATCCGCTACGAGGGTCCGCGCGGCGGCCCCGGCATGCGCGAGATGCTGGCGACCACGTCGGCGATCTATGGCCAGGGCATGGGCGAGCAGGTCGCACTGATCACCGACGGCCGCTTCTCCGGCGCGACGCGCGGCCTGTGTGTCGGCCACGTCGGACCCGAGGCAGCGCTCGGCGGGCCGATCGCGCTGATCGAGGACGGCGACACGGTAGAGATCGACGCAGTCGCGGGCGTGCTCACGCTGCGGGTCGACCAGGCAGTGCTCGACGCACGCCGCGCGCGCTGGCAGCCCCGGCAGCATGCGTTCCAGTCGGGCGCGCTGTGGCGCTACGCGAATACCGTCGGACCCGCCGGCAAGGGCGCGGTCACGCATCCGGGCGCGAGCGCGGAACTGCATGTCTACGCCGACGTATGACCCGGGCGGGAAGGTCGCGAGCCGAACGACGAACGACGGCGACGCCACGCCGCTGATCATCCGTCAGCCGGATGACTGGCATGTCCATCTGCGCGACGGCGCGCTGCTGGCGTCCGTGGCCGGCGATACCGCGCGCCAGTTCGCGCGCGCCATCGTCATGCCGAACCTCGACCCGCCGGTGACCACGGTCGCCGCCGCCGCCGCGTATCGCGAGCGCATCCGCGCGGCGCTGCCGGCCGACCCCGGCTTCACGCCGCTGCTCCTCCACGGCGAGGTAACCGACCGGCACGTCGACATCTTCGACCGCGAGGCGGCGTTCATCGAGCGCATCCTCGGCAGGATCATCGCCGACTTTCCGGCGCTTCGAATCGTGTTCGAGCACACCACTACCGAAGACGCGGTGCGCTTCGTGGAGGCGTCCGGCGCCCTGCTCGGCGCGACCATCACCGGCGCGTCGGTTATCATCCGCAACTCCGAAACCGGCGTCACACAGTCGATGAAGTCAAATGACAAAGGCTACTACGAGGGGAATCTCCTTATGCCCGGCAACTATGAAATCATCGCGGAGGTAAACGGCTTTAAAAAGCTCATCCGAAAGGGAGTCACGCTTCCCGTTTCCTCGCGTATTCAAGTCGATATGGCTATGGAAATCGGAGGCGTCACCGAAACAGTTTCAGTCAGCGGCGAAGCGCCGTTGCTGGAGACCAACGCGGTTAGTTCCGGACGCGTCATTGATAACAAGTCGCTAATGGAACTGCCCGTAATGGGCAATAGCGCGATTCTGCTCGTGAAGCTTGCACCGGGCATTCAAACCGGCGGTGTCAATAACTATCTCGCGCTGCACTCCAACGCCGGCGGATCCGACTACAGTGTCGGCGGCAACATCGGCGGCAACTCCTGGACACTCGACGGTTCGCCCAACACCGGCCCCGGCCGCCGCACGGCGTATCTTCCCTATACCGACGCGGTCGCCGAGTTCAAGGTTGAAACCAGCAATTTCGATGCTGGCATAGGCCAGTCCTCCGGCGCTGCAATTTCCATGATCTCAAAGTCCGGCTCCAATGAATTTCACGGCACCGCCACCTGGCAGCATTGGCAACAGCGCTGGCAGGGCACACCGTTCTTCGTCAAACAGAATTACTATCGCCGCATCAATGCCGCCGAGGCGGCGGGAAACTCAGCGCTAGCCAACAATATCCGCAATACGGACAAACAAGCCACAGGCCGCTCGAACAACTGGGGGGCGTCGGGGGGCGGCGCCGTCGTTATTCCTAAAATCTACGACGGTCGCAATCGCCTGTTTTGGTTCTTCACTTACAACGCCTTTAAAGACGTGAAGACCGAAGACGCCTCGACGTTCAATCGAACCGTTCCTTCGCTGAAGGCCCGCGAAGGCGACTTTAGCGACATGCTGACGATCGTCAATAACGGCCCTCGTTACGCGATCCATGATCCGGCCACCGTGCGCCTGGATCCGGCTCGCCCCAACAACTTCATCCGCACTCCCTTCGCCGGAAACATAATCCCCCGCAGCCGCTTCGTCAATCCAGCCTACGACGCGATCACGAAACTCTATCCAAACCCCAATGTAGTTATCGCGCCCAACGCCGACCCGGTCAATAATTACCTCGCCTCGCAGACCCCATACAACTGGGACTACAAGGCATACTCCAATCGGACGGACTACCAGATCTCCGATAAATGGCGCATGTTCGGTCGCTGGTCGTTCAACGACTTCGGCCCCGAGGACCGCGCCGATTGGACGTACGAGACCGCGCGCGGTCTGAATCTCAACGGTCTGGTTCGAAACAACAAGGGTGGCAACGTCGACGTTGTTTACACCCAGAACCCGGCAACGCTTTGGAACTTTAACATCGCCATGAATCAATTCCGCGAGGGAAGCATTCAACCCAAGGCCCGCGAGTTCAAGCCCAGCGATCTCGGCCTGCCCGCCTATCTCGATCAGAAGGCGGGCGATCTCGCCCAGCTTCCCCAAATGGCCGTCGCGGGATACACGACCATCAGCCCCGCCGGTTTCTCCACTTGGACCCGCAGCCGGCAGTTGACCGCAAAACTGGAAGGCACCTTCATTCGCGGCAACCATTCCATCCGCGCCGCGTTCGACAACCGCAACCAGTTCCGCACCGGCGGCGGGGGCGGAAACACCAGCGGTAACTTTTCGTTTAATCAGAACTACGTCCGCCGCAACGACGACGGTTTCACTCCCGCCAGCGACCTCGGTCTCGGCTGGGCGGCGTTCATCCTCGGCGTCCCCTCAAGCGCCAGTGTTGCGACCAATGATACCTACGCCACGCACACGCCCTACTACGCCACTTTCGTCCAGGACTCCTGGCGAATCAACTCAAAATTGACCGTCAATATCGGCCTTCGCATGGAATACGAAAAGGGCGCCACGGAGCGCTTTAACCGAATGATCGGAAACTTCGATCCCAACGCCAACATTCCACTTACCGCCGGCGCCCAGGCAAACTACGCCCGCAACCCGATAACCGAACTTCCCGCGAGCCAGTTCGTGATCAAAGGAGGCAACACATTTACCGGGCCTGATCGCCGCCAACTTTTCAAGAATGAACTGATGTGGCTCCCCCGCTTCGGTGTCGCCTACCAGGCCAATAGCAAGACCGTCATCCGCGGCGGGTACGGCGTCTACTTCGACACCATCAATGTCCTCAATTTCGGGCCCGATCAAACCGGTTATTCCCGTGCAACCAGCACCGTCATCTCCAACGATTTCGGCCAGACTTGGAATTTCCCCGCGGCCGCCAGTCCTGCCGGTTTCAAAAGCCCCCTGCTCGATCCGTTTCCGGTTCGGACTGACGGAACCCGCTTCGATACTCCCACGGGTTCCTCTCTCGGCGCGATGAACCGCGTCGGCCGCGGTTTCGGCTATACGGATTTCAACCAGCCCCACGCCCGCCAACAACGCTGGCAGATCGGTATCCAGCGCCAGTTCGGATCGTCGATGGTTGTTTCGGCGTCCTACGCCGGCTCTTATTCCGATCGCATCTCGCTTGGCCGGAACCAGTCGCCATTGCCCGAAAAATACTGGGCCTCAGGCACGGTTCGTAACGATGCCATCGCGAACAACCTCAATGCGAACGTCACCAACCCTTTCTATATCCGAAATTTGAATCAAGCCGACTTCTCCGCCCTTGTTTGGGCCGATATGAACACGAATGGATTTTTCACCTCGCCCACAATAAGGCGTTCCACCCTGCTCCGGCCTTTCCCCCATATGAACGGCCTCACGAATAATACCGAGGACAGCGCCTACACAAAGTCCCACGAGTTCCAGGCTTCGTTTGAAAAACGATTCTCTAAAGGCTGGAACCTCAATCTCGGCTTCACCAAAATGCAGCTCCGCGAGGCCGATTTCTTCTACGACGAATTCGATACCGTTCGCACCGAGCGCGCATCGAACGACGGCCGTCCCATTCGATTCACGGGCACGGGCGTCTACGAACTGCCCTTCGGAAAAGGCCGCCAGTTTCTCTCCGGAGCCAATCGAGCGACTGACCTCGTCCTCGGCGGCTGGCAGATGGCCGCGACGTATGAGTATCAGCCCGGCGGTCTGGCCAATTTTGGCAATCTCTTCTATTACGGCAGCGATGTGAACAACGTCGCCAATGTCAGCCGTTCAATGGAGACTTGGTTCAACACCGCCGATTTCGAACGCAACACCGCGCGCGGCCCAAACTCTTTTCACCGTCGCGTGTTCCCGACGCGAATCGATGGTATCCGGGCAGATTCAACCAATCAGTGGAACGTAAACGTCTCCAAGAATTTCGCGGTCACCGAACGGGTCAAAATGCAGCTTCGGATCAATGCGCTGAATCTCCAAAACCGCTCCCAAATGGCGGGTCCAAACGCCGATCCATTCTCGACAAACTTCGGGCGAATCACCAGCCAGACAGCCGCCACCAATCGCTGGATGGAAGCCCAGGCCCGGATTACGTTCTAATCAAACGGAGGGAGGCCCGTCACGGGGCAGGCTTCCGCAGGACTCTGTAACCACGCAAACGTCCCTGTGGGTATCGGCACACCGGACCCTCCAGTCTCTTACCGCCCAACGCGATTGCCTGCTGAATCGCGGCCGCCACGTCTTCCACTTGCACGTAAAAGCCACGCGTCTGCGACTGATCGCGGCAGCCGATTTCAAAGTGCACCGCTGGATATTTGGCCATCGGCAGCGAATTTTGCACTCGGTGTGGGCGTTGATTTTACCGGCCCACCTGCAAATCGGCGCGACATCCCGGATTCACCAATCAACACAAACGGCGCCCAATAGTAGGGGTGCCGCCAACGTCCGCCAACGGTGCGCGACAGCGCCTGCTTAGCGCGGCGCAGTGCCTCAAAGTTCTTGACACGCACCGGGGACAACCCATCGCGCATGGACCCGTAGAACCGCTTCATCAACTCCGCCGTCGCTTGATCGTCCACATTCCACAAACTCACCACTACGCTTTGAGCGCCGGCATGAAAAAATGAGCGTGCAAGCCCCTGCACACCCTCGCCCGCCAGAAGTTTTCCGAGGCCGGACTGGCACGCCGAAAGCGTAACCATGTCACTGTTCAGCCGCAAACTCATCACCTCTCGTGCCTGCAGGAAGCCATCCTCGTTCGGGTCGGCCACCTGGGCCAGCACGATGCCCGAACGCCGCGGCTCGTCTTCGTCAAAATAGCCATGCGCGGCAAAGTGCAAATACTTGTACTCGCTCAACGGCTCGGCTTTCAGCCTGCTTTCCGTGGCCGCGTCGCCTAAGTAGGTCCGCGTCGAGTCCGGTGCGAACAGGCCGCTAATCGACGCCACCTCGCCGCGCGCATTCGGCAACGCGACAAATGAGAAACCGCGTTCCACCTGGGACTTCATCGCGGCAGAAGGCGCCCGGCCGCCCGGCAATGACGGATCCCCGAATGCCAACAACGTCTTCGACGCAGGAACGCGTTTGGCCGCACGGTCCCGCAACGCCCCGGCCGTCGATGCCGACGGGGCATAGGCCACGGAAAACGAATCAATTAGCTTGGCCCGTTCTCCGATCGCCTCAAACGGCAGATAGGCCAGGGCTCCATCCGTCACGATGAGCAACCGTTTTTTACCGGCCAGCGAGCCCGCCACCGGACCTAGCAACATTCGATAGAGTTCCGCCCCGGCAGCGTCAATGGCCGACAGCGCTCGAGACGCGGTAAGGGCGTTCACCGGCTTATTCACCAGGTTCCGAAACGCTCCCACGCGCGCCTCGATTTGCGCCCGTGCCGGAAGTGCGGCACTCGCCACCCTCTGCTCCGTCAGCGCCCAAACATAGGATCTGGCCGCGCCTAGAGAGAAGGCAATAACGGCTCCGTCGGCGCCGGCCAATTCACGCCGGGCGCGCCCCGCGTCCCATGCCTCGAAGACGAATCCGGCTTCCTTCCCTGAATACGAAACGCTCTGAAATAGTTCCAGCTCGCGTTCGGCTTTGGCCAATTCCAGCCGTAGCGGTTCTCGACGTGTCGCCGGAAGATTCTCTCGAAATAACTCCCTCTGTGTAGCCGTTACGGCCCCCAGCAGTTTGGTCTCAGTCCCCTTTTCCGTTGCATTCAGTACCCGCGGCCCCGCCGTATCCGAACTGGCGATCAATTCCGCCAAGCTCCGCGCCCGCACGCGTTCCACCACATCAAAGGCCCGTTGCGCATAGCCCCCTGCAGGATTTTTTTGATGCAAACTCATCAACAGTTCCAGATGCCGCTCATTGATGCTCGATCG
>ENA-ORBV01013746-ORBV01013746.1-microbial-mat-metagenome-genome-assembly--contig:-NODE-13746-length-12243-cov-4.131843_pt1 | contig 12243 bp, 7 predicted proteins | sample MGYA00237777_ERZ505514 | MGnify/ENA primary metagenome ERZ505514 (study PRJEB26160, sample SAMN06269048) | microbial mat metagenome | isolation source: Oligotrophic lake microbial mat | place... | reverse complement strand
TGTGTATAAGAGACAGATGTAGGTGACCGGGCCCATCACGATCTGGCCGCCCAGGCTGGCCTTCCACAAGAGGGCGCCCGTCGTTGCGTCGAGCGCCATGAAGTGGCCTTCGCGGCCGCCGGTGAAGAGCAGGTCGGTGGCGGTCGTGAGCATGCCGGCATCGCTCACGTCGTGCTGGCGCAGCTTCCACTTCGGCTGACCGGTCTCGGGGTCCATCGCAATCACCGCGCCGTTGCCCACTTCATCGGTCCAGTTGTTGATGGGGCCGCGCCGGCCGATGCCGATCGTGGGCGCGCCGGGGGCGGGCGTGACGACCGAGAAGCCGCCACCGGTGAAGAGCTGGCCGGCCTTGTACTCCGCTTCTTCTGGGCGGTAGATGGTGCCGTAGTTCTCCCACGCCGAGAAGTAGAAGAGCCCGGTGCGCGGGCTGTAGCCGGGCAGATACCAGTTGGTGCCGCCCTGGTTGCCGGGATAGGTAGGCTGACCGGCCGGCTGCGGCGTCTGCATCGGCCGGCCTTTCGCGTCGAGGCCGCTCGCCCAGTTCACCTTCACGAACGGCGTGCCCGCGAGGAACTCGCCGGTCACGCGGTCGAGCACGTAGAAGTAGCCGTTGCGATTGGCCCACAGCATCAGCTTGCGGGGCGTGCCCTTCCACACACGGTCCACGAGCACCGGCACCTGCACGGCGTCGTAGTCGTACGGGTCGTTAGGCGTGAACTGGAAGTGCCACTTGAGCTTGCCGGTGTCGGCATCGAGCGCGATGGCGCAATCGGCGTAGAGGTTGTCGCCGGGCCGCTGCTTCGGATTCCAATCGGGTCCGGGGTTGCCGATGCCCCAGTAGACGAGATTCAGCGCCGGGTCGTAGGAGCCAGTGACCCACGCGGGCGCACCGCCAGTCTTCCAGTCGTCGTCCTCCCACGTGTTGTGGCCGGGCTCGCCAGGGCCAGGAATCGTGTAGAACTTCCACGCCTCCTTGCCGGTCTTCGCGTCGTAGGCCACGACGTAGCCGCGGATGCCGTATTCGCCGCCGCCCACGCCCACCATCACCTTGTCTTTCACGATGAGCGGCGCCATGGTGATCGAGTAGCCGGCCTTCACGTCGCCCACTTCGATGTTCCAGCGCGCCTTGCCGGTCACCGCGTCGATGGCGATGAGCCGCGCGTCGAGCGTGCCCATGAACACCGTGTCGCCGAGGATCGCGACGCCGCGGTTGTTGGCGCCGCAGCACACCTTCGCATCGGCTGAGGGGGTGTGGCGGTAGAGCCAGTAGAGCGATCCCGTCTTCGCGTCCACGGCCATCACGTCGTTGGGGCGCTGCGTGACGTACATCACGCCGTCGGCCACGATGGGATTCGACTGCCAGGCCCCGAATACCTGGTTCTGCACGACCCATTTGGATTCGAGGCGGGTCACGTTGGCGGGCGTGATCTGATCGAGCGTGCTGTAGCGCTGACTGGTGTAGGTGCCGCCGTAGTTCAGCCAGTTCTGTGGTTCCGAGGCCGCGCGCAGCAGCCGGTCGGACGTGACTTGCGCATCGAGCGCGAAGGTGGAGGTGAGGACGAGCGCCAGCAGCGCCAGGACGGAACGGGAACGGCGGCTCATTGCGCACCTCGCAGCGACAGCAGATAGGCCACGAGGTCGGCGACCTCGTCGGGCGTGAGCGTCTTGGCCACCGACGACATGGGCGACGTCTTGCCGGCCTCGAACGACTTGATGTCCTTCTTCAGCACGGTGACGAGGCGGCCCGTGTCGTCGACGAGCTGCATCGAGAACGTGTCTTCGTTCACGCGACGCCCGCGAATCGTGCGACCGGCGGTGGTCTGGATGGTCATGGGCCGGTTGATGGGCGGCATGGCGCGCGTGGGCTCGAGCATGGCGCGCTGCAACGCCGCCGGCGTGCGCAGGGCGCCGATGTCGCTGAGATCCGGCGCGGTCAGCGGACCGGCGCCAGTGACGCGGTGGCAGGTGGCGCAGGCGCCCTTGCCGCCGAAGAGGGCCTGGCCGCGACCGATGTGGCCGACCTTCACGGCGGTGCCGGCCGGGTCGAAGCCGGCGCGAATCATGGCGATGACGCCAGTGACCTCGGCGGCGGAGAAGGTGAAGCTCGGCATGCCCGGCGGCACGCCCTTGGCGAGCACCTGCGCCAGGTCGTCGTCGGTGACTGCGCGGCGGAAGCGGCCGAGACGCAGGTTGACGCCCGCGACCGTGTCGCCGTTGGCGCCGTGACACAGCTGGCACTGCGCGCCGTAGACGCGCACGCCGGTCGCGATGTCGGCCGAGGAATAGGTGTGGTCTTGCGCCAGTGCCGGCGCCGGCAGCAGCACCGCCGTCAGCAGCGCGCGCACGATCCACGGACGGAGGTCCACGGATGACAAGGTCATGAGCATGGGGCGGATGCTATAGGGGCGTCGCGGCCCTTCGCAATACAATTTCGCGGGCCGGGCCGTCGACGGTGCCCGGCCGGCTGGGTGACACGCCACATGCGAACGACGACGCCGCCTGCCACCGGCGTCACCGCATCTGCTATGTCAGGTTCGTCGGTACGCATCAGGCGTACGATCGCGTGGACGTCAAGACTGTCTGATCCGACCGATGCGTTGCGTTGCCACATGGAGAGCCGGGGCCTTACGAGGCGAGATCTCGAGCCCCTGATCGGTAGTCGAGCGCGCGTGGCCGAAGTCCTCAATCGTCGCCGGGCGTTGACGATCGAGATGATTCGCAGGCTGCACGAAGGTCTTGGTCTTTCCGCGGAGGTTCTGATTCGCCCCTACAGCGTCCGACGGCCCGCTGCATAACACGGCGGGCAGCGTGTTCCCATCGCCCGACGCGGCGGCCTTCCGATAGCCGTCAATCCGCACCGGTCCTGCGTGCTAGCATCCGGGCATGCGTCCCTTCTCTCGTGCCCTGGCGGCGCTGTTTCTGCTGTTCCTGGTGGCGGCGCAGCCCGCATTCGCGCAGGCGCCGGTCGGCTACCGCGTGTCGTTCCCCACGCCGGAGCATCGCTGGATGCAGGTGGAGGTGACCTTTGCCGACGTGCCGGCCGGGCCACTGCAGGTGCGCATGAGCCGCAGCTCGCCGGGCCGCTACGCCCTGCACGAGTTCGCCAAGAACGTGTTCGACGTGCGCGTGAAGGATGGCCGTGGCCGGGCGCTCACGCCGGCCCAGCCGAACCTGCACCAGTGGGACGTGGCCGGGCACGACGGCACGGTGGTCGTGAGCTACCGGGTGTTCGGCGATCGCACCGACGGCACGTATCTCAGCGTGGACGCCACGCATGGCCACCTGAACATGCCCGCGGCGCTCATGTGGGCCGGCGGCCTCGAGTCGCGCGCGGCGCGCGTGGAGTTCGTGCCGCCGCCCGGCAAGGCGTGGCAGGTGGCCACGCAGCTCTTTCCGACCGGCAGCCCGCTCGTGTTCACCGCGCCCAACCTGCAGTACCTGATGGACAGCCCCACCGAGGTGGGCGCGTTCACGTCGCGCGTGTTCACGGTGGACGACGGCAAGGGCCCGGCGCAGACCTTCCGCATCGCGCTGCATCACGACGGCACCGACACGGAGGCCGACGCATTTGCCAGGGACGTGGAGACCATCGTGCGCGAGACGCTGCCGATCTTCGGCGAGTTCCCGCGCTACGACGGCGGCACCTATACGTTCCTCTCCGACTACCTGCCGTGGGCCAGCGGCGACGGCATGGAGCACCGCAACAGCACGGTGCTGTCGTCGAGCGGCGCCCTGCGCAACCCGGCCGAGCGCAGCGGCATCCTCGGCACGGTGGCGCACGAGTTCTTCCACGGCTGGAACATGGAGCGCATCCGCTCGCGCGACACCGAGCCTTTCGACTTCGCCGACGCGAACATGTCAGGCGAGCTCTGGTTCGGCGAGGGGTTCACGAGCTATTTCGACACGATCATCACGCACCGCGCCGGCTTCGACTCGCTCACCGACACGCTCGACAACCTGGCGGCCTTCGTGAACGCCGTCACGCTCTCGCCGGGGCGCACGTTCCGCACGGCCGAGCAGATGAGCCAACTGGCCCCGTTCGTCGACGCCGCCGTGTCGATCGATCGCACGGCGTGGGGCAACACCTTCATCTCGTACTACACCTGGGGTGCGGCCATCGGCCTGGGCCTGGACCTGTCGCTGCGCGACCAGACCAGCGGCAAGCTGAGCCTCGACGACTACCTGCGCCTGATGTGGACCACCCACGGCGTACCCGGCATGAAGGCGGCGCCCGGGGTTGTCGCCAAGCCGTACGGCATGGAGGATCTGCAGGGCCGGCTGGCGCAGCTGTCGGGTGACGCCACGTTCGCGCGCGAGTTCTTCGCCAAGTACATCCAAGGCCACGACGTGCCCGACTACGCGCGCCTGCTCGGCCGCATGGGGCTGCTGATGCGGAAGAAGGCAGCGGGGAAGGGCTGGCTCGGGTCGGCACCGCTCGTGAGCGCCAACGGCGGGCTGCGCGTGGGCGTCGTGCCGTTCGAATCGCCGCTCTACAAGGCCGGCATGGCCCAGGACGATCAGCTCGTGACGCTCGCCGGCGTCGACGTCACGTCGAGCCAGGCGGTGCTCGACGTGGTCGCCAAACACGCGCCGGGCGCGACGCTGGCGCTGAAGTTCGTGCGCCGCAGCGGCGAGACGGTGAATGGCCGCGTGACGATCGAGGAAGACCCGCGCGTCGAGATCGTGCCGGCCGAAACGACCGGCGCGGCCGTGACGCCCGAGCAGCGCAGCTTGCGCGCCGGCTGGCTCGCCTCGCGCCGGATGAAGTAGGGTGGAGTCATGATCAGACGACGTGCCCTGGCCGGGCTCACGGTGGCCGTCCTCGCCGCCCTGGGGGTCCTGCCTATTCGGCCGCTCTTCGCGCAGCAGGAAGACACGAGCAAGGTGCCGCGCATCACGCTGGCCGAGTTCAAGCCGCTGCACGCGAAGAACGCCGTGCTCACGATCGACGTGCGCGACCCGCACGGCTTCGATGCCGGCCACATTCCCGGCGCCCTCAACGTGTCGGTGGTCGACGTCGAGATCATGGCCAACCGCGTGCTGAAGGAAACGCGGCCGGTCGTGGCCTACTGCGCGTGTCCCGACGATAAATCCAGCCTCTATGTGGCGGCCAAGCTGATGCGCGTGGGCGTGAAGAACATCAAGGTGCTGACCGGCGGCTGGGCCGGCTGGACCAAGGGCGGCGGCACAGTGGAAGTGACGCCGCCGCAACGCTAGCGTCGATCCGCTGGCGTGGCGCGGCCGGCGTGCCGACCGATTGACGCGCTCGTGTCGCAGGACCAGCTCATCGTGGGCTCGCGGCTGGCGAAGGCGTGGCGCCCGGCGCCAACCCGCCCACGTTCGTAGCACCTCGCGCTACACTAGCAACAGGCCCGGGTGGGCCCTCAGCCAAAAGAGTCATTCATGATCACATCCAGATTCGTCATTGCGTTCGGCACCGCGGCGGCCGTGGCCGTCACTTCGTGGGTGGGCACCGTGGACGCGCGCGGCCAGGCCAAGCCGGCCACCGAAAGCGTGCAAGCGAAGCCCAAGGCGGCCGGCGATGCTGCCCAGGGCAAGGCGGCCAGCGAGGGCGTCTACACCAAGGCTCAGTCGGAGCGTGGCCTCACGTTGTATGACACGTCGTGCGCGTCGTGCCACGAGCTCGGCAAGTTCAAGGGCACCGAGTTCTCGAACGCGTGGACCGGCAAGCCGCTCACCGACCTGCACGCCGCGGTCGTCTCGATGCCGATGGACGCGCCCGGCAGCATGAAGCCGCAGGAATACTCCGACATCCTGGCTTACTTCCTCAGCATCAACGGGTACCCCGCCGGAACGACGGAACTGGCCGGCGGCGAAGAGGCCATCAAGGCCGTGACGCTCGACGTCAAGAAGCCTTAGCCTCGAGCGCGATCGCGCGCGGCGTAGCATGCTCCGATGACGCACCAGATGCTCGGCTTGCATCACGTCACCGCCACCGTGGGCGGGGCCCAGGCCGACCTCGACTTCTGTCTCGACCTGCTCGGCCTGCGGCTCGTCAAGAAGACGGTCAACTTCGACAACCACGACGTCTACCACTTCTATTACGGCACCGAGCGCGGCGCGCCCGGCACCATCTGGACGACGTTTCCCTACCACGACCGGGGCGTGCGCGTGGGCACGAAAGGCGCCGGCCAGGTGGTGGCCACGGCGTTTTCGGTGCCAGCCGGAACGCTCGATTTCTGGCGCCGCCGCCTCAACGCACGCGGCGTGACCGCCCGCGACACCGAGACCCGCTTCGGCGACGACGTGCTGCGCTTCGACGATCCGTCGGGGCTCTGGTTCGAACTCGTGGCGAGTCGTGACGACACGCGTGCGCCGTGGACGGGCAACGGTGTGGGCGAGGCCGAGGCCATCCGCGGGCTGCACAGCGTCACGATGGTCGTCCGGTCGCTGGCGCCGACCCTCGAGCTGATGACCAGCACGCTCGGCTTCGCCGTGGTCGGCCAGGCCGGGAACCTCACGCGGCTGGCCGCAGGCGGAGCGGACGCCGGTCACGCCATCGACATCGTGGTCGACCCCGACGCCACCCCGGCCATCAACGGCCTCGGCACCGTGCACCACGTGGCCATGGCGATTGCGACACCCGAGGAGCAACTGCAGCTCAGGGCCGATCTGGTGTCGCGCGGGTTGCAAGTGACCGAGGTGCGGGATCGCTGCTACTTCCAGTCGATCTACTTCCGCGTGCCTGGGGACGTGCTGTTCGAGGTGGCCACGGTGCAGCCGGGGTTCACCGCCGACGAGGATCTCGCGACGCTCGGGCGGGCCTTGAAACTGCCGCCGTGGGAAGAGCCGCACCGGCCGTCGATCGAGGCGAATCTTGCGCCCGTCGAGTACCGCTGATGGACCTGCATGGCGGGCAGCCAGTGCCGCAGGCCGGTGCTCCGCTCGGCGCGGCGCCGGTGGTCGCGATCATGGTGCACGGTCGCAATGCCGGCCCGGCCAATATCCTGGATCTTGTGCCCCGACTGGCGCGGCCGGCCGTGCCCTATCTGGCGCCCGCCGCCGCGGGCCGCACATGGTACCCGCACAGCTTCCTGGCCGAGATCGCGACCAACGAGCCGGGGCTGTCCTCGGCGCTCGGCGTGCTCGACCGACTGGTGGCACGCGTCGAAGCCGCCGGGATTGCGCGCGCGCGGATCGTGCTGCTCGGCTTCTCGCAGGGGGCGTGCCTGACGGCGGAGTTCGCCGTGCGGCACGCGTCGCGCTTCGGCGGCGTGGTCGTCTTCAGCGGCGGCGTCGTGGGACCGCCGGGAACGTCGTGGCCCGAGTTGGGGCGCTTCGACGGCACGCCGATGTTCTTCGGCTGCAGCGACCGCGACAGTCACGTGCCCGAGCCGCGCGTAACAGAGAGCGCCGAGCTCTGCGCCCGCATGGGCGCCACGGTCACGCGCCGGATCTATCCAGGGATGGGGCATCTCGTGAACGACGACGAGATCCAGTGGACGCAGGCGCTGCTCGACGCGCTGCTCACTTCCCGGACTTGAGCTGGGCGGTCGTGTCCTTCACCACGTCGTCGAGCGCCTTCGATACCACCTTCTGCACCTCGGCCTCGCTCGGATCGCCCACATCCGGCATGCCGCCCAGACCGCCGAAGCCCATGGCCATCGAACTCATGGCCATCGACCGCGGGTCGAAGAAAGTGGACCCCACCGCGCCCATGCCGCCGCCGCGCGACAGGGCGAACATCGGGTTCACCATGCCCATCCCCATGCCCATGCCGCCCATGCCGCCCATGCCGCCAAACGCGCTCATCATGCCGAAGCCACCGAGGCCCATGTAGAGCTGTCCGGCAAAGGCCGCGATGCGCAGCGCCGACGAGAGGCTGAAGCTACCGCCGTTGTCGGCCTTCACGTCGCCGGCCGCCTTGATGGTGGCCGTGCCGCCTGTGGGATAGAGGCGAAAGGTCATCCTCACCGCTTGCCGATCCTTGGGCGGGCCGCCGCCGGTCATACGCGAGACGCCGCTCAACTTGCCGGGTTTCGATGTCTTCACCTCGGTCACCTCGGTGGCGAGCACGTAGTCGCATTCGAGCCGTGTGGCATCGGCCGTGCCATGCACCGTGCCCCCGAGCGGCACCGCTTCGAACGACTCCTTCGTGAACTTGGCCACGAGCTCCTGACGCAGCGCGCGCATCTTCAAGGAACTGCGCCCGGACGTGTTCACCGGCTCGAGCACGCCGATGCGCGTGACGCCGGCCGCCTTGAGGGTGGCCGTGCTGGTGCCGTCGGCGGTCGAGCCGAAGAGCACGTCGCCGAGCGTGCTGCCGGTGGCCAGGGCCGGCGCGAGTTCGAGCGCGCTCCTGGCTTCCACGTAGCCGGCCGGCACGTCGAAGAGCGCCGGGTCGAGCCGTGAGATGGCGAGCGATGTCACCTCGGCCGTGGTGGTCGACGACTCTTGCTTGTCGCCGTCGCCGCTCAGGTTCGTGGTGACGGTTTTGACCGGGAAGCCCAGCGTGACATCGCCCACGACGCGCGTGTCGGTGCGATCCTGACACGCATCGCTGGCTGGGGCGGCCGGCTCGGGTGCCGCCGGTACCGTGCGGCCGCAGCTCGATGCGGTCTTCGGCAGGTCGACGTACCACGCGTCGATCTCGGTGCGCAGGGGCGTCTTGTCGCACACGTCGCCGGTGGTCTGCCGGGTGACGGTGGTCTTGATGTGCCGCGCCTCCAGGCCGAACATGGTCTGGCGCTCGAGCGTGTCGGTGAGGGTGGTGGTGATGGTGACCAGACCCGCCTTCGGCGGTGCGCCCATCGGGCCCATCGCGGCCATCTGACCCATGCCCCGGCCTGCGCCGGCCGGGGCGATCGGCATGCCGCCGGTTTCGACGAAGCCCGCCAGCGGTGACTCGGCTCCGACGCCGCCACCCAACGCGGCTGCAATCTCCGCGCCGTAGGGTGTCAGGCCCAAGGGCGACGTGAGTGGTGCCACCGTCTGGGCCGCCGCCGGATCGGGCTGCACGCGGTAGCGCTTCGCTGCCAGGCTCACGAGCACCGTGCGCTTCAGGTCGCACTGGCCGATCGACACCAGTCCCGGGAACTCCACGCGCTGCCGGCCATCCGAAAGGTAGGTGGTGTTGACCGACACCTGGGCGCCCTGGGTATACGAGGTCACGACGGTCACGTCCGAGGGCGGCGCGACCAGCACGGCCGGAACAGGCGCGGTGGCTGCCACTGTCGGCACGGGTTTGGCGGCCGGGGCGGCTGGCTTCCTGGTGGCCGGACGGGGCCGCGTCTGCGCGACGGCGACCGGTGGACCGAAGCCGACGGCGGCGACGAGGACGGCGACGACGACCGATCTGACCATGCTGAGCGCCTCCAGGCCGGCCGGGTGGCTGGCACTACTAGAAGACGCGGCGAAAGCGCTACGGAGGGACCACGTGGTCAGCGGGGCGGCGGCCAGTTCTGCACGGCTCGGTGCGCAGTGGTCCCTCGGCGCGGCTGCTTGCGCGTATTGCAATATGAGATCAAGCAATCCGATGAACAGTCCAGCGCGCGGCAGGCGTACTTCCGTGGCGATCGCTCAGGCCGTGCTGGTCGGGGCGACAGTGGTGGCCGCGATGCAGGCGTGCACCGACCTACCAGGCGCTCGGCGGACCGAGGCCGCAGCGCCGACCAGGCCATCGATCGGCTACGGTCAGTTGCCGCTCGCCTTCGAAGCCAACCAGGGCCAGAGCGACGGGCAGGTGAAGTTCCTCGCCAGAGGCGAGGGCTACAGCCTGTTCCTCACCGCGACGGAAGCTGTGCTCAGTCTGCGCGCGCCCGCACCGTCCTCCACCGTGGTGCGCATGCGGCTCGTGGACGCGAACGCGCAGCCGACCCTCACCGGGCTCGATCCGCTGGCTGGCACGAGCAACTATCTCATCGGCAACGACTCCGACCGATGGCGACGCGACGTGCCGACCTACGCCCGCGTGAAGTACGCCAGCGTCTATCCCGGCATCGACCTGGTCTACTACGGCAAACAGCGGCAACTGGAGTACGACTTCGTCGTCGGCCCCAACGCCGATCCCTCGAGGGTCGCGATTGCCTTCGACGGCGTGGACACGCTCTCGATCGACCCCGAGGGCAACCTGATCCTGCAAACGGCCCACGGCGCGCTCACCCAGCAGAAGCCGGTGCTCTACCAGGACGTCGGCGGCCGGCGGCATCTGGTGGATGGGCGCTACGAGCTACGGGCAGACGATCGCGTGGGCTTTCACGTGTCCAGCTATGACCCCTCCCAGCCCTTGGTCATCGACCCGGTGTTGTCGTACTCCACCTATCTCGGAGGCAATGGCAACGACGTCGGCCACGCGATCGCCGTGGACAGCACCGGCAACGCGTATGTCACGGGCGTCACTAGCTCCACGAACTTTCCCGGCGCCAGCGGCGGGCCGATCCAGCCGTCTGTGCGCGGCAGCGACGACATGTTCGTCGCCAAGCTGAACGTCTCCGGTACCGCGGTCGTCTACACCACCTACCTGGGTGGCAGCGGCAGTGAGATTGGCCGGGCCATCGCCGTCGACAGCACTGGCAACGTGTACGTGACCGGAGAGACGAATTCGCCCACCCAAGCCGGATCGGGCAACATCCCCTTTCCCCTCGTCGGACCCATCCAACCGATCTACGCTTCGAATGGCGACGCCTTCGTGACCAAGCTCAATGGGGCGGGCACGGCCATCGTCTACAGCACGTATCTGGGCGGCGGCGGCGTCGACCGCGGCTATGGCATCGCGGTGGACGGTTCTGGCAACGCCTATGTCACCGGCCATACGAACTCGCTCAACTTCCCGAGCGTCGCGGCGTTTCAGGCACAACACGGTTCCCCGGGGAGCTACGACGCGTTCGTGGCCAAGATCAACGCCGCGGGCAGCGCGTTGGCTTACAGCACGTATCTCGGCGGCAACGGCAACGAATTCAGCATCTACGGTGGCGCGATTGCCGTCGACAGCGACGGCAATGCATATGTCGGAGGCACGACGGGCTCGTCGAATTTCCCCGGCGCCGGCACGAGCACGATCCAGGCCGTCGTCGGCGGCGGGACCGGTGACGGGTTCGTCGTCAAGTTCAACACCGCGGGCAGCGCGCTGCTCTACAGCACCTATCTGGGCGGCACGACCTATGACGCGGTAAACGGCATCGCCGTCGACGCCGCTCGGAATGCCTATGTGGTCGGCTACACCGACTCCTCGAACTTCCCCACCGCTGTTCCGCTGCAGGCGTCGCGCAACGGTGCCGGAAACGACGCGTTCGTATCCAAGCTCAACGCCGCGGGCAGCGCCTTGGCCTACAGCACGTACCTGGGCGGTAGCGGGGGAGACGTGGCCTACGATGTCGCCGTAGACGGCGGCGGCAACGCCTTCCTCTCTGGGTGGACGACGTCCTCGAACTTTCCCACAGCCGCGCCGCTGCAGGCATCGCACACCGGATCGGGCGACGCCTTCATCAGCCAGCTCAACGCCGGGGGCAGCGCATTGGTGTTCAGCACCTACTGGGGCGCCAACTCAGGGGCCGAGCATGGCTACGGCATCGCGCTCGACGGCGCCGGCAACATCTACCTTGCGGGCGAAACGAATTCGACCAACTTTCCCACTACGCCCGCCGCCTTTCAGCCGGGTCTGGGCGCCTTCTCGGATGGCTTCCTGGTCAAGATCGCCACGATCCTCCACCCGCCTACGAACTTCACCGCCACGGCGATTGCTGGCAACACCGTCACGCTGTCGTGGACGGCGCCGATCAACGGCATCACGCCCACCGGCTACCTGCTCGAGGGCGGCGTGTCCCCCGGCGAGGTCCTGGGGGGGGCAGCGACAGGAAGTACGGCGACGACCTTCACGTTTGCGGCGCCGACCGGCGCGTTCTATCTTCGCGTGCATGCGGTAGCCGCGGGCGCACGGAGCGTCGCCTCCAACGAGATCCGGATCCTGGTCAACGTGCCCGCGCCGCCGTCGGCGCCGGCAAACCTGCTCGGGCTGGTCAACGGCTCGTCGCTGCAGCTGGCGTGGAAGAACACAGCCGCCGGAGGGACACCGACGGGACTCATCCTCGACGTGACGGGGTCCTTGGTCGGGTCGCTGAGCCTGCCACTCACGGAGGACTTCGCGCTTGCGGGCGGCGTTCCGGCGGGCACTTATTCGATGTCGTTGCGGGCGGTCAACAGCACCGGGATCAGCGCGTCGTCGAACAGCGTGACGCTCACATTCCCCGGCGCCTGCAGCGGCGCACCCGCGCCGCCCACGAACTT
>ENA-ORBV01013745-ORBV01013745.1-microbial-mat-metagenome-genome-assembly--contig:-NODE-13745-length-12244-cov-4.262678_pt1 | contig 12244 bp, 13 predicted proteins | sample MGYA00237777_ERZ505514 | MGnify/ENA primary metagenome ERZ505514 (study PRJEB26160, sample SAMN06269048) | microbial mat metagenome | isolation source: Oligotrophic lake microbial mat | place... | reverse complement strand
TATAAGAGACAGAACTACAACGAGCCCGGTATCGGCCACGACCTCGTCAAACTGCTCGAGCACAACCAGGTTCCCTATGTGATCGTCGAGAAGGAAGCCTGCTGCGGCATGCCCAAGCTCGAGTTGGGCGATCTGGACGGTGTGGCCCGGCACAAAGAGGCCAACATGCCAGTCTTGGCGCGCTACGCCAAGGAGGGTTACGCCATCGTTTCGGCAGTACCCAGCTGCACGCTGATGTTCAAGCAGGAGCTGCCCTTGATGTTCCCGGCGTGTGCCGACACCCAGGCGGTGCAGGCGGCCATGTTCGACCCGTTCGAGTACTTCATCGCGCGCCACAAGGATGGTCTGCTCAAGACCGACTTCAGGACAGCGCTGGGGCGCGTCAGCTATCACATCCCGTGTCATGGGCGGGTGCAGAAGATCGGTAGGAAAACCGAAGAGATGTTCAAGCTGGTGGGCACCAAGGTCGAGGTGACGCTCAACACGGTCGAGCGCTGCTCCGGCCACGCCGGCACCTACGGCGTCAAGACGCCGACCCACCTGGTGGCGATGAAGATCGGCAAGCCCGTCTTCAAGGCCATGGCCAAGGACGAACCCGATGTCATCAGCAGCGACTGCCCGATGGCCGGCCATCACATCGCCCAAGGCATGCGCCAGGCCGGCACGCCGGCCAAGGCGTTGCATCACCCGCTGACCCTCGTGCGCATGGCCTACGGATTGGAGTGAACGCGATGACCAGCATCACCCGTACAGACTTGCTGACGCTCGAGGCCTACGCCAAGATCCGTCAGAGCAGCAAGCCCGCCGCCATCGCCCACCGCCGCCTGCGCAGCGTGGCCCTCGGCGAGCACATCAACCTGCAATTCGAAGATCAGCTGACGATACGCCGGCAGATCCAGGAGATGCTGCACATCGAGAAGATCTTCGACGAAGACGGCATCCAGAGCGAGATCGATGCCTACGCGCCGCTGATCCCGGACGGGGCCAACTGGAAAGCAACGATGTTGATCGAGTATCCCGATGTGCACGAACGCAAGCGCGAGCTGGCGCGGCTGATCGGCGTCGAGGACCGAATGTTCGTCGAGGTCGAGGGCCACCCGCGCGTGTTTGCCATCGCAGACGAAGATCTCGATCGCGACACCGACGAGAAGACCTCGGCAGTGCACTTTGTGCGCTTTGAGTTCAACCCGGCGCAACGTGCAGCGATCCTCGCGGGCGCCGCAGTGAAGATCGGCTGTGACCATACCCATTACCCCGCGCATGTCCCAGTCAGCGCGGAGACACTGGCCAGCCTGGCGGGCGACCTGCGTTGAGGCTGTCTCCGATCGTCGCCGGCACCTGGCGCATGGCCTCATGGGGCTGGGACGTTGCCGCGCGCGTGCGCTGGATCGAGCAATGCCTGGCTCTGGGCGTGAGCAGCTTTGATCACGCCGACATCTACGGCGGCTACAGCGTGGAGGCCCTGTTCGGCGAAGCGCTGGCCGCGGCGCCTGGTCTGCGCGAGCGCCTGCAGGTCGTCACCAAGTGCGGCATCAAGCTCGTCACACCGGCCCGTCCGCTGCACCGTGTCAAGTCTTACGACACGTCGCGCGCCCACATCACGGCCTGCGTCGAGGCCTCGCTGCGGGCCCTGCGCACCGACCGTATCGATGTGCTGCTGTTGCACCGCCCCGACGCCCTGATGGACCCCGCCGAGGTGACCGATACGTTTGCAGCGCTGCGTTCCGCAGGCAAGGTGCTGCACTTCGGTGTCTCCAACCACACGTCGTCGCAGCTGGCTCTGCTGCACCGCCGTCTCCCGCTGGTGACGCAGCAGATCGAGTTTTCGCCTCTGCGGATGCAGGCGCTCGCCGATGGCACGCTCGATCAATGTGTTGACCTCGGGCTCCGGCCGATGATCTGGTCGCCCCTGGCAGGAGGCAGCCTTTTCAGCGCCGATGACGAGCGCGCACGCCGGGTGCGCGGTGCGCTGACCGACCTGGCGCTGGCGAACAACGTGAGTGTCGCCACGGCGGCCTACGCGTGGATCCTGCGTCATCCGGCGCGGCCCCTGCCGATCACGGGGTCGTCGCGTGTCGAGGCCATCGCCGAGGCCGTGGCCGCCCTATCGCTGCGCATCGATGCTGAGGACTGGTACCAGGTGTGGCGCGCCAGCGAAGGCCACGACGTGCCCTGATACCCTTTCGTCCCCTTCGGACGGGAGACGTGATGACGGCAAGTTGTGATCTGGGGCTGATCGGCCTGGCGGTGATGGGCCAGAACCTGGCGCTCAACATCGAGAGTCGAGGCTTCCGCTTGGCGGTATACAACCGCAGCCCCGAGGCGATGCAGGCCTTTGTGGCAGCGCACCCTGGCAAGCGGCTGCATGGCGCTACCGACCTCAGCCACTTCGTGGCTTCACTCAAGCGCCCGCGCACGGTGATGCTGATGGTCAAGGCCGGCGGCGCCGTCGATGCCGTGCTCGAGCAACTCGGGCCACTGCTCGACGCAGACGACATCGTCATCGATGGCGGCAACAGTCTGTTTACCGACACCGAGCGCCGCGCGGTCGCTTTGGAGAGTCGCGGCTTGCGCTTCGTCGGTGCGGGCGTGTCCGGGGGCGAGGAGGGTGCACGCAAGGGCCCATCCATCATGCCGGGCGGCCCGGCCAGCACCTGGCAGGTGCTGCAGCCGATCTTCGAGAGCATCGCCGCCCGGGTCGATGGCCAGCCGTGTGTGATGCACATCGGCGAGGGCGGCGCCGGCCATTACGTGAAGATGGTGCACAACGGTATCGAGTACGGCGACATGCAGTTGATCTGCGAGGCCTACGCCGTGTTTCAGGCCGCGGGCATGAGCAGCGACGAGATGGCCGAAGTGTTCGAGCGCTGGAACGATGGCGAGTTGCAAAGCTACCTGATCCAGATCACCGGCAAGATCCTGCGCCAGCGCGACTCCGAGACTGGCGTGCCGGTGGTCGATCTGATTCTCGACAAGGCAGGACAGAAGGGGACGGGGCAGTGGACACTGATGAACGCCGCCGACAACGCCGTGGTCGTGAGCACGATCAACGCAGCGGTCGAGGCGCGTGTGCTGTCGTCGATGAAGGCGGCGCGCGTGGCGGCCAGCGCCGTGCTTCACGGCCCGGTGGCGACGCTGAGGGGCGACCGCGCCCTCCTGGTGGCGCAGGTCCGTGACGCGCTGTATGCCGCCAAGATCGTCAGCTATACCCAGGGCTTCGACCTGATGCGCACGATGGGCTTGCGCCGCGGCTGGGCGCTCGACCTGGGCGGTATTGCCAGTATCTGGCGTGGTGGCTGCATCATCCGCGCACGCTTTCTCAACCGCATCACGGAGGCCTTCCGTGCCGAACCCGCCTTGGCCAACCTGATGCTGGCACCTTTCTTCTGCAGGGCATTGAACGAATCCCAGGCGGCGTGGCGCGAGGTTGTCGCCACCGCCGTCGGCCATGGCATCCCTGTGCCAGCGATGAGTGCCTCCCTGGCCTACTACGACGCCTACCGCAGCGCCCGCCTGCCGGCCAACCTGTTGCAGGCGCAGCGTGACTTGTTCGGTGCCCATACCGACGAGCGCATTGATAGTCCGGCGGGCCAGGCCTTTCACACCGAGTGGCCGGACGTCGTTGAGTGATCCGGGCCTGGCTGTGGCACGCAGCCCACAGTCAGGCCACTGCAGGGCGCTAGCCCCCCTTGTGGGGGAATGACGACGGACCAGGGCGCGCGAAGAATGGTTGACACATGACGGCGGCACGAGGATGCCGTTCGTGTTGCCAGGAGCGCACCATGCCCCAGACGTTGAATGTCGGATCGCGGTCTCTGTTCGTGACGTTGACGGGCTGGATGTTCATTGCCCTCGGCGCCCTCGCCAGTTTGTCGGGACTGCTGCAGAACGCCACCGTGGCTTCCTGGCTGCCCGGCCTGCAAGGCCTGGGCGCCGCCCAACCCCTGCCGCTGCTGACCGGGTTGTTGATCGGCTACCTGCCTTGGGTGGTGGGGGCTGGCCTGGTGCTGTCCCTGGCCACGATGGCCAGTTCAGCGGGCCTGTTGCTGCGCCTGGACTGGGCGCGCCACTGTTTCATCGCGCTGTTGGGCCTGGCCATCGCGGCCAACCTGATCAGTCTGTGGCTGCAGCACGAGGTGGTGCAGTCTGTGGTCGAGGCCACCCTGGCGCGCGCTCCGTTGCCGGCTGTGGTCGCACACGTCTTTGGCAGTTTCGCCACGGTGTCCCAGGTGATGGCGGCCGTGGTGACGTTGACGGCCTGCTCTGTGCTGTGCTGGATCATGCGGCGCCTGATGTCGCCCGGCGTGCGGCAGGAATTCGCCTGAGACCTTGGCAGGATCGAGCGCCGCGCAAACGACGAGGCCCCGACAAGCGGGGCCTCGACTGCCTCGGGGTTGCGTCAGCCGATCTACTTCGTGCCCAGAACCCAGGCTGCCAGTTGCTTGGCCTCGGCCTCGCTGACCTGCGGGTTGGCGGGCATGGGCACAGCGCCCCAGACGCCCGAGCCGCCCTTGAGAATCTTTTGCGCCAGCTTGTCGGCGGCGTCCTTTTGACCGGTGTACTTGGCCGCCACGTCCTTGTAGGACGGTCCGATGACTTTTTTCTCGACGGCATGGCAGGCCATGCAGTTCTTCTTCTGGGCCAGGTCGGCGTTGGCGAAGGCAGGCGACGCAAAGGCGGCACCGAGGGCGACGCACAGGGCCATCAGGGATTTCATGACTTCCTTCCGCTAGGGGGGTGGAACAGCTGGGTTACAGTGAGCTTGAACGGCATTCTAGGCAAGTCGGTTGACGCCCTTGTGCCGCGAGGAGATCGACATGTGGTTCGTGGTGCTCGGTGTATTGCTGATCGCCTTGAAGTTTGCAGAGGTCAGTTTTGTCGCGGCCTGGAGCTGGTGGGCAGTGCTGTCACCCTTCGCCGCCGCCGCAGTCTGGTGGGCCTATGCCGACAGCAGCGGCCTGACCAAGAAGCGCGAGATGGACAAGCTCGAGGCGAAAAAGCTCGAGCGCCGGCGCGCCAACATGGACGCCATGGGCATCGACCGCGAAAAGCAGAAGACCCAGGAAGCCGCGGTGCGGGCCCGGCGCGCCGCTGCCGAGCGAGCAGAGAGCGGCCGCACCAGGAAGCGCGAGCACAACGAGCAGGTGATCAAGGACAGCGTGTTCGATAGCAAGACGCGAACGAGCACGAGCTTCGGCGACTCGCCGGAGGACAAACCGAAGGCGTGAGCCTCAGTCGAAGCGGTCGAGCACCGCGCCGGTGCTGGCACTCGACGCGTTCTTCGCAAACTTGCCCAGCACACCGCGGGTGTAGCGCGGCGGCGGTGGCGTCCAGGCGGCGCGGCGTTGGGCGATCACGTCCTCGGCCACGTTCAGGCTCAGCAGCAGCTGGTGCGCGTCAATCGTGATCGAGTCGGCCTCGTGGATCAACGCGATCAGCCCGCCCGCGCTGGCCTCCGGCGTCACGTGCCCAACCACCATGCCCCAGGTGCCGCCCGAGAAACGGCCGTCGGTGATCAGGCCCACGCTTTCGCCCAGGCCCTGGCCTATCAGCGCGCTGGTCGGGGCCAGCATCTCGGGCATGCCCGGCGCGCCCTTCGGGCCCAGGTAGCGGAGCACCATCACGTCGCCGGGCTTGATGCGGCTGTCCATGATCGCGGCCAGCGCGCTCTGCTCGTCGTCGAAGACGCGCGCCGGGCCGGTGATGACGGGGTTCTTCAGGCCGGTGATCTTGGCCACGCTGCCCTCGGGGCTGAGATTGCCCTTCAGGATGGCCAGGTGCCCGTGGTCATACACCGGGCTGTCGATCGGGCGAATCACCTGCTGATCGGCGCGCAGCACCGGCACGTCGGCCAGGTTGCCGGCCACCGTCTTGCCGGTGATCGTCATGCAGTCACCGAACAGCAAGCCGGCGTCGAACAGTACCTTCATCACCGCCGGGATGCCACCAGCGCGGTGCAGGTCGATCGCCAGGTTGCGGCCGCTGGGCTTGAGGTCGCACAACACCGGCACGCGGCGCCGCACACGCTCGAAGTCGTCGATGGTCCAGACCACCTCGGCGGCATGCGCAATTGCCAGGAAGTGCAGCACCGCGTTGGTCGATCCGCCGATGGCCATGATCACCGCGACCGCGTTCTCGATGCTCTCGCGTGTGACGATGTCGCGCGGCTTCAGATCGGCCTTCACCGCCGCGACCAGCACACGCGCTGCTTCGGCGGTTAGCGCGACGATCGGCTCTTCGACGTTGGCCATCGTGGACGCAAACGGCAGGCTCATGCCCAGCGCCTCGAAGGCCGAACTCATCGTGTTGGCCGTGTACATGCCGCCGCACGAGCCGCTGCCAGGGATGGCCCGGCGTTCGATCTGGCGGAAATCTTCTTCGCTCATGCGGCCGGCGGAGAACTGGCCGACGGCCTCGAAGACGCTGACAATGTTCAGGTCTTCCCCCTTGTAGCGCCCGGGCAGGATGGTGCCGCCGTAAACGTAGATCGCCGGCACGTTGGCGCGCAGCATGCCCATCATGCCGCCGGGCATGTTCTTGTCGCAGCCGCCGATCACCAGCACGCCGTCCATCCACTGGCCGCCGACGCAGGTCTCGACGCAGTCGGCGATGACCTCGCGCGAGACCAGCGAGTACTTCATGCCCTCGGTGCCCATCGCCATGCCGTCGCTGATCGTCGGCGTGCCGAAGGTCTGCGGGTTGGCGCCGGCCGCCTTCAAGGCCTCGACGGCGGCATCGGCTAGCTTCTGCAGCCCGGAGTTGCAAGGCGTGATCGTCGAGTGGCCGTTGGCCACGCCGATCATCGGCTTGCCGAAGTCGCCTTCGGTGTAGCCCATGCCGTAGTACATCGAACGATTGGGCGCGCGCGCGACACCTTCGGTGATGTTCTTCGAGCGGCGGTTGGATTCGGTCATGGGGCGGCCTCCTTGAGGCCTCCATTGTGGCGGGCATTTGCCGGCAGGCGCAGGCAGGGCCAGGGTGCCCGCGCGCAGCAGCGACAATGCGGGCCAGTCTGAAGGAGTGCCTGTCCGATGCTTGTGCATCCCCAGTTCGATCCGATCGCGATTCAGCTCGGCCCGGTGGGCATCCACTGGTACGGTTTGACCTACTTGGTGGCCTTCGGCCTGTTCCTCTGGCTGGCCACGTTGCGCACGCGCCAGCCGCACTTTGCGCAGACCGGGTGGAGCCGGCGCGATGTCGAAGACATGTTGTTCTGGGGTGTATTGGGCGTGGTGATCGGCGGGCGCCTGGGCTATGTGCTGTTCTACAAGCCCGGCTACTACGCCGCCAACCCGCTCGAGGCGCTGATGGTCTGGAAGGGCGGCATGGCGTTCCACGGCGGTCTCCTTGGCGTGATCGTCGCGCTGGCGCTGTTTGCACGTCAGCGCGGGCGCCGCTTCTTCGAAGTGATGGACCTGATCGCCCCCTGCGTGCCACTCGGCCTGGCCTCGGGGCGTGTCGGCAATTTCATCAACGGCGAGTTGTGGGGCCGTGCTGCCGATGCGTCGCTCCCCTGGGCCATGGTCTTCCCCCAATCGGGCACGGCCATCGCGCGGCATCCCTCGCAGCTCTACCAAGTGGCGCTCGAGGGTGTGCTTCTGTTCGTGCTGTTGTGGCTGTATGCGCGCAAGCCGCGTGCGTTGGGTCAGGTGTCGGGCGCGTTCCTGGTTGGCTACGGCCTGCTGCGCTTCACGGCCGAGGTCTTCCGCGAGCCTGATCGATTCCTTGGCCCGCTGGCGCTGGGCATGAGCATGGGTCAATGGCTGTGCGTGCCGATGGTGCTGGCGGGGACAGTGATCTGGCTGCGTGCCCGCGCAACGCCAGCCGTCTGATCTGCCATGCGCTTGATCTTTCTCGACACCGAGACCACCGGCTTGAGCCCGGACAGCGGCGACCGCATCATCGAGATCGGCTGCCTGGAAATGGTCAACCGCCGTCTCACCGGCAACGACAAGCACTTCTACCTCAACCCCGAGCGGCCCAGCAGCGAAGGTGCGCTGCGGGTGCATGGCTTGACGGGAGAGTTTCTGGCCGACAAGCCGCTGTTTGCCAGCGTCGCCGATGAGCTGCTGGCCTACGTGGCTGGCGCCGAGATCGTGATCCACAACGCGGCTTTCGATGTCGGCTTCCTCGATGCCGAGTTGCGCCTGCTCACGCGCCCTGCGTTTGCCGGCCATGTGGCGTGCATCACCGACACCTTGCTGATGGCGCGCAACCGGTTTCCCGGCAAGTCCAACTCGCTGGACGCGCTGTGCAAGCGCCTGGAGGTCGACAACGCTCACCGCACCTTGCACGGCGCGCTGCTCGATGCTCGCTTGCTGGCCGAGGTCTATGTCCGCATGACGCGGGGCCAGGACTCGCTGGTGATCGAGGCGCAGAGCGGCGCCGCGGAGACTGGCGCGACCTTGGCGCCGGACCTCAGTGGCTATGCCTTGCTTGCGGTGACAGTGTCAGCCGTCGAACAGGCCGCTCACCAGGCCGTGTTGGCCGGCCTGGACAACGCCAGTGGCGGCAAGACGCTGTGGCAGCCTCTGGCATAATTAAAGTTGCTTTGGCTGGCCCGCAAGGTTGCCAAACACGCGGAGCCGGGCGGTTAACTCAGCGGTAGAGTGCCACCTTCACACGGTGGAAGTCGCAGGTTCGAATCCTGCACCGCCCACCAAATCAGCCTCCGCATGAGGCCACAAACGACAAAAGCGCTGGAGCATCCAAGCTCGCGGGCGCTTCTTGTGTATCGACCTCCACCTGCAAGCAAAAGCCCGGGTGTGGCGGTGCAACTCAGCGTTGCGTGGTCGACCCCTCAGACCAAGAACTTCCTGAACTCCCGCAAGAACGGTGCGCTGACCCGAAGTACGTCCGGGCGGGAGCGCAGGCGCAGCAGGCCACCGCCCGACTCGTCTCGCTCAACCAGCAAGACCTCCCGCAGGTTGACTGCGGTTGACCTATGGATCTGGCAAAAGCTGGTTTGATCGAGTCGGGGCAACAGGCTCTTGAGGGACTCTTCGATCAAGTGTTCACCGTCGTGACTCACAACGCGCGTGTATTTGTTGTCTGCCTGCAAATAGATGATCTCGTCGACGGCAATCAAGCTGATTCGCCGCCCCGACGATGCGGACAGCCACTTGGCGTGCTGCGGGGGCCGATTCGCGGACAACGAGGACAACGAGGACAGAATCTGGCGTACTTCCTGCGCGGCGGGCACCGCTCTTGATCGCAATCGCGCCACGCACTGTTGCAGACGCTCAGTGGCCACCGGTTTGAGCAAGTAGTCGACGGCGCCGCGTTCGAATGCTTCGAGCGCAAACCTGTCATAGGCCGTGACGAAGACAACGCGAGTGTCATCCGGCAACGTTTGCACCAGCGCCAGGCCGGAAAGGCCCGGCAGGTGGATGTCGACAAAGGCCACTGCGGGCGCGCACCCTGTCTGACACAAGGTTTGGGCTTCCTCGGCGGTCGCAGCGGATCTCACCTCGCCCAGATCAGGAGCAAGCTCGCTCAGCAACGATGCCAGTTCGTCACGCAACCGATCCTCGTCCTCGACGATCAGGACCCAGGCATCGCTCGACATGCGCTGGCCAGCCAGCGCCATCAGGCACCCTCCGTGGCCAAGGGCATGCGCAGTGAGGCACGAACGCCGCCTTCTGCTCGCTCCTCGACCTTGAGGCGCGACGAGCCCCCGAAAGCCAGGCGCAGCCGTTCACGCAGGTTGTAAAGACCGCCCTGTGAGACAGCACTCGCTGTTGCCAGGCCCGGCCCGTCATTCTCGACGTCGATGACCAGCATCAGCCCCTCCACGTAGCAGCGGATTGTGATGGCACCATTGGACGGATTGCGCTCGATACCGTGCTTTACTGCGTTCTCAGCCAGGACCAGCACGCAGGCCGTTGGCACTTGGCAGGAAGCGACGGACGGGCTGCAAGTGACTTCATAGCCAAGCCTGCCACCGAGGCGAAGCTGCATCAGTTTCAAGTAGCTCTCGGCCCGGCTCAACTCCTCCGACAGCGGATTGTCGGACCGTGAGAAGCTGGTGCTGTTCGCACGCAGAAAGTCGATGAGCGCGTCCAACATCGGTCGTGCCACTTCAGCGCCAGGACCGAGACTGGACCTGATGTGAGCCAACGTATTGAAGAGAAAGTGCGGCTCTATTTGCGCACGCAGCAGTGCCAGTTCCGCCTGGGTCAGTCGACCTTGCAAGGCTTGCTGTCGGTCTTGCTCGTCAGCATCACGTTCTTGCGCGCGAACGCGCGCGAGCACCGCATCCCGAATAGCTTCAGCATGTCGAGCACAACGCCCTCCATCGACCCAAAAGACGCCGTAGAGCCATGAGTGCACAGGCTCGCAGGTGACGAGAAGCTCGCTTCTTGCTTGGCTATCCGATGACGCAGTGACGCTCAAGGCGTCGTCGCACATCCACGCGAGGCTGGTCCGACGCAGTCCGAGACCATGAACTCGTGCAATCGCCGCCGTTTCAGTCAGCCTGAGATCGACTGGATTGAACACGGCCTTGATTGCGCTCTCGGCGATGCGCAGCGACTGCTGCGCGGGTAGCGCCAGGTTGATCGACTGACTGCAGCCCACCGCCAGCGGACTGACGACGCCATCGCGTCCGACCACGGCGCGGTGCTGGCGCCACGCTGCTGCGGCGCCGATCAGCAGCGCCAAGGGCGGGAAGAGGAACAGGCCGCCGATGCCAGCGACGGGCGCGCTGAAGATGGCAGTGACAGCGACAAGCGCGACCCACCAGCCAAGCGCGATCCGAAGTGCCAAGATCAGAGAAGGGACGAGTGGTTGCACAGCTCTCTCCTTCTACTTCTGCGGCGGCCGTGGCTCGACTGCCGCGCCGTCGGTGGCATCCAGCTCAAGGGTCCGCGCAACTTGCCCTTTCTCGTCCAGCAATTGAACGCTTGGCTTGCCATCGCCTGTGACCATCAACATCAGCCGCGGTCGCCCCTTTGCATCAGCGAGGCTCAATGCTGAAGCGCCGTCCCCAGTCGTACCCAACAACACGCGATTGTTGGCGAGCTGCCCCTTTTCCTGCATGGCACGGAAGGCGCCATCACGCTGGGCTGGCTCGAGTTTCTTGATCTCTTTGATCCGATGTACGCGTTGCGTGATGTCGAACTGGGTGCCATCCGACTCGTCGTTGATGACCAGCATGCTTCTCGCGCGCCCCCCACCCTCCGCGTGCAGGAGTTGAATCACCTGGTCCTGACGGAAGCGGTCAAACGTCAAGCTCAGGCCCGCGTCGGCTTTGCCATCTGGCCCCACAAAGCCCTTCTGGATCAACCCGCCGTTCTCTGTGCCTTCATCGTTGACAAACAACATGCCTGCAAAGCTCCTGCGGTCCGGGCGCGGAATGTCGCCCCCCTTCCATGGCGTGTCCGGGAACTGCGCACGATTGGAGATGATCATGCGAAGTGTGCCGTCAGGCTCCCGCACGTTGATCCGGCCGACGGTGATCTCGTCAAAAACGCTCGGTGGCGCCTTCGCAGCGGCCAGCAACGCGATGGCGACGACGGCGACGGCGCTCACCGCGACCCCTTTGAGATAGACACTTCTTGAAGTCACGACGATTCCCGTTCTTGGTTAAGGCGAGGCCACGTGCTCCTGTCGCGCCCGACAGGAGGCGAAGACTTCGATGTGTCTGCTGGCCTGCTGGGTCGCAGTGTGCGGAGGCAAAGATCTCAGCACCAACCGAATGCGACCAGGACCCCCATTGAGCCGACGCAGGCATGCCAGGGGGCGACGGCGGGCGGGGGGTGCCGTAGTCGAAACCGCCTTCAGATGTGCCTTGATCAGATCCAGGCGGCCGAGTGTCCAATCACCTGTTTGAGTTGCCACTCCACGGAGGCGCCGATTTGAACGGCGCTGACGTACGCTAGAACGCGATCCCGTCCTACAAGGAACATGCCCGTCACCGGCGACTATCCTGGGTATGAAAATTGACAGGATTTCGATCTGGTGGCGCGGTGACCGCTTGATGCGTCGCCTGACGCCGGTGTTCGTCGGGTGCATTGTCGGAGTGGCTGCAGCCGACACAGGCAAGGGTAGCGTTTCGCCTGAATCGGGTGACTTGTTTTCGAGCAAGTCCGCCTTCCACTGCGCTCCGTCTCCCATCGGGAAGGGCACCTGGCCGAAGTTGCGCTCCAACGCAGCGGGTACTGTCGCTGTCTCTTATACACATCTCCGAGCCCACGAGACTAAGGCGAATCTCGTATGCCGTCTTCTGCCTGAAAAAAAAAAA
>ENA-ORBV01013743-ORBV01013743.1-microbial-mat-metagenome-genome-assembly--contig:-NODE-13743-length-12245-cov-5.056953_pt1 | contig 12245 bp, 9 predicted proteins | sample MGYA00237777_ERZ505514 | MGnify/ENA primary metagenome ERZ505514 (study PRJEB26160, sample SAMN06269048) | microbial mat metagenome | isolation source: Oligotrophic lake microbial mat | place... | reverse complement strand
CTCGCCGAGCGCTATCCGCAGTCGGTCTATGCGGGCGATGCGCTGTACTGGCAGGCCTTTGCGCTGCAGCGAAGTGGCGGCAACGCCGAGGTGCGCGAGGCCGTGCGAGCGCTCGAACAGCAAAAGGAGAAGTATCCGCAGAGTGGGAGCATGACCTCCGGTGAGTCCGCGGCACTCCACACGCGACTGACGGGTCGACTGGCGCGCGCGGGAGACTCCGACGCAGCGATGCAGATTGCCGAGGCCGCCGCTGTACTCGGGGCGCAACTCGCCGAGACGATCGCGCCGGCGGTCGCCGGGGTGGCCGCGGGGGCCGTCGCAGCTGCGGTGCCAGAAATGCAGCGGGCAATGGCCGAGGCGCAGCGGGAGATGGCGCGTGCAGGGCCGGAGATGCGCCGGGCCATGGCGGAGGTGGCCACGATGTCCGGCAGCCGGGTGTTCGGCGGGCGCTACTCCGAGAGCTACTCCAGCGGGTACGCTGGGAGCGACATTCCCCCAGGTTGCGAAGGCGTGATCGCTGACGAACGCATTGAGGCGCTCAACGCGCTGATGCAGATGAACGCGGAGCAAGCGATGCCGATTCTGAAGCGCGTGCTGGCGCGTCGCGACAAGTGCTCCGAGATCCTGCGTCGGAAGGCGGTGTTCCTGGTCTCGCAGCGTCGGTCCGACGAGGCGGCGACGATCCTCGTCGACGTTGCGCGTAACGATCCAGATATGAACACGCGCGGCGAGGCGGTGTTCTGGCTCTCGCAGACGAATAGTGCGCTGGCGATCGATGTACTCGAGCAGATCCTCACGAAGGATCCCCGCGATGACGCACTGCAGAAGCGCGCCATCTTCTCGCTCTCGCAGACGCGCTCTCCTCGCGCCTCGGCGATCCTCCGCGACTATATCCGCCGCAGCGATGCGCCGGAGGAGCTCCGCGGCGATGCCATCTTCTGGCTTGGTCAGCAGCGCGGGGCCGACAACTCCTCTTTCCTCCGCGAGCTCTTCCCGACGCTCACCACCGATGAGCTGCGCGAGAAGGTGCTCTTCTCCCTTTCGCAGCGCCGCTCACCTGAGAACGCGGCCTGGATGCTCGGCGTGGCGAGGGACGCGCGGATAGAGGCGGAACTTCGCAAGTCGGCGCTCTTCTGGGCCGGCCAGGCGGGCGCGTCGGCGCGCGACCTCGGCGAGATCTACGACACCAGTCGCGCGGACCGCGAGCTGCGCAGTCAGGTGATCTTCACACTCTCACAGCGACGCAATGATCCGGCGGCCGTCGACAAGTTGCTGGACATCGCGCGGAAGGAGCAGGATCCCGAGTTGCGGAAGCAGGCGCTGTTCTGGTTGGGACAGAGCCGCGACCCGCGCGCCGCGGCAATCCTCGAAGAAATCATCAACAAGCCACTGTAAGGGCGGATGGAGGATGAAAGATGAAAGAGGCGGGGCCGTACGGCCCCGCCTCCTTTGACCTCCAGCCTCCATCGCAGTTAGAGGCTCAACTGCCCCGCATCGCCGCGTGTCACTGCATGGCAAGCTCGGCAACGCGCTTCGTACGCTTCCGCCGCGCCGACCATCACCACCGGGGAGTCGTAGGGCGCCGGCTTGCCGTCCACCAAGCGCTGATTGCGGCACGCCGGCGCGCCGCACAGCACGCAGATCGCGTGCAGCTTGTCCACCACCTCGGCCACACACATCAAAGCGGCCATCGGGCCAAAGGGCTCGCCGCGGAAATCGGTTTCGGTCCCTGCGAGAATCACACGGCGGCCGCGCACGGCGAGATCGTTGACCAGCGGCACAATGCCAGCGTCGAGGAACTGCACCTCGTCAATCGCAATCACCTGCGCCAGCGGATCGAGACGCAACGCGATCTGCGCCGACGAATCCACGGGCACTGCTTCAATGGTGCGGCCGTCATGCGAACCGACGGCGTACACTCCACCCGCGTAGCGATTGTCCAGGTGCGACTTGAACACCTGAACACGCTTCTTCGCGATCATCGACCGGCGGACGCGACGGATGAGCTCCTCGCTCTTCCCGCTGAACATCACGCCGGCGACGACCTCAACCCAGCCGCCGGAGAGCTGGAACGTCCCGCTCACCGATCGCCCCGGGGCGGACGCGGGCTGCGCGGCTTGTCGTCACGCTTGAAGCCACCGGTGCGTGGCTTGTCGTCCCGCTTGAAACCACCGGTGCGTGGCTTCGCATCGCGTGAGAATCCACCCGTGCGCGGCTTCTCGTCACGCGAGAATCCACTGCTCCGTGGCTTCGCATCACGATCCTTGTTGAAGCTGCTCACCTGTGGCTTGTCGTCACCATCACGGCCGAATCCACCGCGCGGCTTGTCGTCGCGGTCACCGCCGAACGAGCCACGCGGCTTATCATCCCGGTCACGCCCGAAGCCGCCACGCGGCTTGTCGTCACGATCACGGCCGAAGCCGCCACGCGGCTTGTCGTCACGATCGCGGCCGAAGCTACCACGCGGCTTGTCGCCGAAGCTGCCGCGGGGCTTATCACCAAAGCTGCCGCGGGGCTTGTCGCCAAAGCTTCGCGGACCATCGCCACGCGGCTTGAACGAGCGCGGGGCCGACTCGCGGCCTTCTTCCTTCTCCGCGGCTTCCTTCTCCTTCTGTGCCTCGCGCATCTGCGAGCGCACGCGCGACTCGGCGGCCATCACCTGTTCCTGATGCACGGCGCGCGTCTTCTCGAGCAAACGCAACGCGGCAGCGGCGATCTCCAGCCCATCGTTCTCGTGCAGCAACGGTTCAAGTGCGAGGACTTCGCGCGAGGGAATTCCCTCGGCGAGTTCGGCCCGCAGTTCGGCGCGACGACGCGCCTCGTTCGCCCGCGCGCGCGCGATGGCCGCGCGATCCGCGAGGGGACGCGGCTCGCTTTCGCCGCAGAGCATGCGTAGGGCTTCCACATCACGCGGCGCGAGCACCACCACGAGCTGCGTCGGGGTCGCGTCGACCGCGGCCTGCCAAATGGTGGCCGTGGGAACGCCGAGGACGATCACCAGCGCGACGTTCGCCGGGACCGCACCGGTCGTCACCTGGGCCAGTGTGCCCTCCGGGTAGCCGATCGCCGTGAGCAGTTCGCGCACGTTGTCAGCGGTGTCTTCGTCGGAGACGAGGATCGCAGCCGAGGGGGCATCGAGTTCGTCGAGCAGGGCGGGGAGGACTTCGACCTGCGAGCCGTGCACGGTGAGGTAGCGGACCTGCGGGGCCTGCGTGGCGCCCTCGGCGGGCGTGACATCCTCAACCACGCGACGGACGCGGTGCAGGTAGCGCTCAATCAGCATCTCAACGCCCGGCGTGGCCGCGACGGCGGTCATCACGCGCGCGGCCTCCTTCGGGACCTCGGCGAGGACGAGGGCGAGGGCATCGGCCTCGTGGTCCATCTCGTCGGCGGCCGCAAAGACGATGGTCTTGAGGGCGTCGAGCTTGATGGCGCTGGCACTGAGCGCGGCGGCGATCGCATCGGGGGCACCGATGACGGCATCGGCTGGGCCGGCACCGAGCAGGCGCTGGAGTCGCGCCGGGGAGGTGGCGGCGACGAGGCGACGGCCTTCGGCGGCGGGGAGCAGGGCGAGGGCGCGAGTCAGCGCGACCGCGGCACCAGAATCTGGGACGAGGACGAGCAGTCGGACCGCGGGATCTTCCCCGGAAGCACGTTCAAGAGCGGGCGCCAGGTGGCGCGCGATGCGCGACCAATCTGGGGGCATGAAATAGGCCACGTGGGCGGAGCGGACGGATCCAGCCGTCGCGCGCGGAGTTGCGGTCACTGCAGTCCTCTGTTGTCAATGGCGCACCAAGGTGCGCGGTAATAACCTTCTCGTGCCATGGAATATAGCGCCCTTTCGTTCAGACCGTCGGCGAATATCGCCGAGCTGAGAGAATCCGCCACGATTGCCGTCTCGCAGCGCGCCAAAGCGCTGAAGGCGGAAGGCCGTGATATCATCGATCTTGGCGCCGGGGAGCCCGATTTTGGCACCCCCGCCCCCATTATCGGGGCCGCGAAACGGGCCTTGGATGATGGCGCGACGCGTTACACCGCTGTGGAGGGGATTCTGTCCCTCCGTCAGGCGATCGCGGGGGACGCCAATCGCGAGTACAAAGGCACGGATGGCATCACCGCCAGTGAGGTGGTGGTCTCGAGCGGCTCGAAGCAGTCGCTGTACAATGCCTGCATGGTGCTCTTTGGCCCTGGCGACGAAGTGCTGATCCCGACGCCGAGTTGGACGAGCTACTACGAGATGGTGGGGCTCGCGCGCGCGACCAGTGTTGAAGTGCATGGCGATCCGGCGCGGGGATACAAGGTCGATCCCGAGCGGCTCGAGCGGCACGCCACGCCGCGTACGCGTGGCATCATGCTGAACTCGCCGTCGAACCCCACAGGCGCGGTGTACAGCGCGGATGAACTCCGCGCGATTCTGGATCTGGCGTCGGCGCGCGGCTGGTGGGTGATCAGCGACGAGATCTATCGTCGCATCAGCTACGACGGTGCCGCACCGGGCGCGCTCGATGTCGCAACGCGTCGCGACAATCTCATTGTGGTGAATGGCGTGGCGAAGGCGTGGGCCATGACCGGGTGGCGTATCGGGTGGACGGTCTCGCCCCCGGCGGTCGCGAGGTCGATGACCGCGTTCCAGTCGCACACCACCTCCAATGCGGCGACGGTTTCGCAGTACGCGGGACTCGCCGCGCTGAGCCTTGGCGAACCGGTCGAGCGGACGGTGCGCGACATGGTGACGGAGTTCAAGGCGCGTCGCGATGCGGCGCTCCCGATCCTCAAGGCCTCGCACAAGCTGACGGTGTTGCCGCCTGACGGAGCGTTCTACTTCTACATCAAGGTCCCAGGCGCTGGCGCGGTGCCCGATGCCGGCGGTGCCTTCTGCACGCACCTCCTGGAGAAGGCCGGCGTGGCCATTGTTCCGGGATCCGCGTTCCGCACTCCCGATTGGGTGCGCGTCTCGTACGCCGCCGATCGCGGGCAAGTCATTGAAGCCTGCCGCCGCATCGTGGCGACGGCGGATGCGATGTGATGATGGGGCTGCGACGTCGGTGCCGCCTCATGCTCCTCCCCACCTGAACCGGAGGAGCACGTGTCCCTTGAGGTATGCATCGAAGCCGTGGCTGAAGCCGATCTCCCCCCGGTCGAGTATCGATGGGATACCGACACGGAGATTCTCTGCGCGTTTCTGCGCACGGGAGGGGTGAGCGAAGGGCTCACTGGCGCGCTCGACATCGAAGGCAATGATGGCGCGTGGATCACGCTGGAGCTCACGGATGGACGCCTTGCGGCGGTCGAAGTCGCGGTCTGGCCGGATGTGAAGAGCGTGAAGACGCTCGAGGTCCCGGTCGCCGCTGGGACGGCCCGACTTCGCGTACCGGCGAGTCAGGACGACTTCGCGCTTGAAGCGGTGGAAGTGAATACCGCCATCCGCGCGGTGGCCGATGCCCCCGAACAGACGATACACTTCCGTATCGGTCCCACGCGCGCGACCCGCGCCATGCGCGTTGCGCGCGACCTGCTCATTGAAGTCGATTCGCACTCGCGCATTGCCGGTCTCTGGTTCCTCAACGTCCCGCCGTTCCCCGCCAAATGATCACGACTATCGTTCTCATCCAAGCCGAGCCGCGCCTCATTCCGAAGACCGCCGTGGCACTCGCCGGCATCGAAGGCGTCACGGACGTCTACTCGGTGTCTGGCGAGTGGGATCTCATCGCGATCGTGAAGGTCGCGGAGTATGAGCAGATCGCGGAGATCGTCACGGAGAAGTTTCCCACCGTGCCGGGGCTCGTGAAGACGACGACGCTGACCGCGTTCCGCGCGTACTCCAAGGCCGATCTCGAACAGGCGTGGGATCTCGGGGTCGATTGATCGCGGGGGGTCGCCCGAGGCCGCCCGATGCCGCTCTCGCGCGCCCTGCAGTGCGAGCAGTTCGCGGCGGGCAGTTCGCCGCGCAACCCGGTCTTATCGCCCGTCGACGCACCAGTCGAGGCCAATTCGGAAACTCTCGTTCCAGTTGCCGTTCACGCGGTTGAGCACCAGCAGATTCGGAATGCCGGCGTAGCGCCAGGCTTCGAGTACCAGCTCCCCGACCCCGTCGCCATTGAGATCCGCGTAGTTGATCAGCCGACGGAACTCGACGGATCGCGCCTCGCCACTCACGGCGTGGCGATAGCTCGTGTTGAGTGTCCCCGCGGAATCCTCCGCGAGCACCAGCAGCATCGCCGTGTTGCCGGCACCGGGACCGAGGTCGCCAGCGTTCGGGTCGATATAGCTCGACAGCAACGTCAGACCACTCGCACCGACGCCGGAGCGCAACCACCGCGCATGGAAGTCGAGCGAGGAGAGATCCTCGGGCCCGATCTCCGACGCCGCCGCGACGGCGCTCGCGAGTGTGCGGCCTTGCGCCTCGGCACCGGCGGGAACGGGGCGGGTGTCGACGCGCTGCGGGATCGGCACCGTGGTGGCGATGAGCTCCACCGTCTCCTCGAGGGGAATCTTGCCGCTCAGCGTCGCCACGGCCTGCGGCACGACCACTCGGCACCCAGGGATCGCGTACAGTTCGGCACTGTCGGACGGCCACATGCCGCGCGTGACCGTGATGGTCCCGGCATCGACTCCATTGCGATAGATCGGATACGCTCTTCCTACGCTGAAGTAGGTCGAGTCGAAGGTGCGCCACCCACTTTCACTCAGGACGATCGGCTCAAGTCCCGTCGGTCGTACAATCGCAATCGGGGCCATCCGCGGGGCTTCACGCGGACCGAAGACCTGAAAGAGAATCGTCGGCGAGTCCGAGAGATCGGAGAAGGCTTGCCCGTCGCTGGCGACTTTGGGCGGGCCGTCCTGCTTGTCGCAGGCCGCGGTAAGGACTAGGATGCTCGCGATGAGCGCGATAGGGCGCATAGAGCCAAGCTATGACCCGCCCACGAGGGGGGCAAGCGCACGCGCCATTCTGCAGGCCCTCCGCGAGAGCGGAATCGGAGCCGTGGGGGGCGGGGCGCCCCTTGAGGTGCGCCACGATGACGCGCCGCCGCGACTCGAGACCGCGACCCCGCTCGAGGGGGATGCCATCCGCCCGAGGCCGGTCCCCGGGAATCCGACCGTTGGTTTTGTCGCCTTTCTCGACGGCATCCAACGCTCGCATGTGCGTGCTCACGTAGGGACCCTCCCGATCGTGCACGGCGCCGTCGCGGCGGCCATCCGCGAGCGGGTCAGTCGCCGCATGCGCACCTGGGGCACGCCGCGCCGATCGCACGCCTTGTACCTCCCCTTTCCTGCACTGCCTCCCGAGTTCCTCTCAAGCCTTGCGGTGCACTGCGAGTTGGTCGATACGCTGGCCGATCACGACGGCGCGGCACCGACCCCGCAGCATCCCGGGGATCTCGCGGCGCGGGCGCTGACGGCCATCCAACGGCGGCGCGAGCGCGAAGAGCGACACTTGGCCGAGGCCTGGGTGACGAGCGCATCGGCGCCGCTCCTCATGGACGGGGGTATCGCCAGCACGGAGCTCGTGGCGCGCAGCGAGCACGTCGTGGGTGCCGTCAAATCGCATCGCACGATCTACGTGACGGGAGAGTCGCTCCCCGTGATCGTGGGCCTGCGCGAAGGGGAACGCACAACGGCAGTCGTGCTGACGTCGCCGCGCCGTACGCCGGTGGCGACGTTCTATCTGCGGCTTCGCGAGCCGGGAGCGCGCGGTCCGTTCTTTGGACTGGTGCGCGTGGAGGTGGCTCATCGCGACGCGGAGGCCATCACCGAACGCGCGGATCTCGTGTCGCGCTGGCTCCTTGCCGAGCGCACCCCCGTGGCGCTCCCCGACACGCGCTGGGACGTGATGGTCTACGGCATCCGTGAGTGCGAGGACTACCTTTCGGCCATTCTCACATGATGATCGTTCAATGCCCTCGACCCCCGCGGAGCCTCGCGTGAACACGACGCCGGAGGTCCTCGGTCGCGTCGTCGCCACGGAGCGCAAGCCGAACACGCCGCACGAGTTCCACTTCTGGACCGCGCTCGATTCGCCGGTCGGCATCGGCACCATTGTGCGCGTGGAATCCGAGCGCCCCGTGGGTGGAGTGTTGCCGCAGATCTACGGCGTGGTCACCGAAGGCTTTGGCTACACCGATCTGCAGACGCCGCTGCACGACGTGCTCGGCTCCGACGGCGTCCCGGGGGCGAGTGCCATTGCGCCCACCGAACGCACGGAGATCCGGCTCTACACGGCCGCCGTGCTGCGCCACGTGCCCGAGGAGCCGCTGCAACCCGTACCGATGGGCACGGTGCACCTCGCGACCGAACTCGACGTGCAGGTCGCGCTGCGCATGGACAGCTACGTGCAAGGCGCGGCGACCCGCGGGATTCCCGTCGGGCTGTATCGCGCCGGTGGAACGCAGGCGGCGGTACACCTCGATGCCGACTTCCTGCTCGGGCCCGAGGCCGCGCACCTGAGCATCAGCGGCGTCTCCGGGCTCGCGACCAAGACGAGTGCGGTCGAGTGGCTGCTGCAGAGCATCTTCACACACTTCCCCGAGGAGAAGGGGGGCGTGGCGGCGGTCTGCTTCAACGTGAAGGGGCCTGATCTGTGCTTTCTCGATCAGCCCGCGGTGCAGCTCGACGACGCCGACCGAGCGATCTACGACGCCCTCAAGGTTCCGGCCGAGCCCTTCAAGGACGTGCACTACTTCGCGCCCTGGACGGGGCGCGGAACGCAGCTCGCCACGCTACGCTCGCACGAGGATCTGCAGGAGAACGTGCAGCCCCTCACGTGGGGACTGCGCGAGACGCTGCAGTACGCCGAGGTGCTGCTCAACAAGGATGACGTCGATGCGAAGGCCGATGCGCTGATCGACTTCATCAAGGAGCGCGTGCTCGATCAAGTCTTCAGCGAGCCGCGCTTCGAGATGTCGATCGAGGTGCGCACCTTCTCCGACTTGGAGAAGTGGTTCTCCACCGTGTTACGAGCGATGGAATCGGCCAATCAGGATGTCTGGCGCACGCATCACATCGCGACCATCCGCAAGGTGCGCAACCGGCTCAGCAATATCTCGACCCGGTGCAAGGGACTTGTGACCGACGACGGGACGGTGAGCGATCTCCCGTTCGGCGAGTTCCGGGATCGCCACGTGTACGTGGTGGATGTCGCGAATCTTGAGGAGGACGCGCAGGATCTGGTCTTCGCGCGCGTCGTCTCGCAGCTGCGCGAACATCTCGAGAAGCGACAGCTCGGCGTGTCGCAGGTCGTGGTGTTCGTGGACGAGCTCAACAAGTACGCGCCGGCGGATGGGCCAGACACGTATGTGCGGAAGATGTTGCTCGATATCGCCGAGCGAGGCCGGTATCTCGGGCTCGTGCTGTTCGGGGCGCAGCAGTTCCGCTCCCAGGTGCATCGGCGGGTGGTGGGCAACAGCGGGACGGCGCTCTTTGGCCGCATGGACCCCGATGAGCTGGCGACGCCGGGTTACCAGACGCTCGCCCCAGCCACCAAGGCGCGACTCGCCACGCTCGAGAAGGGCCAGCTGATGGTACGGCACCCGCACTTCGGGCAGCCGATCTTCGTGCGTTTCCCGCGCCCGGCGGTGATGGGGGGGCGGGATGGTGTGACGCGCTACCCGCCGGCGGCCGAGCTCCCGCTCGACGCCGCGGTCACGGTCGCGCTCCGGCGATTGGACCCGTCCATCTCTCTCTCCTGGGTGCAGGACACGCTGGCCCTCGCTGGCGACCACGAGGACGAGATCCTCAGGGCGCGGAACCGGACCCTGCAGGCCAAGCCGGATGACGTGAAGGCCTTCTTCCGGGCGCAGCTCAAGAAGCGCGTGTCGGCCGAGCCCGCGGCGCGTCGTCCGGCGCCGAGTCTGCGGCCGGCGCCGGACGACGATCCGTACGGCTGAGTCCCTGCGGCGAAGTCCGTAGGGCCGATTTCGCAGGGCGCGACGCCTCGCGGGAACGGAGGGCGCGCGTAGATTCTTCTCTGCGTGCGCCTCGTCCATTTCTCCGACCTCCACCTCGGGTTCCGCCAGTATCAGCGGCAGACCTCCGCGGGTATCAATCAGCGCGAGGCTGATGTTGCGGCGTCGTTCACGCGCGCGATCGACAAATGCATCGCGCTGGCGCCCGATGTCGTACTGATCGGCGGCGACGTGTTTCATACCGTGCGACCGGCGAACACGGCGATCCTCCACGCGTTCAATCAATTCGCGCGACTCGTGCAGGCGCTCCCCACGGCGCGCGTGATCCTCGTGGCCGGCAATCACGACATGCCGCGCTCGAGCGAGACCATGTGCATCCTGCGGCTCTTCGCCGCGCCGCTCGGGATCCACGTCGCCGATCGTGAGGCGAGGCGCTTCACCTTCGACGATCTCCAGCTTGCCGTGCTTGCCGTGCCCGATCTTCCGCCGGGCACCGTCGATCTTTCACCCGACCCCGCCTTCACATACAACGTGCTCCTGCTGCACGGCGAAGTGCAGGGGACGTTGCCGCAGGCCGAGCGCGCCGAGCATCCCGATCGCGCGGCGATGCGCATCCCGCTCGAGGAGATCGCGAAGCCGGGGTGGGATTATGTCGCGCTCGGGCACTACCACGTGTACAAGCGCATCGCCGACCATGTCTACTACTCGGGCTCGATCGACTACACGAGCACGAATCCTTGGGGTGAGCTGGCGGAGGAGAAGGCCGCGAAGTTGCCGGGGAAGGGAATGATCGAGCGCGATCTCTCGACGGGAAAGCAGACGTTCCATCCCCTCGCGGTGACACGCGCGGTGCATGATCTCGCCGCCGTCGACGGGCGCGGGATGTCGGCGGCCGATCTCGACGTGGCCATTCAGAAGGCGGTGGCGCGTATTGCCGAAGGGATCGACGGCAAGGTCGTGCGGCTCGTGATCACGAACGTGCCGCGGCACATCGCGCGTGAGATCGACCACAAGGCGCTCCGTGATCTGCAACGACGAGCCCTGCACTTCCAGCTCGACACCCGCCGTCCGGAGGTCGTGCGGCCGCAGCGGGGCGCCGGCGCGCCCGGACGTCGCCCGTCGCTCGCCGATACGCTGCGCGAAGCCCTCGTGGCGCGGAACCTTCCGGCCGGCGTCGCGCGCGATCCGCTGGTCGCCCTCGGGCTCAAGTATCTCGAGGAGGCTGAACTCTCCGAGCCGACGCGCGAATTGCCGGGAGTGGACGCGTGAGACTCAACCGACTCCGCCTCACCAACTTCCGACAGCACGAGAACACGACCCTTGAGTTCGACTCGGGACTCACGGGCATCATCGGGCCAAATGGCGCTGGCAAGTCGACGATCCTCGAAGCCATCGCCTGGGCGCTGTACGGTGGCAATACGGTGCGCGGTGGCAACGAGTCGATCCGCTTCCAACGCGCCGCTGCGCGCGCGCCGGTGAAGGTCGAACTCGACTTCGAACTCTCGGGACATCGCTACCGCGTGGTGCGTGGGCTCTCGATGGCCGAGCTGTATCTCGACGGCGGCGAGCAACCCGTGGCGGTCTCGGTGACGGCGGTCGCCGAAATGCTCCAGCGCCGCATCGGGATGACGCGCACGGAGTTCTTCAACACGTATTTCACGGGGCAGAAGGATCTCGCGATCATGCACGCGCTCAGTGCTGGTGAGCGGGCGCAGTTCCTCTCGCGGGTCCTCGGCTACGAGAAGCTCCGCGTGGCGCAGGACCTCTGCGCGGCGCGACGCAAGGAACTCGGCAGCGAGATCGCTGGGTTGCGGGCCGGGCTTCCCGAACGCGACGCCGTAGTGCGCGAGACCGCGCTGACGGCGGAGTCGCTGCGAGAAACGACGAAGCGCCTGACCGACGCGGAGCGTGCGGAGGAGGAGACGGGCCGCGCGCTGGCGGGCATCGCGCCGCGCTGGTTGGCTGCGCAAACGGGACGCGACGAACGCGAGCGCATCGAGCGCGAACTCGCGGGCATCAACGGGGAGGATCTCGCGCTCCAGCGTAATATCGAGCGAGTCGACGAAGAACTCGCGCAGGTCGCGGCGGCCCGCGCGCAGTTGGAGCCCCTCCTGCCCGATCTGGCGGCGCTCGAGACCGCGATGGCCGCACTTGAGGCGATGCGCGCGCTCGCGGCCGGGGACGGCCGGCGCCGCGCACTGGCCACCGGCCGCGGCAACGTGGAGAAGGACGCGGCCGCGCTGGAGCAGGAGGTCATGCGGTTGCGCCAGTCCGCGTCCGCCGAGGCGACCGTCACGAACGACCTCGAGGACCGCCGCCGCGCGCTCGAGGATGCGACAGGGA
>ENA-ORBV01013740-ORBV01013740.1-microbial-mat-metagenome-genome-assembly--contig:-NODE-13740-length-12246-cov-8.041663_pt1 | contig 12246 bp, 13 predicted proteins | sample MGYA00237777_ERZ505514 | MGnify/ENA primary metagenome ERZ505514 (study PRJEB26160, sample SAMN06269048) | microbial mat metagenome | isolation source: Oligotrophic lake microbial mat | place... | reverse complement strand
ATCGCCGACCACGCGAGGGCCGGCGGGCGCGCAGCGGCCTGCCCGCCGCCCGCCGCCCGGCGCCGCGCCTCGGTGGCCGTCCGGACGTTGTTTCCCGTGGGCGCCCGGTCGCCGCGGGGACCGAGCGCCATACGATGGTGACGGTCGGCGCGCCGGTCTCGCGTATGCTCGGCGCTCCTCGGTCCCGGAGCGCGCATGGCAGACGCGGCGCCAGCGGCGCGCGGCGTCTACAAACCCCGACGCCCGCAGGCATCGCCGCTGTTTCGGCTGGTGTCGGATCACCTGCACCGGCTGCAGACCGTGTACGACGAGCGTTTCGACGCAGGTCCCGCGCGAGATACACGGTGGCCATGCCGTCGCGGCTGATCTCGCGATCGATAGCGTACGGGCCAGCGAGGCCGGCGGTGAGGGGGTGTTTCGTTTCCATCGCTACCGAGCGGGCGGCCGCGGTCCGACGAGGCGCGCGACTTCGTCCGCGAAGTTGACGAGCACCGTTACGCGCGGCGCACCACCGACTGGCACGGGGAGTACGAACGCGGCATCTCCGGGGAGCGCATCGAATCCTGCCTGGGCTCTCCCCGTCACGCGGAACAACGTGCGGATCGTCCGCACGGTCGGTGTGGGCGTGAACGTGAGCTCGGCCGCGCGGAGCGTGTCGCGCGCGATGAAAAACAGTTCGCGACCGGTGCGCGACCACACGGGGGTCCCCGCGCCGTCGAACGGGATGCGCCACCGGTCTCCGCCACCGCTCATGCGCGTGAGGAAGATCTCCCTACTGGTACCATTGCGTGACCTAGTCCAATGCGCCAGCCACTGTCCATCCGGAGAAACGCGCACCTGGTCGACACGGACGTCCAACGATGTCCTCGGGGGAATAATCGTGGACAGCGTCGAGTCGCCACGCACATCCACCACGATCACACCGCGTTTGCGATCGGAGACGACGAGGCCATCGGTACCGTCGCTTGCGCGGAAGACGGCGAGAACAGAAGTGCCGGTGCCGATCGTCCGGCGGGCGACGGTATCCGAGCGGGCACCGTCGCGAGTGGTGCGCAGAAGACACTCGCAGGAATATTCAAACGAATAGATGCTCTGCCCGTCCGGTGCCCAGTGAACATTGCCAGAGATCGGCTCCCCGGTCCTGCCGCGAAACGACGCGATCCGGGTGGCGGGGCCGTTGGGGAGTGCATAGGTGTACACATGCTTCGTCGCTGTTGCGAAGTCCTGCACGCCATACGCCAGCATCGTCCGGTCGGGTGAGACTTGAGGATCCCCCATTGGGAGCGCCAGTTCCGTCCCCGGCAGTATGCGCGATGCGCCATCACGTGTGACCACCGCCAGCGCCGACGGAGGTCGGGGCGCGAACACGAGCGTGCCGTTCACGGTGCGAGCGACGAATGGAACTGGCGCCACCGGTGTCGTCGTACCCATGCGGCCACTGCGCCAGTCGAAGGGCGTGGCAAAAATGGCGTCCTCTCCGGCAACCACGCTGGACAGCAGGTAGCCATTGGGCAGCACGCCGCTCACGACATGTCCCTCGGGTAACATTCCCGTGAGCGTGGTTTGGGTGCGACGTGCGAGGTCCACCAGCGACAGTTGCCTTCGAAACGAGGTCGTGTCCACCCGGCTCGGGCTGAGCGATTCCAGCAGGAGTTGGCCGCTACCAGGCATCGCAAAGAGATAAACGTGAACAACCCAAACGTCCTTCTCGCCGCGCAGGGTGACCACTGACTCCGGACCGGCCGCTCCGGGGCCGAGGCCGATGCGCTGGACGTCGACGCCCGCTCCCCGACGTGCGGCCACGAACAGCGTCGAGTCGTCCTGCCAGGTGCTCCCGATGATTGAATCGGCGACGAGGCGTTCCACGCCGCCAGCCGTGGGTCGCACCTTCAGCGTAAAGCTGCCTACGACGCCGAAAACAGACCATGAGAGCCAAGCGCCATTCGGCGAGATTCGGGGGCTTGCCACGCCACTGGTGTTGACCGCGGTGAGCGACCGGTCGGATAGTGAGTAGATGAACGACCGTCCGTTGGGGTTGGGCAGGAAGAGGCGATCGCCGGCCGCACCAAAGGGCTGGGGAGAATCGGTGTTGATGCTGTCTGAAAACGTGACGTCAAACGAGAGCAGCGGGCGCGACAGCGCCTGAGCGATGTTGGCATCGCGCCCCATCGGGTTCGTGCGGCGCCCGGCCAGGAAGCCACCCACCCCGACAGCGGCCACCAGTACCCCGGCCACCGCGAGGAGCACACTGGACCGCCGTCGCGTGCCGCTCCCGGCGCGCGTGCCCGTCGACACGCGCGTGGTTGCGTGGCCGCGCCCCTCGAGCGCCTCCGCAAACTCCCGCGCCGACGCAAACCGATCGGCTGGCAGCTTCTCGAGCGCGCGCTGTACCGCCGCCTCTACGTGCGCCGGCACCTGCTTGCGCGTCACACTCAGCGCGCGCGGCTCCTCGGTGAGCAAGCGCGCGATCACCGCCTGCGCGGTGCTGCCCGTGTGCGGCGGTTCGCCGCTCAGCATCTCGTACAGCACCGCACCGAGCGAGTAGATGTCGGCGCGCGCATCGATCACGCGATCGCCCGTGGCCTGCTCGGGACTCATGTACTGCGGCGTGCCGAGGCTCAGCCCCGTTTGGGTGACGCGTTGGCCGCCGGCGTTGCTCACCGCGAGCGCGATGCCGAAGTCCGCCACCACCGCCGCGCCATCCTGCAGCAGGATGTTCTCGGGCTTGATGTCACGGTGAATGATCCCCTGCTTGTGCGCGTGCGCGAGCGCGCTCGCCACCTCGCGCCCCAGGCGGGCCGCGTCGTCCACCGGCAGCTGGCGTTCGCGGTCGAGCCGCGCGCGTAGCGTTTCGCCCGTCACGAGCGGCATCACGTAATACAGCAATCCGTCCGCCGCGCCCGAGTCGAGCAGCGGCAGGATGTGCGGATGCTGCAGCTTCGCGGTGGTCTTGATCTCGCTCAGGAACCGCTCGGCGCCCAGCACCGCGCCCAGGTCCGGGTGCAACACCTTGATCGCGACCTCGCGTTCATGGCGCACGTCGCGCGCGAGATACACGGTGGCCATGCCCCCGCGACCGAGTTCGCGCTGCACCGTGTAGCGATCGGCGAGGGCGCGCGTGACGCGGTCGAGGGCAACGGCGATGGACGTCACGGATTCGTGGTCAGAGGGGCGGGCCATATACCGGATAGGAATTTCAATCGGGCTCGGTCGAGATCCGGCGAACATACGGCGCGATCGCCGACCCCGCGAGGGCCGGCCGGCGCGCAGCGGCCTGCCCGCCGCCGCGCCTCGGTGGCCGTCCGGACGGCGTGGCCCGTGGGCGCTCGGTCGCCGCAGGCCGCGGGGACCGATCGGACGCCTTGGTGGGACGGACGCGCGCACCGAACGTCCCCGCACGTGGGCGGGGCGTCGGGGTGAGGCTTAGCGGGCGTGGTGGGCCGCGGCGGGTCGTCGCGTGGCGCCCGGTCCAGACGGTCCTCGGGTCGAGGGCGGACTCCGCGCGGCGGCGTGGGCCGCGGTCGCGGCACGCGTGCGGAGGTGCGCGAGGATCTGGTCGATCACTGACCGTTGCGTGCTGCAGGCGACGAGGCGCATCACGCCGTGGCAGGACGGGCACGCGAGGGGGTCGACCTCGAAGATCTGCTGCAGCAACGCCGCCCAGCCGTCCTGCACGGTTTCCCACTTCAAAGCGGCGATGACATTCTTGTAACCGATCATGAACATCCAGATATGATCGAGACGATACTGCAGCGAGTCAAACGCGAAGGCGTGGTAAAACGCGTAGGACAGGTGCCCGCGCTTGCCGAGAACAACAATGCGTTCCGGTCACGGCTGAGCGCCTCTATAACGCCGCGCACAAAATTGCTGCTCGTCTCACACGTGAGTGCGTGGTCGGGCGAAGTCTTGCCCATCGCGGATATTTCGGCACTCGCCAGGTCGCGCGGCGTGGCGGTGCTGGTTGACGCAGCGCAAAGCGTCGGGCTGCTCGATGTAAACTTCGACACCATCGGCTGTGGTTTTCTGGCCACGTCGTTGCACAAGTGGTTGGGCGCGCCCATTGCCACGGGAGCATTGCTCATGCGACCGGAACAAGATGGACATGTGTGGCCATTGCACCCGCCTTCGTGGGATACCATCACCCATCCCATGGATTTGTACGAGTGGACCGGCACCTTCAACGTTCCGGCTTGTGCTGCGGTTGCCGATGCGGTGGAATTCCAACGCGCCATTGGCGCCCCGCGCAAACGCGCCCGCATGCGACTCCTGGGCGACTACTGGCAGAACAAACTTCGACCGGTGTCGCGCGTGCATTTACTCACGCCGCCAGGTGACGATCGGAGCACCGGTGTTGGTACCTTTGCAATTGATGGAATACCCTCGGCCGATGTTGTAAAACATCTGCGGTTGCGCAAGAAGGTGCTCGTGCAAGACAAATCGGGGCGACAATCACCGTTTGCAAACGCCATTCGTGTTTCGCCTGGTCCGTGTGCGTCGCTGGCTGAGTTGGATACGTTCGTTGCGGCAGTCATTGACGTGGCGACGCGAGGCCTCCCGGCGCCACGGTAGGTAGTGCAGGAAGGACCCCACTCACCTGCAGACACGTGGTTGCAGTGCGGTGGATCAGACCGTACCATCTCTCGACCCAATTCAAGTTCCTATCTGGCGGTTGCAACGTGTGCAGGTAGCGATGCGGCTGGCCCTTTATTTGCCCAGGGAGATTCACCATGCTGTTGCCGCGTAACGTTTTGGCGAATCCGATCCGTTTCGTTCAATTCATGCAGGTGATCGCACAATCGGAACGGCCGGTGGTCGAGATTGACGGCTATCCGGAAAATGCCACCAAAGTCCAGCTACTCGATGCTTCGCAAACAAAGCAAATCGTCGACCTGGCAAAACGTATCGTTGAGAGCCATAAGGGAAACACGCCCATCGTTGCATTCGCGGTGCGTGGCCATGCCGATCTGGCGCTGCGCAACATACCAACCGGAAAAACGCGCGAGGAATTCGAACAGGACGTGAGCGATCAGCGCGCAATATCCGCGCGCAACGCGCTGTTGTCGGAACTCGTGAAGTTGCCCCGCGGTGCGAGCATCGCCGCCGCGATGCCGTTTACCGCTGATGGATTTGGCAGCACACAGCGCAAGCACAAGCCGGTGGGCGGGCGACCACTCACCAAAAAACAAATGGAAGAGAATCGCCGAGTTGAATTCTTTATTGCGCAATTCACAAAGCCGCTACCGAGAGTCCCGCAACCGCCACCAGCGCCGAAGCCGGCCGAAGTGGGATCGAACTGGCGCATCCAGATCACCGGTGGTGTGAGTGTAAGTGCACTATTGCCGCCGCCCGCCGAAGACCTCACCGTCGCCAACGTGACGCTGTTTTTTACGATTACCGATCTTGATCGCAAGGAATTCGCGTTATTCAGGGCGAACGTGACTGGCGGTGTGTTGCCCAGTATTTCAGTTGGTATTCCGTCTCCAATTCAAAGTGACTCGTTTACGAAAGGTGACCCGGTGAATTTCAAGACCACCGGCGGAGTTCGCCTTGCGCAATTCGCTGGTGATGTCGAGATCGCTCAAGAACCCGGCGCGGGCGTAAGCGTCCTGTCGGCAGGAGGCAACTTCGACTTCAGTTTCAGGACCATTGAGAACAATCGAATTTTCACAAGACCGTCCGTTGTTTCCGTACCCGCCGGTTCACCCGCGCTTGCGCTGCCGAAAGCCGGCCTCGGCTTCGCCCCAGGCATCGGTTCGGTCACGATGCGTGGCAATCCTACGGCTGTTCCGTAGGCGTGCGCGACGAAACTTCGTCGCCGGCTTCACCCAACACTGAATCGTAGTGTGTGATTGGGATCGATTGCGCTCACACCCTACCGAAACGCCTCGTCGAAAAACTGCGACAGGTTGAGCACGAACTCCGGCTCCATGCCATCTGGTTTCCAGCGCAATTCCAGGCTGATGACTTCGCCGGGCTCATTGCGCCCACGCCACCGTGAAATGTTGCGCAAATCGGGATTGATGACCCAGTATTCACCCACGCCTTCACGCAGATAGAGATCATGCTTGACGTGATAATCCAACAGCGGATTGCCGGGCGACACCACCTCTACGGCAAGTAACAGGTTGCGCAGGTGGTACGGATACTCCGCGCGAAACCCGTCGGTCCGTCGCAGCACAAATACGTCCGGCTGCACGCGATTACGCGATCGTTCACCACGCCACACATCCGACGGCGAGATCATCACTTTGCCAACGTCGCTCCCCCTGAAATATGACGCAAGCTGAAAGTGCAGCTCGCTAATCACTTCCTGATGAGCCATGCCCGGCGCCGGCGTCACGAACAATTCGCCATCAATAAGCTCATAACGCTGCCCGTCATCCGGCAGCGCTTCCACCATGGCAACCGTCCAGTCGTGCGTGGCAGAAGGCATACCCATACGATAGACCACTCGGCGGAAGAAAGGCAAGGCGACATGCCGCATCATACGAACATTACCTTGGACCGCGTCACCGATTCACTTCCTCCAGTGGTCAAACGTTGCGCGTATTTCCCAATCAGATCCGGGATAGTTGGTATGAAGCGGTGGCTGGTCCTCCGCGGTATCGTGGAGATACGCATCGCCCCACCACGATCCACGCGCGCACCGTCTGCCGGACGGGGCGCACACCGGGAGGCCAGTCCCCATGGAGATCATCGGCCTGGATCTGCACAAGCGCGAGCGTCAGCGGTCCATCAAGGCGGACGACGGCACGATCACCGACCGTCGCATCGCCACCAGCCGGGAGCGGTGCACGGCCGTATTCGGCGAGCGGCCGCCGGCCCGGATCCTGCTCGAGGCGAGCACCGAGCGCGAGTGGGTGGCCCGCCACCTGGAGTCGCTGGATGGACGCGTGCGAAACGGGCGCTCGTGCGCACCCGGACGCGGTACATCGCGCTGGCGAAAGCGCTGGTGCGCCGCGATGGCGTACACGTCCCCACCAGCTCGAGCGCGTGGGTGCCCACGCGGATGGCAGAGCTCGACCTCTCGCCTTCGTTGACGACGGAGTTGGCCCCGCTGTTCGCGGTGTTCGCGCCGCGCAATGCACAGATTGCCGTGGCGGATGCGCGGATCGCCGCCTTCGCGAAGGAGGATCGCATCGCGACGCGGCGCACCTCGGCGCCGGGCGTGGGCCGGTCACGGCGAGTGCGTTCGTGGCGACGATCGACGACATCACGCGCTTTCGCACGGCCCACGAGCTCGAGGCGTACCTCGGTGTGGTGCCCAGCGAGCGCAGTTCGGGGGAGAAACGCCAGCTCGGCCACATGACGAAAGCCGGCAATGGGCGCATGCGCTGGCTGCTGGTCGAAGCGGCGTGGACGATCCTGCGCTCGACGTCCGCGGAGACCGCGGCGCGGCGCGCATGGACCCTGCAGATCGCGCAGCGGCGCGGCAAACGCATTGCGGTGGTCGCGCTCGCGCGCCGACTGGCCGGCATCCTGTACGCGATGTGGCGCGACGAGGTCGCGTACGACGCGCACCGGATCCGCCCGCGACCGACGGAGGCAACACCGCGCGCGGCGTGAACGGCAGAACACCGATGCGGGAATCGAGATGACTGAATCGGGAGCGGCGAGCGCGGGAATTTCCTTGACGCAGTACGCAGGCCATCGACGTCGTGGGATAGTTGGCGCCGTCCGCTCTTTCGACCACCCTGATGCGCCGGGACCTTCGCGTCCCATCCCAGAGCGCGAACAGAAGGCTGAGCAGCACCTCGAGGATCGCTCGGACCATCGAAGCACACGCGACGGCAAGCCCAGAAACACCAGCTTGGGGCTTGACGCGGGCCGAGGCTTCACAGAAGGAAATTCAGTCGGGGTCGGGTCGAGTATACGGCGAGCGTACCGCGCGGTCGCTGACCACGCGAGGGCCGGCCGGCGCGCAGCGGCCTGCCCGCCGCCCGCCGCGCCTCGGTGGCCGTCCGGACGGTGTTTCCCGTGAGCGCCCGGTTGCCGCGGGGACCGATCGGACGCCCCGATGAGACGGACGCGCACGCCGAACGTCCACGCCCGTGATCGGGGCATCGGGGTGAGGCTCACCGGGCCCGGTGGGCCGCGGCGGGTCGTCGCGTGGCGCCCGGTCCCGACGGTCCTCGGGTCGAGGGCGGACTCCGCGCGGCGGCGTGGGCCGCCGTCGCGGCACGCGTGCGGAGGGGCGCGAGGATCTGGTCGATCACGGACCGGTTAGGCGGCTCAGGAGGCAGTCGCGACGGCGAGCTCTGCGGCCCCACCGTGGGAGCCTCCGCCCCCGGGTGGTCGGTCCGCAGCCCTTGGGGTACGTTCCCAGCATGGGACGCCATAACAGGTTTCTCGCGCAGCTGCTCGGCGGTCGCGCCGACGCCAACGTCCGCTTCGAGGCGGTGTGCGCGCTGTTGCGGCGCCTCGGCTTCCAAGAGCGCACGCGCGGAAGCCACCGCGTGTTCCGCCGGGCGGGCGTCGAGGAGCTCATCAACCTGCAGCGCGACGGCGACATGGCGAAAGTCTACCAGGTCCGGCAGGTCCGCGCCGTGCTGGTGCGCTACGGTCTAACCACGATCGAGGGGGACGAGGAATGAACGCGTACAAGTACGAACTGATCGTCTACTGGAGCGCCGAGGACACGGTCTTCGTGGCTGACGTACCTGAGCTGCCGGGGTGCATGGCACATGGAGCGACGCCGGCCGAGGCGGTGGCGCAGGCTCAGGAGGCAATTGCGCTGTGGATCGACACGGCGCGCGAGGACGACCGTGCAGTGCCCGAGCCGAAGGGTCGCCGGCTGATGCTCGCGTAGCGCCGCCGAACGATCGTTGCAGCTGACGGGCGAGCGATGGAAGCTCGCTGCGCTCGCATGCTGAATATGACTGGGCCGTTGTCAAGTGGTCTGTTGAATTACATGGTGTGTGTGGTGTGGTGATATGCACGAAGGGTGTGGGCACGAGTGCCGGCGGAATGCTTCGACGATGAATCCTGCTGATATACGCCGGTCAGCGTGTCGCCACGCCGGAGCGGCAAGAATTGGATTCGTCGGGAGCGCACTCATTCTAGGAGCGGGGATTGGACGATCCGTGGTGGATCGACGGACCCCATAACGAGGGCGAGCGACTCCTGTCGTACCGCCGGACACCCGTGACCACGACGGGCACAACGATACTGCGAAATGCACTAGGCGGCGGCGAGCGTGGCGGAAGGCGTGGCTTCGGGCGTGATCTCACGCATCACCGCCCACAGATAGCCAATCAGTTCGCGCGCGACGGCGACCACCGCGATCTGTGGCCCGCGACGCATCGAGAGTCGATGGTACATCGTGTACACGCGTTGTTGGGCGTTCCACGCGTGCAGGGTCACGCTCGCCGGTTGCCCGCGTTGGCGAATCGCGAGCGCCGGGCCAATCTTCGGATGCAATCGATACGACCAGGCGGCTTGGACCAAGACATGCCGGCAGTGCGCGTTCCCCGCTTTGGTGATGGAGCCGCGTCGCTCACGAGCACCGCTGGAATGTTCGCGTGGCACGAACCCGAGATACGCCATCAGCTGGCGCGGCGACGCAAAGCGCCGCCCATCGACGAGCTCGGTCGCGAGCACCATCGCGCCGTGCACCTGCAGCCCGCGAAAACATTGCAGCGCGGCCACGGCGGGGGCGTACGCAGGCTGCAACGCGAGGGTCTCGATGTGCGCGTCGAGCACATCGCGGCGCGACAGTTTGTATTCGAGTAAGGCGAAATACTCACTGAACACGAGCTGATCCTCGGACGCGAGCGGTGACGTCGTCCCGGTCAACTGGCGCAGCCACGTGTAGTGCGCGGGGCGCCAGTTCACCCCACCGCGGTAGATGAAGCCGCGCCGCGCCAGGAACTTGAGGATGGAGTGGCGCGACTTGACCACCTCGCGCTGCAGCGTCTCCCGACAGCGCACCACATCGCGCACTCGCTCCTCCGCTTCACGGGGAATACGAATCACGGTGAGCTCGCCCGCCCGATACAGCCGCGCGAGTTGACCCGCATCGTACTTGTCGTGCTTGCGCTGGACGCCCGGCTTGATCGGAATCAGCGAGGGCGCGATCACGTCGCAGTGGTAGCCCCACTCCTTCATGGCGCGCTGCAAGACATACCCGGCGCCGCTCGCTTCGTAGCACGCCCTGAGTTCGCCCTCCTTCGCACACCGCTCGAAGACGCGGCGCAGCTTCGCGAAGTCATTCGGATACTTGTCGATCCGCGTCGGGGCCGACGCGTCCGCCGGCAGGACGGCGATGGGGACGGAGTCCTTGTGGACGTCGAGGCCGAGGTAGATGATTGCGGGTGACGCGGTGAGCGATGGCATGGGCTGATCTCCGGAATAGTGCGACACGAGACGACGTCGCAGGTGGCCCTGGTGACTTCGCGGGATACGGGAGGAACTAACCCACGCCGAGCGCGGGGGCCAGCCCAGTCATAACTTCTAGGCCAGCGACACCCGGACCTTGCGTCGGAATGGCCTGCCGCGCAATGCGATGGTGACGGTCTCGCCGCGGATCTCGCGTATGCTCGGCGCTCCCATCTCTCGGAGCGCCGATGGCCGACCCGGCGCCGGCGGCGCGCGGCATCTACAAACCCCGGCGCCCCCAAGCGTCGCCGCTCTTTCGGTTGGTGTCGGAACATCTGCATCGGCTGCAGACCGTCTACGATGACCGCTTCGCTCGCGAGTACGGCCCGTGGCGACCCGTCGTGGCGCAGGTGGCCGACAAGTTCCTCGCCTGCGGGATCCTCGAACACGGCTTCGCGCGCATCCGCTGCGACGGCTGCGCGCACGAATACCTGCTCGCGTTCTCGTGCAAGTGCCGGTACTTCTGCCCGAGCTGTCACGCCAAGCGCCTCGCGATCTGGACCCAGTGGCTGGACACCACGCTCCTCGCGCCCGTGCCGCACCGGCAGGTCGTGCTGACCATCCCGAAGCGGCTCCGCGCGTATTGTCTGTATCGTCGCCGCCTGCTCGGCGAGATTGCACGCGTCGCCGCCCGCACGGTCACGGCCGCCATTCGCACGCTGACCGGCGAGCGGGATCTCAGCGAAGCGAGCGCACAATAGCTTGCTCGTCTGCTGCAACGCTTTGTTATACCGCCTCGACGGCAATTTCGAACAGATCGGGAAGTCCCATTCTGGCAGCTAATACGTGTTGCACCAACCGAAGCGCGGTCGCTTGCGTCTTCGCCAGGTCCTCGATCGGGAGGACCCCCTTATGGGCGAGAGTGCTCCGAGCGGCGTACACTGCCTTGACCTCTCTGACCATGGCGTCAGCGAGAACGCCATCATGAGCGAGAGTCTCGCGTACTAGGCTCTCGATTCGCCTTCGAATCGACGTCTCTGACTTGAACGCAAGCTCATTGCGCAGCGCTCTGAGCGCGTCCTCTTCGTCCTCGGAGGCTGGCCCCTTCAGTACATCATCGACCTGAAGGATCCACTTACGCAGCATTTGCACGCACGTCGGGTGGCGTGAGGTAACCGGCGCTAGGACCTCTAGAGTCATCACGAGTGTGAGCAAGCGCGCTTGCTGGGACACTTCGTAGAAGTGCGAGAGGTATAGATCCATGGCTGTGCGGAAGCGTTCATCCGCGGTAAGCGCCGGCGCCACGGCAGATGCCATCCCTCGCCGGAGGAATGGGATGACCTGGCGCGTACCGTTCGACACATGGGCCGTTGCTTCACCCATGCCTATCAGAAGAAGTGTCTCGTGTGATGCAAAGATGCACGTCGCGTCCGCTTCCACCGTGCCGGAAAGCGGTCCGTCAACCTCGAGGCCGATGGAGCGACGCACGTTCAGAGCGCTGGCGGCAGGGTCACTGGCCCGCGTTACCTCCCGGAGCGAGAACTCAGACTTGAATGCGAGGTTGAAGCGAAGCGCGACGCACCATAGCCCGGCCACCATTCGCGGCAACCAACTAGCGGCATCGTCCACCGTGGAGAATCCGCTCGCCGTGAACACTAGGAGACGGTCTTCGCGGGCGACGACCAATGGATGTTCGGCATCGTCCAGAAAAGCCGCTTCTGCGAGATCGTGAATCGGTTCCTTGCCGAGCGGCCTTACCGGTACACGAAGGCAGAAGCCCTTGAGTCGGTCGTCAGGCCGTAAAAGGCGGAAGCTCAGCATGAGGGCGTGTTTCGGTCTCCTGACGGCATAACGTAGATTCGACTGCCCAACGATAACCGCTTCCCACCGGTCAGCCTAAACACTTCACCCCACGCCACCCAACCGCTT
>ENA-ORBV01013737-ORBV01013737.1-microbial-mat-metagenome-genome-assembly--contig:-NODE-13737-length-12248-cov-3.708898_pt1 | contig 12248 bp, 10 predicted proteins | sample MGYA00237777_ERZ505514 | MGnify/ENA primary metagenome ERZ505514 (study PRJEB26160, sample SAMN06269048) | microbial mat metagenome | isolation source: Oligotrophic lake microbial mat | place... | reverse complement strand
AATGATACGGCGACCACCGAGATCTACACCTCTCTATTCGTCGGCAGCGTCAGATGTGTATAAGAGACAGATCGTGAAGTGCCCATGACAGTGGCAGGGTGAAGCAAACAACGGCCTTGACCTTGCCATTGTGTCAAGGTTTACAGTCGTGTCATTGCCTGAACCAACCGACCACCAAGGAGTCCACCATGATTGAATTCAAAGTCGAAGACATGAGCTGCGGCCATTGCGCCAGCGTGATCACCAAGACCGTCAAGGAACTCGATGCGCAGGCCACGATCGAAGTGGATCTGGGCAGCAAGACGGTGCGCATCGAATCGAGCCAGGACCGTTCCACGCTGGCACAGGCACTGGACGAAGCCGGGTACGCGACTGCCTGAGCGTTCCAGCCGCGTCAGCCCCCGGCCCGTGATCGCGGGCGCCCTTTCCCATCAGGAGGCATCCATGTTGCATCGACGAAGTCTTGTGTCATCCCTTGCCGCTGCGCTGGTCGTTGCGGCGCTGCCCGCGGCGGTGTCGGCCCAGGCCGGCAAACCGCGTGTCGAGGTCTGGAAAGACCCGAACTGCGGTTGCTGCAAGGATTGGGTGCAGCATCTGCAGGCAAACGGATTCGAGGTCCGGGTGCACGACAGCGGCAATGCGGCCGCGCGCAAGCGGCTCGGTGTCGGCGAGCAATGGGGTTCCTGCCATACCGCATCGGTGGGCGGATATGCGGTCGAAGGCCATGTGCCGGCGAGCGACATCCATCGGCTGCTCCAGCAGCGACCGGTGGCGATCGGCCTCGCTGTGCCGGGCATGCCGGTGGGTTCCCCAGGCATGGACGCACCGGCCTACGGCGGGCGCAAGGACCCGTTCGATGTGCTGTTGCTGCAGCAACGTGGTCAGGCGCGGGTGTTCCAGAGTTACCCCAAGGGTTGACGCGGCGCTGACCGGCACCGGGGCCGCCCACCGGTTACAGGGCCATGAACTCCTTGAGCGCCTCGCTGACCCGGGATGGGGCATTCTGGAACTGCATCCCCGTCTTGAAGCCGCCGGCCTTGCCGCTGAGGTGGCTGTGTGTGCACACGCCGGTGACCTCGACGTCGACCAGGTTTTCGGGGCCAAGCGGCAGCAGAAACGACAATTTCACGCTGGTTCCGCGCTTGAGTTCGTTGTCCAGGATGAGTCCGATGCCTTCGTCGCTGATATCGAACGGCGGCACGCAGAGCTTCGCGCCTGAAGCCAGCACGATCCGCACCGTTCGAAAGAATGGCTTGCGTCGGGTCGAGCGCTTGTCCTCCTGGGCCGTTGCGAGCATGGCATTGGTCATGGCGCAGGGCCGTATCTGACCAACCGCTTCGCCCAGCCTTGCGGCGCTGGCCGGTGGTGGGTTGCAGCGCCAGCGTCGGATGCGGCAAGCGGCAGGAAATACGTGTGCGGGGTCATGGTCGATTTCGAATGAAAGTCTAGGCCCGACGCCGGGCCGCGGGAATCGGGCCGACACCTGAAAAGGCGCAGGAAAAGACCTGAGCGAATGGTTACCGCAAGGCCTGCTTCTCCGGTCAGAGCGTCCGGCAGGTTCAGTTCACCGCGCAGCAGTGTCTATCGCAGCCGTAGTGGTTCGTCGTGGCCGACGCGCATCTGCGGCAACGGTCTGCGATGGGTGTTTTCCACTTTGCCCCACCTGTCAAGGTGCGCAATTCCCATGGCACGGCTCGAACCCGCGCGTGGCTGTCGGCCCGCAACAGGCGGTCGCCGCTTATTGCATCGTTGGCTGCGGCTCCAGTGGGCAGCGCAATCGGACGCGGCAGCCCTGTCCAGGCATCGATTCGATTTCGAGTGTGCCGCCCACCAAGGCCGCACGTTCTCGCATCAGCAAAATCCCCACGCCCGGTTCAGCGGCATTGCCGGCAGCGGAGCCCAGGGCCAAGGGGAGGAATCCGCGCCCATCGTCGGACACCTCGAGCACCAGCATCTGCGCATCCTGCTGCATCGTGATGTCGATGCGCTTGGCGCCAGCATGGCGTACCGCATTGGCCAGCGCTTCCTGCGCGATGCGAAAGGCGGCTGACTCCAGCTCCGGATGCAGTCGGGCCTGGTCCGCACCCGGCAGGCGGAGCACGAACACCGGTATACCCGCGCGGGCCTCGGTGCGCGCCGCCAGGTCACGCAGTGCAGGGACGAGCCCCAGGTGGTCCAGGACCGCGGGCCGCAGCGTGGGCACGATACGACGCACCAGCAGCAAGGCGTCATCGATGATGCGCAGGGTCTCGCTGTCGGTGTCGTTGGCAGGCTGACGGTCGTATGCCGTTGGCGACAGCAGCCGGATCTTGATGGCTGCCAATACCTGGCCCAGTTCATTGTGCAGCAGGTGTGCAATCTGTCGGCGCTCCATTTCCTGCGCCCGCAGCACCTGGCGAAGCAGTCCCGCCAGTACCCGCAATCGTGCCTGCATGGCGTCCGCCGCCGCCAGAAGCTGCGGCTGCAGCGACAGGCTGGCCAGGTTGGCCAAAGTGTCGGGTATCGGTGTCGCTTCAGGCATCATCTCGGTCTTGGCCACTGGATCCGTGCAAGGCCGAACGCCCAAGCGGAGCTTTTGCCGTCGTCCGTCTACCGTTGCCAGGCCGCCGCGCGGCCGGCGCAGCACCTGATCGGCATCCAGCCTGCATCAATCTCGGCATACCATAGGCGGCGCTTTTATGGACAAGCCGAGAGCGTAGCAGATCGTGCGACGCAGTGGCGGCTAAATCTATCGGCCGCCGCCGAGCCCGATAATGGCCACCCGATTCGTCCTTGACACCGTGGGTTTGCGGTTTCGCGACGATTGGAGAACCGGGCGGTTTCATGGTCTATGGGTTTTGCAGGCTGTTGCTGGCGGCATGTCTTGCCGTTTCCGGCACCGGCATTGCCGCGGTGGACAGTGTCTACCTCGAGGAGCTGACCAGCACCGAACTGGCGGCGGGAATACGCGGCGGTCACACGACGGTGATCATCCCGATCGGTGGCACCGAGCAGAACGGGCCACACATGGCGCTGGGCAAACACAACCTGCGGGTGCACCTGCTGGCCAGCCGGATCGCGCGCTCGCTCGGCAACGCCTACGTAGCCCCGGTGCTGGCCTATGTTCCGCAAGGGCGCATCGATCCGCCGACCGAGCACATGCGTTTCGCCGGCACGATCTCCATCCCCGAGCCGGTATTCGAGGCCGTCGTCGCATCGGCGGCGCGCAGCTTGCGCCAGCACGGTTTCAGGGATGTGGTTCTGATCGGCGACCATGGCGGTTACCAGGAGGCGCTCAGGCGGGTCGCCATCAGTCTGAATCGGGATTGGGCAAAGACCCGCGACCGGACCCATTTCATCGACGCCTATTACCGTGCCACGCAGACCCGTTATGCGGCGTCGCTGAAAGCGGCCGGATTGAGCGAAGCACAGATCGGCGTGCATGCCGGCAGTGCCGACACTTCGCTGCAGCTGGCGCTGGCCCCCGATACCGTGCGTACGGCGTTGCTGGCGCAAGCGGCCGAGCGCGGACGCAGCGCCGGCACCCATGGCGATCCGCGAGCGTCAAGTGCCGCGCTGGGTCAGGCCGGCATCGACGCCGTGGTGCAGGACACCGTCGCAGCCATTCGCGCCGCCGTGTCATCGCCGCGGTGAGCTGGTGCGTTAAGTGGGTTGCGTATGCTCAAGAAACAGACTTCCTCCGTCGCCCGGCTGGCATTGTGGTCCGCTTTGGGATATGCCTGGCTGGCATGGGCGCAGGGCCCGGCTTCCCCGGCACCGGCCGTCAGCATCGATACGGTGGCGGGCATGCCACCGGTGGCCGATGCGACCAACCTGTACCGTGAAACAGGCGCCAACCGGTTCAGTCCCGCCGTTTCCCGCGCGCTGCCACGGGTCTACGTGCCCAACCGCGGCGCCAATACGGTATCGGTCATCGATCCGTCGACGCTCAAGGTGGTGGACACTTTCAAGGTTGGCATCCATCCGCAACATGTGGTGCCATCGTGGGACCTGCGCACGTTGTGGGTGGCCAACAATGCCGAGGGACGTACCGACGGCAGCCTGACGCCGATCGACCCGATCACCGGCAAGCCCGGAGCGTCGGTCGCGGTGGACGATCCCTACAACATGTACTGGTCGCCCGACGGCCGGTATGCCATCGTCGTTGCCGAGGCCTACAAGCGGCTCGACTTCCGCGACGTGGCGACGATGGAGTTGAAATTCTCCATCGAGACACCCCAGTGCGCTGGCATCAACCATGCCGACTTTTCGATCGACGGCCGTTTTGCCTTGTTCACCTGCGAGTTCAACGGGTCGATCACCAAGATTGACCTGGTCCGGCGCACGGTGCTGGGAACGATACGGCTCAGCCCGTATTTCGACCGCCCGCAGACACTGGCGCTGATTGCGCGGTCGCCGCGCAAGCCCGGCCGGATTCCGGACCCGGGTCAGCCGGGGAACACGGTCTGCACTACCCCCGGCATGCCGCAGGATGTGCGCATATCGCCGGACGGCAAGACCTTCTTCGTGGCCGACATGATGGCCGACGGGGTACACGTGGTGGACGGCGAGAGCTTCACGCAGATCGGCTTCATCGCCACCGGCGTCGGCGCGCATGGACTGTATCCGAGCCGCGACGGCAAGAGCCTGTATGTGGCCAATCGCGGCAGCAACCTGATCCGCGGCAAGCCGCTGGGCAAGGGCAGCGTCTCGGTGATCGATTTCGCCACCCGCAAGCTCAGCCAGACCTGGCCGATCCCCGGCGGCGGAAGTCCTGACATGGGCAATGTCAGCGCCGACGGCCAGCACCTGTGGCTGTCGGGCCGCTACGACGATGTCGTCTATCGTATCGACACCGGCAGTGGCGCGGTCGACCAAGTGAAGGTCGGGCGCGAGCCGCATGGCCTGACGGTCTGGCCGCAACCCGGACGTTATTCACTCGGACATACCGGAAATCTGCGCTGACGCGGCTCCCGGGCCCACCGGGTCGGCGGCGTCAAAAAATATTTCCGTTCAGGTTGTTCTACAGCGCCTTGCGCACGACGTCCGGGTTGCGCTGGTCCTGGGCCCGGTCGCGCTGCTTCTGGGCGAGCGCCTCCTGCAGCTTGCGGTTGCTCTCTGCCAACTCATGGTTGGTGGTCCGGATCTGAATGTTCAACTGCGCGTTTTCGTCGTCCAGTTCCCGGTGGCGGAAGGCTTGCGCAATGAAGGCCCGCAACTGGTCGTCGTCCCAGGGCTTGGCCATGAAGCGGTAGACCACGCCTTCGCTGATGGCATCGGTCACCGCCTGCAGATCGGTGTGGCCCGACAAGACGACGCGGATCGTTTCCGGGTGCAGCATCCTGGCCCGGCGCAGGAATTCCACACCGGTCATGCCGGGCAGGCGCTGGCTCGACACGATGATGTCGACGGGATTGGTGGCCATCAGGGCCAGGCCCTGCGACCCGCTGTTGGCGGTCAGCATCCGGTAACCATCGCGCTGCAGCAGTTGCTCAAGCGCGCAGACCACATCGGGGTCGTCGTCGACCAGCAACATGGCGCGTGGTCGTGCCTGCACCCGGATCAGGTGGGGCGGCAGTCGGCGATCCTCGCGCAGCATCACCTCGAGTTCGGCAGCCGGCATCGGACGGGCGAAGAAATAGCCCTGGATCTCGTCGCACACGTTGCGGCGCATGAACTCGCACTGCATCTCGGTCTCGACGCCTTCGGCAACCACCCGCAGGCCCAGGCCGTGCGCCATCGAAATCACGACCTTGGCGATCACGGCGTCCTGGGAACTGGTCTGGATGTCGCGGACGAAGGACTGGTCGATCTTGACCTTGTCGAACGGGAACCGCTTGAGGTGGCTGAGCGACGAATAACCAGTGCCGAAATCGTCCAGCGACAGCCCGACACCGACCGCTTTGAGGGCATGCATGACGCGCTCGCTGAGCGCGACGTCTTCCATGATGGCGCCTTCGGTCAGCTCCAGGCAGATCAGTGCCGGGTCGACCGCGAACTCGTTCATGATGGCCACGATATTCGGGACCAGGTCCGGGTCGTGGATCTGGTTCGGAGACAGATTGACCGAGACCGGGGATGCGGCCAGCCCCTGTTCACGCCAGTGCCGCAGGTCCTGGCAGGCGCGGCGCAGCACCCAGTAGCCGATCTCGATGATCAGGCCCGATTGTTCGGCCATCGGAATGAAGGTTGCCGGCGACACCCGGCCCAGTTCCGGATGGGTCCAGCGCAACAGGGCTTCCATGCCGCCGATGCGACCGGTTTGCATGTCGGCGAATGGCTGGTAATGCAGCGCCAGCTGGTCGAGCCGAATCGCGTTGCGCAACGCCGCGACAAGCGCAATCCGGGCGATGGTGCTCTGCGACATGTCGGCACGGTAGAACTGGCGCTGGTTGCCGCCGCGTTCCTTGGACTTGTGCATGGCCACCTGCGCCGATCCGACCAGGGTTTCGAAGTCATGGCCATCGTCCGGGAAGAATGCGATGCCGATCGACACACTGGCGGTGAGCTCGGAGCCGTCGGCCTGCACCGGGTATGCCACCACCTGTTGCAGCCGGTCTGCCAGCACACAGGCACCTTCCGGTGTCTCGCCGGGCAAGACCAGCACGAACTCGTCACCGGAGTGGCGCGCGACGGTGTCTTGCTCGCGCACCGCATGCGAGAGCCGGTGTGCGACTTCCGCGAGCATCTTGTCACCCACCGCGAAGCCCATCGCGTCGTTGATGACGCTGAACCGGTCGAGTCCGATCACCAGCATCGCCACGGGCTTGCCTTCGCGACGCGCCACACCGAGGTCCTGGTCGCACCGTTCGCGCAGCAGCGTGCGGTTTGCCAGCCCCGTCAACGCGTCGAAATGATGCAGCCAGTCCAGCCGCGCACGTGTGGCCCGTTCCTCCGTCACGTCCAGCATCGTGCCGACATAGTGGCTGACCTGGCCTTGCGCATCCCGCAGTACGGTGAGCGACAGCGATTCCAGGTATTCCTGGCCGTCCTTGCGGCGGTTCCAGATCTCGCCGGTCCAGAACCCGGCGGTCTTGACCTGGTGCCACATCGATTTGTAGAAGTGCCGGTCGTGCCGGTCCGACGACAGAATACGTGGATTGCATCCCAGGACCTCGTCCGCGCGGTAGCCAGTGATGTGGCTGAATGCCTTGTTGACCATCACCAACTCGGCGTTTGCATTGGTCACCATCACACCCTCGTGCGCCTGGTCGACGATCTGATTGGCCAATTGCAACTGCAATTGCTGGATGCGCGCTTGCGTCACATCGCGCTGGATGCCGACGAAATGGGTCAACTTGCCCTGTGCATCGTGCACCGGATCGATCGACAGCTCGTTCCAGAACGGGGTTCCGTCCTTGCGGTAGTTGCGGATCTGCGCGCGAAACGGTTGGCCCGCCATGAGCGCGTGCCGCATCGCCAGCACCGTTTGCGGATCGGTTTCGGCGCCCTGGAGCAAGGCGCACGATCGGCCGAGCAGGTCCTGTTCGGAATAACCCGTCATCACCTCGAAGGCCCTGTTCGCCGACACGATCAGGCGATCCGGTCCGCTGATCACCATGCCCTGCGAGATCGATTGCAGCGCCTGCTGGGCCAGCCGCGTTTGTTCGAGCGCATGCACCTGCGCCGTGATGTCCGAGTATGAGCTCAGCGTCTGCTCGGCGCCGGCAATGATCACCTTGGCGCTGGACACCAGCGCGCGGCCGATGAATCCATCCTTGCGCCGGTAATTGATCTCCATCGACGAGACGGTGCCGTATTTGCGCAATTGCTCGACCATTTGCCGGGCCAGCTCATCGCGCACGATGATGCGGAGTTCTTCCACGGTCCGCCCGACCACTTCGGCGCGGCTGTACCCGGTGAGCGCGAGGAACCTGCTGTTGACCGCGGTGATGGTCGAAAGCGGCTGCTGCATCATCAAGGCGACCGGGCTGTTGTCGAACATGCTGCGTGCGGTGGCGTCGCTTTGCAACAGGCGCTGCTCCTGGTGCTTGCGCTCGGTGAGGTCGAGCCATGTGTCCAGCACGCCGCAGGGCCGGCCGCTGGCATCGCGCAGCACCTGCGGATGCGGCGCGATGTGGCGCACACTGCCGTCCTGGCGCTCGACCATGATGGTCGCGTGGATCACCGAAACTGCGGTGCGCAGTGCCACGGCCGCATGCCATTCCCCGGCGCCGATCGGACGACCATCCGTCGTGAAAGCTTTCCAGCCAGCGTGCCAGATCGGCATGCCGATGTCCGGGTGGCAGCCCCATAGGCGAGCGGCCGCATGGTTGTAGGCGCGGATCCGCCCGTCCATATCGCATGTGTAGACCGCCACTGGGAGATCGGCAACGGGCAGCAGCGGGTGGCCATTCGCCGTTGCCTGGGCAACAGCATCCTGGTGCGCAGTCATGGGCTGCCCGGCGCGCGTCTCGCCATCGAACTTCGTGACATTGGGCCGCATCAGCATGGTCAGGTGCTCCCGAGGACCGCGCGCTCTGGCGGCATGGTTGGCTGCCAGGCCGGCGGCATTTGCAAGCCCAGTTGTTCCAGGATGGGCAGCAGCTCGGCGACGAGATCGGCCTTGCTGACGAAGGTGTTGCCCAGTTCTGCGCTGGCCAGCCGGTACTGGGGGTCATCGTAGATGGACAGGCAGACCACCTTTGGGCGCAACGGCGCTTCTTGCAGCGCCCGCGCCATTTCCAGGCATCCGGTGCGCGCGGCTGTCACATCCATCAGCACCAGGTCAGGCCGCCATGTCGTGAGGAGCGCGTGCGCATCGCCGACAGACGGCACCTGGCCAACGACGTTGGCACCGGGAATCCGGCCCAGAAAACGCACGACCGATGCCCGGAAAACCGGGTTCTCGTCGACCAGCAGGATGCGCAGTTCCATCTCAGCATCCCGGCACGGCCAGCGTTCCCGAGCGCAGGCGCGGCAGCCTTTTTGCGCAGGCGCGGGCAGCCCGCTGCAGGACAGCGCACAGGCGGCAGGCGGGCTTCACGCCATGCCCTTTGGCAGGTTTCCTGGTTCTGTTCATGAAATTCGCATCCATCGGTTTTTGCTCATTTACGCTGGCCATCGGAGACACCATCAGACAGCACGATCATTCCGGTATCCGGGTGACCACGCCTCTTGCCATGCACTGTAGGCACTTGTCCCGACGCGTGGTATCAGGCTCATACCTGAGGTCGGAGACGGAAATGCCTGAGTTCTCGTATTCCGGCTTGCGCCGCGTTGTGCCTGTGCCGACACAACGCCAGCGCCGAGGTGATCAGCGCAGCAGCGCGCTGGTCTGCAGCGGGCAATCCAGCAGTACCGCGGTGCCCTCTCCAGGCTGCGATTCGATGCGCAACACGCCGCCAGCAAGGGTCGCGCGCTCGCGCATGCCCAGCAGGCCGATACTGTTGCCGGAGCTGGCATGGCGCAGGCGCTCGGTCACATCGAAGCCTTTGCCATCGTCCTGGATCCGCAGCGATACCGATGCGTCGGTGAGCGTGAGTTCGATGGCGACCCGGCGGGCCCCGGCGTGGCGCTGTACGTTTGTCAGTGCCTCCTGCGCAACCCGAAAGCAGACGGTCTCGATGTCCGAGTCGAATCGGCGCTGATCCCCGGTGTGCCGCACGGTGATCTTCAACTGGCCGTGCTGGCTGTTTTGCTGCGCCAGCCAGCGCAGCGCCGGCAGCAGGCCCAGATCGTCGAGCAGCGATGGACGCAGGCCCAGCGCCAGGCGCCGCATCTGCGCCAGCGCCTGATCGACGATGTCGATCGTGGTGTCGGTCTGGCGTCTCTCGGTAGGCTGACCTTTCTCGTTCGTCAGCCGTGACTGCAGGTTGATCTTGATGGCGGTGAGCGACTGCCCGAGTTCGTCGTGCAGTTCGCGCGCCACCCGGCGACGTTCCGATTCCTGGGTTTCCAGGATCCGGCGTGACAAGGCACTGATCTGGCCTGATTTTTCCTGCAACGCCAGCTCGGCCTGTTTGCGTTCGTTGATCTCGGTCTGCAGCCGTTCGGCTTGGCGTTGCGCCGTCGCGTACAGGCTGCCGTTTTCGTAGATCCGCCCGACCTGGGCCGCCAGAATCGACAGGATATGCTGGTCCTGCGGGCTGTACTCATCCGCGCCCACCTTGTCGGCCAGGCAGATCCAGCCGTAGGTGTGGACCAGCGAGGCAATGGGGGCCACCAATGCCATGCGCAGCGCCGGGTATCCGGCCGGGAGGCCGATGGCGTCCGGGTGGCCGTCGCGATTGGCCAGGCTCATGGTGACCCGGTCCCGGTACACCCGTCCGAGCGCACCGGCCTCCAGGCCCGGCCAGCCGTGCACTGCCGTCAGCTCGGAGGACAGGCCGCTGCTGGAAAAATGCGGGTTACCCGCCTCCTTGCCATTGACCGCCAGCACAGCATATTTGGCACCGATCAGCTCGCGTGCACCACGGCAGAAATTGTCCAGCAGCGACCGCACGTCGCGCTCCGAGCCAAGGTGCAGGTTCAGCTCGGTCAGTGCCGCCAGACGCTGGTTGGTGTTCTCCAAAGTGGTTAGCTGCTCGGACAGCTTGTTGGTGAGCACCCGCAAGTGCTCGACGTCGAACTGCTGCGGGTCCGGCAGGGCCGGCGCCTCCCGGACTTTCGCCAGCGCCTGCGCGATCACGCGTAGCACTTCGGCGGGGTCACTCGGTTTGAGCAACACCCGCGAGACCCCGCAGATCCTGGCCAGGTTGTGCGCCTCGCGCTCGCGGTAGTGCGCGGTATAGAAGACCACTTCGGTGGCAGCGGTTTGCGGATCGGCGCGTAACCGGCTGACGAATTCGAACCCGTCCATGGTCGGCATCAGGATGTCGGAGATCACCAGATCGGGCTGGCGCTCGCGTACCAGTTCCAGCGCCTGCGCGCCATCCGCCGCCTCGATTGCCTGGTGCCCCAGGTGGCGCACCAGCGTCACCACCAGGTCACGGTTGGTCGCGACATCGTCGACGACCAGGATGGTCGCTTTGGCGGGAGCCTTGCCGCTCATGGCCGGCTCGCTGTGGCACGGCGCATCGGGGGCGGCAGCAGCGCTTCGACCTGCTGCACGAACTGACCGGGGGAGATCGGCTTGCTGATATGTTCGTTGAAACCGATGGCCAGTGCCTTGTCGCGGTCACCGGGCATCGAGAACGCCGTCACGGCGATCATCGGCACCTGGCGCCAAGCCGAATATTCGCGCAGGCTTTGCGCCACCTGGCAACCGTTCATCACCGGCATCTGCAGGTCGCACAAGACCAGGTCCGGCTGCTCGTCGAGCGCCAGCCGCACGCCGGCGCCGCCGTCGATCGCGCAAAGGGTGGTGTGTCCCGCTGCTTCGAGCAGGTACCGGACCAGCTCCATGCTGGCTGGATCGTCTTCGATGATCAGGATTCGCGCGCCCATGGATCAGCCTGTCGGAAGGGTGAGCGTGAAGGTGCTGCCGCTCCCCGGCGCGCTGCGCAGGTCCAGGTGCCCGCCCATGGCTTCAGCCAGGCGCCGGCTCAGGTGCAGGCCCAGCCCCGAGCCTTCGCCTTTGGGGTGACCGACCGCACCGAGCTGCGCGAACGGCTGGAACAGCCTGGATTGGTCAAATTCGTTGATGCCCGAGCCGGTATCGCGCATGCTGATCTCCAACTGCGGCCGGCCATCGAGCTGGGTGGCTGACATGCACAGCGCCACTTCACCTTGTTCGGTGAATTTGATCGCGTTGGCCATCAGGTTGATGACGATCTGATTCAGTGCACGCCGGTCGGCCCGTATCGGGTGGGGCTGCAGCGGCAGCTCCAGCGCGAACCGCAACCCCTTTTTCTGTGCCTGCGGTTGCAGCGTGGCGGCCAGGTCGCTGAGCACCTGGCAACAGTCGAATGTTTCGGGGTGCAGGGCCGGGCGTTCGGCGTCGAGCTTGGCCAGTTCCAGCAGGTCGTTGATCAGGGACAGCAGGTGCTGGCCCGCGGTCTGCACCAATTGCAGCTGGCGTGTCTGTTCGGCATTCAACGGCCCGGGAAGTTGCATCAGCAGCGTGCCGGTGAACCCGATCACCGCATTGAGCGGCGTGCGCAGTTCGTGCGACATGCCGGCAAAGAAGCGGTCCTTGGCGACCGCGGCGTTTTCAAGCTCCAGGTTCTTTTCGCGCAACGCCTGCTCGATGCGCCGGCGGTCGGTCACGTCGCGGATGGCGCTGGAGACGACACGGCCCTGCTCGGTCTCGATCGGACTCAAGCTGATCTCGACCGGAAATTCCGACCCGTTCTTGCGCAGGCCATTCAGCTCCCGACCGGCGCCCA
>ENA-ORBV01013736-ORBV01013736.1-microbial-mat-metagenome-genome-assembly--contig:-NODE-13736-length-12248-cov-5.305480_pt1 | contig 12248 bp, 4 predicted proteins | sample MGYA00237777_ERZ505514 | MGnify/ENA primary metagenome ERZ505514 (study PRJEB26160, sample SAMN06269048) | microbial mat metagenome | isolation source: Oligotrophic lake microbial mat | place... | reverse complement strand
CAACAATAATTTTCCTTTGGTGTTAACAGCCACCAATTTTGCCGACTATCCCATTCGTGGCTTTTCCATTGTCTTGTCGTATGACACGACCACGAATCCTTCCGATGCAGCACTCTTGAATGTCTTGCAGGAATGGGATTCCAACGACCCCGTCATTCAAAGTAACGTCAATTGTGAGGGTGATGTCATGAACAATCCCGTGGGGCTGACGCATCGAGACGCGGAACCGAAAGACGGAGTGAATTTGCTACTCACTTTTTATGACGGCATTATGGATTTGAAATTGGATGTGACGGTGGTGGTTCAAAATTCCGACGGGATTTCGAAATATTATTATTCTGGGTTCAATTTGCAAATTTTGTCAGAAGAAGATTGGTTTGCCCAAACGGTAGAACCCACTACGGAAGGTACCGATCCAAGTGCCACCGATGGATTGAATGTGACCACGGAAGAAGAACAACCAGAAGGAACTCAAGAACCAACTACAGAAGGAACAGATCCGAGTGAAACCGATGGTTTGAATGTAACCGAGCCAGCAACCGATGGATTAAACACAACAGCAACCACTAGTGAGGGCGATGGACTTGGAAACGAAACAGCAGCAGGGGGTGGCACTACCGTCATGGACATTCTAGGGCAACAGAACGACTTTGAAATGTTTCTTTCGGCGCTCACCTTGGCAGACCTAGCGGAGACTCTTGGCCAAGAAGGACCCTTTACGGTCTATGCCATTACCAATGAAGCATTTTATGAACCCTTCACTTTACAAAGATTCTTCAGTGATATCGATTATCATCGAGGACACTTACGAGACTTTTTGGGTCGTCATATTATTCCGACCGTATCCGATGATGAAACTCAAACGGAAACTGCGAATGGCTATCCCACCTTTTATGGGTCCTTATCGGAGATTGACCCTACGTGGTTGGATCCTAATCTGCTTCAATTGACCGCCGATAATGGTGTGGTGCATGGGATTACCAACTACACGTCCGAAGCCTCGCAGCCACAATACATTTTGTACGATCTCAACGAGATTTTGCTACTTTCCGAAATGAGTGATAAGCTGTCCAATTTTTTTGAATTGCTTACGCTCAATGATATGACGGGTCTCATTACCGATGGCTCTGACTACACGACCTTAACGGTGTTTGCTCCTACCAATGAAGCCTTGGAGGCCGATCCCGTCACGAGTGCCTTGCTGCAAGACCTTCCCGATTCGGCGGGCGAATTGAAAAGCGTCTTGGAACGACACATTACGGCAGGCAATATCTTGCCCGAAGATTTTGAGCGCATGGGGACCATGACCATGTGGAATAGTGATGTGATTCCCACACCCGATGCTTCTACTTTTGTCATGGGTCCAATGTCCGAAAATGTGAGGCTGGCCCGGAATGGGATTCTGTATGCCTTGGATACGGTGTTTCAGGATCCTGCTACGGATAATGCGGATGATGATGGTGGTATGACTGACAACAATGAGACAGCCGTTATCAATAACGACAATACTACATTAACAGACGACGAAGTTGTGGGTGGTGAAGGGGCAGATACCATTGTCGACATTCTAGAGGCGAACCCTATCGAATTTTCGTTGGTCCTGGCGGCCCTCGAAGCAGCAGAACTGACAGAAGTCTTGCGATCCTCCGAGGAACCAGCGCCCTATACCCTCTTTGCACCCACCGATGAAGCTTTGGCAAGTGTCAATCTGGAACGGCTCCTTTCGGAAGACTACAAACCTCATCTAGAGGATTTCCTGTTTTATCATGTCAAGCCGGGCATAACCATGTCCACGGATCTGACCGAAGGATCAGGATTTGCATCCTTTAATGGCGAAATTGTCAATGTTACCAGCGTAGACCCGATTACATTGAATCTCGCAACCATCATTACGGCTCCGGATCAAGTTGCTGGGAATGGAGTTGTTCACACGATAAGCCAGCCACTGTTTCCACGCAGTTATTTATTGGATGCTGCGACCATGGCAGTAGCAGAAGGGAATGAAAGGTGGTCGTTACTGAGAGACCTGATCTACGGTTCCGGTGAGTTAATGGGAGAAGGGCCCTACACAATATTTGCCGTCTTGAATTCGGCCTATGAGATTACCTTTTTCGACTCGGGGGGGTATCCGGCGGGTGACGAAATTATGGACATTGTAATGTACCAAGCTACCAATGGTATCCTGTTATCGCAAGACTTGGAAGACGGAATGGAGCTGATTATGTTAAATGGTGAGCCAGCTATTGTTACTCTGGGCACTATGGGCGAGGACCCGAAGATTGGAAATGCGAATATTATAGAAAGCGACATCCTCGTGAACAATGGCATCATTCACGTCATCGATGCGGTGCTCGGCATCGAGGACGAAGCAAATGCAACAATTTCAGATGAAGGAAACAGCACAGCTTGCGAGCTCTGTAGTGCTGGTATGCTAGATCCATTTATGACCATGCCGGACGGTACACCATGTGATTTATGGTACGAGACTATGCTTAATGTCACAGCAGCGGAAGCCCCTAGCTCCGACCGGTGTCTGGTCAATCGACTGTATGCGGCTGCTTATTGCGGTTGTCCTGTTGAGCTGGAAGCGGTCTCTTTCTGTGACCCCTGCAGTGGCGAAGTAGTACCTCTCAGTGATGTGGCAAGTCTACCGACTGAGTTTTTGTTGGAACGCGAGTTACCCGATATTACTGGCGACGTGTTTTGTTCAAGCTTGTTGGAGTTGCCAGCTGTGGACTTGACCGAAACATGCAACCTTTTGTACAACAAATATGCCAGCTTTTGTGGTTGTCCACGCGCAATACCATCATGTAGTTTATGCGAAGGTGACCCCGAAGACAAGCCGGTACCAGGAACAGGCGGGGCAAGTTGCCTTGATGTTGGAAATGTTTACTCGGTACAAACGCCTGAGACCTGCCAAGCTGAAGATGTGTTAGATTACACAGAATTAGACATAGCCGCCTACTGTTGTCCGGAAATTGAGCCTTCTTACAACTGTGGCGAAAGTCCTTGCTCTGCAACCATCTCAGATGAGGTCTTGGACCTTGTCATTCCGGACAGTGATATTACCTGTCAAGTATTCGTTGATGTTTACCCATCCGCAACAGATTGCGAATTGTGGCGAGATGCGGTCGAACTTTGCTGCGCAGAGTCTGATACGAATTCGACAACAAGCCCTGGTGGTGGGAACAGCACCTGTCAACTATGTGACGGTTTCTCCGGAGACTTAATTCTCCCAGACGGTGGCAATTGCGGCGAAGTGTTTCTTGGCGAATCCGGGGAACCGGTAGCGGAGTCGGAAGACGACTGCACGTTCCGTCGAGCTGCTTCTGCTGGGCATTGCGGATGTGAGTTAATGCAACAAACGTGCAACATATGCGATGGCACTGTCGTCGATGGTCCGGACAGTCTTGACATTGCTGGATTGCCTCTCGATAGGCTCATTCCTGGGGATGTATCCTTCACATGTCGCGGGGTTTTTGCGTTGCCAGCTCTGGATGGAGAGACCACATGTAGCGTTCTCAATGCTCTTTATTCCGGGTGGCGTGGATGCGAGGACGGCGTGGATCGTGGCACTTTGGAAGAGGCATTAAGTGAAACTGACGATCTTTCAGAATTTTGGTTGGCCGTTGAACAATTAAACATTGACGAGATATTTGCCAACGACGAAGTGAATTTCACCGTGTTTGCCCCTTCCAATGAAGCAATGCAGGAAGACGAAGGCTTGCAATTTTACGACGACAACGCCGCGTCGTGGACAGGCCACCTAACAAACATTCTCGAGAACCATATCGTGGAGGGCATGCTTTTTACGGATGATTTTTGGGACAGAACAACGGAAAGCTTGGATAGCCTGGCTGGAGGCTCGCTGTCCGTTGATGCGATCAACTATTTGGTTGGTAACCAGAGTATAATAGGATCTCACGCAGTAGCTCGAAATGGTTTGCTCTATGAAACAGATGGAGTGTTACATCCTTCCTGGCATTTCTTGGCAATTCCTGATATTCTCTCGCAGACATCTGCTGCGGGAGGCAGAGAGCGCTGGCTGCAAGAAGAGCCTGTGTACTCTTTTTTGTTGGGGCTTTTAAACGAACAGCAGGTTCTGATTAGAGATGTGAATGAAAATGGGACGACGCTTGTCGCACCTAGAGATGAAGCATTCGAGGGGGTAGACATCGGCGACTCCCAAGAGAACGTTCTTCTCTATCACGTTATGGACATCAATAACTACTTGGATGCACGAAAGGCTGGGTCTCACGTTGTGTTATCCACAAGGGCTGCTTTTGATGTTCTAGTCAGTGTTGATGACGAGAATGTTTTGAGGTACAATGATGTGGTTGTCAATTCAGAGGTATATGCGTCCAATGGGTAAGCTTGGTCCGGACCTTCTCGTGTGTCCTTTTGGATGAGTACCAACTCAAACTATTCCTATTTCTACTTATAGTCTTGTGCACCGAGTCGAGGAGGTCCTTACGCCTCCCAGCATGTTTGACTTCTTGAATTATACAGACCAATTCACGAACGTAACCGTGGGCATCGTTCAAGGCCTCTTGGAAGCTTCCGGTTGGGACCTAAATAATTTGCCCAACTCGTTGGAGGAATATGACGGCACCACGCTGACCCTTATTGCACCTTTGGATGAGGCATTTACGGGAGAACCGTACGCGATTTCAGGGGAAGTACTCGACCGTTTGGCCACTACGGAGTGGTCTCGTCACCTGCAAGCCATACTGAAAGATCTTCTTATCCCAGCAGCGCTACAGCCGGACTTCGTTGGCGAGACGATCGGAGGAAGTAACATTTCCTATAACAGCCTCGACGGTGCCTTTTACCTAAACTCTGGGATTGCCCTCGATAGTTCGAAATGCGTTGACGGGTAAGTAATGTGGATACGCGGTCCAGTTGCCCTTCGTTCACTTCAGAAGTCTTTACTCATTTAGCTTGTGTGCTTTAAATCCCAAAGAATTGTCCAGCTCGTGGGAGAAGGCTTGGCGCTGCCGCGCACCCTGGCCTACGATGCCTACAACTATATCCTTTACGAAGCCCCCAACGCAACTACTTTCATAACTAATCTTGATCAACGGGGTCTGGATACCACAATACGCGAGCCAGCAACAAACGTGACTGTGCTAGCGCCACCTGATTTTTCATGGGAAGGAGCAGATATTTCAGAGGAAATGCTCGACAATGTCCTTCAAAATCACATTTTTCAAGGCTTGCTGTTCTCCGATCAACTTCGAGAAATGGACGGTGCCACCATCACCTCCATCAATGGCAAACAGTGGACAATCAGCAATATTGATGGCAATATTGAACTTGTTAGCATGACAGTCGATATTAATGTTGCCATTACATCCTCAGATAACTTGGTCAGGAATGGAATCGTGCATCTCTTGGGTGGGCTCTTGATGGATTCTCCTGATAACACTACGCAAAATTGTTCGGCGTGTTCCGGTCCCATAAATCTCAACAGCAGCCTGCCCGATGGGCTATCCTGTAGACTTTGGCAATTGGAAGTATCGCAGCTTGCAGCAGACGCTGAAGCTTGTGCGCTTGAGCAAGCCGTTGGCATAGAGTACTGTGGGTGTTCTGCTCCCGATGAAGTTCAACCATGCAACAGTTGTCCTAATGGTGCACTTGCTTTCAACCCAGAGCGGATTCTCCCAGACACACGCGGATTGACGTGTGAAGATCTTTCGACGCTGCGTTTTGTAGAGTGTAGCATAATCTACGAAAAGTATTCCTTTTGGTGCGGCTGTGTGGATGCCCAGGCCGAAGCGCCCAACTGTACACTTTGCGATGGAGGAGGAAGCTTCCAAAACAAACCGTACATCGTTCCTGGCCAGGACAGTGCAACATTCAGCTACCAGATGTTCGGTCAGCTTGCAAATACAAGCTGTCAGGGCTTCGCAGATTTCTATTCCGTTCAGACCAGACAGTCGTGCGAGGGCGCAGGCGAACAATTGACAGGTGACACGTTTGTTGATATCCAAGCTTGGTGCCAATGTCCCGGAACTTCAGCACCCAACGTGTGCGGGGAATTTTGCCCCAGAGGCACTATTTTACAAGAAGCGCTGGTCCCAAACAATGAGACAGAATATACTTGCCGTGAAATTTCGGACATATTTGCGTATTCACAAGACAACAGCACATGCGAAAGTGCGCGTGTCCCGTGGCGATCTTGCTGTATCATGGACCCTCTGATTGTAAATGCTTCCTTCGTTGTGGCTAATGAAAAAGGTCTAAATTCGACGCAACTTGCATCCCCAGTTTACGGGAATACCTTGAATGCCGCGTACGCCGCTTTCGCAGAAGCACTCGTACAAGAGAGCGGAGGCAGCCTCGGACGAAGACATTTGCGACAACCTTCCTTCCCTGGACGAGCTTCGCGTCAACTGCTGGTGACTTATCAAGCTGAGAGTGCTAACATTTATGCTGTGCAAACAGTGACTTGTCAGCCCTACAACAATATAACCTCGGCTTCTACATGTCACAACGTGTTAGCGCGATTTAATTTGCTGGTGGAAGATGAAGACACGGAGGCTGTGCGAGAAAGATACAAAGCTGCCGCCAAGTCCGCAATTCTAGATCGCAAATTATTACAACAGAGAATCGACAGCCTCGACTCTAGTTACCCATTTAGAGTCGTCGGGGTGCTTGATGAGAACCAGACCGCACAAGATCGAGAGCAGGGTAGTGGTTCTGATGATGGCGATGGAAAAATGACTTGGTGGCTAATCTTGTTTATTGTGTTCGCTTGTGTTTCCGGCTGTGGTGGTCTCTTGTGCTTAGCCTTGTACTTTGTTGCAGCTAACCAGGCCGCCAAATCGGTCGGGGATGACACGGAAGCCGATCCATTGGCAGAACGATTGCTAGACAACCAAGACGACAAAGATCCAGAGGAATTGTCGCCGGACACGAACAAAGATAGCGATAACGAGAGTGATGCCTGGGAAGACGAGGAACGGTCACCGGACGCCAAGGTCGATCAAGATGACGCCAGTGATGACTGGGAAGATGCATCCGCAGTTGTGGTTGAAGAATTGTCTGTCCGTTCTGACAGGCAGATGGACGAAGCGGCCAATGTGGGCGAAGCTCCTGTTCCTGTTCCTGGTCCGGTAGACGTTGAGGAAGACGATGCCGATGAAAGCGACGAAATTTGGGAAGAAACACCTCCTTTTGGCTTGCTGAAAGGAAGCGACGACGACTCAGACTCAGACTGGGGCGAAGAGCAAGAGCAACAACCGCTCCTTCTCGAAGAGAGTAGGAACGTTGCGCAGGACGGACAGGATGCAGGCAGTGCGGGTGTAGAAGACGCCCCTGCCGAAGAATTACCAAAGCAGGCTGTGGGCGAAGATGACGCAGGGGAAGATGGCGCTGCTCCGGAAATGCATGATCAGCCGACGCCAGAGCCACCAGAAGCTGAAGCGGAGGTCCAGGATCGAAATTTGACTCAACCAGTGGCGGGAGAAGGCAGCCTTAAGGAAGACAATCCTGTCCCAGAAAAAGACGACAGCTTGGAAGCAGAGTCACCACAAGCTGAAGAGGCAGCCCAGGATGAGGAACCCGAGGCCCAAGCTGAGGGCAATGGCAGCGACGACCAAGAAGACATCTCTGGTATGGCGCCTGGCCTAGTGCTAGCAGGTGCTGCAGGTGCTGCGGCTGCCGCGAATCTTGGCGAAATGGGAGAAGAATCCCAACGATTCGAAGAGGATTCGCAAGTACGCCGAATGAAGCCTATCGATCCCAACAGCAGCATCCCACGAGAAATTGCGGTTGCGGATGAACAGGACTGGAGCGTCGACGGCAAGGTTACGGAGGCAGCTCAGCAAGTCAGCGACAATTTGGATGCCGAAATTGCAGGTATCAACAAAGAGAACGAACCAGCTACCGACGACTACAAGGAAACCACCTCGATTAATAGCGAGGGTGACATTGACGACCAAGAAGCTATTCAAAAGCTGCAAGCCGAACTGGCAAACATTGAGCAGTACGTGGTCCAAAACCCCCTAGAGCTCGAGTCTCTGATAGATGAAGGTGCCGAGGGCGAGGATGATAACAACCATGCTCGCGAGCCGTCTGAACGTTTGCTGGACGATGGCAGCGACGAAAAGCTTGACCAATGGGATGACGAAGACATTACCCAAGAAATGAAGTTGGAGCAAACGGCGAATACAGGAATTCTCTTGGGCATGGAGCATGCAAGCAATATGAATAAATTGGAACAAATTGAAGTACAAAAGCAACAAGAAGAAATCATCCAGCATTGGCCGCCCACGGACGACGAAGGAGACGACGACGACAACGTGAACTGGGAAGATTCGGATGACAATGACGAGGGATGGGATGACGAAGATCAACCCCAACCCCCAGCAGCGCCATCCGGCCAAGTCGGTGTCCAAGGCCCGATAGATCCACAACAAGAAGTTGCAAGCGCAGGGGAGCCATTTTCGACAAACGATTTCGACGAAGCAGCATCGGACGAGTGGGAGGATGAATAGAGAAACAAATCGTAAATAGAATCTTTGTTTACTCGAATGAAACCTTGCCTGATTCGGTTCGCCGACGTAGTAGCAGCTGTGTTATGTGTTACTGGTACGACGTGCCATCGCTCCGGTACGCTCCCCTCCCCCATGTCTGCACGCAATCATTGATTTATGATTCCCATCATCTTCGGCGGTGCTTTTGAGTTTTGTCCGCGCCAAAATCAAATCAAAGGCGCGCGGGGCACTCTTCTTGCATCCAATGTTTATTCGTACTACCTGTACCATGCCGTCTGTCATCGACAGGCTACAAGCTATTTAATTTATCGTAGCATTGCTACGGGTTCGAACAGCGGCTTGTTGAAAGCTATTATTATTATTACAAGTACATGACTGTACAGTAGCTCTACCTGCTACTATTACTGTTGCTTCAGAAATACCCCAAACCAGCATACTACTACTAGACTAGCTAGCTAGCTAGTACTACTGTAGTTAGTACGTCCCGAACAATCAGAATGCCCTGACTGGCCCCATCACAGCAGCATTCGCTACAGTAAGTTACCTTTATTGGTGTCCCTGTGTGAAGATTGAAGCCTTGCGCTGCAGGAACAGACTTGCAGTTTGTGGGCGAAGAAGGGGTCGAAGCAACCGCAGAAGAAAGGAAACACAACAGGCAAAGTTAACAAAGGACTACCAACAACCTTTTCTCCTGATCGTACAGTTGAGTACACGCACCACAGAAAACGACAGAAGAAACATGAGCTGTGATAACAAGGAGAATAATGCAACGACAGCACCGTCTTCTGCCAAAATACCCGGATCCCCACCAGTGATGCCGCTACCACAAGTTGGAACAAGAATCTCAGTTTATTGGCCTGCTGACGATGAGTGGTTCAATGGAACCATCGTCAAAAGACGTTCCGAGAATGGTCAGGACGTCTTTGTGAAATACGACGATGGGGATGAGCAATGGGTGGACACGAGCGAAATGAAATTTAAATCGTCGACAAAACCAAATGATATGTTTCTCGACAAGCCTACTCCAGCCGAAAAGCTCAAGCAAGAAAAGATTCAGCGCTTGACGGTACCCTGCCGCCTCTCTGTCTATTGGCCCAGTGAGCAGGAATGGTACCCTGGGACGCTCACTCGAAAGGCTACCAAAACCAAACCACCTCATCACGTTCTGTTTGATGATGGAGGGGAAGAAATCATCAATTTGCTATACTGGGAATTCGAAGAAGCACCGAAACATCCCGAACGCTTGCAAGTGGGTGCCCGAGTCTCGGTGTTATTGGATCCTACGGCTACAACCGCCCAAGAAAAACACTTTTCTGGAACGGTGATTAAAATCAAGCCCGATAGACCTCGGCCCCACAAAGTCATGTTTGACGACCAGGAACAGGGGACAAGTTGGTACAATTTGAAAATTCATCCCTATGTGGAAATTTCCGATCATCTTCCAAAGCAAAGAGCCCTCCTCGAGACAAGGACCAGGAAGGATTCCCCGCTCAAGGACTGTCAAAATTTTCGGATCCCCAAAAGGCGCAAGGTGGAGCCAAAGATTCCCAGAATCGAAACGGAAAATAAGTCAACACGAAAAGCTACAACAACAACAACAACAGTACTAGTACCACCACCACCACCACCACCAGCCATCAAGGCACCGCCAAAGAAGGTTCCCGTTAAGCGTCCGACCCCACATCTTGTGGAGGCGGCAACGCCCCTTCGAGTTGACAACGAAAAGAATTCGACAACACTTGCCCCAGATAAAACGATCCAAATTCGAAAGCGTCGAAATGGCCCCGTCATGAAAGAATTTCAAACCGCGGCCGAGACACAGGCTTTCTTGGATGGGGTGGAAGTTAATGCCGACTCGATCTCCAAGTGGTGTCGAGAGAAGGCTTACGCGAAGGGTTACTTTTGGGAGTACTACGGTGACAAACAGTCCGAAACGGTCCAAGAACCCGAGCCGCACAAAACTCCCGAACCAGTTAAACATCCTGAACCAGTCAAGCATCCCAGAAGGCCTGAAAAGCCCGAACCTCCTGTGGATCTCGACGAAAATCTCGAAACAGTACAAGAACCCCAGCCGCCCAAAACTCCCGAACCAGTAGAGCAACCCGAAACGCTCGAAAATCCCGCAAGGCCTGAAAAGCCCGAACCTCCCGTGGATCTTGAGGAGCATGTCGGCAAGCGACTTCGTGTGTATCAGCCCGTTGGCTCTGACCGGGTTTGGCTGGAAGGAATGATTGCAGCGTTTGACGCCGACACTGGAAAGCATGAAATTCTGTACGACCGCGGTACTACGAACCAATACATTTTACAAGACATTCGGTACGAGTGGACAGAGGGTACCCGCACAAAGGCGATCGAGCAATTAGACTTGAAGACTGGAGCGGTCCTTGCAACCTTCAACTCTGTTCGTGCTGTTAGGTCGCACCTGGATCGTTTGAATCCTAACGGAAACGCGAAAGGAAATCTAAGTACAGTCCTAAATGGTGGCCGAAGTTCATGTTGTGGGTATTTCTGGCGTTACAAAGGCTCCAATGCCCTTCCCACAGATAAATTGAAACGAAAGGTTGAACAGATTTGCCTTGAAACTGGCCATGTCATTGCCACACATGACTCAATAGCAGATGCAGCAAAATCCGTAGTTGTCACAGCATCAGGAATCGGCATGTGCTGCAGTGGTAAATATGGCCAACAATCTGCGGGTGGCTTTGGATGGAGATTCTTGGGAGATGCCTCTCCAAGGGTTGACAACATGCCCAGACAAAAAGCGGTGGAGCAGCTTTGCCTTGAAACAGGCCATGTGATGGCCACACATGATTCAATAGTAGATGCAGCAAATGCTGTAGGCATCTCGCGATCAGGAATCAGCATGTGCTGCAGTGATAAATATTGCCAACAATCTGCAGGTGGCTTTGGATGGAGATTCTTGGCAGATGCCTCTCCCAGGACTGATGAGGCACACTTCCGAAAAATGGTTGAGCAGCTATGCCTTGAAACTGGCAATGTGATTGCCACACATGATTCGATAGCAGATGCAGCAAATGCTGTAGGCATCAATGCATCAGGAATCAGCATGTGCTGCAGTGATAAATATGGCCGACAATCTGCAGGTGGCTTTGGATGGAGATTCTCCAATGATGCCCCTCCACCATCAACTCACTATAGGAAAGTGGTGGAGCAGCTTTGCCTTGACACTGGGTGTGTGATTGCTACACATGATTCAATAGCAAGTGCAGCAAGTGTTGTTGGTGTTATGGCATCCGGAATCAGTGTGTGTTGCAGTGATAAATATCTGAGCAAATCTGCAGGTGGATTTGGATGGAGATACTTGGCAAGAGAGTAAGGAATGACAAGTGACAAGAACACGCTTACCGTACTATAGCACAGGAACCCAGTTGTTCTAGTGGGCTGCTAGGGTAGCTACTGTTCGTAGTGGGTCTATCGTACTACTAGTAGTAGACTACCGGTGCTGGTACAGGAGTGCTGAATCCTAGCTACTAGCTAGTAGGAGCCTGTTTTGTTTCTTATCTATCCCTTGGGCATCTTCGTTCCCCCGCTTCTGCTGAAAGGCGCTCATTTCCTCTACTGCTAGCTAGCTAGCTAGTATTGTACTTTACAGTACAGTTGCAGATCTTAGCTACTAGAGTAGAGTCGATAAATGATAATAGCAAGCGTACTACTAGCTGTCTCTTATACACATCTGACGCTGCCGACGAATAGAGAGGTGTAGATCTCGGTGGTCGCCGTATCATT
>ENA-ORBV01013733-ORBV01013733.1-microbial-mat-metagenome-genome-assembly--contig:-NODE-13733-length-12250-cov-3.751253_pt1 | contig 12250 bp, 15 predicted proteins | sample MGYA00237777_ERZ505514 | MGnify/ENA primary metagenome ERZ505514 (study PRJEB26160, sample SAMN06269048) | microbial mat metagenome | isolation source: Oligotrophic lake microbial mat | place... | reverse complement strand
AGCTCCTTGTGTCATAGTGTAAGCCTCGTGTTTTAATTGATGGTCGCATGGGTTGTGATTTCACAGAGTATCGCTCTCGACTGGACCGTGAACGCGAGGCTTCTCGCCCTCGTCCTATGAAGAAGCCCGTGGCCAAGAGCGCTCTGTACGTATACGTGTGGTGTTTTGATGCGTGAATGTGCCCACGGTGTTGCATGTGTGCACGCGCGCGCGTATGTGTGTGAGTGTGTGTGTGTGTGGCAGATGTAACGCTGTATACTGATCTGCTCACATGTTCTGAACCTGCAGGGCTGATCCCGAATCTCGCTTCGCTCGCAATGCCCTGCGCTACACTAACGCCGTGGGCCCCGAGGATGTCAATGAACGCAAGCTGCCGCAGAACTTTGAAGTGGGCGGTGAAGGAGGCGCCGGTGATCAGGGTACGATAGAGACTGCCCCTGCTTGTCGCAATCGGTGATATTGCAAGGGCTAATTATAACGTTTAACTGGCTGGCTGCCTTTGTGTTCCACCACAGACCATTTCGGCTGATTTAAAGATCAGCTCACCGCGCCTAGATGGCACACTGTGACTATCGCTTCTAGCGCTATACCGTCATTCATTTCAGTGAATGTTATGCTGAACTTATAATCTTTATATTTTCTTCAAACCCTCCCTCCCTCGATCTCACTTTTCACTTTCCTTCGCTGCTTCGCTCCTTTTGTTTTGGTGGCTTGAACTGCTGTGGTGTGTGCGGTACTTTGCACGCACTGCTTGCTGCGTGCATATGGCTGTTGCCCGACTCTGAAGTCAGTCCTCTTCGGTGCTTGATCTCGCACCGCTGCACAGGCTGTACGGAAGTTTCTAACGCAGCGTTTGCCCCAGTACACACTTTTTCGATGCAAAACACTGACCGTTAACAGAGCGAGTATATTGAAACTGCGAGCAGTCCTATCAGAACAATTATATACACTCTGTTTGGAGAGATTTGGTTGATTTCACAAGCATAAATTCTGGTGCCAAGATGGAGTGAGCGTGCTTCATTGGTGAAGCGCACTTGTCCTCTCAGCCGTGTTGGATTCTGGTAGGTAGCTGTACCGCCTAAATCGCATCGCAATGCCCGCGTCTCTGTAATCATCTAATTGCAGAACTGCGAGTCCAGCTTGCAATTGCCGATGGAATAGGGTACCAGGAGGCCCGTGAGTCGTGCGGGCGTCAGAGCAGATTCTACCTAGGCAGCAGCTCGGCCTGGTGCAGGGTTTGGAGTCACAAAGGATACAAATCAAGCTCAAAATGCTTTTTCTACGTACAGCATTTGAGAATGCCTCATCTGTGTTCATGTAAGCTCGCTTGAGTCCTGACTTGAACCATTCGCAATGGAACTCGTCGTTGATATCTAAACATTTCCAAATACGCGATGAGCCCATCTAGATCGATGGTGCTGCTCATGGACACCACGGTCCGGCAACAAGCTGTTGCATCATTTTTGGGTTGGTCGACCCATGAGAGCTGCTCCGTAGCTGTTCTTGGTGTCATCGGATATCAACTCAACCCGACCAATGAATGCGTTTGTGTGACTTGCCTTGAAATCTAGTTCATCGCGATTTTTGCGCTCCTTGTGTTGAGCTTGAGCGGCTGAGATCGTCCCCCGTTGTGAACGCATTTGCGCATTCAAGCTGAGGTTTGAAACAATATCGGTATCCGGCACTTGAGAGGTGTCCAGAATGTGTATCGGGCGTCATTACCTTGAGGTCCTTTCGTTGATGGAATGTGAAGAGACATATCGTCATGCCAGATCGAAATGGATTGCTTGAAGGCTTACTCTGGCTAAATAAACAAAAGGGTGTCATCACAACTTCGTTGTTCGTCCGTTGGCGCGTTACGTATACCATATCGTTGATCTCGCAGCAACAATGAGTTGAGATATCCACATCGGGCAGTTGCGTAGCAATCTTGACCGTCGTTTGCGTGGCCTCGCGATCGGCCTGCCCCGGTCGAGCCTGGTTTTGCGCCGATCTTCCTCGCGCACTGCTTGCGCTCCGGTGCCCGATGGATATCTGTTGCTGGTTCAACTCGGACCACTGACTGATAGTGACTGAAGTGTGATGGTGCAGTCCTAAGCCCCCCCGTACATACTCATTTTTTTTTTTATTCCGACGCCCACACAATTTTCAGTGATGGTTGAAGTGACACCATGAATACTTGATTCGCTTGTCGTAAATGCGTTCTCTATCGAAAAACCGAGGGTCTCGTACAGCAGGTTATGACTATGGCCAATCAAAATCCATAGCGAATTGGTTAGTGAATGCGTGGCGTTTTTGCTGTAGACGCCAAAACAGATCAGGCACCCGTTGTCGGGTTTCAGAACATCAAGTTGAATTCAAAACATGCAACACGTACACATATGCATCAGTCAATTCGTGACTCGGTGACATGCAGTTGAGTACACCTACGCGCCGCACGCAGCATGCTGCAAATTTGTGAATCGCACTGTTACGAGCGTCGACGAGAAGAATGCATAATGGTACACCATGAGCTTCGGAAAATTGTCAAGTCACATCAATCAAAGTAACGTGGCAGGCTCAGCGAACTTGAATATGTCGAACACAGTGCCAAAACACACGCTGACCGACGTTGCCTTTTATTGGCGCAGAGGCGCCAGATGATTTGTAGTACAGGTCTCGTGCTCACTCATACGACAGCAGTAACAGAGCGCTGCGTGTATTATCCAGCCGATCCAAGAGAGGGTGGCTGAGCCTGACGCAACTGTGAGCTTGAGCCGCATGGAAAGTGGTCACTGCATGTACCTCATCCGTTTATGGCCCGGGTTGAATTTTCAGTTCAGCTAGCTCGGGGCGAATCTACAACGTGACATTCGAGCAATGGAACCAACAGCTTTCAAGACCAAATGAACAGCAAAACTGCTGACCGCCAAAAAGCCGATCCGTCATCACCAGTTTGACTGGGGGCGCTACAAAAGCTATGACTCGTGGTGTCCGCTATCTGCAAAGAAGCCATGCAAGCGCGCGCACCGCGAAGAACGTTTGCGGCAAAATTCAACTGCATATGGTCTGCGCAAACTGCTCTATCTTAAACAATCACTCCGGTTGACCTAAGCGACCCTCTGTTGATCTCATCGGGCCTGATGAGGTGATCGTCGATCGAGTGTTTTAGTTCGACCAAACCAACTGCACCGACCCAGCGTCCATGTCACAGAAGTCGCTCATGCTGAGCTTCGGAGACTTTCAGCCATCAACATGCTATTAAAGACGCAATATACGTTCGCCACAAGTTGCGCAACTACCATATACGCAAGCGGCGGTTATTATGTGACCAGGGCTGGAGTGCATACATATAATTAAGCAGGAAGGCTGGCCCGGATCCGGAAGCTCGATCATGCACCCTGCATCGACTGCAACATGACACGCGGAATCAGTTGTCAGTCTCGAAAGTTTCAGAACTTATCTCAGTGCGCCTGCAACCAGCTCATGTTAGTCCAACCACAGCGGCTGCATTGCTTGCGCATGGAAGGCGAGAGGATAAATCGAGTGGACTCGAAGACGCCAGCAAGCGCACACTGGTACCAGCACGAGACAAAAATTCAACTTGAATGAAAACTACTACCACTGAGATGGTGAGGAATCTCGCCCTGTCCATCCCAACCTTTTCCATCGGTTCAGGATTCTACATCCTGCCCGCTTATGGGTGGACCAACGCAAAACAGAACGCTGCAGGTTTCCTGCGAGCATTCGAGAGAGCGCTCGATCGATTGAGAATGTTTTAAACTCAGTCTTGAATCGTATCGGCAAACCAGCTGGCGTACCCATACTCGCTGTATTATTCAATGCGCCCGAACACACATAACCCCAACCTCATCATGTCTAGACCTTCCGATGACGATTCCTCTATGTGCCGAACCCGCTATCTTCCAGCGAAGTTACTGGAGCGTCCCGGCGAATGATATGATAACATATACATTTATAGACGAGCATCCGCAAGTTATAACGCAGCACTGCCACTCGAACAGAGCTGGCTAGGCAGTATCCGATCGCGACGCAGGTGATCGGAGTTGAGGGGGCAGGATAGCAAGACGTGAGGATACCTTGCCGAACTCAGCCATACCCATTCTTGACGAATTCAAAGAGAAGCTATACCTGCCCGAGGTGTATACTTTCTGGGCGACCGTGTCACGATCTGCTTCGTGTACAACCAAGTCCGTTCTGATTCGAAACGTCGCTCATTCAGACTCAACGCGTACACGTACCCTTAAGCTTCCTAGCTACTAGTAGCTAGGCCAATGTCTTGGTGACGACAAAACAGCACACGGCAGAAGACAGTAAGTCGGACATACATCGAACCCTCTTTTTCTTCGAAATTCATCTGTAGTGGTTTTGATCGTAACTTCAATTTACATATCGATGCCTTGTACGGACTATGTACATACTGTTACATGTCGACCGTGATGTGATGCACATACTGGTAAGGACGTGTATCGGAGTCCCGGCTGTCGGGAGTCAACGAACTGATAAACTGGTCGTTCAGTTGAGCGGTTCTTTATTAGCAAACGGGAAAGCAAATGTGTGCAAATGATGTGCAAGAAACAAAATCAATGGGTCGATCTTTTGGAAAGTGGGATGCATAGGCAAATTTGGAGGTCACGCCAAGGAACTTCCACCATCCTAATGGACAAGTTCCTTTGAATACATACGCCGTACGCGAGCAGGGCCGAGCGCATCTTAAGGAAAAGTGTCACCTCCTCCGATGATGGAGATAGGTGTTACTGTTGAGCAACATATTGGGGTCCAAAACCATTGATTGATCGGCATATAACGGCGCGGCTCCAGATTGTATAGGGTCGTGGTGTTCACCCAAGGCGGGTCTACTCGAATCTGCGTGCGAGTCTTGCACATGGCCGGATCCCCAATATTGGAATCAGTAAAATCTGTCCAGCTGAGCATACGCTCGGTTTCGTTGAATCTGGCCAAGCCAAATCGAAACGAAACTTGAGCACATCTGTCTCCTTCTCTTGGCTCTATCAGAGTATGTTGCAGCTGCCCACTCGAGGAGGAGTCCTGGCTAAACAATAGGTAATCGCTCGTTGAAGGAGTCGGTGCAGGATTCACCACAAATGACGCTGCATCGTCGTTACCGATGAGTTCAAAGATCGTCGGTGATGATTGAAATTTGCCGCACATGATTGATGTAGACGAGCACCGCAAGAACTTGTTGGTGATATGTGGGTTCTTAAAGTAGCCGCACCGGCTGATGGTGAGGTTACATCCCAACCTGGAGGGGGGAAAGGGGTTGGGAACCGGTGCAGGCTCGGCTGGAGGTTCCTCACTAGGCGGCGGCGGTGGTGGTGCCGCCGCCAAGCCCGAGGTGATGCCGGCCGCCGTGAGCAGGATAACGGGGAGCAACATGCCGATCGCCATTCTCACGAAGGTTCCATCATTCAGATGGCGACGCCGAGCTGGTGCGCATGGTTGATTGGCAACTGGCAGACTCTTCTCGCTCCGGGAAACGCACTGATCCTCGGTTTCGGATGCCGGTGTGGAAGTCGTGCGCTGAAACGATGCTTTCAGGTTCATCGTGACAGTGAAAACCAGATGTTGTTTGGATAGTTGTGGACACAAACGTTGATAACCTTGGACGCCCCGGCGGGTTATGCGACCCAGGATAATACGATGAAGGCGATATTGAATAAGCGTGGTGTGGCAAAGGACATCCGAGTTATTAGCATGTGACCGAAAATTACGAACTTGATTATTAGCAACTAGACTTCAAATTAGACGCGGCCGCCGCACCACCGCCGGTGCCATGATCAAGTTCTGCCAAGGAGGATACATCGTGCACAACAAAGCGACGAGCCTTTGCAAGTACAAGCCATACGTGCGACACAACCACAACGGAAGGACATGCAGCAACGGGACTGTGAGCGAACAGTCGGTAACCGACGCGGCTCCTCATTCAGCGGCGCAGAGGACCGTTCCAAGAGGGTACACCGGCATGCAGGGTACCGCGGCCCGCTCCGGATCTCCAACAATCGGGCTGCTATGAATGCTTCGGTAGCGCAGCTCAGCCTCGCAATCGTACGCTTGACCAAAGCGGAACAACGCATCCGCACCGGGGTACCGGAACGCGCGCTACCAATTGAAATCCGCCAGGATTCAGAGTCGAATCAGAATTGAAAGCATATCAAAGAGGGATCGCCGCCTGATAGTCCCCACACGAAAGCGCAATCTCCAAGCCTCCATCGCAACAGCAAACCCGAAAAAGTGGGTAGCGCGGGAGCGTTCTTCATACATCGTGAGCTGACTGCACAGGCGTTGGTGCTGCTGCTGCTCTGATGGTGGCGGTGGTTTTGGCAGCAGCAGCAGCAGCAGCTGATGATGATGATGATGATGATGATGATGGTAATGATGATGGCTTTGCCGCGCCCAACGCGTCATCGCGCATCACAGGATACTGCGGCTGATGATAGTAATCAGCAGCAGAATATGGTACATACATCGTCGGAGACGAGGCTGCGTGCCATGGTGCTTGAAACGATTGCGAGTGCGGGAGTGGTGGCGCAGCAGCAGGGTGGTGCCACGGTGGTGGAGGATGTGCTGTGCATCGCAGCAGCGCGTTGAGCAGCTCGCAAATCTGACAGCGCCTGCATCAAGACAAAGACAATGGCACCATGGAGAGTGGTGTGATATGATGCAGCAACCGACGTCAGCAGTGATCCTCACACAGTGACAGTGGTGCGTGCACACCTTGTAGTAACCAGTGTGATATCCGGTCTGGAACCATGACGCTAGCAGCTCAGACAGAACAGCTTGATCAGATGAATCTGCGACAGACATCAGGTCCCAAACACGATTGGCGCGATGAAATCCCGATATCATTGTGCATCCATGTATGCATACCTGGCTCCACATGAGATGCAGGGACGCCGTACGGATACGCGGCTGGTAGCGCCGCGGCTGAATCCGTTGTGTAAGTGGATGCAGTGTGCGGGTAGTAATAGTGGAGGTGGGGCTGTGTGGCTGTCGGGACTGCTGAATCGGGCAAGCTCGGGTGAGCAGAGGTCGCGTTGGCAGCATTGCTGTTCGATGTCGGGATCGTGGGTGACCCTGCTGACGCGTGTGCTGATGTTGAAGTTTTGGCTGCTGTACTCGATGTAACTGATGCTGTTGCTGATGGCGATATCACACTTGCAGGTGGTCGCGTGACGGGGGCACGAGGACCTTGGAACATCTCCATTCGAGTCTATCGCAAAGGCAGTCGCGAAAATCGCATGAGACAAACGCAGGCACGCCAAACTCTCAAGTGAGTGCATGGGCTTACTTTCAAGGATCTAACAGGCACATCAGCGGACGAGTTCGCAGCCGTTGATGTCGACGACGATGCGATCGATGCAGCCGGGACAGCATGGGCGGACGGAACTACGATAAACAGTACGAGGCGTAAGCAATAGAAGCAAGTCGATTGGCACGACGGTGTTCCGCAACATAAGCACATCAGCAGCCGCACCTGATAGGTTCGAGAGATCCGAAGCAGGCAGCTTGTTCAACTCCACGTGGTTCAGACTTTGCAGTGGCGGATCGATGGATGGGGCGACAGCTTCTTCCACATCCTTACTGTCATCGTCCAGAGAGATCTGACCGGATCGGATCATGCGCCGATAGCGTTTTACCTCACGATCGAAAGCTTCGATCAGCTCTGTATCGTCCCAAGCATCTGCACCCTACATATCGGCACGCGAGACCCACACAGCATTCAACGCATCCAAGATGAGAAGCGCCATTTGCGCTCGCTATGTGATGCAGTGCGCCTACCAGCAGCATGAGGTTCCCACTTGGTCCGACATCTTGTTCATCTTCCTGCTGCGCATCTTGTGGATCTGCATCTACGTATTCCTCGTTGTCGTGACGATAGACCAAGCCTTCTGCCAGTTGCCGTTCTAAGGATGGACGACCAGCGGCATCATTCGCATCACTCTGCGCAGCTACAGCCGCAGTAGGCGAACTATACGATGGGCCATTCAGAGATCCAGTTGCATGCAATGCAGATGCGTGTGTATGATGGTCTTTGGGATGAGAGTCGGACATGCTGGTGCGATTCAATAATGCGTGGATTTGCATCAGAAGTTTCGACTGATCATGAACATGTCCATGGAACAACTTCTGCTCGGTGCTGCCATTTATCATGAACACATCCACTGTTCCCACGCCGGGCGCGCTTGTGTCAGATTGGGGCGGTCTTGTTCACACCATACAACACGATTGCTTAGATCCTGATGGCGTTGATGGCCGCATTCGAGATATGTTTGAACGCCTGCTACAGCTGGAAGCATGCACAACGTCTGGTCAAGTGTACGCTTTCATGAGATCCGCGCAAAGTTTCACCAAAGAAGAGGCGGATTACCTAATGTCGCCTTTGCTGGATCATCTGTACCGCTCTTCCAACGTGCCATTCAAGGGATTGCGTGGAAAACCGCCTGATGTCGCGTTCCGTTCCGCGTTGCTGGACAGCTGTGTCAATGGCTTTGAAGCAGCTGCCATGTTCTGGCTTCAACGCTGGAAGCGTCAACCTCGATACGAGCAGGAGGTGTTGGCTGCTTGCAGAACTGGACTCATCGATGTCGTCGCTATGTTGCTGGATCTGGAAGCACAGTCCGCCGATACTTTACAGGCCGCCATTGCGGCCGCTGCTGTGGGTGGACACATTCGAGTTCTTGAGATATTGCTGGCCCGAGCAGGATCAGCCAAGATGGACTTGAATGCTGCAGCGCTTGCAGCAGCAGATGGAGGGCATGCTGATGTTGTGATGTTGCTGCTTCGCGCAGGCGCCGATGTGCGTTTCGCGGATGACCAACTGCTCCTGGCCGCGGTGCGAAACAACCACGTTCGAATGGCGGGGCAGCTGCTGGATGCTGGAGCCAATGTGCACACGAAAGGCGATCTCTGCTTGCAACGTGCAGCTTTCAATGGCTATGTCGAGATGTTAAAGCTGCTGCTTCAGAGCGGCGCGGATGTTGCTGCCGCAGGCGAATCTGCGCTGATGCTCGCGGCACAGGCCGGGCGATCATCTGTGATTCCTGTACTCTTGGCCGCAGGTGTTGATCCAACTGGCGCCGAGAACGCCGCTATTCGCTTTGCCGCTGCATTCTGTGACGCTGACAGCATTCGGGCTCTTTACGAGCGCGGCGCTGACGTGAATGGTACGGACAATGACACCAACGTTCTGGATATGGCTTGCATCCACAATCGAGCCGAGAATGTAGAGGTGTTGTTGGCGCTGGGCGCGAACCCAAATCTGATATCGGAACGGGTCATGCCCCTGATCCAGTCTCAAGAGAGGCTGTCAGCTATCAGGCATCTCGTCACCGCTGCGCTGAAGCCGGCATCGGACGCGTGAGGAGTCGATGATCGAGGTGATGTTTTTTTTGTTCCCTCCTATTGCTCGCCACCTACCATGCAAACGCATTCCAGAGGTCCTGATCCTGCTTGCCGCATGCGAACGCCACGAATAGCCTTCAACGCTCGAATTGTTTGGTCAGCTGTGAACGAGTGTCGGCCGCTGCTCCGATGGAAGTCTGCTCTTCGAGGAAGATGATACTGTGGCAATTATTTGCGTGCTGTACGTAACCCGTGGTGGCTTTGACTGTTTGTTCCAGCTCTGTGTATGTTACTAGACTCCTACTACAGTTTTCAGTTTCTGTTTGGTTTATAGATGATATTCAGATCTCCACTTTAAAGATCAATAAACAAACCATAATGTACCGCGTATAATATATTGCAATGTATCCATCCCCAAACATCCACTTACAGCTACGCTCGAACCAGATATGAAATCAAACAGGTACTTGTGTCATCGAGCACCTGCACTACCAGCACTCCCACGAGCTGCGCTCAACATGGTGTCATAGACGGGAGGGGATCCAGCCATCCGTGCACCGGAGCCAGAAGCCCGCTGCACGGCTCGTTGAGCAGCAGCACCACCTGACCCCACTCGATCGGGCAACACTGGTGCACTCGCTGATGAGGCTGACGGTGACGGTGACCCTGACGCTGTTGAGCGCGGACCCGTGGTAGGCAACTTGCTCAACGCGGCTGAGTTTGACGGGGATCCGAGAGGAGAGAAGGCGGAAGAGTCAGGATGACCGTGCCGGGATGCGGCTCCTGGGTAGCGGCGATCAAACACACAGAAGCGGAACATCACGCCAAACAGCATTACGGAGAGTCCCGCTACGAAGAGCGTTGGTAGCACACTCCACGATGGCACGTGGAACGGGCGACACGTGAATGCGTGTTGCATACCCACAGAGTCCGGGCAGTGTTCAGCCCCGGCTGCAGCGGAGGAAACATTGCCTTGATCTCCCGTGTTGAGCCATCGCGTGACTGATGACGCTGTAGGCGTGCTAGCCGTATGGCCGGAGTCCCCGCCAATCAAACTCCGGAGCGTGCTGCTAGAACTGCTCGACAGAAACTGCCGCACCCGCTGACCGGCCAGTATGCTGAATGCCGAATCGAACGCGAGCGGGAAGCGTTGTACAGTCATGCATTCGTGTGTGTATCCACACCAACCACAACAATAGGGACCCTCTACGCAACTGTGACACGCTGCCCCCTTTTCGGCTCCAATGGTGGTGCAGGCAGCCGCTAAGGCTGCGGCATCACGTGACTCGTGCACGTGACAAAGCGGGCCGGAGAAGCCCTTCATGCACCAGCCGGTCTCCGCGCCGTCTGCGTGAGCGGCGTGCTCCAGGTGGTGCGAGTCCCGGCCAACGGAATGATCATGGTTGCCCTTCTGATCGACCGACGAGAAGAAATCCCAAGATGCTAACACGGCAGTGGGCGTAGACGCTTAAACAGACAACAAGAAAACACGAATGTGATCACCAACGACTGATCTTGCGTTGAATTCACTCACACAACGTGTAGGGATGCCAAGTTTGTTGAGGAAATGCACAGATTGCACGCAACATATGATAAACTTACGAGCAGTAAGCGATGAGAAGCCGACAAAACCGGTTTGGTCATCTGTCAATTTGAGCAGAGATGCAATGTCGACGTGAAATTCCCTCAGTACCCTGCCAGAGTGTAGCACGTTGATATCGCAATGAGAAAGATATCAGTCGCAAGTGACTGGGTACTAATGATACGGCAGTGTGCGAATGTAAAATAACTTAATGCAGCATCAAGATCGATGTATGATGTACCCATCAAATCTCATGATCAGCTTGGACTCCGACACTTTGGAGGGCTCGTACACCATCGTTACATTGTGCCATTCATCCACGGTGCGGGGCACGCGAGTGTGCACCTGGAACACTAAAGCGCAGAGAAGAGAGCATGGTCATCAACAGACCAACATAACAATAACCTTGCAATGCACATCAGCGGCGGCATTCAGGAGTAGAAAGTTCAGTTCGGTCAATGTACCTTTCTTGAAGGACTTTAGAGGTGAACTTCTGCCACTGGATCCACCCTGTCAAACATGCAAACAGCACGTCATGAGCGAGCCATGCAACCACAACACGAGAGAAGCCGTTCCAACGCCATATGCCACTGCGTGATCATCCATACCACCGAGCTGCCCGCAAAGGGGACAGGTCCTCCAATGGTTTTGGGAGGCAGAAAGTGGATCGCGATCGAATTGCGCATGTCGGTCAGCTCGGGTGCCACCGCTCTGGGTCTACTCGCACTGGAACCGCTAGTAGCCACCGCAGAGGCAGGTGCATGTATGACGAAGGTGAAATAATGTGGAGTAGACTGGGCGGACTGTGTGCTGTGAACACAAGCAGGAGACAATAAATTGCAGGTGAGCAAGTGAATGCACAAAGAATTGGAGCGAGACCCGCGCGATGGGCCTGCTGCAAAGGCAGGCACAACATGTGCATGATGGCATGCGGCGAAAGACATCGCGTTCGCCCAAGCAATTGACACCGCAAGCATCTTCACCAGATATTCATGCAAAGCACAGCGCTCTGTAATACTACCGCTTATGATTCATCACCTGTACCTTGAATCTGCCGCCGACACAGATCCGGTAGGCTGATCGAAGCGAAATGAGAAATGCGTGGCCCATCGATGACGAAGGTTGACTGCCCGATCGAACAGCACGCTAGACACGCGATCGATGAGCGGAGCCGTCATGGTGGCTGCACCCAGCACAGATGCTGCTGTGCCGGGGCTCTGCAGCAACAGTGTGTGAGCGAGCTTGCGAGGAGTGCCCTTGATGATCAGGTGTGGCATGTTGCAGAAGTGCGGGTACCTGTAATCA
>ENA-ORBV01013731-ORBV01013731.1-microbial-mat-metagenome-genome-assembly--contig:-NODE-13731-length-12252-cov-5.456263_pt1 | contig 12252 bp, 13 predicted proteins | sample MGYA00237777_ERZ505514 | MGnify/ENA primary metagenome ERZ505514 (study PRJEB26160, sample SAMN06269048) | microbial mat metagenome | isolation source: Oligotrophic lake microbial mat | place... | reverse complement strand
GTGAGTGAGGTGAGGGGGGTTGAGGGGGCGGACATTGGGGTGGTGCGAAGTGCGAAAGAGCGCGGGTGAATCCGCCGCGGGCAAAAAAAACTCAAGGGAATGAAAACGCTTTCAGTATGACAACTATAAAGGGATTAGTCAAGCCATTCCTGTCGAGTTTTCATGAGCGTCATGTTATACACACTGTGTAAATACTTGACAATACCCATACACATATCGTATTTCACCGCATTTATTCCTTGTTCCGCACAAAAATTCACTTGTATCGAACCGATACAGCGTTCATAATGTAAAGGCTTACATCTAGCCGTCCGTGCGTCTCGCACCGGGCGCTTCGCGTATCAGTCTGTCCACACCCGCACCATTGTGCCCTGTCCCCGGAGGATTTCCCCCATGTTTAATCGTTTTTCCAGTCTCAGCGTGTTGGTAAGTGCTTGCGGGTTGGTCGCCTCCGCGGCAATGGGCCAAACTCCTTGCCCAGTCCCCGAAAACTGCGTAACCAACCCGAGCTTCGAGGTCCGCGATCCCTTCGTCACAAACGGCGATCCCCTCGGCTGGCACAATCTGTCGAACCCAAACGAGAGCAAACGCCGAGTCTTCGGCGATTCGCTTTCCCCACCCGCCCCTCGCGGGCACACCGGCGAAGCCACCGTGATGCTCAAGACCCCCGGCGAGAGCGAGTTCCGCGGCATGACCACCGATTGGCGCAACTGTGCGCTGCCGGGGTGCCCCTTCTATGACCCACCGTTCAGTTGGGACGGGGGCGATGTCGTGGTGACGGCGTGGTACTATGTTCCCACCGACGCACCGATCACCGGCGACGCGGCGTTCATCAAACTCAACGTCAAGCGTGGAAACCAGGAATACGCCACGTACGACTCGATCGTCGAAGGCACGAGCGACCAGATCATCGTGGGCCACACCAACAACCAGTGGGTTCCCTATACGCTGCGTTGGGCCATCGCCGACCTCAAGGCTGAAGTCGAGTTCAACCGCGATCAGGGGTTCTTCAACCTGCCGCCCTACCCCGACCACCTCAAGATTGTCCTCAGCCGATTCGGCTTTGGAAACGTCGCGAGTTCTGGCGTGATTTTCTGGGATGACATCAGTTATACCCAGGAGCCGGGCGGCGTTGTTTGCGGATGCGCAGCGGACTACAACCAGGATGGCGGCGTCACCGGCGACGACATCGGCGCCTTCTTTGCCGAGTTCGAGAACGCCGCGGGCTGCTCGGATGTAAATCAGGATGGCGGCGTCGACGGCAGCGATGTCGAGGCATTCTTCCTGCTGTTCGAAGCCGGCGGCTGCTGAGTGGCACCGGGCTTCCGCCCGGTGTCTTCTTCTTCCTCATGCTGTTCGATTCGCAGATCAAAAACCAGATGTGTGCCAAGGAGGCGAGCCATTTGCGGTTCGCCTTCTTTTTGCACGCGTGTCTCACGCTGCGCCGTGCGATGAGGAGAGGGTCCGCTTTTCCTCCGCGGCCGATGCCGCGGCTTGCAACAGCGTCGTGAGCCGGTCACTGAGAACCCGTTTGACCGCGCTCATAGCGGGGCAATATTGCCCGAGCAGCCGCTGCATACTCGTTACCTCTCGCTGCGCAAGCCCGCACGGAACGATCAGCCCGAAGTGATCGAGGTTGGTCGTGACGTTGAGCGCCAACCCGTGCATCGTCACCCACTTGCGAACGCGCACTCCCATGGCGCAAATCTTCGCGACATCGACCCAGACTCCAGTCGCCGCGGCGTCCCTCCCCGCAGCGATCCCGAACTCCGCGCAGGTTTCAATCACTGCCTGCTCAAGCAGCCGCATGTAGTCGTGCAGGCCCAGGTGAACATGGTTGAGGTCGATCATGGGGTACGCAACCAGTTGCCCCGGCCCGTGATAAGTGATGTCCCCGCCGCGGTCGGTATCGCGGAGCTGAATGCCCGCCGCGGCGAGCTGGTCGGCGGTTGCGAGCAGGTGGCCGGCCGCTGCGGCGCGTTTGGAGATGGTGATGACGGGGGGCTCGTGCTCAACGAGAAGAAGAAAGCCGATGCCGGGCCGCGTCGCTCGCCGGGCAATGACTCCTTCGACGGCGCGCGTCTGGAGCGCGTACGCATCATCGTACGAGAGTTTTCCAAGGTCGGTGATGATGAGCGGGTCGGGCACGGCGCAGCGTAGCGGAGGCATCTGCGTGAAGGATACGCTCAAAGGGTTGCAAGTCAGCCGGGGGGGCGAAAGACTGGGTACTCATATTTTTCGCACGCGACCCCACCCGCGGCCATAACCTGTGTGTATGCAACGGCCATTCCTCCATGCCCATTGGTCAAATGTTGCCATCGTTTCCTACGCGGTGCCCACCGATTTGCTCACCCCTTATCTGCCGCGGGGGTGTTCACTGGACCTGCTCAACGGCCATCCCTTCGCCTCGATTGTCGCCTTTGATTTTGATGAGGTCAAGGTGAAGGGGTGGTCGATTCCGTTCCATCGCAGTTTCCCGGAGGTGAGCCTGCGCTTCTACGTCAAGTGCGGCAAGGATCGCGGCGTGTGCTTTGTCCGCGAGTTTGTGCCCAAGACGCTGGTGGCGTGGGCCGCGGGAAAGTTCTACAACGAGCCGTACCAGTCCGTGAAGATGACCAGCGATGTTCACCGCACCGCCGAGGGGTTCCACATCGAGCACAAGCTGAAGGCCGCGGGGCATACGCAAAAAATCGTTGTCGCCACCAAGCCCGAACCCCCGATGCTCGCGCCCGCCGACAGCGATGAGACTTGGTTCATGCACCACGAATACGGCTTTGGGAAAAACCACAAGGGCGACACGATGAAGTACCGCGTCGCGCACCCGCAGTGGCTGATCTACCGCGTCCACTGGTACGAAGTGAAAATGGATTGGAAGCGCGTCTACGGCGAAAAATGGTCGATCCTGAAGCACGTCAAGCCCTCGAACGTGATCCTTGCCGAGGGGTCGCCTGTGACGGTGTTCGAGAGCTGCATGTGCGGGTAGTTGCAACCGCGGATCGGAGGCCCCCGCCGCCCCGCGGAACGCGGTCGGTCATTTTACCGCGCGGGGTTTGACGACAAAGCCTTTTTCCGCCACCGCGAAAGTGTCCGGGCCTTGCTTTTGCGCGTTCTGGACCATCACGCCGCCCACCAGCACGGTTTCGCCGCCGATGGCGTCAACCAGCCGGGGATCATTGATGGTGAGGAAGAGGTGTGTGTCGATACGCACCTTCATGGTGCGATGATCTGCCCCCTTGTCGTCACTTACGAGCGTGCCGACGCAAACGATCGGCTTTCCGATCAGCGAATCGCCGGCGCCGAGCTTGGTGCGCACCGAATCGTCCAAGCGGGCGCTCCAGTTGGAAAGCCCGAGGGACGCGGCCTTCTGCAATCGGTTGAGAACATCATCCCGGAGTTTTTCCCATTTGGCATCCGTCGTGTTAACTTTCGCCAGCGACGTCACGAGTTTGTCCATCGGAAGAGAAAACACGGCCATCTTCGCAATGCACTGCCCCGAGCAGTTGTCGCACGTTTCCACGAAATCGGCGGTTTCCACCTGAGTAACCCGTGGTCCAAACTCTTTGGGCCTTTTGTAATACGTACTCGTGGGCCGCGTATTGATGCGGCCCCTCGGGGCTACCTCCCGCGAGCCGACCACGCGCTCCACCGTCACTTCGCCATCCCCGCCGCAGGCCTTGCACTTCGCCGCGTCCAGAAACTTGTTGGCGTTCATAAGCACATCCTGTGCCGAAGGCGCCTTGGGCTTCGCCGTGCCCTTCGCCAGCTTCGCAGGTGGTTCACCCGCGGCCGGTTCCGTCGCCGGGTCACCTTTGGGCGCGTCCGCGCCGGTCTGACCCAACGCGATCATGGAAGACGATGTGAATACGGCAATCGCGGCCAATACTTGGAATAAGCGCATGAGTTTCTCCGCATCGAACGAGTTGGAATTTCCTGCAAACGGCCATTGGGCCCATCACCGCCCCCCTGCCACTTCTCCCCAATCCCGAAAATGAAGCCCGCCAAACGTGCGGGGGCGATAAGTCATCGCCGATGAATATCGCGCGTTGCAAACTACTCCCGGAATTTCAGGGAATGTGCAACTTTCCACCCGGCCGACGGGAGGATCGCGGCCCGACTCTCATCCGGTGTTGCCGAAACAAACCCATGTCGCAATCATGCCTTGGACGTGGGCGATCGCGCATAACCTCTCAACATCCACCCGCCTCCCACTCGGCGAAGAACACCTGCACATCACTTCCATCAATGCCGCCATCCTGGTTCGCATCGGCGCACCCGGTCGCGCCCTCCCAATCGGCGAAGAAGTCCTGAATATCCGATCTCGAAGGAAGCGATACTCGTTCTTTAAGTTGCTGGAACATAAATGCCACTTTAGAATGTGATTCGAGCCTTTCTCTCACGCGCATTCCCAACCCCAATCCGACCTTCTACAACCCTAGAGTCAACCGACAACTGACAACTGTCCCCCCTCCCCTGAAACTCACCCGCTATGATTCCCAAGTACGTTGGTGGTCGCACCGTAACGGAGGTCTTGAAATGGAACCCTGCACGCTTGAAGTCCTGGGTCAGTCTGGTTCGGATTGCACGCGCATTCTTCAGATGCTGCTCAAGGATGAGGTCTTCTTCCCCGCCATCATCGCCGGGTCGATTATTATCATCGTCGCCCTGCGAACGGTCGGCGGGATGGTCAAGAACGTCTCCCGCGAACGCACCCGTCGCGAGATCGCGGCCTTTATCGCCGAGGGGTCGATGACCCCCGAGCAGGGCGAGCGCCTGATGAAGGCTGGCGATTCGCGTAGTTACTGAGCACCACCAACGGAGCAGCATCATGCACGCATCCTTCCTTACGCTGGCCTCATTTCTTGAAACAGGCGCTGCCATTCCCATTGTCATGGCATTTGTTGGCGGCACGATCGCCATTATTTCCATTATTTCAAGTTCGTTGCGAAAAGCCACCGAGACGCGCCAACTCGAGGAATCTCGCCGCGAGATCGCCGCGTACGTCGCTGAGGGAAGCATGACCGCCGAGGATGCCTTCAAGCTCCTTTCCGCCAAGCCCCAGACGGATCGCGCCTGCGCAGAAGCGTAGAAAAACCGGGCAAGTCATGCCCGGGCTTCTCGTTGACAACCCGATTGCATACCCCCGGCGACACCCAGGCCTTTCAGCCTTTCCCTTTGACGGCCTTTTCCTTTGCCTTGGATTTTTTCTTGCTTTCCTGTTTCTTGGCGTCATCGATCTTTGCCGGTTTCGCGCTTTTCACAGCGTTCGCAAGGTGTGAATCCATTTCCATCGGATGTCCGATCCACGCGATTTTCCCTTCGCCATCGACGATGAACGCCGCGGGAATATCAGTCGTGCCCGAAGCCTTCATCCACGCAGCACCCATTTTTCGGTCGCTGTCGTACGCGACGTGGTAGCCCATCGCATCTCCCTGCCTCGTCACAAATGAGGTGAGGTTCTCAAGGCGCTTGTCCGAAACATCCTGCTCCTTGCGCTCGCTCGCGGCGACGCCGATGAAAGTCACACCCTTATTCGCCTTCGCCAGTTCGGTGAGGTGGGGGATACTCCCTTTGCAGTGCGTACACCACGTCGCCCAGAACTCGACAACATACACCTTGCCCTTCTCGAAGGCCTTGACCTCCTCACCCTTCACCCACTTTTCCACATGAATCGGGGGCGCCTTGCCGCCCACTTTCAACGTGACTTCGGCCTCCTTTGGCTTTGCCCTGTCATCGGCCTCAACTTTTTCGCTCGGTTGCACCGCCTTGACGGGTTTGGAATCTTGGGCTTTGGCGGCTTGCGCCAGCGCAGAGCCGGAGAGGAGCACAATGATCGAGGCCGAAAGAAGGAAGCGGTGGAGCATGGAACGCCTTGATGAGGTGAGGGAAGGTCGCACGAAGGGCGCAGTATAGTACCATTGAGCGTTGCTTGTTAGGGGGTGAAGCTAAGCCTGTCAACCTGAGTTCCAAGGGTTGAACACGTTCCGGAGATTTTCCCAATAATATGTCGGAGTCTTCACAGCCTACACTCATCCCCCGAAACCACGTGATTACGCGCCCAAAAGCGGCCGCGCGATCCTTCGGGTGCAACTTCAAGGGAAAGTTTCACAGTCAACTTAAAGGAGTCTTTGGATATGAATACGAAGTTATTGGTTGCTTTGGCCGGCGCGTTCGCTCTGACTGTTGCCGCATGCGAGAAGAAAGACGGCACAGTCGAGAAGACCAAGGACGATGCGATCAAGGCCGCTGAAGCCAACAAGGATGCCGTCAAGAAGGCTGCGGAGGCAAACAAGGACGCCGTCGTCAAGAATGCCGACGCGACCAAGGACGCTGCCAAGAAGCAGGCAGACGCCATCAAGGACTCGGCGGATAAGACCGCCGAGGCACAGAAGGACGCGGCGAAGAAGACCGCCGATCTGGCCAAGAATACCTGGGAGCACACGCGGAACACCACTTTCACTGACCACAGCAAAATCTTCGCAGACTTCAGGACTCAGATCGACGACCTGGCGAAGAAGGCCGACGCGGCCCCCGCTGCCGTGAAAGACAGCGCCAAGAAGACCATCGATGATGTCAAGGCCAAGGTCTCCGAGGGCGAAAAACTGGTTTCCAGCCTGAAGGACGCCAAGGAAACCGAGTGGATGGCCATCCGCGACAAGAACGCTGCGCTGGTTCCCCAGATCAAAGCCGGCATTTCCAGCCTTACCACGATGCTCCCCAAGTAACCGACTCGATTGTTCGATGTACGAAAGGGCGCTCGCGCACGCGGGCGCCCTTTTTTTCATTGCCATTCCGGCGCCATCATTTCTTTGCCTCTTGAAAAACTTGCTCTCTACAGGATTACGCTTTCCGCATGGCCAAAAAAATCACCGGCAGCCCATCCAAGTCCAAGAAAAAGACAGTCAAGCCGCCCGGCACCAAGCCTGCACCCGCTACGAAGCCCGAGGCAAAGGCCGCGCCCGCCCCGGTCGAAGGATCGTCTCGCACGTTCTCCGCCGAGATCCGCGGCGAAGGCCCCGGCGCGGCCTGGTGCTTTGTCACGCTCCCCTTCGACGCCGGCGCGGCCTACGGAACTAACGGCCGCGTGAGCGTCAAACTGACCATCGCTGGCGAGGTCTTCCGAACCTCGATCTTTCCCACGGGCGATGGCACCCACCACCTGATGTTTAACAAGACGATGCAAAAGGCCGCGAACGCGGGACAGGGCGGCACCGCGACGATGACAATCGAACGCGATGATGCGCCCCGCACTTTTGAAGTACCCGCTGAACTCGCCGCGGCGCTGGCGAAGAACAATGCCGCCAAGGCCAAGTTCGAGGCCTATTCCTCGTCGCACAAGAACGAATACTGCGCCTTCGTCGCTGAAGCCAAAAAGGAGGAGACCCGCACTGCGCGAGCGGATAAGGCCATCGAGAGGTTACTCGCTGGAAAGCGGATCAAGTAGCAGCGGCGGCAGTTTCCGCCAACGAAATGGCGCTCATTTAGCGAAATCCCATTTGCTGTTTGCCATTTCACCCGTCCACCGCACGAATCCCTCGATCGCCTCATACTCCGCCAGCCCCAACTGGTCATAAATCTTCGCCGTTCCGCGGTTGCGATCCTCCGCCCGCTGCCAGAACTCGCGCGGATCGCTGGGGCCGGGAAAGAGCGCCGAGTCCTTCTGGGATTCGTGCTTGAAAATCGCGATGCGTTTGCGCTTCACCTCATCGGGTGAGAGGGGCACCGCCATCTCAATCTCATCCGGCCCCCATTCCTGCCACGCCCCGCGATACAGCCACACAACGCACGCGCGCATCCATTCCCGCGCCGACAATCGCTTCAACGACTCGAGAATCGCGGCCAGACACACGCGGTGCGTGCCGTGCGGGTCCGAAAGGTCCCCCGCGGCGTAAATCTGGTGCGGCTTGACCTGCTCCAGCAACTCCATTGTGATCCTGATGTCTTCTTCGCCGATGGGCTTCTTCTTCACGCGCCCGGTCTCGTAGAAGGGCAGGTCGAGGAAGTGGATGTTTTCCTGCTTCACGCCGCTATACCTCGCCCCGGCCCGCGCCTCCGATCGGCGGATCAGCCCCTTGATCTTCTGCAACTCCGGGCTGTCCGGTTCGCCCGGGTTCTTGTGCGCGACGAACGATTCAATGTTTTCCTCAAGCTTGTCGGCGAACTCCGTGCCCAGCCGCGGAAAGGCGTGAGCGAACTCCCGCACGAAATCGACGTGGCGCAGGGCCGACTCATCCCATACCGCGATGTTGCCGCTCGTCTGATATGCCACATGAACCTCGTGCCCCTGATCGCACAGCCGGATGAACGTCCCTCCCATGCTGATGACATCATCATCGGGGTGCGGACTGAAGATAACGACGCGTTTGGGGAACACCTCTGCCGCTTGCGGCTCTGCCCTCGCCACCGCGGTCGCGCCAATGGTCTGACCCGCCGCGGACTCAGAACGCAGCACCACCGTCTCCCCGCGGCGCGAAGGCTCCGCGTGCGCGCTGTCCGGACTCGCCAACAACCGGCCCGGCTTACCCCCCGGCCAACCCGTGATCGTTCTTTGCAGCGCCCTGAACACTTCGATGTTGATGTCGTAAGCGCCGCCCCGCGCCGCCAGGAGTTCTTGCAGCCCGTGTTCGTTGTAATCCTCATCCGTCAGTTTGAGAATCGGCTTCTCAATCGCCCGCGCCAGCCAGATCACCGCTCGCTTGGTCGTGCGGCCGTCCCACGCTAGTCCGTAGTCTTCGATGGCCCCGATCAGCCAGGGGGTCTTGATCCTCGTCAGTTCCGCCGCGGCGGCGGGATCGAGAATCATCTGCGCATTGGGGTGCTTCTGCAGATACGACGCGGCGACGGAACTTGTGATCTCCCCTTCAACCGCCCGCTTGACGATGCCCGCCTTGTGCTCGCCAAACGCAAGAAGCAGCACCCGCCTCGCATCCAGAATCGTCCCCACTCCCATCGTGATGGCCTTCTTGGGCACGTTCCATTCGCCGAAGAAATCACTCGAGGCATCCTTCCGAGTCACCTTGTCGAGCGTAATCATCCGCGTGCGGCTCTCGCGGGATGAGCCGGGTTCGTTAAACCCGATGTGCCCCGTGCGACCCACGCCAAGCAACTGAATATCGACCCCGCCCGCTTCTCGAATCTTGCGCTCATACGCCTCACAGAACTCGCCCACCGCTTCCCGAACCACAGTGCCGCTGGGCACATTGGTGTTCGCGGGAACGATGTCAACATGATCAAACAGGTGTTCCTGCATGAACCGCCTGTAGCTCTGCATCGATTCGGGCTGCATCGGCCAGTACTCATCCAGATTGAATGACACCACGCTCTTGAATGACAGACCCTCACTGCGATGCAGTCGCACGAGTTCATCATACACGCCGGTAGGGGTGCTTCCCGTCGCCAGGCCCAGCACCGCCATCCGGCCCTCCGCCGCCCGCTCCCTGATAAGCCTTGCCAGTTCCGCGGCGGCCGCCGCATTCGCCGCTGCGCTCGTGGGATAGACCGATACGGGGATTCGCTCGCCGCGACTGGATTCGTGCTGTTCGTGGTGTGACATATTCTGGGATGCTGGAATGAAAGGGCGGATAGCGTGGCAGCCCCGTGCAAAAAACAAAGACCCGCCGAGAGATAGCGTGCCTTGTGGCAGAGGCCCGGCGGGTTTGCCACCAAAGTGTATCGTCCGGGGCTGGGTGTGTCAATGTGATCATGCAATCGACACATGATGGTGTGGCCGCGTTGCTGAACAGCGGGGGCAAGTGTTGTTGAGCGATCCGCCGTACACTCCGCCCACTTCCCCCTCAATGGAGATCTCACTTGGTCAAAGTCGGCGTTGTCGGAATGGGGTTCATGGGTAAAACGCACGTTCGAGCCTATCAGGCCGCCGCCGCGGCGGGGCTGCCATGTCAACTCGTCGCCGTCTGCGATCCCAATCCGCTTCGCTTAACCGGCGAATCGACCGAGGGCGGCAACCTGAGCGCAAGCATCGGGAAGGATCCGCCGGAACGGTTGTTTGATGCGGCCGCAGTTCGAGGGTTCCCCAACTACGATGACTTGCTTGCGAGCGATGTCAGTCTGGTGAGCATCTGCACATATACCGATTCGCACGTTGACTTTGCACTGCGGGCATTGGTCGCGGGCAAGCATGTATTGGTTGAAAAACCGGTGGCCATCAAGAGCGAAGATGTCGAGCGGTTGGCGAACGCGGCCCGCAACGCCAGAACCCTGTGCATGCCCGCGATGTGCATGCGCTTCTGGCCAGGGTGGGATTTTCTGCGCGAGGCGATCCGCGATGGCCGCTACGGCGAGGTGCGCAGCGCGACATTCCAGCGGTTGGGCAGCGGACCCGACTGGGCAAACGCGTTTTATTCCGACCTTTCCCGAAGCGGCGGCGCTGTAGTTGACCTGCACATTCACGATGCCGATTTCATCGTGTGGTGCTTCGGCAAGCCCGATTCAGTCAGCAGTGTCGGCGACGCCGCGCACATCACTACCCAGTACCACTATGAAAACGGGCCAAGGCACGTAGTGGCCGAGGGTGCCTGGGATATTGCCCCGAGCGCGGGCTTTCGGATGAAATACCTCGTGAACTTCGAGAGGGCGACCCTCGAGTTTGACATGTCGAAGACCCCCGCCCTCAACGTGTTCACCGCCGCGGGCGCGAGCGCCGTGCCGCTGCCGACAACCACGGGATACGACGGCCAAGTCCGACACTTGGTAAACGCCATTGCATCGGGGCATCGCACCGTCTCGCCAACGGTCGATCAGGCGTTGACCGTGGCGCGGTTGCTTGAGGCTGAAATTGAGAGTGCATTGACCAAACGGCAGATTCGACCACGGTGAAAGGCTGGCGGGGCAGTTGCAGGCCTCTTTTCTTGCCTATCGACATCCGGCAACGACGTCTCAAAGTAGACCCCGGTGGCACATGCGACCACTTCGCGCACCGCACGACGCGCTCACTTCCCGATCGGTGCCAACCTGACATTGTTAAAATGAATCTCGGCCCCTTCGCTCTGAAGCGCGATGTACCCCGCAATATCCTCCACACCCGTTGCAGAATTCAGGGTTTCGCCGTTGACATTCAGCGTGATGTTCCCGTGATCCACGATAATCTCGTACTCGTTCCAAAGCCCGATGGGCTGCTCGTTGGCCCGCAGGTGCTTGGTGTTGCGGCCTTTGAGCCGCGCCGTATCTGTCGTCATCTTCATTTCTTCGATGTTCCAGAAGTCCCCCGCGCTCCCGCTCTGCAACTGCGCCTCGATGCTCTTGGGCCACACCTTGTCCGGAGCCTGCACATGCACCAGAACGCCGCTGTTACCCGGCTTCTTTGTGATCGGGCTGAACCGCCAGTTGAGTTTCAGCACAAAGTTCTGGAACTTTTCCTTGGTGCGGATGTACCCCACGGGGTTGCCTTTGCACGCGATATTGCCTTCCGCAATGCTCCACACATCCTCAAACTTGCCGTTGTCGTTCAGGAAAAATGTCCACTGATTCATGTCCTTGCCGTCAAACAGCGCGATCTGCCCCGGCATCGCCACGGACAAGTCCCGCACCTTAATGTTGCGGAACCAGACATCGTTCCCATGCTCCTGCAATCCGATGTGCCCCTTGGGCTGCACCCCGAATCCCGCGTAATCCTTGAACTTGCTCTTGGCGATCTTCTCTTTCCATTCGGGCACATCAGTGCGGCACTCCATCACCTTCTTCCCGTTCAGGAAATGCTGCAACACCCCGCCCTGCATCCTGATCCGAGCGTTGTTCCATTCACCGGCGGCGTGCATCACCTTGTCCGCCGGCGCCGCGACCATGTCATACAGCGCCCCCGCGGCGTGCCTGCCCTCGGGCTTGGCACCGGCGCCCGAATCATCCAGAATTTGGAACTCAGGCCCGCTCTGCCACGAAGCGTCATTCTTCTCGTTGGCCATGTAGATGATGCCGCTGTTCGCCCCTTTCGAGCACTTGAAGTCCAGCGACAACTCGAAATCGCCGAACTCCGCGTTGGTCATCAAGTCCCCGCCGCCGCCGCCGCCAACGTGCAGCGCGCCGTCTTCGACCGTCCATCCCTTGGCCGGGAACTTGTCCTGCTTGTAAGCGTGCCACGCGGAGGTGTCCTTGCCATCAAAGAGCACCTTCCACCCCGCCGCGGTTTCCGCCGGAGTAAGTTGTGCAAGGGCCGAACCGGAAAGCAACGCCAAGGCCGCAACGAGAGCAAATGCACGCATGAGAGATCCTTGTTCAATGGTGTGTCGCCGATGGTAGCAC
>ENA-ORBV01013729-ORBV01013729.1-microbial-mat-metagenome-genome-assembly--contig:-NODE-13729-length-12253-cov-4.062336_pt1 | contig 12253 bp, 7 predicted proteins | sample MGYA00237777_ERZ505514 | MGnify/ENA primary metagenome ERZ505514 (study PRJEB26160, sample SAMN06269048) | microbial mat metagenome | isolation source: Oligotrophic lake microbial mat | place... | reverse complement strand
AATGATACGGCGACCACCGAGATCTACACCTCTCTATTCGTCGGCAGCGTCAGATGTGTATAAGAGACAGAGCGGGGTGCTGGCGAAATACGGCGTGGAACTCATCGGCGCGAACGCGCGGGCGATCCGCCTTGCCGAAGACCGCAAGCTGTTTGCCGAGGTGATCCAGCGCATTGGATTGCAGAGCCCGGACGGACGCACGGTCACGTCGTTCGATGAAGCGCTGAGCGCCGTCGAGGAGTTCGGATTTCCGTCGATCATCCGCCCGTCGTTTACGCTCGGCGGCTCGGGCGGCGGTGTGGCGTACAATCGCGAAGAGTTCGAACGCATCGTGCGGCGTGGTCTCGACCTGTCACCGGTGGGATCGGTCCTCGTGGAACAATCGCTGCTCGGCTGGAAGGAATACGAGCTCGAAGTGATGCGCGATTGTGCGGACAACGTGGTGATTGTGTGTTCCATCGAGAACCTCGATCCGATGGGCGTGCATACCGGTGACTCCATCACCGTGGCGCCGGCGATGACGCTCACCGATCGTGAGTATCAGGCCATGCGTGACGCAGCCATCTCGATCATCCGCGAAATCGGCGTGGATGCCGGCGGCTGCAATATCCAGTTCGCGGTAAATCCGGCGAACGGTGACCTGATCGTCATCGAAATGAATCCGCGTGTGTCGCGTTCGTCGGCGCTTGCGTCGAAGGCCACGGGCTATCCGATCGCGCGCATCGGTGCCAAGCTCGCCGTGGGGTACACGCTCGACGAGCTGCCCAACGACATCACCAAGACGACGCCGGCCTCGTTCGAGCCCGTGCTCGATTATGTGGTCGTCAAGTGTCCGCGTTTTGCGTTTGAAAAGTTTGTGGCCGCCGATCCGGTGCTGACCACGCAGATGAAGTCGGTGGGAGAGTCGATGGCGATCGGCCGTACGTTCAAGGAAGCGTTCCAGAAGGCGCTGCGCGCCCTGGAGACCGGTCGTCCGGGATGGCAGGTCGCTGATCGACCGATTGACGATCGACTGCCTGACGATACGGTGGAGTCGTTGCGCCGGGCATTGCGCACGCCCACACCGGAGCGTGTGTTTCAGCTCAAGCGCGCCTTGCGTGCCGGGATGTCGGCGGCCGAAGTGCACGAGCTCTCGCGCGTGGATCCGTGGTTCATCGACCAGATGGTGCAGCTGCTCGAAGCCGAAGACGAATACGCGGCCCTCGACGCGGACGCCCTCGATGCGCTGGCGACGCGTCGCATGAAGCGCATGGGCTTCTCGGATCGGCAGCTGGCGCGTCTGCGCGGCGAGACCGAAGCGGTGGTGCGCGAGCGCCGCTGGGCATTGGGCGTGCGCCCAACCTACCGCATGGTGGACACGTGCGCCGGTGAGTTTCCGTCAACCACGCCGTATCTGTACTCGTGCTATGAGGAAGCGAACGAAGCGCCAACGAGCGAACGCCGGAAGGTGGTGATTCTCGGTTCCGGCCCCAATCGCATCGGTCAGGGCGTGGAGTTTGACTACTGCTGTGTGCGCGCCGTGCTTGCGCTGCGCGAGCAGGGGTACGAGACCATCATGATCAACTCGAATCCGGAAACGGTGTCGACCGACTTTGATGTGTCGGACAGGCTGTATTTTGAGCCGCTGTCGTTGGAGGATGTCCTGGAGATCGTGATGCACGAGCAGCCGGAAGGCGTGATTGTGCAGCTCGGGGGTCAGACGCCGCTCAAGCTCACGCGCGCGCTCGAAGCGGCGGGCGTGCGCATCCTGGGTACGTCGCCTGATGCCATCGACATCGCCGAAGACCGTCGCCGGTTTGAGCAGATCGCGCGTGAGTTGGGCATCGCGCAGCCGCCCAACGGTACGGCGACGTCCGTGGAGGAAGCGGTGGAGATTGCAAACCGCATCGGGTATCCGGTGCTCGTGCGGCCGTCGTATGTGTTGGGTGGCCGCGCGATGGAGATCGTCTACGACGATGAGTCGCTGTGCGACTACTTCGATCGCGCGGCGCGGGTCAGCGAAGATCGTCCGGTGCTGGTGGACTGTTTCCTCGAAGATGCGTTCGAGGCCGACGTGGACGTGCTCAGTGACGGCACCGACGTGGTGATCGCCGCGGTCATGGAGCACATCGAAGAAGCCGGCATTCACTCCGGCGATTCCGCGTGCGTGCTGCCACCGTACCTCATTCCGCCGCACGCTGTTGACACGATGAAGCAGCACGCCATCGCGATGGCCAAGGCGCTCGGCGTGGTAGGGCTCATGAACGCGCAGTTCGCGTACAAGGATGGAGTGGTGTACGTGATTGAAGTGAATCCGCGGGCCAGTCGCACGATTCCGTTTGTGTCGAAAGCGATCGGTGTGCCGCTCGCGTCCTTGGCGGCACGGCTCATGCTCGGCGAGACACTCGCACAGGTCGGGTTCACGCAGGAAATCGTGCCCACGTATGTTTGCGTGAAAGAAGCGGTGTTTCCATTCAACAAGTTCCACGAATCCGATCCCGTGCTTGGTCCCGAAATGCGTTCCACGGGCGAAGTCATGGGCATTGACGAGGATTTCGGCACGGCATTTCTCAAGTCGCAGCTGGCGGCTGACAATCCGCTGCCTCGTGACGGCGCGGTGTTCCTCACGGTCAACGACAGTGACAAACCAGCTGCGGCGGTGCTGGCCGAACGGTTGCACGCGCTCGGCTTCAAGCTGTACGCTACGGACGGCACGGCGTCGTATCTCGAGGCGCGCGGCGTGCCGGTCACGCGTGTGCTGAAGGTGAACGAAGGGCGGCCGCATGGTGTGGATCTCATTGTCAACGGGGACGTGCAGTTGCTCGTGAATACGCCGCTCGGCAAGCACGCACAGCAGGACGACGAGCGACTGCGCATGGTCGCCCTCGCGAATCGTGTGCCGTACACTACAACGCTCACGGCGGCGAGCGCGGCGTGCGATGCCATTGCGGCGCGGCGTCTGCATGACCCGGGTGTGCGCTCGTTGCAGGAGTGGCATGCGCTGTTGCAGGAAACCGCCGGAGTGGACGCGTGAACGTGGGCGCCGGTCCGGCGCGTGCACCTTCTGAAACGGTGATCAAGAGCGCCAATCCCGAATTGGTCGGGACGCCGGGGGCCGGCCATGTGTCGCGCGGCGCGATGCTTGGCAGCGGTGCACTCGTCCACGAATCGGCGTACGTGGATGACGGTGCCGTGATAGGCGCCGAATCGCGGGTGTGGCATTTCGCGCACGTGATGGGCGGCGCCGTGATCGGCGAGCGGTGTTCGCTGGGACAGAATGTCGTGGTGATGAACGGCGTGCGGGTGGGCGACAACTGCAAGATCCAGAACAACGTGTCGCTGTACGAAGGCGTCGAGCTCGCGGATGATGTGTTCTGTGGTCCGTCGATGGTCTTTACGAACGTGCACAATCCGCGCAGTGCGGTGTCGCGCAAATCGGAGTATCGCCGCACACCGGTGGGACGCGGTGCGTCGATCGGTGCGAATGCGACGATTGTCTGCGGTGTCACGCTCGGTGAGTACGCGTTCATCGGCGCGGGTGCGGTGGTCACACGCGATGTGCCGGCGTATGCGCTGATGGCTGGTGTGCCGGCGAAGCAGATCGGCTGGATGTCGCGCGCCGGCCATGGTTTGGTGAGCGACGGCATCGACCCCTCGGCCGTTGAGGCGGAGCGGCTACACTGCCCGGAAACCGGCGAGCGGTATCATCGGGTGGGCAGCGTGGTGACCCCCGAACTGCAGGCGGGTTCGTGACGCCATCGGGCATCGGCGCGCCAGTGCGCATGGTGTTGGTCGGTTGCGGACGCATCAGTCGCAACCACTCTGAGGCGATTGCCCGCATTGACGGGCTTGAACTGGTTGGGGTATGTGACGTGATCGCCGATCGTGCGCGTGCGGCGGGCGAAGCGGCCAACGTGCCGTGGTTCACCAGTGTCGAAGAGCTGCTCGAGCAGATGCCGTCGGACGCCGTAGTGATTGCGACGCCTTCGGGGCTGCATCCGCAGCACGGCATCCTCGCCGCGCGCGCCGGACGGCACGTGATTACCGAGAAGCCGATGGCGATTTCGCTGCACGCGGCGGATGCATTGGTGCAGGCGTGTGACGAGGCCGGCGTACGGCTGTTTGTGGTCAAGCAGAACCGTTTGAATCCGCCCATTCAACTGCTCAAGCGCGCCATTGACAAGGGGCGTTTCGGGCGTTTGTACATGGCCAACTGCACGGTGCGCTGGACGCGCCCGCAGGAGTACTACGATCAGGCCCCGTGGCGCGGCACCTGGGAGTTCGACGGCGGCGCGTTCATGAATCAGGCGTCGCACTACGTCGATCTCATTCAGTGGCTGGTCGGGCCCGTCGAGAGCGTGATGGCCAAGACGGCCACCTTGGCGCGCAACATCGAAGCCGAGGACACCGGGGCGGCCATTCTGCGTTTCCGCAGCGGGGCGCTCGGCGTCCTTGAAGTGACCATGCTCACCTACCCGCGCAATCTCGAGGGCTCCATCACGCTGCTGGGCGAAAAAGGCTCGGTGCGTATTGGCGGCACTGCGGTGAACCGTGTGGAGCACTGGGAGTTCGCCGACTACGATGATGACGACAAGCTGGTCGACACCGCGGCACCCAACCCGCCCACGGTGTATGGCTTCGGACACGAAGGGTACTACCGCAACGTGCTCGCCGTGCTGCGCGGGGAAGCGCAGCCGGACACGGACGGGCGCAGCGGTCGCAAGTCGCTGGAATTGATTCTTGGGATTTACGAGTCTGCGCGCACCGGCCGCGACGTCCCGCTGCCACTGCGCAGCAGCATCGCCTGATCCACCTTTACCGACACTCTGGCCACCGATGTCTGTCCCACTGCTCGACCTGAAGGCGCAGCACCAGACAATTCGCGACGAGGTCCTCGCCGCCGCCATGTCTGTCATCGACGGACAAACGTTTATTCTCGGCGACCCCGTCGCGGAACTCGAGTGCGCGGTGGCCGGGCTGTCGGCCACGCGCTACGCGGTCGGGTGCGCAAATGGTACCGACGCGCTGTTGCTGTCGCTCCGTGCGTTGGGCGTGGGACAAGGCGACGAGGTGGTCACCACGCCGTTCACGTTCTTCGCGACGGCCGGTGCGATTCATAACGTCGGCGCGCGTCCGGTATTCGTGGACATTTCGCCCACCACCTACAACATCAGTGCCGACGCAGTGGCGGCCGCCATGACAGCGCGTACGAAAGCCGTGATCGCAGTGGATCTCTTCGGTCAGATGGCACCGATTGACGCGATCAAGGCGGCCGCCGGTGCGGTGCCCGTCATCGAAGACGCCGCGCAGAGCATCGGCGCGCGTCGGCGGATTGACGACCGTTGGGTGATGGCGGGTGAAGCCGCGACGATCGGCACGTTCAGCTTTTTCCCCTCCAAGAATCTGGGTGGCTGGGGCGACGGCGGCATGATGGTGACGCAGGATGAAGCGCTGTTCGAGGCGCTCATGAAGCTGCGGACGCACGGAAGCCGTCGCACGTATTATCACGAGATCGTGGGCTACAACAGCCGACTCGACACACTGCAGGCTGCGGTGCTGTACGCGAAGTTGCCGCACCTGGCGCAGTGGAGCGCGCGCCGTCGTGAGAATGCGGCGGTGTACGACGCCGCGTTTGCGAGTGTGCCGGAGATCGGCTGTCCCGTGATCGATCCGCGCAATGAATCGATTTTCAATCAGTACACGATGCGTGTGACGGATCGAGACGCGTTGCAATCGCACCTCAAGCAGGCCGGGATCGGCACCTCGGTGTATTACCCGCTGCCGCTGCATCTGCAGCCGTGTTTTGCGTATCTCGGGTATCAGGAAGGACAGTGTCCGGAAGCCGAGCGCGCGTCACGAGAAGTGTTGTCGATTCCGATTTTCCCTGAACTCACGCGCGCACAGCTCGAGGAAGTTGCGAGCACCGTGCGTGCCTTCTTCGGGCGCTAAGCGCCCTCCGCCGGAGACCACTGCATGCAGGATACGTTGCTCGCGAAGATTGAGGACCGCTCGGCGATTGTCGGCGTGATCGGGCTCGGCTATGTCGGCTTGCCGCTGGCGATGGAGTTCGCGCGCGCGGGCTTTCGCGTCATTGGCTATGACGTGAGTCAGCGGGTCGTCGACACGCTGATGTCCGGCCGATCACACATTCAGGACGTGAAGTCCGCCGAAGTGGCGGCCACCGTCTCCACCGGGACGTTCGTGGCGACCACGATTGAGTCGCGGCTGGGGGAATGCGATGCGGTGTCCATCGCGGTGCCGACGCCGCTCTCCAAGACGCGTGACCCGGACATGGCCTTTGTGCTGTCGGCGGCTGATGCGGTGCAGCGCAACGCGCATCCGGGACTGCTGGTCGTGCTTGAGAGCACCACGTATCCCGGCACCACGCGCGAGCTGCTGCAGCCGCGCATGGAAGCGGCCGGCCTCACGGTGGGCACGGATGTGTTCCTCGCGTTCAGCCCGGAGCGGGTCGATCCCGGCAATCCGGTGTATCAGACGCACAACACACCCAAGGTGGTGGGCGGCATCACGCCGGCCTGCGTGACCACGGCAAGTGCGCTTTACCAGACGTGCATTGAGACGGTGGTGCCGGTATCCTCGCCCGAGGCGGCCGAGTTGGTCAAGCTGCTCGAGAATACCTTCCGCGCCGTCAATATCGGCCTGGTGAACGAAATAGCGATCGTCTGTGACAAACTGGGCGTGAACGTTTGGGAAGTGATTGATGCCGCGGCGACCAAGCCGTTCGGTTTCATGAAGTTCACCCCTGGCCCCGGAATCGGCGGCCACTGCATCCCGCTCGATCCGCACTATCTCGCCTGGAAAATGCGCACGCTCAATTACAAGACCCGGTTCATCGATCTGGCCAGCGAGATCAACTCGCAGATGCCCGATTACGTGGTCGAGAAGGTGTCGCGCGCCTTGAATGACGAAAGCAAGGCCGTGCGCGGCAGTCGCATACTGGTGCTCGGCGTGGCCTACAAGCGCGACATCAACGACGTGCGTGAAAGTCCGGCACTCGACATCATCCGGCTGCTCGAAGAGCGCGGTGCGCACGTGGAGTACCACGATCCGTTTGTCGCCGAGATCCGCGAGGACGATCATATCCGCCGCAACGTCGAGCTCTCCGACGAGATGCTGCGCTGGGCAGACGCGTGTGTGGTGGTGACCGACCACACGGCGATGGCGTGGCAGCAGGTGGTCGATCACGCGTCGCTGGTGGTGGATACGCGCAACGTCTGTGCCGGACTCACTCCCGGCCGCGCCCGCGTGGTTGCGCTCGCGTCCGGACGCGCCGCGTGAACACAGTGTGGCGACGTGTCCGTCCTGTCATATTGGTGGCGATCACGCTGAGCAGCGTGGCCGCCTGTCGGCGCGGCTTCCAGCCACGCGACTTCGCAAATCCGGAAGCGCTGTTCCGCGGCGCGCTGCAGGAGTACCGGCAGGGAAAGTGGAGCAATGCCGTCGCGGGCTTCGAACGCCTGACGCTCGATCTGTCGTCGCGCGATTCGCTGCTCGTGCCCACGTACTACTATCTCGCGATGGCGCACGAGGAACGCGACGAGTTTTTGCTGGCCGCGCAGGCGTATCAGCGGTTGAGCGACGGATTTCCCGCCGATTCGCTCGCTCCCAGGGCGATTCTGGGAGAGGGCCGTTCGTATCAACAACTTTGGCGCAAGCCGGTGTTGGATGCGGAGTACGGACTCAAGGCGCTCGGCACCCTGCGCGTCCTTCTGACGGCGTTTCCGGATGGCCCTGAGGCGGTTGATGCAACGCAACGCATCGCGACCCTGGAGGACTGGCTGGCGCGCAAGGATTACGAGGTGGGCATGCACTACTTGCGCACGCGAAAGGCCTACGACCCGGCGCTCATCTACTTTCAGGATGTGATCGAGACGTATCCGAACACGCCGACCGCGCGGAAGGCGCGTCTCGCGATGGTGCAGGCGTATCGCAAACTCAAGTACGCCGAGGAGGCAAAAGAGACCTGCGACGAGCTGCAGACTCGCTACCCGGGCGACGCCGAAGTGCTCGAGCTGTGCGGTCCCCCCACGGTGGCACCGCGTGACACCACGGTGGTCGCTCCGCCCGGAACGCCACCACCTCGCTGAGTGCACGCGCTTCGGTCGACATCGGACGTGCCTGATCGCATCGGCCTCTTTGGCGGGAGCTTTGATCCGCCGCATGTGGGGCACCTCCTGGCGCTCTCCGACGCGCTGGAACAGCTGTCGCTGAATCGCGTGCAGGTTGTGCCGGCCGGGATTCAGCCGCTCAAACGCGTCGGCGCGACTGACGCTGAGCACCGGCTCGCGATGGCACGGCTGTGTTTCGGCGGCTTGCCGCAGATCGAGGTGGATCCGATCGAAATTGACCGGTCCGGGTTATCATTCATGGTTGAGACGGCGGAGCAGTACGTGGCGCGTTTTCCAGGCGCCGAGCTCTTCCTGTTGGTGGGAGCGGACGCGGCGTCCGCGCTGGACCGTTGGCGGGCACCAGAGCAGTTGCTGCGGCTGGTGCAATTGGTCGTGTTGGAACGTTTTGATGAGTCGGGATCCGCGCTCGCGGAGCCGTGGCGGCAGTGGTCCGGCATTCGTCCGCCACTGCGCCTTGGCACACGTCGGATCGACGTCTCATCGTCTGAAATACGGGCGCGTGTCGCGTCCGGTCGCTCCATTTGTGGATTCGTCCCGGAGTCGGTTGCGAGCTACATCGCGTCGGCGGGGCTGTACCTCTCGAGGAACGCATGCTGAAGGGTTTGATCAATCGCGTGTTCGGCACGCGGCATGAGCGGGAACAGAAGCGCGTCAAGCCGATCGTCGATGAGATCACGGCGGTTGAAGAGCGCCTGACCACGATGTCCGACGCCGATCTGCAGGCGCAAACGTCGGTGTTCCGGGCGCGTCTGGCCGAGCGCACGGACGACCTGGAGCGTCGCATCGCGGAGCTCAAGGAATCCAAGCGCACCGCGCAGGACGCGGCCGACCGCGAGCGCATTGACGACGAGTTGGGCGGAGGCGACGGTCGCGGCGGTCTCGAGGGCGAGCTGCGCCAGACGATCGCGGATACACTCGACGAACTACTCCCCGAGGCGTTTGCGACCGTACGGGAAGCCTGTCGCCGACTGGTTGGCACCAAAGTCATGGTCACGGGGCAGGAGCTTTCCTGGGACATGGTGCCGTACGACGTCCAGCTTGTGGGCGGCATTCAACTGCACCTAGGCCGCATCGCGGAAATGGCGACCGGCGAAGGCAAGACGCTCGTAGCCACGTTGCCGGTGTATCTCAACGCGCTTCCCGGTCGCGGTGTGCACCTGGTCACGGTCAACACGTATCTCGCGCGACGTGACTCGCAGTGGATGGGCTTCCTGTACCAGTGGCTCGGACTGACCGTGGCCTGTCTCGACGATACCGAGCCCGGCTCGGCGCAGCGTCGTGCGGCCTACGCGGCCGACATCACGTACGGCACCAACAACGAGTTCGGCTTCGACTATCTGCGCGACAACATGGTCGTGAGCACGGAGCAGCGCGTGCAGCGCCCGCACGTGTTTGCGATCATTGACGAAGTCGATTCCATCCTCATCGACGAGGCGCGCACGCCGCTCATCATCTCGGGACCGGTTGGGAACGAAGGCGATGTGCAGTACGCGCACTACAACGCTGCTGTCGGTCGGCTGGTGCGTCGCCAGACGGATATTGCCAATCAGCTCGTGGCCGAGGGTGAGCGCGCGCTTGAAGCAGGCGACACATCGGAGGCCGGCCTGCAGCTGTACAAGGCACAGCAGGGTGCGCCGAAGAACAAGCGTCTGCAAAAGGTTCTCAACGAAACCGGGGTCAAGACGCTCGTCCAGAAGATGGAGCTCGAGCACATCGCCGATCGCAAGCTGCCGATGGCCAGGCGTAACTTCCCGGATATCGAGAGCGAACTGCTATTCGTGCTCGACGAGAAGGGACATACAGTGCATCTGACGGATGCGGGCGTGGACTTCATGTCGCCCGACGATCACGATGCGATGGTGCTGCCCGACATCTCCACGACGATTCACAAGCTGGAGCGCGACACGGAGCTGGAGCCGGCGGAACGACTGGCGCAGCGACAGGCGATCGAGCAGGAGTATGCGCTCAAGAGCCAGACGCTGAACATTATTCATCAGTTGTTGCGTGCGCACGCCTTGTACGAGCGCGATGTCAACTATGTCGTGCAGGAAGGGCAGGTGCTGATCGTTGACGAGTTCACCGGTCGTACGATGCCGGGCCGTCGCTGGTCGGAAGGACTGCATCAGGCGGTGGAGGCGAAGGAAGGCGTACAGGTGAAGGGCGAAACACAGACACTCGCCACCATCACGATCCAGAACTACTTCCGCATGTACGAGAAGCTGGCGGGTATGACGGGTACCGCCGAAACGGAAGAAACTGAGTTCCACCAGATCTATGGACTCGAAGTGTCGGTGATTCCCACCAACCGTCCGATCGTTCGTGATGATCGAGATGACTGGGTGTACAAGACGCGGCGCGAGAAGTACAACGCGATCGTTGAAGAAACGCGTCGACTGCACGGCCTCGGATTCCCGGTACTGGTGGGTACGGCGAGCGTGGAAGCGTCGGAGACGCTGGCGCGCATGTTTGCGCGTGGTGGGCTCAAGCACAACGTGCTCAACGCCAAATACCATCAGCGCGAAGCCGAGATCGTCTCGCTCGCGGGTCAGCCCGGTGCGATCACCATCGCCACGAACATGGCCGGTCGTGGTACCGACATCAAACTTGGCGGCGACGTGCGTGACGCCAAGCCCAGCATTATCAAGGATCTCGACGGCAAGGAAGTGGAGATCGAAGAGATCGGCGGCCTGCACATCATCGGCTCCGAGCGTCACGAGTCGCGTCGCATTGATCGGCAGCTGCGCGGTCGTGCGGGACGTCAGGGCGACTCGGGGTCGTCGCAGTTCTTCCTGTCGCTCGAAGACGATCTCATGCGTCTCTTCGGGACCGATCGCATTGCCAAGCTGATGGACCGTATGGGCGCGCAGGAGGGCGAGGTGCTCACGCATTCGCTCATCACGCGCTCCATCGAGCAGGCGCAGAAGCGCGTGGAGTTGCAAAACTTCCAGTCACGCAAGCGCCTGCTCGACTACGACGACGTGATGAATCAGCAGCGCGAGGTGATCTACTCGCAGCGGGCCTTCGCGCTTGAGGGTGGTGAAGAGCTCAAGGGCGAAGCGCGCAAGTTCATTCAGCGCGCCGTGCAGCGCCGCGTGGAAACGGCGTTGGCCATTTACGACACGCCGGAGCAGTGGGACTTTGCGCTGTTGCAGCAGGACCTGTTGCTGCACTACATGCTCACGGTCCCGGCGTTCGAGTCGGAGCCGTACCCCACCACGCTGGCTGAAGCGCAGGAGGCGGCGACGGAAGCGGTGCTGCAGGCCTTCGAGCGCAAGCTCGAGTCGCTCGACGCCGTGCGCGATCAGGACGGTGGCGGGTTCGGCGATCGTCTGCTGGCCCTTGTCACGCTCAACGTGATCGACGAGAAGTGGAAGGATCACCTGTACGATCTCGATCAGCTGCGCGCGAGCATTCACTATCGCTCGTGGGGTCAGAAAGATCCGCTCATCGAGTACAAGCACGAGGCCTTCACGATGTTTGAAGACCTCATGCACGATCTGTCGCACACGTTCACGGAGCGGTTTTTGAAGGCGCAACTCGTGTTCGAGCAGCCGGCGCCGCCGCCGGTTGTGATGCGTGCGCCGGAAGCCAGGCCGACCAAACGTTTTAACGCCATGGGAATGCTGGAAGACGTGCCGGCGGATGAGCCGGTGCCGTCGAACGGCGATGCTTCGGCGGCGTCGCCTGCGAGCGACGTGTCGTCACCGGCATCGGTTGCGCCGCCGGTGACCTCGTCGCCGCGTGTGGTGGGTGCGGGAGCCGTGCGGTCACTCGAAGCGCAGAATACCGGTCCGGTGGACTTCAGCGCCGCCGGCCGCAACGATCCATGTCCGTGCGGCAGCGGCAAGAAATTCAAGAAGTGCCACGGGGCGACGGCATAGGGCGAGCGAGCGCGTCGCCTCGCAGGCGTCAACCGACGCACTCATGCGCGCTCCGCTGACGGCCGCGGCGTGTTCCTAAAACTTCCAGTTGTACCCGGCGCGAATCACCTGCGTTTCGAGGTAGTCCGTGCTCACCACCGTGAAATCGGTGCCGCGGATCGTGCGGCGGAGCTGCATAGTGTTGAGCAGGTCGGTGGCGTTCACCACGATTTCGCCGCGGCCCCGATTCACGCTCTTCTTGAC
>ENA-ORBV01013727-ORBV01013727.1-microbial-mat-metagenome-genome-assembly--contig:-NODE-13727-length-12253-cov-4.638716_pt1 | contig 12253 bp, 9 predicted proteins | sample MGYA00237777_ERZ505514 | MGnify/ENA primary metagenome ERZ505514 (study PRJEB26160, sample SAMN06269048) | microbial mat metagenome | isolation source: Oligotrophic lake microbial mat | place... | reverse complement strand
ACGTTAGGGTTGGGGTTGACCCCAGGGAGACATGCTCTTGCCCTCAATCAATCAATGAATCTGTCATGAGCGCATGTTCCATCTTCATCCATGTGGCAACTGTTGTGTAGCAACTGATGTGTTTCAGTTGCGACAGAGGGAAAGACCATGCTTGCTGTTGCTTGTCGTGTCGTTCTCTCTCATTGAAACACAACCTTTTGTCATTGCATGCATCACAACAAACAGACTTTTTCAACACCAGTTGCTGCTGATTCTGTCAGGCGATCGACAGATGGATCATGCACCAGCAGCGACATTGATTCAACGTTGTCACTGTGCACTGGGGAATTGCTGCAGCATTGGACTGCTAAGAAGGGTCTGCCAACATGTTTCACTGAACTGTGCACTTCTGCTTCAGATCCTTGTTTGTTGGTGAAGAATTTTTCACATGGATGTGGCAGTTCAGTCAACATTGAGATCTGTTGAGCAACAATTTAGTTAACATTGAGATCTGTTTGGTGATGAGCACAGTGGAATTCGGGGGCTTGGAACTGCATGTGTGCAGCATGTCATGTCTCATGACACATCATTGTTCAATTTAGGGATTGTTGTTAGCTTTTTGTGCACACATGAATGAAATTGTCTTTGTGGCATGCGCACATGTTCCCTTTGTTTCAGCACTTGCAAAAGTTGTTTGTTTGGTTTTCATTCTGCTGGGAGTTTTGAGTCTTTGTCATTAGACTGAACAAATTGTTCATGTGTCTTGTTAACTAAGGACTAGCCTTAGAAACAATTCCAATGACTTGCCATAAATCAGTCACTCTTTGCTGTTTGGCATGACTGCGGAAAGACACAGTGTGACATGCCATTGACCCATGTTTTGCTCTTGATTTATCTAGTCACATGTTGCCCATGAAATGGAGTTGTGTGCCTCCTACAAATTGTGTTCAGTTAATTTTGGAATTCAGATCTCTTGGGATCTGTTGCCAAGTTATAGTTTTTGTTGAATGCAGCAATGTCATCATTTCTGTGCAGGCCATGCCAAAGTCTGATTTAGTTTTATTAGTTAATTGTGGTCTTGCAAGGTCTGCTTGCCAAACTGGTGATCCTTTCTATTCTATTTATGCCGGCCTTTGTTGCATTCACAACATTTGTTGATTGAGGTGACTGCTTGTGATTGCATTCCAAACTTACATGTCTTTGCTTTACATGAACACGGACCCTGCACAGCTAAAAATTGTCGTTGTACCAGGTTTGTCCTTGATGATCAATCAAATTCAAATGGCATCTTTTGAAAAAAAACATTTGAACATTATCTGTCATGCTAAAGCTAACTTTTCAGAGAATGGTGCTAACAGATATTTAAATGTGATGCATGTGTTTCTTATTGCTGGGATTGATAACTTATGAAAGGTTGGAATTGTGCATTCCCTTCTGACATAGATTTTCACAGAGATGTGTTTTTTTTATATTTTCTTTGATGCCTTCAAGCTGATTACTTCTTCTCTCAGTTGCCTTCCCTTGCTCTGTCGCCTTTCTTTACTGTGGGCGATCAGTGGGACTAGCCCCCATAATTTTTATCATTGTTGTTGGCATCATTGAATTTATGTCAGTGGCCACTAGCCAATAGCAGCTCGGTCTGGTTTGAAAAAAAAATAGTTAACAAAATTCCAAGAGGCAGGGGAATTTTGATCCGCAACATTGCTTAAACTCAAATGGCAGGACCAACGGTGTGCGCTTGGTGCTCTTTTGGCAGCCAAAACACAGCCTTCAATCGCCCTGGTATTGCAGTGGCTAAGGTACAAGACAATAGTATTGACTTGCCGCTGAAATGCTCCGAAAAGGGAACATGCATAAGATCAGTGTTTCGAAAGCAGACCTGGACAAGGGGTGCGCATGCGACACTTTGTTGTTTGATCTGAAAGTTACCCGGCGCAAGATGTATAGCATAAGAGCCGCAAGAGAAATGAGGTAATGGGGTGAATCAGCGATATCTTGGCACACACTTGAGAAAAGCCAGAAGATGATTGAACTTCTGTGGCTCCATTTCTCTCCTTCCTACTATTTGTTGTTCTCGGCCTCTATGGTTTTGTTTGTCTTGGTAGACCGGGGATCTGCCAATAGCATTCTCATAAATTCTTCGTACTCAAGTGCGGCATTCTTGTTGTCGTCCCACCTACGAATGAATGCTTCCACTGCTAGGCTATCCACGTCTTCGCCGCTGGTTTCTTTGATGAGCCGAGCCACATCACCTGCTGTAATACCAGCTCCATCACTACTCATCTGCTCGAAAGCCTGCCGGAAACGTGCAAATTTGTCCTTGTCATTGTCTTCCGCAAATGTTTTCAAAATGGCCGACTTGAGTTGTTGTTTGATGGAAGACTGGTCCGTGGCGGGTAATCTCTCACTGTCTGCATTTTGCTGGGCAGATTCTTCCGCTTCTTTCTTCGCAGCTCGAAGAGCATTTGCGGTGGCAATCGTTTGTAGTTCCTGCCGTAACTCTACGCGTCGTTTTTCATTGGCAACTTCCTGCGCCACCATTGAAGAAAAGACATTCTCAACGTCCTTTCGGGTAGCTCTATCCCACCTGACCCGTAGTTCCTTTCCAAGCTCAACGGTTTTCAGCAGTGAAGCCTTGCGCATGTCCAGCCGTTGTCTCTCTTGCTGGAGTTGACGGTTTTCCAGTTCAATTTCATCTAGTTTTTCACGTCGTTCTTGCATTTGTTGCAGATCTGCAAATCGTTCCTTGAGATGAGAATTATTGATTAGGTGATGAAAGACTCGGCCCAAGGCCGGAGTCGCCGGCTTGACTACCCACGACCAGCTCCCCTGTGACGAGGATGATGTACTATTTTCGACTTCAAACCCCAGAACATCTTCATTCATGAGCTCAATCAACGGTGTCGTGTTTCCCTCGAACACGTCATCTCGCAAATCGCCAAAAGGGACAGCCATGTTTTCGGATGCCACCAGTCGCTGCAGTGTCTCCCACAACTGTAATTGGGACCAGCTGGCGGATTCGCCACCAGATTGTGCATCCGCATCCGCGTCCAATTGACTGGCCTGTGCTTCGGAATACAGTGCTTTGAGAGGATCCAAATACGGATCCATGTCATTATCATCCGCATTATCTTTTCTGTGGTTATTGGAATTATTGTTTTGCTGACTGTCGACACTGGCTCCCTTGGCAAAGGCTGCCGTGACTCGTTCAACTTGAAGACGAAACCTCGCCGAAATGACATCGTCTACCACCTTCTCCCGTGTGGCTGATCGGTTCATAAGCGCATGGCTCACAATGGGTGAACTCTCATGATTGTTGTTGTTGTCGGTGTTCCCACCGTCGTCATCATTGCTGCCGCCATGAATGTCATAATCCTTGCCGTACAAGAGTCGAGATTGAATTTCTCGACTCACAGCTTGAACATCATGAATAAAACCACCAAAGATATTCGTTATTTTGGCCACTTCCTTGAGACTGGCATCGGGCCATTGCTTCCATACAATATCTGCTGCTTCTTCTTTTGTCAAATCCGCCAAACCAATGACCTTCACGTGTCCTCGTGTAATTCGATTTTCATCCATGAGAGAAATCACCAATTCTTCATTTCCCGTCAATACCACGTGCGCCAATTTTCGTTCTTTGGTAATATAGACACACCATTTGAGCAATCGTTCCAAACATAGTTTGCCCTCCGGGGACCGAATCCAACGACTGCCTTCCCCCAATCCATCAACGACAATGACGGGTCGTTCCACGCTCTTCTTTTTGGTACTTTTAGTGCTGTTGTCATGATGCTGTTCTTGTCGTTGTTGTTCCAGGATCAAGGCTTCGGTAATGACCAACAGAGCTTGTGCCAAATCACGATCACTAAAGCGTTCCTTCATGACCAAAATTTCCGAGCCGGCAAAGGGCAAGACATCCACCAGCGAATGCCGCATTTGCAACCACTTTAAATCAAAACTTCTGACTAACGCATGAGTTAATGTGGATAAAGAATCCACAATTTGAGCTAGCTGGATATAACAAACACCTCTGCCTTGATTTCGCAAAGGGGAGGACAAGCCAGCCACAATTTCGGCCACAAAGCGCGATTTGCCTGATTCATTGGTCCCCGCCACGACAATCATTTGATGGGGAGGATGCGACAATAACGCTTTAACTTGAGCCAATTGTCGTTGTCGAGCATGCCCCAAGACGAGTTGCTGTGACTTGTTGTTGTTTTTCGTCTCTTTGTTGTTGACGACTTTGTTTTTGGCCGACGAAGAGGATTGAATCAAATGCCGAATTTCATCATCTTCTTGCGTCAAAGCTTCTCGACAAATCGGGACGCGACAATAATAGGCGTACGAGTAGAGGGCGACCCACAAAGAAAAGGGAAGTGTGGCAATGCTCAACAACCCAAACCGGGCCACATCAATCCAACGTGAATGATTGGATGGACTGCCATGTGGATGATGGCTGTGGCGTCCACGAACCGTACGAATTTTCGTTGGACGTGTCAGTCGAAAGGGATCGTACAGCATCCTGGATATTAGGTTGTCATAGTATTTGGAAAAGAGGGACGACCCGGCTTCATCGGAGGTTTTCGTAGAGAATGGAGGAACCGTCTTCTTGCTGCTGGCACTCGTAGTAGTAGTAGTAGTAGTAGCATTTGTAGTAGTGGACCTTTGGCAGACTCCTTTGGTCAAAGCTTTCGTTTTCCCAATGGACGTGTCTAGGATCGCCCCGGCTAGCCTACACAAACTCCTACTATTAGTTGACATCTTGACAGAGTTCTTTCGCCGCCAATGCATTCGAAGGTCTCTCATAGGGTGTAGCTGTTTGTTCACTGATTCATTCTGATATTGTCATCTAGTTTATCCCTTGCTTGGCTCCAGTTTAGTATTAGTCGATATTTACTATCTCTTGCTATTAATTCAGCCTTGCCAAAGAAAGCAAAGATCGCGAAATTAAAGATCCGCCTTGACGCGATTCTCAACTTGTGGTGCGCACAGTGTATCAAACATGAATTCATGGTGACTGTAACCCAAGGGATAGGGCTTCATGACCATTGGATTGCGGGAATTGTGCTCGAGTTGCCTATTGCTGCTTCACGTGCTTGGACGTCTAGTTAGTAGTGGTAGTCCTGATGCATTGACTCCAAAGCTATGGACAAAGGCGAGTCGAAGCCCCGGCCCATATCTTCTTACTCCTAAGATGCGGGGGTCTTTAGGGAATGAACGACCGGGTCGTCTCACTGTGCACGATGCTTTGAAAAGGCAATAAATGATAGGTCACCCGTGACATTGGATGCTCTCGAAGCATTGGAAGAGCGACGATTGAAGGATGAACTATGCATGTAGAAACATAATAAAAATATGTAGACTACTACTCATTCGTCACGATGAGGGAGGACATGGCATCCACATCAGTTCTCAATTTCAAAGGGATCTGAGATACCGATCCGTCGTAGAGCCATGCACCAATCCATGCAGAGACACCTTTCTGCCAAATCAATGTCCGAGAAGGATTCCAAAGGATTCGCATTTGCTTCGCGGTCTTCCATCTCCTACTCGTTGGGATTCAGTCGCACCCGGAGAACAGCTTGTAAAAAGTCGGAACGAGTATGCTGTCCACATAAAAGTACCTCGCCACCCTTTTGACGAGTAGTGTCTGGAGCAGAGGCTATACTACTCCTGTGGAAAAGCTCTTGCTCGGCTTGGCGCATGGCAATCCAGTCCGAGTAGCCAGGCGCATAATGGAGGGATATCCGACTCAAGTCGACTCGTTCTTGACTATCCGGGATGCACCCCCCGTAATGAGTAACCCCCTTTAGAATCTCGCCGACTAGGTCTGGGGCATGTGGTCTGGACCCTACGAGTCGCGTCGTCGATCTCACCGTCCATTGCAGTAGCTCTGTGATGCATGGCATCCGTCACCCTTATGTGACATGCCCCTTATGTGACATGCAGACATACAGATGAATGAAACTTTTGACAAACCCTACACTAAAGTTGAGGGCAAAAGCAACTTCCTCTTTCTCAATCGTCCAATTTGTCCCTTCTCATATCACTAACCTTATCCTTGACACAGTTTAATAAATGCCGCGCGCGCTGTCGCCCCCGACATGGCGTAGGCGGTAAGCATTGGTCTTACAATAAGCTATTCAGACCTTCTTGCTGTTTGTACAACAAGGCTGCAGCTAAACGTTCCCCGATCAACTTCATTGACTCGAGTTGCTGTTGCTACAGTAGAGAGAAACTGTGTGTGTATGAGCGAGAGAGAGCAGTGAGCATGTCCACATCGAGCGAAGAGGTTGAGGCGGAAGCCGTCCGCCTGGTTTTGCAGCCTCCTGATTCGTGCGACATAAGCGAGCGGGCTGTTCTGGAGTTTTGTTGTGCCAATCCCTGGATCACCAAGCACAGTCTGAATTTTGGGCCAACGAAGAAAGATAGAAACTACATTCTACAAAAAATGCTAGAGAATGGAGCATCCTTGGAATTTATTACGGAATTTTGCGAAACGTTTTATCCCAACGAAGCTGCATTCCCCGAGATGGAAGGAGGAGGGGGCGTACTGTTTGCTCCTCTTCATTTAGCCTGCTCTCAAAAGAACATCGCAGAAGGAATCATCCCGTACCTGCCCGCAAAATATCCAAACGAGGCATCCAAACGGCACACACAATTCCCCTTGCATAGTCTTGTGGATAAGCGAAATCTGTCATTGGAAAACTATCAAGCTTTATGCAATTGCAACTGCGAGGCTGTTACGGAATACGCGGTACAAACAGCCTTTTCAAAAGGCATGTCGCCGGTCATGGAATTCTTGGCGCCAAGAGCTCCTACCCTTATGGCAGGTGTATGGTTTTACCGCCAGTTCGAAGATGGCGAAGAGTTGATGCCGTCAGATGACGAATCTCTTTCTAAGATAGCGAGGGCATTGTCGCTGTTGCCAAATCACGTACAGTTTTTGGACGTTCCAAGTTTTTTGTGGGAAAAGCTGTCGTGGAGAACAGAGTTTCTGGGCCTCTTGGGCAGCAATCAAGTCCGTTTCAGGACGTTGTATCTGCACACTAATGTGCAAAATATGTTAGACGATCATGCGTTGGGAAAAGCCATCGCCAGTAACACCACTGTGCAACGTCTGACTCTGCACCTGTACAGTGGTAGCCAGCATTCCTGGAGCGGAGCATTTCTCTCCGATGTTGCTGATGCTCTCAAGCGCGACAATACAACTCTAAGTTCTATTCATCTGTATTCTGGTCGCGATCGAATTAGGCCGTGGTATTGCGAGAACAACGGAGATGTGGGCAAGAAGATTGACTTTTATTTGAGCCTCAATCGACACGGACGACGCGCCGCGAGAGACCCAGGCAGCTCTAAAGCGGAACTTGTCGAAAATATTGCAGGGGTGCGTAGTTGGTGGGAAAATGAATATGCATTCTACACACTCAATGTTTATTTCTGCTTACTTCGGGAGTGTCCTGATAAATGGACGAACGGCATTCTTGATGCTACGACTACTACATCGCTGCCGTTCGCTGGATTCGCAAAGGCCGGCGAGGCGGAGCCCTCAAAAAAACGCCAGAGCCGAGAAATGTAAAAGCTGCAGTGCTTAGGACCATGCATGAGATTCTTATACTACGACAATGAGTCTTTGATTGGCAATGCTGTCACGAGAATACGCTGGAGGTACAGTTCGCATATGAATACATTCTCGCTTGACACGGACCATAGTGATCGCTCGTCCCGTTTAGGAGATCTACAAAACAGCGCCGATTCCCTCCAATCTGTTAGTGATAAGTGATAGAAAACACTTTCTTTCTGTACAGCTCTGAGAGCAGCGAGCAATCACAAATTGTAGGATCTTCATCTGTCTTTACCAATAGAGGCTTATCGATTCAAGAGACAAGAAACACCCAAAGTTGTCCCTCTGTCATCATTCGCAGATTGCGGATTACCCTCTGTCTGTTTTGCAATGCATTCCTCTCTAGCGCAGGCACGTCCCCTTGTTTCACCGACATTGCCAAAACCAAACTACAGCCAAAGGCATGGCTGAATTGTTGTTGTTGTATTAGTAATTCGAAGCAGGAGCTGCCTTTTCCAAAGGCTTTGCACGAATCCTTGGAGGATAGGCTCCCCAAAATGCCACTGGTTTGTTGTAGCCATTTTTATTGTTGAGATAAATCATATAAAAAGGAACGCCACTCACACCATGCTGAGTTTTGGGGTGCCACCTTATGGCCCATTAGAGCAAAGCTGCATTCTTTTTCCTGGATTCCATATTGGGAAACCCCATCAACCATTTTCCTCAATGATATTTTGGCCATCTACGCAATATAACTGTTTACGTGCGATACACAAAGAGCTTGTCTTGTTCGGGAATATCCTCTCGGAGCGCTTGTTTGGCGACTTCCATCAAGGACATGACACTCCGGCCCTTTTGGGCAATCAACTGTCGGACTTTTTCTTCTCGGACGTCGACTCCGGCAATCTGTTCCATGTGCGCCATGAGCGCATTCACTTCCTCGGGACTCAATTGCATGTCCTGATTGGTATCACAATGCATGGCAATTTCCAACAAATTTCCAATGATATCATTCTTGACATTGGACGTCGTCATGCTGGCAATCTCCCGTTGTTTTTGCAGCTGGTCTTCCAATTCTTGCAAACAATTGCCCCGGATCGCTTGGACGACGCCAAGCGTCTTTTTGATATTCTGGAGATGATCAATGGATGTGGTCATTTCTCCTACTTGATGCGACAATCGAGTGTTATTTGCCTTAAGTACATCGAGTTGGCCTTGAAAGAACACATTGGTTTCTTTCATGGCAATGGTTTGGGTGATTTTGTATTGTTGAAAGACGGCAAAGGGCGACAAGAAAAGACTGCTGATTCCAGTGAGCACGACGAGAAGGCCTCCCACAAAGAACATGGCCGCCGAAGAGGCCAAGACTAATAATAATAAGAATAGACGAAATATATATGGTAAGCATCATGTACAGTAATTAGTGTAACGTCATAAAACCAAAAACCTTGCTATAGAAGAAGCCCTCTTGTAACTTACACGAGACAGCAGCAAAAGCCGCAACCAAGGTTTCTTGGAGGTTGCCATCTTGAATGGGAGCCAATTGTGCGGGTGACAGTGATGATGCTGATGCTGATCCACCTTGTTCAATGTCCGTGTCCAAAAGGGGGGTATCTTCTCGCACATTGTGATTGGCAGAAGGCATGTTGATGATAATACAGTCTTAGCTCTGCGTCTGCTTCTTGCTTGCTTCTTCGGCAGTTGAATAATGTTACGTTTGGAATGGCCGATGGCGGAAGACAGCGGCAAGTCGATCGGGGGGTGCCATGGTTATCTTCCTGCTGGCTGTTGCTGTTTATTATTACGTACTGGTACCTCTCATCATAATGCGACACGCGTGGATCTTTTGGATATCTTTTTGAAAACCCGATCGCTAATGACTTAAATACTTGGACATGAAGACGACCTGACCAATAATACTACTAGTGGCTTTTTGACATCCATTGTGTAGAGGCGTCACGTACATCTACAATACGGGAGCCAGTTTTATCTATTTTGGAATAGCATGCTGATGGATGGACTTAACTATCTAACGGTATTTATATATTGCTGGGAGAAATTACTTATTAGAGCACAATTATGACATTCTAGGATATTCATCTGTCTTTTTTTTCTCAGGAGCGGCGTGGAAAAACACTCCACGTTTCCCCTCCGTCATTCACAGATTGTTGAGTATCCTTCAAATGCTTATTGTTAATTTCTCTCAAGCTACATCTACACTTGCCCTCATTCCAACCACCATATGGATGCGCCCTTGAAATTTTCTAACTTGAAGAAGCAGAGGCCTCCTCCAACTGTTTCGCAATCACTTCTGGGGGATAGGCACCTGAAAAAGCCACTGGCTTGTCGGATCCATGGTTGGGATAAATCATATAAAAGGGAACCCCGCTCACACCGTATTGACTTTTCGTGTCCCGGTCCAACTTGGCAATGGCGGCCAAATTTTGATCTCCCATGGCAAAGGCACATTCTTGTTCGTCCACACCGTATTTGGATACTGCCTGGGTCAACCACACCGGATCATTGATATTTTGGGCGTCCACAAAATAACTCTGGTACAAATCTTCCATGAATGCATTGGCCTTTTCATTCTCGCCCTTTACTTTCAATTGTTCCACCAAGGCATGGGCACGCTTGGTATTGAGGGCCTGTCGATCATTGTTAAAGACAATTCCGACGGCCCGTCCCATTTGTTTCAAGCGCGAATTGGGATCATTGAACGAAGCAGCTGCGCTGGGTCCGTACTTTTGAACGAGATAGTCCACAATGTTGCCACCCCCTTCGTCGGGCATGTTGGGATTCAACAAAAAGGGCATCCATTCGAGGTTTATGGGAACGCCCGAGGATTGGCTGGCCACCTCCAAATGACGGAGGCCCACAAAACAAAACTGAAGAAAAAAACTAGAAAGATCAGAAGGATGTTGTTCACGAAGATCAACAACAATTTGCAAGACAAGGGGGGGATTGTAAAAGAAAGGAAACAAAAACTCACAGGTCACACAATGTCGGAAACTTGATATAACAATAATAATAAAAGGAAGAAAGGAGTAGGCACGAGAACGCAACCGGAAGTGGAAAAGAATTCGTCGTGAGAATTAATTTGCGGGAAGCCAAAACAAGCACACACACACACACACACAAGTCGCAGATGGTGATGAAAACATAAGCTTACTAATCTTAACGGTGACAGCTTTCTTGGCCATGGCGCTGCTCATGTTGCGATGGATACTTGGATTACTACTACTACTAGAAGACAAAAGGGCAAACAAGGACCTTAATCCAAGCGTATTCATCCTCTTTATGCGTCTTGACTATGTTGTTGTTGGAAGGGTTGATTCATTCATCAACATGTTCAAGGCGGCGAAGATGAATGAAGAAACGGCGAAGCTGGCTATCTATGTTGTTCTCAGAAATTCAATGGCGATCACTGTTTGACAATGAGAAGTAGCGTGCGTCTTCGTTCCAAGCTTCTTTCGCTTGGAAGTAGTGTGCGAATTTATTAACAGATTTGGTCTCACATGAGACCCGTCGAAGCGAACCCTCAACCAGAGAAAAATAAGACAGGACAGGTCCTTTCACTTCAACAAAGTAGAATATGTAGCTAGCCGATCCTTGCAAAGGATAAAATGCCATAATTTTGAACGATGTTATTCTATTTTGTCCCGCTAAAAAAACGTTTGTTCTCAAAACTGGTCCTCACCCCCAAACCAGCAGTGAGTTGCTGAGTGCTGAGGGCTATACCATACAAGTGACATATTTTGAGCCGTTCAATTTTGAACTTAGATTGGGCTGAGGGCTGCAGCCATTTTTTATTAGAGCATTTCTCACTACTGTAGAGCTAGACCAACCCAGGACCGATCTAGTCAATGGCACAAAATTACAAGTCACCCGCCTTCCTTTTAGTGTTCGCTCTGTTTGCATTTCGGGCCAGTTCCGCTTGGATGTATGCAACCAGCTTTTGGTTACGTGGTTCGGCATCAAGCAGTGAATCCATTCGAAAGGATTTCCACCCAACGAAGTTCACATCCCCTACTTCTGTAAACGAGATCTCGTACACTCGAACTGTACCATTGGTTTCAAAGACAGAGTGCTTCGACATGTCCTTGGGCCGGTCGTTCGGTGGGACAAGGCGTAAATTTCGCGTGCAGGTCATGCGACGAGGAGGCTTAGGCTCAGTACATGTCCACATGGAGCAACTGTGTCCACACTCAGGGCATGCGACGTTGCCGGGAACCACAGGGTTCGAAGCTTTGCGAAGATTGGTAGGGTCTTTCCCGAACTGTTCAAAACACTTATCGTGCACATAGTGGTTGCAAGCAAGGTGAGCTACTCCATCTCCCGCAGATTCCCATTTACCACCAAAACTATAAGGCCGCTTCGAGTGTTCTAGCCAAATAATGTCAGGATCTGGATCGTTCCAGAGAGCCTTCTTGCAAATGGGGCACTCATTGCCTGGAGACGCCCGCACTTCGGATTTCTTTTCAAAGGCAATGGTGACAAGCCCGTTGGACAAAGCCGCCTCAAGCGACTGTTTGTTCTTCCAATGAAAGGCACTCATGGAAACAAATTAAATGGGTGCGAAGGCTTTGTGGTAGGATGATCGACCCGCAGGGTCCCCATCCAAGCAGGTGAAGAGTCAAGCACAGAGGTGCAAGAAAAATTGAATTTTCTGGCATTTTGCAATGACCGAACATATAAAACATACAG
>ENA-ORBV01013725-ORBV01013725.1-microbial-mat-metagenome-genome-assembly--contig:-NODE-13725-length-12254-cov-4.694588_pt1 | contig 12254 bp, 8 predicted proteins | sample MGYA00237777_ERZ505514 | MGnify/ENA primary metagenome ERZ505514 (study PRJEB26160, sample SAMN06269048) | microbial mat metagenome | isolation source: Oligotrophic lake microbial mat | place... | reverse complement strand
AGGGTGAACATCCCTAACCAGAACTCGACATCAATGACTGGATGACCGATGTCAAGGTCATGTCAGTCACGTTCCTGGTGCCTGCTGGTCGTTCTAGAGATCGTGATCGATTCAGTCATGGATCCGACGTTCCATATGACTATGTCTCACAATCTGGATTGTGTTGTGCTACAAACTGACTTGACAAGTGTAGTGTGTGCCTCCACTCCTCTAAGTCGAGTGACTCTTGTAGGTCCCACACTGTGTGCAGCAGCTGCATGGCGTTTACGTTTTCGATTCCGCCATCACCCAAGGCTGTGACAACTGCGTTTCGAAGCTGTAGTTGCAAGGCATGAATGCAGCAATTAGCAACAAGACATTCGTCTTCGTGGCAACACAGATGATCGACATTCAATAGATAGTCCGCAAGGCTATCCAATGCTCCTCCGCCCCCCGAATCGGTACAGTTGCCGTGCAGCAAATGGGTGTTATCATCATCAACTAGTTTCAGCTTGTTCATTGACGATTGAATGGCTCTTGCACATTGGTCGCTTTTACCACCAGAAGCGTCAATGTCTGACACTTCGAGATCCACGTTGCCATTGTTTGGGTCCCATGATGACATGACTTTCACAAAGTGACCAACGCCTTTCTTATTTCCTTTGTCGCATGCCATGTGCACTTTTCGATTCTTGATCTTTTCGCTGAGTGTGATTGTGTCTCGTGTTGCCTGATTCAGGTTATGTTGCCGAAGTGTGTTGTCAGATGGGAAGGATGTTACGAAGTTCTTGGGCTTGAATTTTTCATAATCAAAGAGCCCAGTGTCGTGAAAGAATGCCATAACAACCAAAGGGAAAAGCACTTGCGCCGCTGACAATGCTAGCGCAGGCACGGAAGTGACGGCGATTGCCCATAAACCTTGTGAGAAAAGCGAATTTGTGTTGTATTGCTTCCTCTGCAATTTATCTCGAATACGGGTAAGGGTTTCATAACCATTCTTCCATCGGCCAACAGTCGTCTCGTTATATGTTTTATGAGTTGTCGGCACCATGATGGTGAATGATTGCCCTTCGACAAAAAATGCATTTGGTGCCCAGTTAACATTTCGTGGTCCCTTTGGCGACGGAGTAGGGACACCGGTGGCAGGTGTTGCGGCTGTTGTTGTTGTCGTCGTCGTTGCTGTTGTTGTCACAGTTGTTGTTGTTTCCGCTTGTTCGGCCGCCTCTTGGAGAATCTCGCGACTGACATTGTAATTACTTTCAATGTGCTTCATGATGGCATCACAATGTGTTTGAAAACGCGGAAACACTTTCTTTTTCTTCCATGCTTGTAAACACTGGTACTCGCGCGTCTTAATTTCCTCTCTTTGCTTTGTCTTTTTGGCTTTTGATTGGTCCCATCGTGAACAACCAGCACATCGCATTTCGTTTGGCAAATCATCGATGTCAAGACAACAATTGATTTTGGAATGGAAATTTTGTAGACTGCCCCATTGTTTCTTCGGCGCAGGATGGCCATTGCTGCTGGTGGTGTTGTTGCTGTTGTCGTTATCATGCAACCGTCTAGGAGGCATGGGCGAGACAGATCTCGTACGCCGTCGATCATCTTCGTTTGCATCGATGCGTCTGCTCATTGTGTCATTAACGCAGCGATTACAACACGCTAACACGCAGTTGCATTGACTGTGTTAGCTGATGGATTGCCGTTCAGTTAGCAAGCAGGCAATCTATTCCTATATGTGGGTAGATTACACATAGACTAACTGGTCGGTTGGAAGCATGTTTAGTTTGTTTGTTTATGTTTGTTCCGTCTCATTTTTCCATATGAAATGTGAGGCTAGTTTCACGAGTAGCACCAGTACCAGGACCGTCTGTAAATCAACGGTGAGAACTCTGTCAAAAGTCATTTTAATCTTAGAAACGGCTCTTGCGTCAGCTCCCACCCGGCCGAGTATCGAAAAACACATGTTTTTCGAACCGTTTTGTCAAGCCTCAACCCTAAATTTGGTTAACCAATCCTGTAAAACCCAAGCGAGGAGAATGCTAGTTAGAGTGCATGCAAGCTAACATAACATCGCAAGCTTCTGGAACTAGCTTCCTTATAGCCAACACGAGTTACATTATGAAGCTTGCGATGTTTTATTAGCTATTAGGTACTCTAACTAACACGAATCTACAGTAGGTTGATATCGCGTAGTTTGTGTGGTTAAGAATGTATCGAAAAATTTGCTCGCGCGCAGCGAACTCTCGCGCACTAGAGTAGTCTTGCAGTGTGCTTGATGTGGCGCACGAAGGTGCACCGTTCCAGTAGTCATCCTGGATCCATGATTGGAGGTGATCCAGCCAGCGAGAATGCCATGTTGAGCACCTGCACTTCCTTGGTACATAGTGCTCCCTCTTATCATCATGAACAGGGAATGGCTGTACCTAGGTCTTGATCTGCCAGCATCAACATAAAGCCCCAGCATGGGACAAGACATTGAGAGAGAAGCATGTAAAAAAGGAAGAGGCTGAGCCCACAAGGGCATCTCTCAACCATCCGTCTGGAAGTCATCCTATTTATCTTCGTCCTCTGACCCCCCTTCAAGGACAGCAGCAATGACTTTGGCAGTTCACTGTTTATCCTCGTCGGCCATTGCGGCCATCCTCCCAGGTATTTAAAGCCTTGTGCTCAGGGGCATGAGGCCTAACCCACTTCTTTTATTTCTTGTCAGCAAACTTCACATAATCAATGACTTGCAGTTTGGCTTCATTATTAGTATCAGCCTCAGGGATCTTCTCTGACTCTTGGGGGTTCTACTTGCCCTTGCCCTTTGAGCTTAGTTGCTTTTCCAGGCATGCCCCAGTTTGGCAAGCTGATTTAAAACATCCCCTAAATGGCTTTTGAACCCTTTTCGAAACAGCCTTAGATATGCATGGTCATTCCATATTATTTAGTGTAAAGAAAATTCCTTCCTCAATTTAAGGAAGGGTGTCTAACCTCGCTCCAAAGTGGGGCATTTATTTTTGAAAAGCATTCAATCCTTCTCAAACTCAAAACCCTTCTTAAATCAAATTAGTAAGAGCGCTGCAGAGCACTTGCTTTTCGCAAATTTCATGTGAAAGGGTTGGGGCGGACCGTGGGTGGCAAACTAGCGCGCCGCAACTGTCTGCGCGACAGTGGTTTTCCAAGCAAACTATGAAGCACTTTGCAGTCAATGGAGTGAGACCTACTTTTTCAGAAACCTTGCGCTGCAAGCCAGTGCTAGCTAGAGGGGCAGAAGTGTATAGTTTGGAGTGCACGAGGAAGGGGCAAGTCGTATGCTAGTTGGTTACAGTATTTGTAATTTGACTTTATCTACAGTTTATTAGCGCTGCACAAGTCAAAACTGTATAGCTGGCACACGGCAGCTTGCACGAATGAATGAATGAATGAATAGAATCACTATTAGGAGCGCGGACAATCGTGTCCTTCCTTCTGTACTCACTTTCCACCCTCGTCCTGGTTGGTTCCGGGTTTCTTGTTTGCATTGGAAGAGGCGAGTGCTCCATCCGCACCAGCTCCGGGAGCGTTGACACTGTTAGTCTCCTTGTCTCGATCTTTCTCTCGGTCTTTATCTTTCCGGCTATGGTCGCGCTTGTGCCGCTTTCGGGACGAACCTTTCCTTTCCGAGGGATTGGGGCTGGAACTCGGCGAACGATGGTGATGATGATGTCGCTTCTTTCTGCGTTTGCTTCGTCGGGAGCGTGTGCTGCGACGATGTTCTCGGCTGTCCTCGGAATAATCTGGGCTTTCACTGCGACTGCGACTCCGATGGCGACTCGTTCGAGTCCTTGGCCTAGTATCATCTCTGTAGTAGGAGTCCTCATCGTTTTCTCGTTGTTTCGAGTCTTCATCGATGCTATCATTGTCGCCCCTGTGGCGTTTGCTTCGTCGCTTTCGACTGCTTCGCCGCTCGCGATAGGAGTCCTCACTGGAACTAGGGCTTCGTCGTCGACGACGTCGATCCGAGGTGGACTCGTTATCTCTGCGACTACTGCCACGGTGGTCACGATCGTTGTCTCGTTCTGATCGACTCGTGTTGGTCTTTTTGTGATGACGAGGAGAAGATCGAGTTGCCATACCAACATTGCCACCACCACCGATTGGCTCCTCTGGCCTGTTTCTATTATCCAACATGTTAGCATCTGCATTGCCGCCGTCCTTGTTGTTGTTCTGACTGTTATTTTTATTGTTGCCTTTGTTGTTGTTGTTGTTGCTATTATTATTCGTGTTGCGATCGTTGTGGTCTGGACGGGGTGATTTGGCACCCTTGGTATCGGCATTCATGGTGCTGTTGTTGCCGAGGCGTGGAGATTGGGATCGGGAACGACCATGATAATAGTCATCTCTACCACCACCGCCACCTCCACCACGACGTTCACGATCGCGCTCGCGGCTTCTTCGGGACGAAGAGGACCGTCGGCTACGACGGCGTCGTGAGGATCGGCTGTCGTCCATGCTAGGACTCCGCGACCGACGTCGTCGACCACTCTGGGATTGTCTGCCACTTTCTCCTCGCGTCATCATGCCAACGTTTTCATTGTTGTTCGGTGGGTAAGGAGGAATGGGTGGTGGTGGAATTCCCTTGCCACCCGGCATGGGCATATTGTTATTTTTGTTGTTGTTGTTCATGTTGATGTTAGGATTGTTGATGTTAGGATTGTTGTTGTTGTTGTTGTTGTTGTCATAATAGCGATCGACCTCTCCCGATGCCGATCTACGATTTCGTCTCGAAGTTCGGTCTCCTCCTGGACCACCGCCGCCAGGACCACCGCCGGGACCTCCTCGATGTAGCATCTCGTCCTCATGCATTCGTTCACGTCGACTCCGGCTTCGCCTGTGACTATGACGTCCCCTATCCCCCGGCATTGGACGACCACTGCTTCCAAAGAAGTGATCTTCAAAGAATCCGCCGTGGTGGGGAGGAGGCCCAGGTCCGTGACCTGGCCCAGGGCCCATAGGCGGGCCGTGAGGTGGTCCATGGGGAGGACCCATCGGGCCTGGCCCGTGGGGGTGAGGAGGTCCATGTGGGGGTCCATGGGGCGGTCCTGGACCACCACCACCATGCATAGGATGACCAGGTGGAGGCCCATATCCAAAGTTATGATGAGGAGGTGGAGGTCCACGACCATGGCCGTGAGGAGGAGGATGATTGGGGTGAAAGCCAGGGCCAGGACCAGGCCGATCGCCAGGGCCACCGCCATAATAGTCCATGGGAGGAAAGGGGCCACCATGACCACCGCCGGGGCCACCATGACCACCGCCGGGACCACCATGAGGTCCTCCATGGGGAGGCATACCCGGTGGTCCAGGCGGGCCACCCTGCATGTTGGGCGGAAAACCATCACGCTCTCGCTGTTCCCTATCTTTTTGCCATCGGTTTTCTCGATCTCGATCTCGTTTGCTCTTTTTGGCTAGCTTTTTTCGAGCCGCGGCATCCTTTTTGTTTTGTTTGGTTTGCATGACTACCGTGTTGAAGGATCTCTGTACTGCCATCATACATCCTTTATGAAACATGGCTTCAATGCCCTGATCCACGATCTCTTGATGTTCCAAGGGGAGATTGTCATACCATATTTCAGCTTCAGACTTTTGTGGATTGTCCTGAGAAGAGGAGGCAGGATCGTTGCTGTCATTCGATTCTTTGAACAACGACGCTATATCAAAGGGGGACTCTGCCCTGGGGCTTCGAGTTGGACTAGCACTTGATGAAGCCGTCTTTTTATCGTTGGGGGCGAGCGGGGCATTCTTGACCGGGGGAGGCGTCGAAGAAGATCCATTGTCGGGGCTTTTGCTGGGGCCGTCCTTAGCAGCGGGAGCAGCAGCGGCAGCAGCAGCGGGAGCAGCAGCAGTGATCGTTGTGGTGGCTGATTTGCTTCCTCGGGTATCAGGGCCTGCCATTTTACAAACCGTTAATGGCAGGCAGAGCAGCTAACCTTTGGTATAGATAGTACCCTGTACACTATAGTATATACAACAACACTCCACAACAAGGCGATCCAACTGCAGGATTGACTTGAAACCCAGTTGGCCAGAACACACTCCGCTAGCTGTTGCTTGCGTTGATATAAATTATCACGATCTACAACAACAAGAATGTCCAACCTCTGTGGAGGGCCGCACAGTACGCGGCGTCCGTCCTTCCGTCAGTCTCGTAGATTTGCAGTACTGAAGGCACGTGGAGTGGAAGGTAGGATTCAACAGATGTCACCAACATGGGATAATTGTAATAGCATTTGGATATCTTTCTACACCAAATGAGCAAGAAGCTAAAGGTAACTTGCTTGTCAAGTATAGACCTTCTTGTTGACAAAAAATTGGAGGGATTAGTTCAGATTTTGTGTGAGAAAGTGACATGCAGATACTGCCTCAGCTGCATCGACTCGTGATAATCGCGCAGTAAGTTGGATCGTATCCAACAAAAAAACGGCGCCAAAATCTATTTGTCATCAATTGACGATGACTGGTTATGCCGCTATGGATGGAGCTCCCGGGATGTTCTTGCTTCCATCCAGCTGTGATCGTACTTCCAGGACGTACGAACACCAGACGGAATAAGTTTAGTAAGCACACTTTCTCCTTGTAAATTACTCTTGAAAGAAAAAAAACTACCTGGGCCGGGAGAGCTGTACAATACTGCGAGTCTCTACTACTGACTCTAGCTACGTCGTAGTAGCTAGCTAGCTAGCAGAGCCAGTACTTATGACTTCAGGAGCTCTAACGCGCATAAAACATGTTACCAGCGTTAGGCAAGATGATCACCTGCGCATATATACATATATATATCTGCACAACATCAAATCCTTGTTGACTACACAACAAAACATGGGATTCTAAATTGGGAAGATAAACAGATTTCATTTTATTTTTCTTAAACTAATGAAAGCGCGCGGTCTCTACATGCTACCAGTTGATCCACTCAACTGCACTCTATTGGTGAACCGGCTGAGACACTCTGGTCCCCGACGGACCTTTTGGCAGCACACGTGTGGATTCGCCAGTACCGTTCCAGCATGGCATTGGACACTCCTGTCTCGATCGGTTCGAGGGGTGATTCCGTAAGGGGACACTGCTGCATCCACACGTCCAGTCCCAAATCCAAGATCATGGCTTGTTCGCCATACACAGCCGCTGGCATGCCATATTGGTCCACCAGGGAAATCCAAGAATCCCAGCTGGAGTTTCCTCCTGTGTACTCTCGAAGACCCTTCATCGTATGGATTGCGTCGTGAGGCATGTCCAAAGTCTGGTAGACGCATTCCTCAAGACCAATGAAGGTCCCAGCTTCGAGGTCTTGTTTGGCAATGAGTTTTCCATTAATCATGGCCACCGCTTGGAGCGATGGAACAATCTTGGGTCTTGCCGACAAACCTGGTCCTCGTTGACACGCTGGCGACTCGGGCGATGTCCGGCAGTTGGAAACCGCCACCGGGCGACTCGTTTTTTGATACGCCTGCATTGTGGCTCCGTCAAAGTAACGAAAGGGTGACGCACCACTTTTAGTGGGCATGGATCGCTGCTGCAACTCCAAATCGACCTGGGCCGGATTGGAATACAACCGCGACGTATCGCTGGACTTGGATGCCAGCAGAAAGCTCCAGAGGCCACTGAAACGAGTGCTTGGTTCCTCATAGTCAAAGAGGCGTGAAAAGCCAACACGTCCCAAATTTTGAAGGAATTTCAAGGCGTGTCTTTCACTCGTCCACGTGGGATTTGGGTCCGACAGAAACGTTTGCTCTCCAATCTGAGAGACAAAGATCCCTTGCGGGGATAGGGCTCGATAGAAGGTTGAGACCAGGTCCGTATTGTCAAAGAGCACATCACTGAATTCGACATGGCCGTCTGGGTCCAATGCGTCCATGATGATAACATCAAATGACTCATTTATGGCCATTGTTCTGTTGTTGTCATTGCCCACAGGGTAGCCTTCCATGAACCAGCGAATGGCATCTTCGGCAAGAACCGTAGCTCGGGGGTCGTCAAAACAGTTGCCGGTAGGATTCTCCAGACCCTCTGGCAGTTGTAAGTCGCTGCAGTCATTCCACTGGCCCAAATACTTTCGCGACAAGTCCATCACAAAGGGATCAATTTCAATCATGATAACTTGCTTCAAGCAAGAATGCTTCAAGACTTCTCGAAGAGTCGCACCCTCTCCAGCTCCAATGATGGCCACATGTTGAGGATTTGGATGCATCATCATGGCAGGATGGACGAGTGCCTCGTGATAGGCCCTTTCGCCATGCTTGCGAGATTGTACAGTACCGTCCAAGAACATTTGCCGGTCGGGCTGAAAGAAATGAGCGTTTTCTTGGTAGTACGAGTTACCATCTTTTGCTTTGGATGCTCGATGGGCCGATCGACTCAAGTGTCGTGGGTCCATCGTGTCATAGATGGCTACCTCTTGAAAGGGAGAAACTTCTCTTGCGACCAACCGTTTCTGTGTATACTCGAAGGATCCCAACACTAGACTGTACAAGTCAACCATCTCAATATCATGATCGGAAGGTGTCGCACGAGGCTGAAAGGCCCATCTACTACCACCTGCAACGGCCGACAACGACGGCAACGGCATTTCGTCCATCCAATGCAAAAGCGGAGGTGCACTCTTATCTGGAGAAAAGATATCCAGCGTTCGAGACAGCATATTGACGACCATGTGTTGGCCTTTTTCAAACAAAAAGGTGCACATCGTTTGCTCCGTAGTAGGGCAGAGATGTGACCGTAGTGACCAGCCCTTGGAGGAAGCCAATCGAAGCAAGGACGGAATCATGTCCCCATCGAGGTTTTCCTGATGTGGCAAGTCTACCAACAATTGTTGACCCAAGGAATGAAGTCGATGGCTTTCATCTTCGTCATCATCTTCGTCACCATCATCCCTGCTACTGCTTGCATCATCACTGTCACTATCTTTCTCCGCTTTATTGACCACACCTCCTTGAATGGCACAAAATGAATCTTTGTCATGCACGTTGCAGTGAATCCATTCCAACCGCGGCGACAAGTGGTTCTCGGTAGCAGTATCTTGATGATGAGCCTGAATCATGTGTTGTCGTACGAGGACACCCACATGATAGGGTATAGCGGCGGATATCAAAAGAGCGAGGGCCACAAAGCCAAAGGATACGGAGATTTGATAGCGGCCACCTTGTTGCTGTTGTTTGGCAGGCTTTGTGGGCTGAGGAGTACCGTTGCTGCTCTGGGCGTTGTTGTGTTTGGCATTGTCGTGATTGTTGGTATGTCTCTGATCATGACCCGTTTTAAATGTGGGCCCTCCTGTGTTGGAAGATGAAATGACACGAGACGAGGGTTGTTCGGCCAATCTAGTGTTATCATTGCTCCTGTTCATTGTCACGAAATATCTGGGGGCGTTGCGTTCGCTGTTCACTGGTGACCAAAGGAGGAGAACAGAAAGGATGATTGTGGTCTCTCTTGGTGATGAAAATGCTTTGTCTTGACTAAATTATATTCGACCAACGATGGATTTTGTACTGTTTCTGTACCTCTTTTATTGTACCACTTGCTAGCTAGCTAGTAGCTACGTACTAATAGATAGTAAATATTGTAGCAGATCATGGGTTCCGTTTTCATACCTGTTGTTTTTGATACGACTGGCATCGGTTTGTCTGCCGCGATGAAAGATTGGTTCCCAAATTAATTGTACGAACACCACAGTAGATATGGAATCCCGACATGTACACAACGCAAATAAAAAATATTAAATAAAAATAATCACTATCCGCCGTACTGTACCAATTTGGTCGAGCCATGCGTGCATCAGAGAAAATTCCTCCTGACTACTGAATTTCTATAGCAATAACCTTGAAACACGATGTTGAGACCACAACCTCAGAAGCAGGTTTCACACTTCAGTGTGCCACTTGTTGTGGATGAATGTGAAATCTGAAATTGGTTGACATCATGTTTCTCAATTGCTCTGGATCCTCGCACTCAGTGGTGCAAAAAAGGAAAATCAAGTGTTTTGCAAAGAAAGGGATGACTTGATGAACTCAGAGAACAAATCACGAGAACACAAGCACACTTCAAAGTGGTTGTGCCAATTGCACAAGTTCACAGATCCTGAAATGTGCACAACCAAGTTAGACAAACAAATTGTTGTGCTCACCCACCGGGATTGCTGTTTTGATGAACAACTAAGAGCACACTCTTTTCTTTTGATTGCCAGACCAGATGTGCACACATGACTTTGACAAGGTGCAAAGGGAAATTGTTTTGATCTGACTTTGTTTGATCAAAGACACAGACATTGAACATGAGCTTGATGAAAAGCAGATTCATAACAAAACAGTTTCAACCAAATCAAGCATGAAAGGTTTGTGTTTTTTGATTCTGTGTTTCCATCCATTTGTTGGACACTCGTCTCACCCTGTTTGAAACAGGAACAGATGATCATGACAATGCAAAGACCTGAGACATCATCTTTTGTTGCTCTCCTTTTTGGGAGAAACATGTGACCAAGTCTTCAAATTTTGATGAACAAACCAAGTCACGTGTGGATGTCATGAAATTCAACTTTCCCACAATTAATGCTTTTTTCTTTGAGCAAGTGACAACTTTGAAGTGCAGCTTTTTGCAACATTGAACTGCACTGTTGCCACTGCTATGGCTACCTCGCGCCTAACAGTGATTAGCCAATCCACGACACTACGGTAGTAGTAGCAGCTACTACTAGCTAGTAGTTACTGTAGCTAGCTACTAGTTAGTAGCTGCTGCAGCTGCCAGTCAACAGCTAGACGCCTACGGTACCGGTACATGCAGTGTCATTGATTGTGTTTCACTCGAATCACTACTCACTACCTTGTGGTTGGAACCAGTGAGCGTGCATCTTCATGGTGCGGCTCTCAGAAAATGTGCGCGCACCTCCATCCCCGCGTCATTTAGGATCATTGGCCGTTGGGATAGAGGGGCGTGCCAAAAGGCGGGGAGAAGAGGTGCAACCACATCCTATTTGTCGCAGGCGGAGCGAACTGCGCGAAGAATTTAGTCTATCTACTAGTAGTAGTAGATAGGTAGCTAGCATAGGCCAATGGAGCGGTACTACTAGCTAGACTACTACTACTTGTACCAGTAGTACGTAGCGGAGCGGTAATAATCCGTGGTGCTAACAACGCATCTACTACTCTATTTAGGAATAGCCAGTGCAGTACGCTGTAGTGGTAGCGAGTAGTAGTGACAACAGACGATGACAACAACGGAGTTGAGGACAACTCTTCAACAAAGTGTTAAGAAGAGAGGCAACTCCACTTCAGCCTCGACCGCTCTATAGCGAGCTATAGGTAGCTACAGTTGTAGTAGTGGCGAACCTTGGCTGGGACCGAGGAGTAGACTCCTACTAGTAGCTAGCTTGCTCGGTAGAGGACTAGTAGCTGCCGAAAGACTCCTTTTGAGAAGCAGCAGAACAGTGAGCCCAGGTCGTGTTCGAAGCTTTGCTGAACCTCGCTGAATCAATCTTCCTACCATTGCAATTCAAAAAGTTTAGTTGCTCGTCCAGGACAAACAACGACCATCACAGCATCAGCAATATTCTTGAGCAAGTTAGCCACTCAAGTGCACACTAACTTTTTTGGTGAGTGTCACTGGACGGCTCGTTCGCTCCTACTAGTACTAGTATTGCTCCTCTCGATAGCTACAAGCTAGTACGTATAGCTCTGTACTCGATTGATTCAACAACGTTTCGATCATCATGAGGGACTATTCGGTGTATTCCACCCCGACGAAAAAGAAAGGCGGCAGCACGGCGGGTGCGAGTCCTTACGCTCCCAATAATCGCAACGGCAGTCACAACGGTCCGCATGGAAGTCCCAGTCCAGCTTCCTCGTCTACGGCCTCAAGTTTTCCCAATTATCAGCATCCTTCCACTGCGACCAAATCGCAAGTGGCCGTGTTGAACAAGTCTAGTCAACAAATGAAGCTCCTAAAGCAACAGCAGCAACAACGCAAACAGCAGCAACAACAACAACAGCTTATACAGCAGCAACAAGAATTGGAGCAGCAGCGACAACAGGCAAAACGAGATGCAGCTTCTACTGGGACAGCAGCCACACAGTCCAGCAATGACCACAGTCCTCGATCCAGCGATAGCTTGGACTCACAGCAGCAACAGCAACAGCCGCAACAACAACCACAAAGTCAACAACAGCCGCAGCAACAGAATCAACAACAACCTGTCTCTTATACACATCTCCGAGCCCACGAGACTAAGGCGAATATCGTATGCCGTCTTCTGCTTGAAAAAA
>ENA-ORBV01013724-ORBV01013724.1-microbial-mat-metagenome-genome-assembly--contig:-NODE-13724-length-12255-cov-5.529890_pt1 | contig 12255 bp, 9 predicted proteins | sample MGYA00237777_ERZ505514 | MGnify/ENA primary metagenome ERZ505514 (study PRJEB26160, sample SAMN06269048) | microbial mat metagenome | isolation source: Oligotrophic lake microbial mat | place... | reverse complement strand
TGCCGTGGATGGCTTCACACTCTGCCTGCTCTTGAACGATTCGCACAGTTCCCCCACCGTGCGAATGGCCACAGCCTCTCGCGGCATCACAAGCTCCGCTGCCACGAGCTTGGCATGGCCCGCGTCGGGCAAGCCGTCGATCCATGCCGCCACGTCCGGAGCGATACCAGCGCCGCTAGAGATACCGGCGACGATCTCACCGATCCGGCCTTGCCACTTTGTCGCCACGGCCTTGCTCACCTTCCCGAGCCGGACGGTCCGCCGTCTGTCACCGACGTAGGCCGTGATGCGTGCCCGATCTCCACCATCCCAAACGAGTCCAGCCATGATGATCTCTCCCAGTGTGATGCCGCCGTCGGCGTGCTTGTATTTCGACGATCCCGACCAGTTCCGTCTACCTCATCCAAAATCGAGCCCCGTATTTGCGATCTCTGACCAGTTGAGCAAGCAATGCGACCGTGGACACCCCGCGCCCGGGCTTGTCCCGAGCGGGTCATTTCATCCCGACGCTCGCTGCGAACATTTGCAAGTCTGCTTCTCGGGCCTCCTCTTCTTCGACCGTGACGGGTTCCGGCCGATGCCGCGTCGCAATGAAAGCCTCGACCGCATTCACCGCCTCGGGCTCTGGCTTCGTGGCTGCGAGGCGATTGGCGGCAGCGGGATGCCAAGTGATCGTTCCCACGTTAATCGACCGAACTTATACAGCTCGCAACGGTCGTTCGAAGATGACCAACCGCGAGTATATTTATCGCAGTGCTTATGAGCTGGGGCGGCACTTGATCGGATATGAAGTGCACAAGTCGCTCGCGCTGGTGGATTGGATTGAAAGCGGTTTATAAAGATGTGATTTACGTGCAAGGATATAAAGACAATGTTAGTCCCGAATCTAAAGGAGTTTATGCTTGTGGAATAGAAGGCTCTACTTACTGAAGAACCTAGTCTCAGCAAAGAATCAACAAGGAAAGGAAAACAATACATTACAAACTCTTTTAAATCGTTATACCCAAGTGCTGCTGTCGGAACCCCTCTCCTAAGTAGGCTTTCAAAGTAAGTCACCATGAACATCTTCAAGAACATTCATGCTCAGACCTTCTTTTGTTGCTAGAGCATTGCTCTGCAGCGGTAAACAAGACTCCTGCACCGAACGTTTGCTCGGTAAAAGCAGAGCACTAAACCAGTTGCTGCCGCTTGTTACTTCCATCGTCTGGTTGGGGGGTTGAAACAGCTATGTCAAACGGGCCGCTACGCCGGGAAGCTGTTGATGCCACCGAGGCGCCCGAAGCCATCTTTTCGCGTTCATGAGACCGCGAGCGATTGGAGCGATCCAGCGGTTGTACTGGCACTGGTCGCAGCGACCTCGAACGACTCCGATCCCGTCCACTCTTAGATCCGGTTCCAACAGATCGGCTCCTCCTCTTCGATGAACGGCTGCTTGCCCGAGAACGGGAACCACCACGGCGGCTAGACTTGGATCGTCGACTTGCAGTATCGGGAAGCATGCTTTCTTCCAGCGCGGAATTTTTCTTCTTGCGCCTTCCCCTCTTCTTCCTGGTAAGATCACGAAAGAAAAAGCCGAGGTAACTTTCTCCCCTCCTACGCTTCTTTCTTGCTCTGGCGAGGAAGATTGAAATAGATAGCGTTACGGCCATGAAAACTACAAGCATGACAGAGATCTGGCCCACTGACCCTAATGCGTCCCATGCCACTGCGGATGGCTTGGGCTTGTATCTCTTTCGGACGCATTTATCCAAAAAGACATTGTGAGGTTCATCGCATCCTCCTTTCCACGTCGGCGCTGGTGAGAATGTGGGAGGCATGGAAGCCCCATTGTACTCCACCCAAGCACCTCCGAGATCGGGCTTGAACACTTCGTAGACATCAATACGGTTCAGAAAAAGCGCAAGACAACCTCCGGATGGACAGAAAGAGCTTGTACCAACTGCAACGCCGGAAGGATAAAGTGAACGCCAGTAGTCCACATAGGTGTTACATCGCGCAAGGTAGGAAGCTGCGGCATCCTCGTCGGTGAAACGGGGACTATAAGCTAGTGTCATCTGTGGACAGAAACCACCAGTGTTTGAATTTTCTGGTCCGCATCCGTATGCGGCGCGGTCGCCTGCTGCGTGCATAGCACAATTGGTGTACACGCCGATGTCGTTGGAAGGAGATTTGTAGTTCCAAGAGATACCCAACTCTTTGCACAAGGTATCGTATAGATACGCCATAGCGGAGGTAGGATCGGCCTCGAACTGAAGCTTAACATGACCGGAGTCATCGACAAAGACGAATGCGGGTTTGATGTACAGCGTGCCAAAATCAACTTTCCTAGCCACCTTGATCAAGTCCGAAAGTGTGATTCCACCCTAAAAATGTACCATGCAAGAATTGTGTTACTTGTGAGTTCTATTCTGAATGGGATGATAACACCTCAAACAAAGCCAATCAATAGACATACCATGTTTTTATTGGTGGTTCCAGTGTAGAAAATGGGAATGTGGGACGTGTCCTTATCGACGATTGACCCGACGGCGTTACCCAATTCTTCTCCAATCAACCAACCGTGATTAGTTCCAAAAGAATTGACGTAGGTATTGTTACGGTCAACTAGATATTCAAAGTCAAACTGGTCTTGGAACGTTGAAGTACTTTGTAGCTTTGAGTCACTTGATCGCGATAGTGGGATACCAAAGAAAGTTTCTCCTTCTTGAAGGCAGTTAGGAGGAAGATCCCATCCGTCTGTCATGTCGTGCATGGCTGACTGGGCATTCCAGGCATAGGAGTTGTGCTCATAGCTGTTGCCGTTGTCATCGTGAGACCCACTGTAGTCGAAGTTGATCGACGTAGTTTTGGAATAAAAATACGAAATTTCACCTGACGTATAAAGAGTGGAATAGTACTTCTCGTTGTCTGTGAGACTTCGATACGGCCTAAAAGCTTGGGTAATATTAGCACGGTCGAAGAAAAAGTAAAGATTTCCGTAGCCAACGTATTGCCTTGTTCCTCCTCTTCCTGGCGGGAACGCAGCGTCTCCATTAGATCCGATTGGTACTCCATTGGGGTACATTGCTTGCCAGACGGCAACCTCAAGATTGGCTTCGTACATGTACTGCTGTTGATGGTAAGAGGACCAAAACTTGACTCCACGGGACATGGATACGTGAGGGTCTGTGTCGTGGTCATCCATGCAGGGTCCACCACCCACAGCGTCCATGGCATTGAAAAGATCGTCGAGGAAACTTTCATACGATGAATAAGAGTTATCGTCGTCATAGGTCTCAACAATCGAAACAATCAATGTTATATCCCCTGACGGGACACCGCCTTCATCATCATCGTCTCCCGAGTGGTGGCCCCCTCCTCCTTTAAGGTATTCTGGAAACACACTGAAAGGAGAAAAAGAGACGGAGCTCATTGCGGCATAGACCTGATCAATTGTGGTTCCTCTGAGAGCAAAGTCAGTGTGCAGTAGTAGAAGCAGGCAAGATTAGAGAAATAAGATCAAACAATGGACACAAGAAGCTGTAGAAAACGAAAAACTCACCCGGTATCAGGGTCCATGTTCCCGACACGCAGAAGCTCCGTATGGGATGAATCAATATAGGGCATTTTCCCAGAGTAGTCGAAGGTTTTGTATCCTCCACCAACAAGCCAACCATCTTCGTCCATGCTCATAATAAATTCGTAATCGCGATCAATAATGTTTTCCATGGGGAACTGATCGCATAGCTGGTACGAGTATGGATTCCCGTTAGCTGTATTGACTGAGAACGAGATACCGATGAAAGAGAGACCGTCTTGTGAACAAGATTCATCACCAGAATCGTGGGAGGGCGTTTCACCACTCTCGCAATCATTTCCATACATGTTACACAGGTCCTGTGCCGAATACCCTTGGTAGGTGTAGCAACAACCAGAGAGTTGTGAAGACAATTTTCTTTCAAACTGCTCGGGAGTATCGCCCGACATTGCTACATCTCCCTTTTCTCCTACGTAACCAGCAACGGCTTCTGTTTCGGCGGGGAAATCCATTTGCCACGGTGCAAATCTAGACTTGGACGAAGCAGCAGCACCATTGTTCCTTTTGCCTGATGATTTGGCTCTGGCTCGATGATCAACATCGTAATTGTCATCTCCGCGGCGAGCTCTATATCCTTGCCCCTCGATGGGTCTTCCGTTGTCGTGAAATCGATCAATGTGGCCCGCTTCATAGCGAGCCTTTACTATCCGTGAACGATCTGCCAATTTGCAGTCCACGAAGACGGCACTCGATAAGGCAGCGACTAGAAGCAGCCGCTGCCATATGCTGCTAGTAGTGTTGGAATTGATCATGTTCAAAAATCTGCAGTTCTATGACAACACTAACAAACCTACGAAGGAGTTTTGAGGTTACAGACTACAGAAATAAACAGCCAACACTCCGCTGAACGATACACCAGGATGTCGTCTTCGATGAGAAAATCGTCGCGTCCGTTTGAACAGTCCTGGTTTGGATAGACTTCTAGTGATCTGCTCTATCTCTTATGGTAGCACCAACTAGCTACGTAGCTACTCCAGTCGGAAGTAGGGTAGCAGTTGAGTAGAAGATCGTTCCTGACTGACAGCTTAAGAAAGCTAACGTCGTGTGTATCAACATGCAAAACAATGAATGATAGGCATCACTATCTTTCGCCAGTAGCTTCGCTGAGAGATGGTTTTTGTCGGTTGGCGAAATGCGCCTGCCTCTCCTCAAGGTCGTAACAAATCTCAAAACCAATGATAAACGCCCGTCGGTGCAACAAAATTCAAATATCGGGCTTTCAGATTAGGGCTGGGGCTAGAGAAACTCTCCAAAAGTACAGTAGTATGTTCATGATACTACGGAGAACGCACGTCGTAGTGCGCACAGCCCAAAAATCAAAATTTTCTCCCCGGCCGGGTGGTCCATTTTTTCTCAGCCCTCTCCCTTCCGTTCCCGTTGCCATAAGCAGTTAATTTTGCTTTCATCTTGGGACAGCCACGTCGTCACCTTGTACATCGTACCGTTACTGTACCTACGTAGAGGACGTTTTACGTAGCAAATTGTACAGCTCCTATTTGATTCGGTCTGGTCGTCTGCACCCTCTTGACTATTGCAGTGCTTGCCGTAGTATGGTACGTATTAGCTACTATGGAGTACTACTGTACTACGCTGAAGTAGCTACTGGTACTGCTTTAGCTAGCTAACTAGCTACTGTACTAGTAGCTACTAGCAGTAGATAGTAGTACTGTACAATTGTAGGTGTGCATACAGTGATTGTGGATAGATTGTGGCCTCAAATCCATGGCTCCCTCGTTGAGACAAGCCGGCAACTCTACTAGCTAGCTAGTACTTCTCAAATTGAATCTAACCAGGCACTACTATCCTAGTTAGTACTAGTACCAATACCTTGTGCCTTGTGTACATTGCTAGATGACAAACTAGCGCTGCCAATTTGTTAGACAGAATGGCGAAGTCATCGAGAAAAAGTACCAAAGCTTCATCCAGCAATGGTGCTGAGGAAGCTCATGTGGATACTGCCGATCCCTCACCAGATCAGGCAGCAACAGGCTCCGTTGCTGAAGACGCCTTGGCTGATGGTGAAGCCACAACCCTTTCTCGCGCCAAAAATAATGCCAAAAGGCGGCGTCGAGAAAGGGATGACGATGATAATGACGTTGCTGAACAAGGTCTGCAACAGTCAAAGAGGACAAGGTTCAAGAGCCCGCAAAAACCGTCGAGCAAAAAATCTACTGCTGATCCCCAAGTGGAAAATACAGCCAAAAAGGAAAATGAAGACGAGGAAAGTGGCGACGAAGGAAGTGACGCTGAGATGAAAGACAAAGGAATTGAAGGAAAAGCGGCTGCTCCAGTTGGAGACAATTCGAAGGAGGATGAGGGCGAGGACGACCAAGAAGAAGACGGCTCCGATGCCAAGAAGAAATCGGCTTCCATCCAGAGAAAGAAAGTCAATCCTCCCATGCAAAAGCTGCGTGTACCATCTCACCAGACACCTGGTAAATTTGCTACAAATGAAGGGAAGGTGAAATCCTTCGATGAGCCAACAACGGAGATGCCAGTGCCCTCTCGGCGACTAGTATTCAATGCCACACCAGCACCAACCGCTAACAGTGAAAATATTCCGGATGCCTCTTCACCAGCAACAGCGATTGGACAACCACAAATTACAGTAAATGCCAATGTCAATGGTGAATCCAACTCGCCGGTACAGATAGAGCCTCATGAACAGGACCAAGACGGTGCACAGGATCAGCCGTCGAAACTTTTCTGGCTCGCCAAGCCCTGGGTCTGGTTTCTAGTTATTTTGGCGCTTCATGCAGCATGTTATCCGCGTCTGGCAGATCATGTTTTACCCAAGCTGGTTGAAACTTCTTCCAGTTTGCTACTTTTCTACAAAGGTGCCTTGTACAGTGTCGTTCCGCCTCCTAAGAAGATGGTTGTTAACCAAACGCACTTGGAAGAGTTGAATGATGCAGCTCTGAAACGCCGAGAAGGGAAGCGCAAAGCTTTGGAAGATCTGCAAAAACAGAGAAAATTATTAAAAGAGGGCATTCTGAAGATGCAGGCAGATTCTCGCGATATGGAGGAAGACTTCAAGGCGATGGAAGAGCGAATTGAAATGCAGGGCGAACCCATGAACAAGCTGCACGACAGACTATCTGTCGTAGACATTTCTCTGCGAGACAGAAAGTCTGATGGTCTGGATGAGACAAAATCTCTGCAAGACATCAGAAAGGTAATGAATGACAATGATGAGGCAAAATTGCTGGACTTGTCTTCCTTGGATCTATGGGTCATTCCCGAAATGCCTGAACATTGCCAGGGAAATGTTGAGGGGCCTTCTTCATCTGACCTAGGCGAAGTCGAAGAGATTAGGGTGGTGCCAGCAATCACTCAGGATCGGCTGGACGAGTGGACAAAGGATCTAGAAGAGATGGTGATTCAGTCGACCGACGAAATTTTTGCAAGCGATGAAGTTGCGAACGAGGTGCGACAGTGGATCAAGGAGGAAGTCAAGAAAGGTGTTGACTGGGACAAAGCCTTATCGAAGTTCACGGTTGAAGAGCTGGGCGCAATGGTAAAGAAAGAAAAAATCAATACAGTTGCACAAGGTGGTTCACAGAGCGCAGAGATGATTATCTCGCTCGTTCAAGCAAGACTTGAGCTTGAAATCGCAGACCAAACAGGTCGCTTTGACTACGCATCGGTCAGGAATGGAGCCTCTATCATTCGAGAGGGTCCACGAGCGACATCACGTGGATTGGTTGAAAAAATGCCCCTCTTGAATCGATTGCTGGCCCACGTTGGCTTGAAATTCTATGGTCACAGAGCAGAAGCCGCGTTGACGCCGACCAACCCACAGGGTACTCTTGGCCAATGTTGGTCCTTTCAGAGCGAGGAAACGCTTGCGAAAAGTAAGAAAACACGTAGATTACCCTTAGATTTTTCTCGGGGAACAGTCGCCACACTAGCGGTTCGCCTGGCGAGGCCTGCTTACGTTCACAGCGTTATCATCGAACATCCACCCAGGGAGATAACCGACCGAATCGAGAGCGCCATTCGTGGCTTCCGAGTGATTGGGTATGAAGACACACTCGCTAAGGAAGGGCCATACGAGCTGGGACGATTTGAGTACAAAATTGGTAAGGGCTACGTTTTTGTCACGTACAGGTTATATGATACTGAGCTAACGAAATGTCGTCTTGTTTTATAGATGAAAGTTATTCCAGAATGGAGTTTTCGGTCGCTAGAAAGACCAGCCGTGGAAATGTGCCAAAGCTCCAGTCGATTGCGCTGGCCATTGAAACAACGTGGGGTAGCAGTGACGACTACGGTTGCTTGTATCGTTTTAGGGTTCATGGGAATGATAACTCATAGACTTAGGAGTGTATTCCCAATAGAGCTCTCCCTCTCCAGCTAGTTGCTCGTACTTTTGCTCGATACTTCGTTTGAAGACAGAAACTTCTTCCTTTGTTTGCCCGATCGATCCGACAAGACGAGTGCCTCTTTTTTGCCAAGTGGTGGTGCTTTGTTCTCGTAGTTGTCTGCGGTGCTTTAATCCGTTCCACACTTCCATGGTTTTTATATGTAGAGGCCAGAGCGAGGTGTCAGAATATTAGCATGCGACGATTGAGTACATGCCCTTGGATATGTGCAAAGGTGAAATCAGAAATGTCTGCAACTACAAGAATCGCCAACCTGTCTTACAATAGCCCTGTCGTGTATGAACTGGGCTAGTTCTTTTCCTAAGGAACACCCGGTCCACAGTTTCAAAGACTGGTTCACAGTGCATGCACTGTATTGTACAGGATGGTGTTTGTCTTCCTCTCAAGATTTGTCTGTGGCAATCAACAGCATGTGTCATGCAAGATGGGTGATGTGGAATTGAGATTAGGTAGCTCAGCAGTTCTTGGACTAGTCTTTGTTTTAGGTGATCTTGCTATGATCATAGTCAGAACCAGAGCTAGTTTCTTAGTAGCAGAGCAGTGACTGATAAAGTAGAAGTGGTGAGCGCATAAGTGTTTATGACACTTCTTGAGGCCCTGGGGTATGGTTGCAATTTTGCCAACAAAACTGTAAAAACACAGTTTGCCAAGTCCACAAGGACAATAAAAACAAATAGGTCAAAGGTGCAACACATTCAGCGTGACATCAAAGTGACATTCTCCACTTGCAATAAGTTTGGCAAAGATCCAATCCCTACTATAAGTGGGTCAGGCTGCATCAGGCTAAAGCCAAAGCCATGCTTACTCTAATCAGTCAAAAGGGAATGTGGTTTGAAGCTGTTGCAACGGTGAGACAAGGGATAGGTTAGAAGCAATGACATTTTTTATTTGTCAAGACCCTTGGGGAGCCTGAATGTTCACTCAGGCTTCAGAGAACTGAAAATGGGATTTGTGAAGTGTACATGTAACTGAAGTGTTTGCAAAGAACTACTAATAATTTGTTTTAAGCCAACTGAACGGAACAATTTGTGGTAGAAAATGCAGAGGGAGACAAAGTGGTACCAAGCAAAGGATGAGTGACAGACACTGGTCAGTTTTTGATTCTCTCATGTTTGGAGGTCAATGCATGGTTCCCTTTTGCAGTGAGGTCATGCCCAACAAATTTGACGTTGCTCTTGAGGATAACAGATTTGTAGACGTTCAAAAAGATACAATGTGTGATGCAGACAATGCTAATAAAAATGCAGTCAATGCAACATCACATGTTTCAGACATTCACAAATGATTTAGTCCAAGTGAAACTTCTTTTTGTCATGGAGTGAGTCCAACACATGAGACACCCTATTAAGGTAAATGTGGTCAGCTCAATCGGCATGCCCGGGGGCTCAACTATGAGCAGAACTGGGGACTTGTTATGCCTGTTTCCATTCAACTTCCACAAGACTGAACACTCACAATGGATCCAGAAGAATTTGTCATGTTCTTTATCTGAACCTCATGGAGGTGTGGTCATGAAGTGCTGATGCAACTTACTAGTACAGTTGCTCTGTGGTTATTGCTACTGTAATTCCATTAATTTGGTTGTCTCTTGTGCACATGTCACTTTTAGTTTTGTTCTGTTTTGTGAAAGGAACCCAGGGTCATTCACACACAAGCTTTGTTGCTACCTGTGAAGTAACAACCTTTTTGTGTTCAAGAGGATTAATCCAAAAGTCTTTGTATGAACCTTTCTCCATTTGTGTTGTCAATTCTAGTTCAGCATGAAGCGCATTATCTTCATTTCTCAAATGACTCAAAAATTCTGTTGCTTTTAGTTTGCTACTAGTGCAAAAGCTTTTGTTTTTTGCTTTTTTTCTGGTTGGCTCCAAAAAGTTAACCCTCCTCTTGAATTTACTACACTCTTTAGTGTGGACCCTGCTGTGTCTTTGAGACAACAGCTATGCGACTAACATAAGCCTACAGAGGTTGAAATCAATTACAGTACAAATAAGGCAATGCACTTAGAATGAGCTTGTTCCTATTGCTATGAGTAGATATTTCTTGGTTGATTTGCTAGAACACCAACCCTAATCTTTTTGTCCTTCTAAAGCATGTTTCTTTGCAGAGTTTAAACTATTCTCAATGCATCTTTTGAACCAGAAAATTGTGTGACAAATACAGTGCAGTTTCCTTCTTGTTCAAGGTTAGCAACTATCAGATTAGCAGCATCACCTTTCTAAAGCTTCGTGCTAACAACATCCATGGTTGGTACTCACTGTAGCAGGGCCCCTCCTCCACAAACAACCAATGAATTGCATCTCACTCGCACAGTCTTTTCACCCCTGCTGGAAGTTGGCATGACAGGCTACAAAAACCACCCCTTCATCATGCAGCACTGAACAGCAAATAGTGACCGATTATTAAGTATTATCTTCTACAACTAGGTCTTGTTTGAAAACGTAGAATATATACAAATCTCCATTTGTGTCTCACAGTGTTTCCAGCCAGACATCAGTTAGGCAAATGCACCCATTAATATCATGGCTTTTGGCTTCGAACCATGAAGGCATCAAATGCTTTTATGGTTATCTTGCCGTCAGTGTAACCCAGAAGAGCTCTGTTTCCTCGAGGTCCCAAGAACGCCAACTTAGCCATGTAGATGAAGTCGAGGAATTCCATTTGCCCATCCTCTGAAACTGCGAATTGGTCCTCCTCTTTGATAAGTGCTGCACCTCTTGTAACAAGGGAAGGGCCCACACAGAGAAAGACGCTTCAGTATGATAGCTTTCACGTTAGAGTGACTCGATCATCATTCCCATGCATAGTGGCAGCAAGATACTGGGTCGTAGTCTCGTAGAGCTCCATCTGCTCCTCGTCCTAAACTTGCTCAAACAATTATTGCTCAGAGGGGGAAAGGATGCAGATGGTTGGTTAGCTGGTTCAAAAGTTTTCTGCGGTTCTCCAGTTTTTCTCGAGCCTACTTGCAGACGATTTGCAATTCCTGCTTCGAATGAACACCGATTCAACCGGTACTAGTATGGTACGGTGCCAGCTATTCAGATAGCCACAGCGGGAGTGGCACGAAGTGCAAGCTGTTCAACCGTTCAACCCGAGTGGCTGATAGTAGAAGAGGGGGGAAACTGCTAGAGATTCAGTCCTAAATTAGAAGAAATTATCACTAGTTTCTTTATAGTCACCACTTGGAACTGAAGAGCTTGGACTGAATTCAGAGAAATCTCGACTCGAATCATATATTGGCACACACCGCACTTGACTGGTCAATTCATGTTATCGCAGCACGCACAAACAAGGGAACTTATTTCTTCAATTGTTTCAAATATGCGTTAATTCGCTCGTCTCGTTTTTCTAGCGCAAAAGAAAATTGATCCCTGCCAATTGGGCGTAATTGCTAAAATATAGTGGATGGCGTGAATGCAAAAAGAAAACAATCAAGCAGAGGGGGAGATTCAGAAAAGGTGGTCAGTACAGCCTCGAAGCATCAGCGAAAGTGAAACCCCGAATAAAAGAGCCCCCGGGAGTACACGATAAAACGCAATCTGAAAATGGACAAGAAATCAAACTGCTTTTATACTTACGCCTCTGTGAAGGTGATCAATACCCCAAAGAAGACCAGCGGCAGCGTTGAAGGCGCCGATCACGACGAGAAGTGAGGATACTGATGCGTAGGGCATTCTGATAGTTATATAATGATAATAGTACTTGTAGGTAGCCTTGCAGGCAGCCTTCGAATCTTCTGCTTTGGTTTTTCCTTATCAATCCTGTTGTTGCACCTGCTACAAGCTACACAATAGTATTACCGTGTTACCAGGTAATAGTATTGCTGAAAGTTCTGGGATGGTACGTCGTGATACTGTATCGCCGTAACAACAGAAGCTGATAACAACAATCGAACGGGCAATCAAATGGTGTCGTCGATTATTCCGGACGAAGAAAAAGAAAGAAAAGAAACATTTCTCACCAAAAAGTCCCTTTGGGTTTTGCGATCGAAAAATGAGTCTGCAAATAAGAACCTGTGACGTCACAATGTTAACCAATCAGATCACTCCATTTCTTCCATTTTTGGCAACCCCACGTCGTAGTTTCAATCGCAACAAAGAAAATGTGTGATCGGCCAGATTGAAAACTGCGATCGAAGGAATCTGTCGATCGTGCTTTTCAATCATAGCGAGTTCAATCGTTCACCAATCGGCACGGAACATTTAATGCAACATCAGCAGCGTTCTCATTTGGTGTGATTGATTTTTTGATCGCAAAACCGGAAGGGACTTTTTGGCAACCCCCATTGACCAGGGC
>ENA-ORBV01013723-ORBV01013723.1-microbial-mat-metagenome-genome-assembly--contig:-NODE-13723-length-12255-cov-38.680982_pt1 | contig 12255 bp, 10 predicted proteins | sample MGYA00237777_ERZ505514 | MGnify/ENA primary metagenome ERZ505514 (study PRJEB26160, sample SAMN06269048) | microbial mat metagenome | isolation source: Oligotrophic lake microbial mat | place... | reverse complement strand
ACCGAGATCTACACCTCTCTATTCGTCGGCAGCGTCAGATGTGTATAAGAGACAGGGCGGGGGAGCTCGAGCGCGGGGCTCGGGAGGATTGGCGGAGAGCGGCCTCGGGGTCACCTCCAGCAGCTCATCCTCGCGGATCCACTCGATGCACTGTTCGAGCGACATCAGGCGTGGCGGCGTCAGCTTCCCGGTGTCACCCGCACTGGCGGCGCTCATGTTCGTCAGCTGCTTTACTTTCGTGATGGTCAGGTCGAGGTCAGGTCGAGGTCAGGTCGAGCGTGTCGCTGCGCCGTCCGTTCCCGCCACCCATTGCTTGTAGCCTGTGGGCTACACGTTTCGAAACGAGTTGGCGCGACTGCCCGGACACTCGGGGGACAAACAGATCCGCGCCTGCATCCGCGCCCTGTGCGAACATCGTCCGGCTATGAGACGACCGGCTGACATCCGCCCGCCGAGGCTCCGAAGCATCTGGAGGAAGCTGAGCATCGCTCTCTCGCTGCCCTGCCTTCTCACCGGCCCGTCGCCTCTCCGCGCGGCGAGCACGGTCCTCCGACCGTTGGCGCGCGAGTGGGGTTTCCCAGGCACCAAAGCCGACAGCGTCGCGGCTCGCATCCATCTCCGACGTGTCGAGAATCGCGTCGAGAATCGCGTCGAGAATCGTAAGGACACCGATCGACTTCGGGGATGGCTCCGCCGCGAGGACGGTCGCGTGTCGCTGCGTGAGTCGGCGGGTTGGTCCCGAGGCGACATCGCGTGGGCTTCGATGTCGATTCGGAGTGGAGACCGGCGTTGGTGGGGAGCGATGGCTGGCGCGATGGCGTTCGCGGGTTGGTTTTACCTGGAGAAAGAGCCGATCCGTCGACGGGCGGGTGGTGGTGGAGTGAGAGAGGCGGGTTGTTCGCGTTCCCTGTAGCCTGTGGGCTACACGTTTCGAAACGTTTTGGCCTGAGCACCCGGCCCACATCGCGTTGTGACGACGGCTCGGTAGCTGCGCTTCGCGTGCCACGGTCGTCGAGATGGGTGAACCGTCGGATCGTGGGCGCCGTGCCGGGAGGGGTGTGGTTATAACGGCGGGGAGACTCGAGCGCGGGGCTCGGGAGGGTTAGCGGAGAGCGGCGACCGGGTCGCCGCTCTTCATGACTTCTTCGGGCCCCGCACCGGGAGCTTTCGGATCCGCAGCGACTTGGGGGTCACCTCTAGCAGCTCGTCCTCGCGGATCCACTCGATGCACTGTTCTAGGGACATCAGGCGTGGGGGCGTCAGCTTGACCGTGTCATCCGCGCTGGCGGCGCGCATGTTCGTCAGCTTCTTCTCTTTCGTGATGTTCACATCGAGATCGTTGTCTCGGTTGTGCTCGCCGACGACCTGGCCGAAGTAAACGGGATCTGCGGGGGAGACGAACATGACGCCGCGGGGCTCGAGGTGCTCGATGGCGTAGCCGGTGGTGCGGCCGGCGCGGTCGGCGACCAAGGCGCCGTTCTGGCGATGCTCGATCTCTCCCTGCCAGGTGTCCCAGCCGTCGAAGAGGTGGTTCAAGAGGCCGGTGCCGCGCGTGTCGGTGAGGAATTCCGAGCGATAGCCGATCAGGCCGCGCGCGGGGATGCGGTACTCGAGGCGCACGCGGCCGCTGCCGTGGTTGACCATGTTGGTCATGAGCGCCTTGCGCGGGCCCAGTTTCTGGGTGACGGCGCCGATGAACTCCTCGGGGATGTCGATGACGAGCGCTTCCATCGGCTCGAGCGTCACGCCGTCTTCCACCTTGGTGATGATCTGGGGCTTGCCGACCTCGAGCTCGAAGTTCTCGCGGCGCATCATCTCGATGAGGATCGCGAGCTGGAGCTCGCCGCGTCCCGAAACGCGGAACGTGTCGGGCGACTCGGTCTCTTCCACGCGGATGCCGACGTTGATCCGACGCTCCTTCCAGAGCCGCTCGCGGAGCTGCGTCGAGGTGACGTACTTCCCTTCGCGTCCGGAGAACGGCGAGGTGCTCGAATAGAACAGCATCGAGACGGTCGGCTCGTCGATGCGGATCAGCTCCATCGGATCGGGCGCGTCGATGTCGGTCACGGTCTCGCCGATTTCGACGGCGTCGATGCCGGCCAGCGCGACGATGTCGCCTGCGGAGGCCTCTTCGATCTCGATCCGCTTCAGTCCGTCGTAGCCGTAGAGCATGGTGATCTTGGCCGTCCCGACCGTGCCGTCGCGATGTGCGATGGCGACTCGATCTCCCTTGCGCATCAGGCCGTTGTAGACGCGGCCGACGATGAGCCGCCCGACGTAGTCGTCCCAGTCGAGCATGACGGCGCGGAACTGCAGCTTCTTCTCGGGATCGAACTGCGGCGGCGGGACCGTCTTCACGATCGTCTCGAAGAGCGGCTCCAACGTCTCACCCGGCTCCGCCAGATTCAGCGTGGCGGTGCCGGCGCGCGCGTTCGTGTACAACACCGGGAAGTCCAACTGCTCTATCGCCGCATCGAGATCGATGAAGAGATCGTGAATCATATTGAGGACGTCTTCGGGCCGCGCGTCGCCTCGGTCGATCTTGTTGATCGCGACGATGGGCGTCAGTCCCGCCTCCAACGCCTTCTTCAGGACGAAGCGCGTCTGCGGCAGCGGGCCCTCGGCCGCGTCCACGAGCAGGAGAACGCCGTCGACCAACGTGAGCGTGCGCTCCACCTCGGAGCCGAAGTCAGCGTGCCCGGGCGTATCGACGACGTTGATCCGCGTGCCGTGGTAGGTCAGCGCGGTGTTCTTCGCCATGATCGTGATGCCGCGCTCACGCTCCAGGTCGATCGAGTCCATCATCCGGTCCCGCGTGGCCTCGTTGGAGCGGAAGAGACCCGACTGCCGGAGCATCGCGTCGACCAGGGTGGTCTTGCCGTGGTCGACGTGCGCGATGATCGCGAGATTGCGGATACCTGAACGTTGTTCCATCTCGAACTCCCGAAGAAGGGCCTGACTGAGCTCTGACGCGGAGGCCCCGAAATCGGGCACGAACAGCCTGCGATAGTAGAGATCGAGGCCGGGATCGGCCAGCGATGGATTTACCTGCTCTCTGAGACCGTCAGGTACGATGCCGCGCATGAAATCCCCCTATTCCGACGATCCGCGCCTCGCCTCGGCGCGCACGCTCCCGTCCGAGTGGTACCTGGACCCCGCGCGCCTGCGCCTGGAGCGAGAGCGCGTCTTCGGTCGCACCTGGCAAGTGGTGGGTCACACGGAAGATGTGCGCGAACCGGGCGATCATTTCACCTGCGAGATCGCGGGGGAGCAGGTCATCGTGGTGCGCGATCTGGACGGCGTCTTGCGCGCCCTCTCGAACGTTTGCCGACACCGCGCGGGGCCGGTGGCGTGCGGCGCCGGTCGAAGGCGCTCGTTCCAATGCGCGTACCACGGATGGACGTACGGCCTCGACGGTCGCCTCCTCACCTCGCCGGAGTTCGACGGAGTGCAGGACTTCGATCGCTCACAGGTCGTCTTGCCGCAGTTCCGCGTCGACACCTGGGGACCGCTCGTCTTCGTCAACGTCGGTTCCGACGCCGGTGCGGACGCCGGTGCGGACGCCGGTGCGGACGCCGCCCCCGATCTCGCCGCGACACTCGGCTCGATCCCGGAAGAGACCCGTCCTCTCCGATTCGAGGAGATGCGCTTCTGGAAGCGGATCGACTACGAACTCGACTGCAACTGGAAGGTCTACGTCGACAATTACCTGGAGGGGTACCACATCCCGATCGTGCATCCGGGACTGTTCAAAGAGTTGGACTACAGCGCCTATCGCGTTCTCACCTCGCGCTTTCACTCGCGGCAGGACGCACCGGTGCGCAAGACGGGCGACTCGCTCTATCGACGGAATCTCGCGGAGGGCGAGGCGCCGCAGGCGCTCTACTTCTGGCTCTTCCCGAATCTGATGCTCAACTGTTATCCCGACAACGTGCAGATCAACGTGATCTTGCCGCTCGGCCCCGAACGCACGCGGACGGTCTTCGAGTGGTACGTGCTCGATCCCGAGCGCGCCGAACGCGACGCCAACTTCGCCGCGACGTTCGCCTTCAGCGATTCGGTCCAACAAGAGGACGTCGACATCTGTGAAGCGGTGCAACGCGGATTGCGCTCGCGCACCTACGACACCGGCCGCTACTCCGTGAAACGCGAGAACGGCGTGCACCACTTTCATATGTTGCTCGGCGAGTCCCTCGGTCAGTCCACAGTCGAGCCTCCGGGAGCCCCACGATGACCCTCGAAACCCCGCGCCTCCTCCTGCGCCCTCCCACTCTCGATGACGCCCCGCACGTCGCCCTCCTCGCCGGCGCCAAGGACGTCGCCGCCACGACCCTGCTTATTCCGCATCCTTATCCTCCGGAAGCCGCCGTCGAGTGGCTGACCCGAGTCGAGCGACAGCTAGCCGCGGGCGAAGGGCATGTCTTCTGTATCACGCCGCGCGACGAAGCAAACTTCGTGGGGATGATCGGCCTGCACGTCCAGCCGCAGCACGCCGCCGCCGAGATGGGCTACTGGCTCGCGTCTCCGTACTGGAATCGCGGCTACGTCACCGAAAGCGCCCGCACGGTGCTGCAGTACGCTTTCGGCCCGCTCGGACTGCGGCGCGTCTACGCTCACCACTTCCACACCAATCCCGCGTCAGGCCGCGTCCTGCAGAAGATCGGCATGCTCTACGAGGGATGCCTACGGGCGCACGTCCTGAAGTGGGGAGAGCCGATGGATCTCCACTCCTACGGGATCCTCGCTGGCGATCCGAGACCTTCGAGTTCCTGACGCGAACCCGGGCAGGCGAGCGGTGGGGCGGACCCCCTGGGGGGCTCGCCTGCGGCATCGCGCGGCGGGAGCGCGGCGGGAGCGCGGAGGCGGAAGGCGCGGATGCGGCGCTCGGGGGGGTTGGAGGTGAAGGGGTGCGTTGGGGGCGACGGGTAGGTCGGCTGCGAGTCCTCGCGCACGACGTGCGGGGCGCGCTCGCCGCACACCTCGGGACGAAGGGGAGCCGCGAAGAGCCTCTCGTGGCGCCGGCCCGGCCCGGTCCGGCCCGGTGCCCCGCCGAGTCTTCGAAGGCGTGCCGGAGGGGATCCGCACCGGCGAGTTCCGCAGTGCGCCGTCGCGGCGCGCGAGGACTGCCCGAGCCGGAGCGGATCCCCTCCGGCACGCCCCGCGCACCCGCGCACCCGCGCACGCGCACGTGCACGCGCAGTCAGCCCGCTACAAGCTCTTCGCCGGCGCCGCCGAGTACCGCTGAAAGTAGCGCTCTTGAATGCGCAGGAAGATCTCGGTTCCGATCGGCAGACACGCTTCGTCGAAATCGAAGCGCGGGCTGTGGTGCTGTCCGTCGAGGCCGCGCGCCGAATTGTTCGAGCCCAAGAAGAGAAAGCAGCCGGGCACGGCCTCGAGGAAGTACGACATGTCCTCGGCGCCCATCGACATGGCGCCGCGCAGGACGTTCTCCTTCCCGACGACTTCGGCCACCACGTCGGCGACGAACTCCGACATCCCGGGGTCGTTCACGGTGACGGGGTAGACCTCGTTGAAGACGAACTTGCACTTCGCGCCGAACGCTTCCGCCGTGCGGGAGACGACCACTTCGAGCCGTTCGATCAACGCGGCGCGCACTTCCGGATCGAAGGTGCGCATCGTGCCGGTCAAGAAGGCGCGCTCGGCGATGATGTTGAAGTTGCTCCCCGCGCGGAACGTGCCGACGGTGATGACCGCGGTCTTGAACGGATCGACGTTGCGCGAGACCAGCGTCTGCATCGCGGTCACGATGTGACTCGCGACCACGACGGCGTCGATCGTCTTGTCGGGATGCGCGCCGTGGCCGCCCTTCCCTTCCACGATCAATTCGAACTCATCCGCCGCGGCCATGGCGGGCCCGGCCTGCACGCCGACCTTGCCGACCGGAAAGATGTTCCAGAGATGCAGTCCGAAGGCCGCTTCGATCTTCGGATTCTCCAGCACGCCTTCTTGGATCATCGGCAGCGCGCCGCCCGGACCCTCTTCGGCCGGTTGGAACGCGAAGGTGACGTCGCCTCCCAGTGTCGCGCGCCGCTGCTGCGTGAGTTCCGCCGTGTGCAGCAGGATGGAGGTGTGCCCATCGTGTCCGCAGGCGTGCATCACGCCGGTGTTCTGCGACGCGTAGTCGGTCGTGTTCTCTTCCTGCAGCGGCAGCCCGTCCATGTCGGCCCGCAAGAGGATCGCGCGGCCGCTCGGCTTCTCGGCGCGCACGAGGGCGGCGACCCCGGTTGTGGCCAAGGGAAACCGGAACTCGATGCCGGCGCGACGGAGGAAGTCTTGGACCACGCCTGAGGTGCGGGTCTCGCGCAGGCCGAGCTCGGGGTGACAGTGGAGGTCGCGGCGGACGGCGACCATTGAGTCGATGCGGGCGCGGACTTCGGGGCGGATGGTGGGGGGGAGAGTGGGAGGTGGAGTGGAAGTAGGGGTCGTGGCGTCAGTGGGCGGAGTCATGGGTGGGTCCTCGAGAACTCCAGTGTGGGTTGAAGACGAATGCGGAGTGCGGAATACGGAATGCGGAGTGCCGTCGGCTGGGCCGACGTCACGATTCTAATTCCTTTATCGATCTCCGGCCGGCGATGCCGGCCGAAATCTCATGCCAATACTTGATCTCCCGTTCGCCTAGACGCCAACAGAGGAAGATGAGTCGGCCGTCCTTGAGGCCGTAGAAGTCGACCAGGCCGGTCTCGAGATCCTTGAGGAGGCAGCCGTGGCGATTGAACTCGTCGAGTCGGTCGCTGAATTCCTGCCCCACCTCTTCGACCTGGGCGCGCTTCGAGACCAGGTCGCTCTGCTCGGGCGAGCCGGCCTGCTCCGCGCCCAGCATCTGCAAGACCGCGATCGCGTCTTGCGTGCGGACGATCTCGGCCGAGAGCGCGCGGAAACGCCGCACCGACTCGGCGACGGTGGGCACCAGGCGATTCGCTTCCTCGAGCGTGAAGACCTTGACCGACATGGAAGCCTTCCGGCGGGGACTACGTCCTCTCATTCGTCTCTTTCTCGATTCTTTCTCGATCGATCGTGGACGGGAGGCCGACACTGGCCGCGCAGAGTAGAGGCTCTAAGGGGTGCTCGGAAACGCCTTCTTCCCAACCAACCGCTGGATTCTCTGCACGCCCGGTCCGCTCTGATGGAGCCGCCCTCCCAGACCCTCCGCGCCCGCGACCGCCTCGAAGTCGATCACGGGGCGATCGTCGGTGCAGATCTGCGCATCGAGCAGATGCGGCAAGATGTCTTCCCGCCCGCCGACGTAGACGTCGTAGATGGTCGCCGGATCGGGCAAGAAGTAGCGCGTCAGCTCCTGTCGGAGGAGCGGCTGCGCGTAGGCGGCTTCGACGTCTCCCTTCGAGAAAGACAACGGCTCGTTCGATCCGATCAGGAACGTCGTGTTGTAGACCCCGTGCTTCCGCACGGCGAAGACCGCGACGTACGGGAACTCCTCCATGAACGTGCGCGCCACCGTGCGATCGGTGCCGGTGAGGAAGCCGCAACCCACGCTCATCATCCCACCGAGCGCCAGGCGCGAGCGGCAGAGGGCGAAGTACTCACGACTGTAGAGCGCACAGGTGCCTGTGATGGCGGAGATGAAGGCGTCGGTCACGATGATGTCGAACCTCTCGTCCGTCGTGGCCAGCCACGCGCGCGCGTCGTCCGCGATCAACTGGATCTTCGGGTTCCCGAGGACGTGGTAGTTCCAGTCGTCGAAGAACTTCAGCGCGCTGAGCACCTCGGGCGAGATCTCCACGCTCACCACTCGCTCGGTCCGCTCATCGAGCGCGGCGGCGCCCGTGGTGACTCCCGAAGCGACCCCGGAGACGTAGACTTTCTTCGGACTCGGATGGAGCGCCGTCGGGAGGAGCGCCAGCGTGGCGTAGTACTGCTGATGAAAGTATTTCCGGTCGACGATGCTCGAGCCGAGCAGGTTGATGTGGAGATCGATGCTCTCGGGCAGTCCGTTCTTGTCGATCGCCTCCGTGACCGCGACGCTCGCGACACGCCCCTCTTCGTGGAACAGGATGGAGCGATTCCCTTCCTTCATGACATGCGTGTAGGCGAGGAACGGTTGCGGCTGTACGAAAATGAGAACAGAAGCGATCACCGCCATCCCGATCCCGCTCGCCATGACAAGTGCGCGGCGGCGATCGACCGTCTCCGCCTGACGGAAGAACGCCAGTCCGAGCGCGGCATTGAGGAGAGCGGTGAGAACGATCCCGCGCTGAAGGCCCACTGTCGGCAGAAGCACGAATCCGGCCACGAGTGAGCCGAGGATCGCCCCGACCGTGTTGACCGCATAGAACCGTCCGACCCGCTCGCCGAGGTCTTCCAGCCGGGTTGTGGCCACCTTCAACGTGAGCGGAAAGGTGAGGCCGAGCAGAAAACACGGGACCAAGAGCGCGATTGCCGCCGGCAGTAGTTTTCCGAGGACGGCAGCCACCACGGTGGCGTTGCCGAATCTCTCGGAGAGTGTCTTCCCCAGCGTCGGCAGGTGTGCCGCCTGCGAGTAGACGAGCAAGACCGCCGCGGTCGACGCCCACTGGATCCATCCCAACCAGAGCAGCGGTCGCCGCGTCCGATCGGCGATCCAGCCAGCGACCAGCGCCCCGAGGAAGAGACCGAGCAGCACCACGACGAGGATGGTCGTGAAGACGTAGATGCTCGTCCCGATCGAGAAGTTCAGCGCGCGAGTCCAGAACACTTGATACGCAATCGAAACGAAGCCCGAGACTGCGAACGACAAGAGCAAGAGGCGCAGCAACGAGCGATCGATCGGGCGAGCGGAGTCGGACGAGCCAGCGACGGGCGACGCGCCAGCAACATCACGGGCGTCCGCGCTGTCGGCGCGCGCGTTCGCGAGACCCTGCTTTCGCGCCAAGAGCGCCACGACCGTCGCGCCCAGCGCCGCCAAGAGATTCCCCGCCACGGCGAGGTGCATCGAGAAGGCGACGCCGTGCTCCAAGATGCCGAAGTAGCCCACGTACGCCGCGCCGAGGATCCCGCCGAAGATATTCACGCCGTAGAGCAGGCCCAGCCCGCGGCCGAAGCGATCGATCCGCCGGATGAAGAAGCGCACTACGAACGGCAACGTCGCGCCCATCAGCGTCGTCGGCACGAGCAGGATGGCGGCGGAGGCGAGGACGCGACTGCCGGTCACCATCCCCGGCACGTTCGAGAAGAGCGAATGCAGGCCCAGATAGATCGCGCCGGAAGTCGAGAGCAGCCAGGGCGTGGCCAGTCCGATCAGCCCGATCCCGAGTTCGGCCGCGGCGTAGAGCAGCAGCGGGTTCCGACTGCGGTCGGCGATCCGGCCGCCCAGCAGGCCGCCGAGCCCGAGACCTCCCATGAAGATCGCCAGCACCGTGCTCACCGCGAGGGCCGATCCGCCCAGCACGAACGTGAGTTGCCGTGTCCAGAGGACCTCGTAGGCGAGCCCGCTGGCGCCGGAGAGACAGAAGATCAAGACGAGAGGAACGGCGGCCCACGTCGGCATACGCGCTACATCGACTCGACTCATCGTCCTCCCGGTCGCATCTGCGGCGCTCGACGAGCTCGAGGCGCTCGGCCTGATTTTGCGGCCGCATTTCATGCTCGCGACCGCGCGGGATTGTCCTAGACTCGGGCTCCACGGACAAGCGACACCCTCTCCCGCACCCCGGAGCATCCTGCATGTCGAAGAAGCCTCGCCCGCCGCGCGTCTATCCGCCTCTTCCCAAGGAGTTCCTGGATCGCGTCGATCTCGCCTGGGATGCCCTCGAGGACGGCGACGTCGAAGCGGCCGGCCTCGAAGCCGAAGAGATGATGGAAGAGACCGACCAGCACCCCGAGGTCCGCTTCCTCCTTGGCGCAGCGCTCTTGGAAACCGGCATCCACGGTGAGGCGCTCGAGCACCTGCGCGCCTGCGACGGGATGGTCGAGGATCCGATCGTCCACCAGTTCTATCTCGCCTCGGCGCTGTTCGAGAATCTCGAGATCGATCCCGCGATGGAGCTGTTCCGCAAGGTGATGACCGACGAAGAGGAGGCCGCGCCGCCCCACTACGGCCTGGCGCAATGCCTCGAGTTCCTCGGCAAGTGGAACGAGGCCGAGCGCGAATACGAAGAGGCGAACCGCCTCGAGCCCGAGAACTTCCCGCTCCCCGTGCGGATGACCCGCGACGCCTTCGAAGCGGTGGTCGAAGAGGCGGCGGCGAATCTACCCGAGGAGCTGCGCTCCCATCTCACCGACGAAGTCTCCGTCGTCGTCGAATCGATGCCGACGCCCGAGACGCTCGCCGCCGAAACCGAAGACGAAGAGAACGTCACCCCCGGCGTCCTCGGTCTCTTCGTCGGCCAGAGCCTCGAAGAGCGCTCCATCTCCGACCCTCTCGGCTTCCCTCCCACCATCTTCATCTTCCAGCGCAATCTCGAGCGCTTCTGCCAGACGCAGGAAGAGTTGGTCCACGAGATCCAGCTCACGCTGCACCACGAGCTCGGGCACTACTTGGGACTGGAAGAAGAAGAGCTGGAAGAGCGCGGGTTGGAGTAGCCGAGCTCGCAGCCCCGGATGTCGGCCCGACATCGGCCATGTCTTGCCGGATCGGCCGAACAATTCCGTGTGCGCTTCCTCCCTCCCGCCGTGTTGTCCCCTGTGATAGATGGGCGACAACCCGGGTCCCGTCGGTCCGGACGAAGGGAGCACTCACAGTGATAACAAGACTCCTCCGGGGACGGCTGGTTCTTCTGGGCGTACTTGCACTCGCACTCGCACTCGCACTCGTTCTGGCGCATGGCCCTGCCCGCGCCCAGAGCACAGCCTTCAGCTACCAGGGATCGCTGGAAGTTGCCGGCGCCCCCGCCAGCGGGCTGCACGACCTGCGCTTCCGCCTGTTCGACACCCCCTCGGGTGGAGCGCAGATCGGCTCGACGCTTTGCGTCGACAACGTGAGCGTCGTCGAAGGTGTCTTCACCACGCTGCTCGATTTCGGCCAGCAATACGCCACGACGGCGGAGCGTCACCTGGAGATCGAGGTCCGGAGCGACACCGGACTCGGGTGCGCCAACGCGACGGGATTTACGGTGCTGGCTCCGCGCCAGCCGCTCACACCCACGCCGATGGCGAGCCACGCCAACTCCGCCTTCGCACTCGATGCGGCGGATGGGTCACCCGCGAGCGCAGTGTTCGTAGACGCGATCGGCAACGTCGGCATCGGCACGACGGCGCCCCTCTTCAAGTTGGACGTCCGCGGAGGCCCCATCTTGGTCGAGAACCTGGGCGATCAGGCCGACCTCCTCTGGCTGGCGAGTGAGCGCTCCTGGGTGTTCCGGCAGGAAGGGACCGGCGCCGCAACGGCGCTCAAGCTCCAGAACATCGGCGGTGGCGGGAACAAGAACTTCGTCGTCCAGACCGACGGTTTGATGGGAGTCGGCACGACGACGCCCGCCGCAAAGCTCGACGTGCGCGGCGACGTGAAGCTCGGGAGCGTCGGCCAGTTTTTCGCGCCGGGCGGGGCCGAGAACTTGCGCCTGGTTCGCGGCACCGTAAGTAGCAGCGGATCGATCATCGCCGGCGTCGGCTTCACGGCTCAACGCGTGCTTCCCGGCTGGTACACCATGAACTACTCGTCGGCATTTTCCGGCGTCCCGAGCGTGACGGCGACGGCGCGATCCGGGGCCGGCTCGATCCCCTATTTCACCAACACCCACCTTGTCAGCGCGACTACCTTCGTCGTCCATGTAAGGACTGCAGCAGGCGCGGGCGTCGACTCCGACTTCGACTTCTGTGTCATGGGGCCGCGGTAGGAAGGGCTCTCGTCCGACGAACCGCACTCCGCTCAACGACAGTCGATCTCCACACGGCGATAAGTCGGCGCTCGGGGCGTGTTGTCTGGCGGGGAATGAGTGCGTGATCACGACGGCGTTGAACTGTGGCGTGCGCGGGGGTGAGTTCGAGGGGGACGGGACGTCTTGTGACGGGTCGACTTGCGGCGTGGGGACTCCGGCGGAAGAGCGGAGCTGGGGGGAGATCAAGGCTCGCTATCGGTAGCCGGGCGCGAGCGCGACCTCCGGCAACCGACGGACGGCGGCGGAGAGGTCGTCTCCACGACTCTCACGGAATCTCGCCGTGCCAACTGGGCGCGGCGGGGAGTACACTTTCCTGGCCGATTCTGTGATCTCTTCCGGGGCACAGTCCCTCGGCCCAAACAGGCGTGTTTAGACCGCGAGGATGCCGCAAGCAGGGGGGTCTCATGCAGGTCGTCCCGAGGAT
>ENA-ORBV01013719-ORBV01013719.1-microbial-mat-metagenome-genome-assembly--contig:-NODE-13719-length-12258-cov-20.075445_pt1 | contig 12258 bp, 6 predicted proteins | sample MGYA00237777_ERZ505514 | MGnify/ENA primary metagenome ERZ505514 (study PRJEB26160, sample SAMN06269048) | microbial mat metagenome | isolation source: Oligotrophic lake microbial mat | place... | reverse complement strand
TGACATTGCTGTTGTAGGTACTCAATGCGGTTCCTCGACAGAACTGCTGCATCATCTGATGTTGAAGTAACCCTGTGTTAGAGTTGAGACCAGTGAATGCGCGGTCAACGTTCTTGCGCCAGTCAATGAGATCTCTGGGAGATTCCGCGGTGCCATTCAATGTCTTGAATGCAAAGCGGACCTTGGTTGAGTCAGCATCCGTCGGATCACTGCAGACGTTGAGCGTCGCAAGGTCTTCCTTCTTAGTTGCGGTTTCCGTTGGTTCAGGAACCAATGAAAGAACAATCTTGTTGTTCTTGGTGTTACCAAAGTCTTTGGTAGCGGTGATCTTCATGGTCGAATGAAGTGGAAAAACACACAAATTGTTTGCAACACAACTCAAAATGCACTGCGCTAAAAGCCACAGGCCTTTTGAGTTGTTTGCAAATGAAAATTGTAAGCTTCAGAATGAAGCTAAAATGAATGTGATGTTTGAGAGAGGTTCAGCTCGAGATCCCTTGGCGCAGTCCTCACTCCACTGAGATGAACGATGCTTCTGCGTGAAGAATCGGCGCGCCAGTTGCACAGTTTGTTATGACTTTGTGTCACAACGATAGCTCGTGTTGTGCCATCCAGAACAAAACGTCTTCTGGACGTCATTGGGAGGGCATGTCACACAGCCGTTATTCTGCATAGGCGTTTGGTCGTGGGTGCTGTCCTGAGCGACCTGTTTCACCACTCGTGAATAGTTGGACCAGTGGCAACCAGATCGACACGCTGAAGAGCACAGCTTCCGTGAATGAGTCACGAACGAAATGAGTCCTATCTGAGGATGCTCTGTGCATGTCCTATTCTTGGCATTGCAAAATCCACCGCATCTGCTGGATTGGACCCAAGTTGAATGCAGTTTGGCCGTTTTTGGCATGGGTTGTAGGTGAAGCGTTGCTCTGCAAACATTTGAGACAAAGAGGAGCCAATCTTGATCAAGCTTTGGGGGGTCACATGCACACGACAACTTTCACTTGAAAACAGCGATTGTCCATGCTGTCCAATGTCTGGATCTGTGCAGTGCTGGGAAGTCCATGAGCCGCAACAAAATTGGTGTGACAATGCAAACTGCGAGGTCTTGCAGCTGTTGCCAAGATGGCTGGAAGAGCACAAACCAAACAACAACAAAGACAGGCAAGGAACATCGACAAAGTCTCCATGCTGTGGACTTGTGTGCCACATCCACGCAGAGCAGGCCAGGGTCCAAAGCACAACCAGCACCAACCGTCATGCAATCTTGCGCCGAATGGAGCCGTGTGAGTGCAGGCCAGGCTATGGCAAGGGTCGTCTGTGCCTCATCAAGGATCACAACTGAAATCGTCCTGCTCTCAATGCCGGGCTGCACTTGAACTGGACAGGTGGAGCCACAGTGGTTGCTTGTGAGCACACTCCGCCTCAAAGGTGACACCTTCAATGCCCGCCTCCAACCTGTGTAGCCTGTCAGATGGGGAGTTTGGAGGCACTGAACCCCTCCTTGGCCAACCTTGCCCATTGAGCCCATGCAATGGTCTGAAGCAATAAATTTTCCTTTCTAGAGGGGCTAGCATGCATCCAATGAAATTGAGAACAATTGCCTAGCACACCTCCAATGAAATTGAAACTCATTGCCTGCACAACATCAGCAGCACGAAGGTTGCAAACAACAGTTCTAATTCATAACATTGTGCAAGAAGTTTTGGGCAATTCATGCATTCAATTGTTTTCTATCTATCAAACTTCAATCTCCCAAGTTTCCCTCTCCTCGCTGTCGTCTTCCCCAACAGCACTGTCAGCATCCAAACTACTGCTAGTAGAAGCTGTGTCCAAGATGGAATCCGTGGACTCAGATTTTGATAATGTAGGCACTTCTGTAGACGATTGGCTCTGGTCATCATCACCTGTGCTCAGGGTCGCAGCAGCACAGGTACACATGTCGGGTTGTGTGCGAGTAGTGGCTTTGCTCTTGACACCACCACCATCAGCATCAGCGTCATTTTCCCATACTTGCACAAGATTGCCCGCATTTGAGGCACCTTCTTCAATCTGCCAGTGCAGCAACGATTTGCCATTTTGTCGTAACAGTCGGCTCGCTTGTTTTACATTGAAGTTGTATTGTTGCATGACTTGGATCCAAAAGCATATGGTCAAATATAAAAAGCACCCCCAGAGGACAATCAAATTGTGCGAGTGAGACATTTGAGATTCCCAGCAGGATTGACCAGAGGTTCTTTCAATCAGCCCAATAAAGTCAAGGCCATTGTAGACTCTATCCAATATGTCACAAAACCGATGGACCGAAAATAGTGCCACGGCGCCCAATTGAAAGATTCCAATGGCGTAGGCAATCACATACACCAACAGGTTCCGGTGTGCGTAGAGCTTGAGATAGGAAGGAAGATTCGCCACGACTTCTGTGTCGCGTTGTTGGCACAGCAGTTGCTCCCAGCCCTTTCTGGTACAAAGGACGGTGCGGATCCATCCAAGGATATTCACGACAAACGTAAAACTAATGGCCACAAGTGCGCTCAACAGTAAACACCCCACTGCCACATAATCCATGGAGGACTCGAGGACCACACGAGCTCGTAGCAAGACCGCACAGATGAAGGAATACACTCCAAACTCCGAAATGGCTTGTGCGTAGGTTGTGCCCGATTCGAGGAACAGTTCCACTATGCTCGAAAGATCCAGAGACACGGCAACAAAGAATTGCCACGACACCAAACCAAACAGCCAAATCTCCGAGGGAAAAGGTTTGCCCCCACATGGAGAAATGGCGGCGATGCCCTCGCACGGAAATTTCAGATGGCGCTGTTGACACATCGTCGTCGCCTTGGACGATCTCTTCCGAGGAGTAATTCATGTCGTCTCGGTCAGAAATGCCTTCAAAGTGCCAGACTCTATCGGCGAGTTCCGAGTGATCGTCACCATTGAGCGTCGTAGACACATCTTTGTGGGGACAGGAATCGTTCGAATCGGTGCCTTCAACAGAACAGCCTGCTGATGACAATTGGTTTTGATGATCGTAATACGCTTTTCGCGCTTGATCCATGGCTTCGTTGTGATAGTCCAACAACCATTTGGAACTTGTTCGGGAGAGAATCATGGCTGTGATTCCACAGTAAAGGGCAGGGCCTAGTACAGCAATGACTTTCATGCCATAGAGGTTGCCGGTGGCTTGCGAAGAGATGTGGGGGCCACCCACATATACAAACACAATGCCCAGAATGACCAAAATTTTGAAAATATCTCGTACGGTGAGTTTGTTCATGGCATCGATCCACAGCAACACTTGTCCACGGAAATTGGAGGAGATCCAACGTGGCGGAGCAAACCACAACATCATGGATACAGCACCCTTGAAATATGGAAATATGCCACCAAAAATCAACAGTAAGATGGCCATTTCCCAGCCGCCACTCTTGTAGGTATTGCGGAGGCCATCCATGAAGTTGAACTCAAACATTCGATTGATGGAGAACTCGTCGCCAGCTAACTGAACATCCACTGCCAGCGTGAACGACGTAGCGGCATGCGCGACTGCAAACAAGCCCATATTTATGAACAACAAAATAGGGACCATGAGTCGAGTATGTGCTGGAATGTAGATTGAGTGGTAGAGCGAAGTCATGGTTTGGTCCAAATCGATATCCCGTTTACGTTCGCTATCCAGTACATGTTGGAGAAGTTTGTCGCCTTCTTTGGAAAGTGACTTCCTCCACGCTTTGTTCCGAAAGTGAACGTACAATTGACACAGGACAAAGACGAGCAACACAGCTCCTGCAAACGCCAACACGCCAATGTGGAAGGACCTGGATTTGGGGTCGCGCACCACCGCGTTGACTGCTTCTTCTATGATGGATGACTCCGGCTTGAGAATTGTTTGGTCCGCTGTGACATTTCTGCGAATATGCGGGCACTGTTCTCTGGCGTTGCTAAGGAAGTAGTTGAGTACCGATCCAAACAACTCTCCGTCGGCCACTCGATTGACTGCGGATTCAATGACGTCGCTCAAGTTTTCACCCGTTCGATAGAGATGTTCGATCAGTTCGGGGAATTGAGGGCTCGTACAGGAGGAGCAATTGAGGTCCAAATTGGCCTTTTGGTAGCGCCATCGACCTTCCACGGCAATACCTGGAATGGGATTGGCAAGCATGGCCGCAATCGAATCGGTCGTAGGAGGAAGCAGTGCTAGCCAACAGTGGATATTGTCCGTATCTTTGAGCGGGAACGACATGAGCGCCGTCTCGGTCAACTGTAGAAGCATCGTGGCAGCCGCGGTAATGTTGTCAAGTCGCAGTTCGAGCCGCAACTCGTTGTGAATATCCATTTCTTCCCCGTCGGATATTGCGAACATAAAGTTGGCACCCAAAATGATGGGATTTGGTGTTCCAACAGACACTTGGCTTTCGAGAACATGCGGATCGGTTGGAAACAATAATGACAATGGCATGGCCACACTATCGAGGCCGCGCAGCGTGATATTCCATACACGAAACTGGGACGTAGCATCGAGGTTTCCAATTTGAAAGGTGGCATTGGCGCTGGCCTTGGAGTTGGGAAATTCCAAGGTACCAGACGTGTTGGATTGTTCTTCTGTCCAGGATGCAATCATGTCATTGATTTTGGCAGCCCCCTCCTCGTTGAAAAAGGAATTCCGGATAGAAGCGTACGCCAGATAAAATAAGGTTCCATACGAGGAATTGTTTCTTCCAAGTAAGAGAGCTTGGAAATCCACAAAGCCGTCGGCGCTTCCAACAAAAACTTCGTCACCGTCATTACGTTTGTCGCCTTGACTCGTCGACCTGTTGAAGAACGAGTCGTATTCCTGTTGGATGTACTGGTTCAGATCTTGCCGAATCACCGTCTGACACAAGTTGGGAAGGGCAGCTGGAAAATAGTCTCCAAAGGTTTGAAAGAGGCTTTGGCTCACCGAGTTGACCATGGCCTTCATTTCTTGGCTGAAATACCCTTCTACATAAGGGTAGTCGATGGAGGCAATGGTGACGTTCAGCGTTTGGATAGAGGGGGCATTGGGAAGTGCTGCCAACAAAGAAGGAATGCTTTCCGAGAGTTCTTCTAACAGAAGGGTGCCCAGCGTAAGGTCGCCGAGGAGCTCTAGATTTATTGGAAGTACCAAATCAAAGGCAATTAGCAGGTCATGAACTTGAATAGACATTGCCAGGACTTCACTGTTCTCAATCTCCATCAACTCGTCATCGTTGTCGTTGGATTGGATAAACAACTCTAGTTCAATCTCCAGACGTTCAAACTTTAGTTCCGACTGTAGCGTGTACGGGCCCACTGACTTGGCAATCGTCAAATTGACCAAAGAGTCAATGCCCAGGATATCGACATGATCAAGCGAGATCGTGTACCCCAAAGATGTGTCCAAGGATACGTTTTGCAGAAAAGGAATCGTGAGTGATTTCTTGTCGGCATCATAGAGATTACTGGACTGAACCAGTCCAAGGACGAATTCCGGTCGTTCCACCTGGGCTCGGAGAGATTTCAAAGGGTCTTCCAAGACTCTCCAGTCTAGAAAGGAGTTGTTGACTTCGGCACTCCACGGCACTTCTACCGCAGGTGGGGGCACGACAGATGCGTACTTTTGCGCTGCAATCAGGGTTGTTGTTTCCATACCGATAAAGCCCATCCCCAACAGTGTCTCAATGGTCTCCTTGGATACCGTGGTATTCGTCAACAGAATGTCCGCATTCATGAGGGATTGGAACAAATCCAAGGGCGCCGCAGCAGGAGCCGTAAGATTGTTGTTTGGTTGGTAGGAGGAACTCTCTGGACACTGACTTGCCGCAATCTGCATCATGCCCGTAATGTCGATGGTATCCCAAAAAATGGTGCCAGCATCTTCCACGACCCCCTCTAGTCGTTCTGTGAATAGAGCAGGGTCGTAGGAGTTTAGGAGTACCGCCATGAGTTTGGGTAAAAAGACGCCAAAGTGATCCGAACAGGAAACACACGTCGCATTGATGGACACCAAGGAGGCGAAGGTGGTTTTGAATTTTGAAAGTTCCATGGCTTGATGTGAGGATAACTTATTTTTAGTGGAAGGATCCATCAAGGTGTTGGCCCAACAGGCCAGATTGAAAACTTCATCGAGAGGAAGTTGTAAAAATTTAATGGCGTCCATGAGAAGGACCATGTCCAAATCAAAAAACGAAGGAGGAATGACCAAGTGAAGGTCGACTTGATTGTTCATGGCGAGGGGTGAAGATCCTTCAATGGTAATGCCCAATCGAATCGAGACCTCAAGACCCGTTTGTTCTTGATTCCCAATATAGAAGCGGTTGGACAAGACATGTGGTTGGTCGCGTATTGGCTGTAGCAGTTTCATAGCTCTACTGGAAGGCAAAATGGAAGTCACATTTTGGATTCTCAAATTGGAGACTTGAACATTCAGTTTGGCACCCGCCATGTCGTCGAGATGATAATCATACAGCAAACCACTGGTAGAGTTGGTAAAGCTTTCCATCATGGGCGCCAATGTTTCTTGAAGAAATTGGTACCTGTTTTGATAAGACTCGGACTCGGGATTCGTCATGTCCTGGACAAGAGGCCATATTTGAGACGACACCATATCGCCATAGGGCTGCTTTCCAGTACCGCCCAAGGGGGTGGATTCGTTGGGGGGCAACAACAAGTCGCGAAAGTCCACAGCTTGCCGAAGGTGCAGTGGTGTCGTTGGTTGCGAAATGACAATGTCATCGTTTTCGTCTTGGGGCATGAAGTGGTCGAGTGAGTTGTCGTCATCATTGTTATAGTCATAGTCTGCATTGAATGCGGTGAGCTCTGTGGCGCTGGCCAACACGGATGGTGGCGTGTACTTATTGATAGTGGTTGTGGTAGAGAGAAAGACGGACAGAAATACAACGCCTCTGGTAGCTATCATTGTGAATTGGGTTGGTTTCGGGTTTTGTTTGTACATTCATGTACTGGTACTTTATGAACATTTTGTGAGCTTCTTAGGTTCATCATTTTGGTTGCTATTAAAGTCGATCTTGGTGTTCCAAAAAATGGTGCCGTAATTAATTTCTCCGAAGGCGAAGTGACCCACTCATGCTTTTTCGGTCCTCGACACAAACTTTCTTTCATGCTCTATTTTTCCTAGGTATTTTTCCGGAAGGTTAGTACCGCTTCTCCCGTACAATGCTGTAGATTACTCTTCCGCTTCCGACGGTACTATTACTGTAGCTAGCTAGTACCAGCGTAACTATCAAACCCGCTAAACAGGAAGGTGCCTGGCAAGGAATAATGGCGAACCATCAAGTTTCGGCTAGATCACAATGGAAGCGAAGCAACATGTCTGTCAGTCTTCAATCACATCGAAGAATTGGAACGATTCATTCATTTTGAATTGAATCTCACACACATTGATGTGATTGTTTCAAAAGGACACTTGCAATCTTCCAGGATCATGGCAAATTAATTGCTATCATTGAATGCTGATGATCATCTGTCCATTGCAATCTGAACAAGGCTTCTGCAGTCTAGCAGGGGGAAACACCTGACTGGCATCATTCTTTGCGAAGACGGTGAACACAGTCTTCATTGCCAAAAAATCACATTTCTTGGTGACTGGTGATTGGCATCTGTTCTGCAGCATGAGCAAAAATTCATTTTGCTGGACCACAAGAAAAGCTGGTGATCAAAGTCCATAACATCAATTTGGCAACACAGCAAATGTCAGAATTTGGGTCATTTCAAAACACACATGTTTCTGTTTTGTGGACCATCTTCAGTTTGGACTCGGATTCTCACCACAACCACAGCTGAGAGCTCTTTCAAACATGGCACATTTTTTATGGCATTTTGCGTTGCTTTTCATTGTTGTCACCTGAAGAGATGCCGAATGGCATTGAGCATGAAATCACTGTTTGTGGATTTTTTGTGGTCAGAGAAAGGGCAAGTGCTGAAGGCACAAAAATCATTGTGGCCAGACAACAATTCTGAAAATTGCCTGTGCATCATTGCTGATGACAAAACACACTGTGCTGCTGGGTCCATGATCCACAACATCCAACATGTTTGATGAAGAAGAGAAGCTTCTCCCATGTGTGTGGGCAACACACACACACACATCCATTGCTGCAAATTGGCATGTCAAATTGAACAGGACACGTCCAATTGGGGAGACAGATGCATGAGCATTCACAACCCATGGGCTCAGAAACTTGGTGGTGGGTCTCGTCTTAGGCTCCAGGTGATCCACAACCGGTGAGCACTCCAAATTGGAATGACAAAAAGTCTGTTGGAAAAATTAAGCCACAACGAAGCTCGGAAGAGGAATGAGAACTTCAACAGCGTGTCCAAAATCGTTGATTTCTTGACAGAGTGATGCTGACACAATGCTGATCACTTCTTGATGACTTTTGAAGTTCAGTTGCATTCTCAATGTCAAATGAAGAACAGAAACCGTTTCTGTTGTGTTTCGATTGAATGGGGCTTGCAAAAGCAGTGCTCCATTTGACAAAATCAGCAATCAATCTGGTCTTGCATTTGGTCGTGAAGTTCACTTCACTTCTTTCTTTGTCTTTCTTTTGCTTCACATCATCAATTGTCAAAAGCCACATTGACTTGACTCTTGTCATTGTCTCTTTGTCACTCAACCACTACCAAATGTGACAGTGTCAGAAGCTGGATGTTCATTTGAGAAGAAAATGCCAAGGTTGGCGTCAGACTTTTCCAAACTGTTGTTGTGTGTCGCGCAGATTCTCCAGTTCCCAATTTGATGAGTGCATGGGAGAGTGCTGGATCTCCACAAAGTCAAAGAATTGCCCCCTAAGCAAAACCCCTAAAGTCAGGCTTGCTGACAGCTCAACACCGCATGGGTGCAACTCAATGTCCCCAGGTTCTTGCCCAACTTGTTCATCTGATCATTCAACTGGCAATTCAACACCTGAAGGTGATGGGTGACTCACCATCCTGTGGTGGTGACTCAACACCTCATTGGTGTGACTTCAGATTGTCAACACCTTTACAAAAGGGGGAATTTGGACTTTGGAGAATTGGCATCTTCCCTGTCACCACCAAGTCCATTTTCTGAACAGCCTCCTTCTTTTAGCATCCTACGGAAAGTGTGTGGGACCAATTCATCGATTCCCGGAACCTCCTGTTCGCAGCGATGACGAAACAAAATTCGACGCCTGGGTGGTTTATAAATTTGGAGCACACTGACGTACCCCCCCCCCATGCAAAAAAAAAAATCCACTCGACAACGGCCGTTCGACAAACTTCCATTTCAACTGCGTGCATTCCAGCCATCCCACCCCACAAGACAACGCCATATTGACCACTGTCTTTGCTCGTACTCATCCAAAGTCTCTTGTTGATCTCTGTACTCTAGTGGCTGTGCTAAAACTTGCAAACTGTAAAACGCAAAACACCACGCAACTACGTTCGATTCTACAATGATGATATCCAGGAGTATTCTTTGGTTTTTGACCGTCGCCTTGGTGGTATTTTCTGTGCGAGCACAAGAAGGGCAATGTGTGGATTCTGAAAATGGCGACTGTATCAATCCTGACGCTGTGGAACAACAACAACAACAACAAAGAGAAGCACTGCAAGAAGAATCCGTTCAAGAAGAGCCTGAGCCCGTGCCTGAGCCTGCGGTCGAAGAGCCAATTATTAGCGAGACTGCTCCAGAGGAAATCGTGAAGGAATCACTAGAGCCCGTTCCTGCTCAAGACCCTGAACCGGAACCAGTACAGGAAGAAGAAGAAGAACAACAACAACCAGAACCCACTACTACGAAACAGGAAGAAGCTGCTGCGGAAGCATCCTCCGCGGCAACAACAGAAGAAATCAATACTCCCAATTGTCCTTCTCGCAAACACGTCATTGCATGTGCTGCCAAATATCTGGATAAAAACGAAAATGGATTGTTAGAGAGAAGTGAATTACAGGGAGCCATTGACAAGTTGCCTTGGTTGTCCCGTGGACTACTCAAAATTCTCGGAAGTGTCGACAAAATGATGACCAAATGCGACATGGACGGAGACGATGCCATTAGTATCGGATATGATATGGACCATAATGCGGAGACTTGTTTGGCGACGTGCTTTAAACGGCGGGCTTTCAAATCGGCCTTTTTTGCAGAATGTGAAGTGGAATAAACAATCGGAGCTCCATTCCAAATATTTGACGGCCGGATCATTTAATTTTGTTTACAGTAGGCATTGCAGGTTACGGCTCTAACCATTACAATATTTTATTAAATTATCAATGAGAAACAGTCTATTGACCACGCTAGTACCATCACCAGAATCAGGATGGTGCTTTTTGACAGTTTTTCTTATGCTTGTTGATTGGCGGCAAAAGGCATAGGAGCATGGGATGATTGTCCATTGGGTTCCTCTGATGGTTAATTTATCACCGATTGACTTGATGCTATGAACTTGTCTGTCTTGATTCTCGTATCCAACCTCATGCTGATGCCTCTGCATTGTGACATTTTGTGTCAGCACTGTTGCTCAGAACCTGAAAAATTTGAACCCCATCAGATAGAGAAGAATTTGAAACTCGTCTCTGAACTCTCCTCTCCTCCAATTCAGGGGGGAGTTTCAAACATGAGAAAAATTGTGTGATGAATCTTTCTTGCAGAACAAACCCCACTCTGAAACTCTACTACAATTCAGGGAGAGTTTCAAACTCCCCTCCAAACTCTCCGCAAATGAGGCACCATCCAGAGTTTCTTTCTAAATGCCCCTTCCTGGGAACAGCACATTTGAGGAGAATGGACAAAAAGTGATTGCAAAACAGAGATTTTTTCATCCGGGCCTCTTTGGGTTGATTCTCTCTTGTGCCAGAATGAACCCGACGTCTGCTACAAGTTGTTCCTTGACTTTGCAAGTCACAGCAAAGAACAAAACAAGACGTGTTTCAGTTGTCATTCTGTCATTTTAGCTGTGTGGCAGTCAGATGCACTTGCAACAATGTTAGCCTCATGCTGTCTTTTCATGGCATCTGTTCTGTGATGGACACCCGAGTCCCTTTACGGGTCAAGCTGCATGCACTGCACCTAGCCTTGTGTTTTCCATTTGCCCTCATGAAATGACACATCGATGTCAAGTTTGAAGTTGAGACTAGGTAGAAAGAGGGCTTGGAACACACAGCTGGAGCTTCACTCTAGATTTGTTGCAACAGTGAAACATGCAACTCACTGCAATGGTGCCACTTAGTGATCAACGAATTGTTTCAAAGACAAACTAAACACTTTCATGTTGGTCCTATTTTTTCTCATTTTCAACATTGTGTGTCACACCAAGTCACTTGTAACATCTGGCTAGACCAGCAAGGAACAGAGATGCCAACAGCAAAAAAAAGATGTCGATTGAAACAGAAAATGTTTTTCATATCTGGACATTGAACTTGTCTGGTCAGACAGTGAAGACCTACAATTTTGAGTGCATCTCAAACCAAACAAATGATTGAAGCATCATCAAACAATTCCAAATCATTCTGTGTCAAACCCAAGGGGAGTTGTGGCACATCCGAGCAAAATTCAGCATCTTGGAAGACAAAATAATCTGCAGAAGAATCAATGAATTGGAGTGATGTTGTCAATGAAAGCGGGAGGTTGGGCAATGTCATCACCAGCACCTTAATCATCTCTTGTGAAGACAACATCATAAAAAGCATTGATGGTCTTCAAATGTCTGAATCATGTTCACTCCCAGTCAAGACAGTTGTGACATCCAACTCAGAGTCAGACTTTGTGAAAGAAAAAGTGACAAAATCAGCAATGCAATCAATGCTTGTTAAGCCCTTTCTGCTCCTTTGCTCATCAACTGCAAAAAACTCTTCTCAAATTTAGAGGAGACATTTTTTCCTCTCTAAATTAGAGAAGACTCATTGAAACTCTTCTCTAATTTCTAGAAGAGTCAAAAACTTTTTTCTGAATTCATCTCATGCTGTCGTGTTAAATCAATTGGATTTAAGACTGGCTGATTCAAAACCCGCACACATTTTTGACAAACGACACATCTTCACCGTCAAATCGCCAAACAACAAGGGGCGAAACACAGCAACAATGCCTTAATGAAGAAACTTTCCTACTCTAATGTTTCACCACTAGAACAGCTGCTATTGCATGCAAATTTGAAAGTTATAAGCATTAAGCTACCATGCGAACAGCTCCATGTTTGATCGAATGCTTCCACAAGATCGACATCTTCTTTGGCAAGATTGCTTACACGGTGCGCATGTTTCGTCATGGTGAGATGCTTTTGT